>JAABUX010000338.1_pt1 | contig 79392 bp, 76 predicted proteins | sample 5561851 | NCBI WGS metagenome assembly JAABUX01 (sample SAMN10711883, study PRJNA513361) | rock metagenome | isolation source: Antarctica rocks | place: Antarctica: Victoria Land, Richard Nunatak red sandstone | collected 2016-01-03 | reverse complement strand
GCTGTGGAAGTCTCACTTGTCCTCGTTGTGAGTTGGTGTTTTTGTTCATACCAATCTAACGACGGACAAGTTGATGGCTCAGGGCTTCACGCTTTTTTTCCTACTTCCCCCTAAAGGATGCAGACCCACTCCTATCATGTGATAGGATAGGAATTGAAACCAAAGCAAGGGCACCCGCATGGGGCAATACAGTTAAAATAAAAATTCTCTGCAGAAATGGGGAAGACGGACGGGCGACCACAAGGGTCGCACCCTACTATAATAGACGGGCACGAGATGGAGTACGTGTATAGTAGGGTGCAACCCTTGTGGTCGCCCGTTGAGATTTCTCTCCACATCGCTGAAGAAAGGCACAACATGTCTTTTGATCGTCTCTCTCAAACACTCGTCGAACTTATCGGCATCCCCAGCACATCGGGGCATGAAGAGCAGGTGCGGCACTATCTTGAACAGCAGCTCATGGCACTTGGACTTCCTACACATGTAGACGAAGCAGGCAATCTTATCGCAACATGTGCAGGAGATGGCGAAGAGTCATTGCTACTCAACGCACATATGGATCGCGTGCCTCCTGGCCTGGGACACACCCCGATACTACGGAACGGGGTTCTCTACAGCGATGGCACAACCAACCTCGGTGCCGACGATGCCGCAGGAATTGTCATTATTCTCGAAGTGTTGCGACGTGTTGTCGAGCAGAAACTGTCGCATCCACCGCTTCTGATTGTTTTTACGGTGCAAGAAGAGGCTGGTATGTGTGGAGCAGGTGGCTTCGATAGCTCACGCTGGTCAGCACGGCAGGGCATCGTGTTCGATAATGCCTTCGCTGCAGGCGTCGTGGTCTCACGAGGAGCGGCCTACAAAGCCTTCGACGTGACCATTACTGGCCGCACCGGACACCCCGGCAAAGACCTTTCGCATACCGTCAATGCACTCGAAATCTTTCGGCAGGCACAGTATCCATTAGGCTCGCTCGCCAACGATCAGACGCGCATCAGCATTGGCCGTATACACGGTGGGAGCGCACGGAACGCTATTCCTGCACAACTTGTTCTTGAAGGCGAACTACGCAGTTTTGAGTCGGCGGAACGTATTCAGGAGTACGAACAAGAACTAAAGCAGAGCTTTGAGCAAGCAGCGCAACGTCTCGGTGGACAAGCTACGATCACCTTCACAACCCATACGGACGGCTATATCATTGACGAACAAGAACCATTGCTACAAAGGTATAAAACGGTACTAGAGCAACATGGCGAGAAGTTGCGTCTGCAACCTACGTTTATTGGCAGCGACACCAGCGGCTTCCGGCCAGCGATTCAAGCATTCACGCTCTCAACGGGCGTAGTAAACGAACATTCGACAGAGGAATATGTACCGCTGGCACCACTCGAACAGGTAGTGCAGGATGTGTTACAGGTGCTAAGTGACTTGTAGGGGCGATTATTCATAACCATTGCATCCAACAAATTCGCGAAAGGTATAATGAATTTGTTGGATGCAATATCCTTTGTAGGCACTGTAGGTAGCCTCTACCTATTGACCAATCGTAGCGTTCCCCAGGCCACTGCTCCTGAAGAAGATTTTTCTAAGAGCGTAGTCTTGCGGCCTGTTTCCTGTTCATACTGTGCGATGATATCCTGTAGCTGTTCTCGTGAGCCTTTTTTAGCCAGTACTGCAACAGTGCCACCGCTTCCGCCACCGGTAATCTTCGCGCCATAGAGACCTGCTTCGACTCCGGCACGGCGCACAAGTTCAACGAGCCAATCGGTACCTTCGGAGCCTAATCCGCATGAGCTATAACTAGCATGTGATTGATACATCAGTTCGCCGAGCAAGACGAACTGCTCTTCGTTGAGAAATTGTTGTGCAAGCAGCGAGCGAAAAAGCTGCACACGATGGTTTTCATAAATGGGATGCGTTGTTGGTTGCCGTACAGCGTATGACTGCTCCGGTTGAATGCAAGTAACAGTATCGGTAGAGCCGCCATAGAGTTTGAGAAAGGTACTGCCGCTCAATTTATAGGGAACATGGTCACGATAAATCATCTCCCATTGTGAAGGGGTAATATTCGCGAGATAGCCGTTCCAAAGTGAGTCTACAATCTTCACCCGCCCTTCAGCCAATGGCGTTACCATAAATCCTGCAATTTCGGCGATGATACGATAGCCCATGAACGCTCCAACGCGCACGGAGGTATAGTCGCTGCCAGAAACAACGTGACGAACGCCAGAATCGATGCCCCAGACCTCAATCTGTGAGGGCAGATGAACGGGCGGTTGCAGTTGCATGGGTTGGCACAACAGAGCCAGAAGACTATCTTGTATACCACATGCACTTGTCATATGGTCCATAATTCCACAAGGTGCCCCGACCACAAAGTTTTCCGTCATTTGACATAGGCGAGCAAGTTCACTACCCTCAAAAGGCACGTCGAGCAGAGTACATAGTGCCTGTATGGTTGCAACTTCTAACGCTGCCGATGAACTTACGCCTTTCCCAATAGGAACTTCGCAATGCACCATGAGTCGTATACCGTGCTGTAACTCAACGTGGTATTCTCTCTGCAACACGATAAGGACGCCCGCAACATAGGCCATCCACGCTTGTTGAGGATTGGATGTCAGCAGGTGGTGGGCACGTTCGTAGTCTAAAGGTGTATCGGAAGGGTATAATGCCGCAAGAGGTAGTGTAACAAGTGGCTCCCCTCCGATCTCGGCGGCAGTGGTACTCATCATCGTAATATATGGAGCCTTTACCTGCTGCACAGCTACAAGGGTTGCAACCGCTAGCGGTAATTCAAGGACAAGAGAGCCAGAGTAGTCGGCGATGCCTCCCATCAAGTCGAGGCGACCGGGGGCACGCGACACATAGAGGGGCGTGTTCGGTTCAAAGAAGTCTGATGAGACATTGATCAAATCGAGAAAGCGTACTACATCGGGAAGTGGTTCCGTTAAAAGAGATTCGCTACGCCACATCGCAATTTCCTTTCCGTATTCCTCTACAGCAAAGAACGTTGCCGCAAAATCCCGTCGAGAACGGGGGCAACCTGTTGCTGAATAGCAGGATTCGCATAACCCATCCAGCTAAGACCAGTTGTCACATCCAACAGTGAGGTCAAGTGTTGTCCTTGCTCATTCGTCACAATGACGCCTGCTTCACGTGCAATCAGTTCCGTGCATAGATCATAGGGATGGCAACATAGGCCCGCCTGCTGGAACGTTGCAACCAGTGGGCGCAAGTCCGCAAGCCAGCGATCATGCCCCATCATTAGCTCGTAGAGTTGACCACCTGTACAGATATATTGATCCTCGAAGGCTTGCGCTCCTCCTTGCGGCACAGTGCCAAGAACCTGCTCGAACAGTGCATCATCTATCGACGCTAATTCCGCACGACCACCGGGGAAGAAACGTGCGATGGAGCCGTAGCCCTGCGCGATTGTCTTTGCCTGTGAAGGACGTGCATGCAAGGGAGAACATGCGCCCGTCAAACGATTGTAACGTTCGCCACCGATGTCATTACCAGTAATTGCCCATAGGCTATCAGAGAGGTGTTGTTTGACCAGTGGAATTTCCGTCTGGAGGGCGAGTTCAATTGTAGAGAGATTTGTAGTAGGACCAATATTTGGTGCAACACCCGTTAATATCCAGGCTGGACGTTTTTGATACATCAGGCCGCGTGTCCCATCGATAGGGTCAATGATGATACGTAGTTCCGCCTGCTGTGGGTCTGTCCCGGCAGGAAATACGACCACACCATCTTCGCCTACACCCTCAGCAATTAAGACAAAAGACCATTTTTGCCCCAGACGCTCGAAATGTTCAAGCAGCACTTCTTCTGAGATACGGTCAATGGCAAAGATGGCATCGCCCGCCTGCACTGCAACAATCGTGGAAAGCTGCTCTAACGCGGTCTGTTCACACGCGGTTACTACACTGTCGCGTATGGCAGCGTGAATTATACGAAGCTGAGCAAGAAGGTTTTCCACATCTCGAATCATCCTACGACCTCAATTCCTTGTATTGGCTCATCAAGTTTGTAGTGCATTGTTGGAAGTGCAAGCAATTCTGCCGCCTTCTCCTCTGGCAAAGTATCGCTCACAAAGTTGCCACCACCAATTTCTGGGCCAGCGAGATACTTGAGTACATTGGGACGGCGGAACGGCGGATGGAAGGCAATGAAGAAATGATAGTCGCGATACTCTTCCCCATCGGTAGGGGCCTGATGCAGTGGCATTACATAGGGGAATGACATGTGCCAGAGATTGTCAAAGCGTACCGTCACATTTTTGAGTACACGCGCCAATGATTGCACCTCTTTGTCGTTGAGTGCATGAATGTGGGCAACACGTCGTTTTGGTGCCACATAGACTTCGTAGGCATAGCGGGCGAAATAGGGGACAAAAGCAATTGTGTACTCATCTTCATAGAGAATACGTCGCCCATCCTTCTGCTCTGCCGCGATGATGTCGGTGAAGAGGCCACGCCCTCGTTGCTGCATATACTTTTGTGAGGCCAGCAGTTCGGTTTCGATGGTCTTGAAGACAAAGTTTGTGGCGTACACCTGACTGTGAGGATGAGGATTTGAGACGCCAACGACCTCACCTTTATTCTCAAAGCACAACACATGGCTGACCGCTGGATGGTTGCCCAGGTCCCGTGTTTGCTGTTGCCAGACCTGTACAACCTTAGTGATAGCTGGCACTGGCATTTCTGTAAGCGTGAGGTTATGCTGTGGGCTATAGCAGATAACTCGCGCGTAGCCCTGGGCGCGACGTGTAGCGTAGGGAGCAGGTAGCTCATCTGGCTCAGGTGCTTCTGGCCCGACGCAGGGATGGTCGTTATCGAAGACAAAGGTTGTGCGATAATCCGGGTTACGCACACCACTCACACGTTCATTGGTAGGGCAAAGATAGCAGGTCGGCACATAAGCAGGTGTTGCTTCGGCAGATGTTTCAACAGTTGCGCCAATCCACGGACGCGCCTGCCGGTGTGCTGCGACAATTATCCATTCTTCACGGAGAGGGTGCCAGCGTTCTTCCCAGGCTGGTTGCTGCGATTTCATGCTTTCTCCTCGACGAAACCATCGGGATGTGTGCTATGCCATGTCCAGGCAGTCTTCACAATTGTTTCCAGATTATATTGTGCTTTCCAGCCAAGTTCGCGCTCAGATTTATTGCTATCGGCCCAGATCGCTGCTGGATCGCCAGCGCGACGTGGTGCTTTTTCAACGCGAAAATCGACACCGCTGACACGCTGCGCGATATTGACCACCTCCTGTACAGAACTGCCCTTACCTGTACCCAGGTTATAGGCGGTGCTTTGCTGTGTCTGCATCAGGTGTTCCAAGGCTTCGACATGGGCTATAGCAAGATCAACAACGTGGATGTAATCGCGTATCGCTGTGCCATCTGGTGTCGGATAGTCGGTGCCGAAAATCTTGACGCTGGGAACTCGCCCAACCGCCGCTTTCATCACAAGTGGAATCAGATTTGAGGTTACGGTCCAATCTTCGCCAATCTTATTGTCGAATGAGGCTCCAGCGGCGTTGAAATAGCGTAGTGAAGTAGACTTCAAATTGTGAACGCGGTCAAACCATTTCAGGAGCGTTTCCCCCATCAACTTTGTCTCACCATAGACACTTTCAGGTCCGACGGGTGCATCTTCCGTTACAGGGAGATGTTGTGGGTTGCCGAAGATTGAGCAACTCGAAGAGAAGATACAATAGCGAATGTCTGACTGAACCATCGAATCAAGGAGCGTGAGAAAACCATTCACGTTATTGCGAAAGTATGCAGTAGGATGTTGCATCGACTCGTTGGGTGCTTTATAGGCGGCGAAATGCATTACCGCATCGGGCTTTTCTTGTTGAAATACACGTTGCAAAAGTGTGGCATCTGCTATATCGCCCTGTACAAAGGTTCCGCCGAGTACCGCCTGTTTGTGAGAGCGTTCAAGCGTATCTAGCACGATAACCTCATGGTTACGGCTCAGAAGTTCGCGAACTGTGTGGGAACCTATATAACCCGCTCCACCCGTGACAAGCACTTTCATAATTTTTCCTTTGTTCTCTCTCTACATTATCTTTAAGGGAAGTATACATGCTCGAATAGGCATTGTCAATGCTCATTTGAGCAAGGGGAGGCTGGGGCTGTGCCCCAGCCTCCCCTTGCATCCCTGCTTTCCATAGGTGACACTGGGAAGGGGAAGACTGGGGCACGGTCGCAGGATCCAGTCAAGGGGTGGCTGCCCCTTGCATCCTTGCTTTTCGCAGATGGCAGTTGATGATTGTAGATGTACTAGGATGCGATAGATGAACAGTTACAAGTATGCAGAACAGCTAGCTATATGGTGGATGCTATTTGGACTGCTACTCCTAACGTTTTTAGGCGAGCAAGTAGCTCAGGAGAGGCTTCCTGGTTGGTGATAAGGGTGTGCATTGCTGAAATAGGAGCGATGTAGTGTAGCGCAACGCGTCCGAGCTTTGTATGGTCGGCAAGAACAAAGGTCTGTTTTGCACGTTGTAGTGTGACGCGGTGCGTGAAGGCTTCCAGTTGATTCGGTCCAGTCAGGCCATATTCTGGACTCAGGCCAGTAATACCGACAAAGGCTTTGGCAACAAATACTTGATTCAGGCTTTGCTCGGCTAATGGCCCAACAAGGGCAAAGAAGTCGGGAAGAAGAATACCGCCAGTGAGTGTCAGATTACTATTGGGGAGTCCAGCTAACTCCATTGCGATATTGACGGCATTCGTGACAATCGTCAAATTGGGGATTTGCAACTGACGGAGAGTTCGTGCAAGGTACGTTGTACTCGTGCCAGGAGAAAGCGCGATGGTATCTCCCGGCTCAATCAGGCGTGCCGCGCTCAAAGCAATACGCGATTTCTCTTCTATCTGCTTACTCATGTTTTCTTGAAAGGTAAGGTCGTATGCATAGGTACTATACGTCAGGGTGTCTACCGGAACGGCCCCACCATGGACGCGCCGCAAAAGGCTCTGCCTTTCCATACGTTCTAAATCGCGTCGAATTGTAGAGGCATTAACCTCCAGTTGTTGACTGAGGTCCTCGACTGTAATGCGCCCACTACGAAGAAGTTCCTCTAAAATTGTGCTGTGGCGCTTGTTTGTGCCATTGGTAAGTGTCATATTATCCTCCTCTGATCGTTGCTTCTATTATAGTAGATCAAAAGGGATAATACGAGAGGGAAATTTGCTTAAACGCTCATTTTCATGAGCGTTTAAGCAAATCAAACTGTTTTACGCAGTCTTCATAGATGCAGCTTGTTGTAGTCCGAGTTCCTGGGTAGATTGCTCACGCATCTGGTATTTCTGTACCTTGCCTGTGACAGTCATTGGAAAGGATGTTACGAAGTTGAAGTAGCGCGGTACCTTGTAGTAAGCGATATTTCCTTTACAGTATTCGCGCAGTTCCTCTTCTGTAACTTGTTCGCCTGGCTTGAGCATAACCCACGCCATAATTGCCTCACCATATTTTTCGTCTGGTACGCCGATCACCTGTACATCACTAATCTTGGGATGTGTATACAAGAATTCTTCGACCTCGCGTGGATAGACGTTCTCGCCACCGCGAATAATTAAATCCTTGATACGGCCTACGATGTTCACATACCCTTCTTCATCCATCGTGGCAAGATCGCCTGTATGCATCCATCGTGCAACGTCGATAGCGGCGGTTGTTGCCTCTGCATCATTCCAGTAGCTGAGCATGACGCTGTAGCCTCGTGTACATAGTTCACCTGTCGCGCCAAGAGGTACAATCTGGCCCGTTGCAGGATCAACAATTTTGATCTCAAGGTGTGGATGTATCTGCCCGACGGTACTCACCTGTTTGTCTAGTGGTGAGCCGATGCGCGTCTGCGTTGAGACGGGGCTGGTTTCAGTCATACCATAGCAAATTTCGACATCATGCATATTCATTAAGGTCTGGACCTTTTTCATGACCTCAACGGGGCAAGGAGAGCCAGCCATGACACCTGTACGCAGGCTACTGAAATCAAATTTGGAGAAATCAGGGTGATCCAGTTCGGCGATAAACATGGTAGGAACGCCGTAGAGTGAGGTACATTTTTCCTCTTGTACCGCTTGCATTGCAGCAAGCGGCTCGAAGCCTTCCGATGGATAGACCATTGTTGCACCATGCGTGATGCAGCCGAGGTTGCCCATAACCATGCCAAAGCAGTGATAGAGGGGTACAGGAATGCAAACCTTGTCCTCATGCGTCATGTTTTGCAGACCAGCGACAAAATAGCCATTGTTCAGGATATTATGATGACTGAGCGTCGCACCTTTAGGAAAGCCCGTTGTACCGCTGGTGTACTGAATGTTGATGGGGTCATCGAACTCCTGCTCACGCTGTCGTGTCATGAGTTGCTCATCGGAGACCGCATCACCCTTCGCCAGCAGTTCGTCCCATGTGAACATGCCAGGAATTTTTTCCGAGGTCATGCGAATAACGGTTGTCAGTTCTGGCAACTTTTCGGCCTTCAATTGGCCTGGTTCGCTATGTTGCAATTCGGGGGCGAGTGTCTGAACCATCTCTGTGTAGTTCGAGGTTTTGAAGGCGGGAGAGATGATAATTGCGCTACAACCCGATTGTTTCAGCACGTATTCTAATTCGTGTAAACGATATGAGGGATTGATATTGACAAGAACGACACCAATTTTACTGGTAGCAAATTGCACGATGGTCCATTCAGCGCGGTTAGGCGACCAGATACCGATACGCTGCCCTTTCTGGAAGCCCAATTGTAGCAAGCCTTTGGCACACTGGTTGACCTGTGCTTGTAATGCGCGATAGGTCAGGCGTATATTCTGCTGACGTGCGATGAGGGCGGGGTTGTCAGGATAGGTTGTAGCGGTTAGATCAAACTGGTCGCCAATCGTCATACCGAGTAGTGGCTTATCACTGGTGCCACTGGTATAACTCCATTGTCGCGTAGACTGCTCGGTAGAAGCAGTGGACGTGCTTTGTTGCGTCACTGTCATAGTATGTTACTCCTCCAAGGTCTCGGCTCAACTTATGAAAAGGTGGAATTGTTGTGTAGTGCGTTATGCTAAGAGTAACTGACAAGCGACAAAAAATCAAGGTATTGGTAATTGCTTATGTACTATGACAATCAAGATTTGAACCTTCTACAAGAGCCACAACGTGATAGTAGGTAAAGCGTATCTATGCTTTATGTTTGCAGAATATTGACAATAATGGAAAGGCAAAGAAGATATATGGCAAAAGCTATTCTTGGATCAAGCGAAAATCCTATGGGTGTCTATCTACGAGCCGGATTACTGGGCTTTGTAACGGGTTTACGCTCTATGACGCCGCTTGCACTATTAAACTGGACGAATCGTATTGGTGTCGATACAGATTCGACGATTGATAAATTGCTGGATGCACCCGCAAGCCGTGTGGTATCGAGCATGCTCGCTGTAGGTGAGCTTGTTGGCGATAAACTCCCAGCGACACCAAGTCGGCTAGCTATTGTTCCTTTTCTGGGTCGCATTGCGATTGGCGCGATAGCTGGTGCAACGATTTGTCAGCGTTCGCGCCTCTCGCCTGCTATTGGTGCCGCACTCGGTGCAACCTCTGCCAGTGTGGGTTCAGTGGCTGGCTACTATGGCCGTAAATCGCTTGATAAAGTAAAGTTTGTCCCAGATTTTGTGTGGGCTGGTGCAGAAGACCTACTTGCACTCGGCCTTGGCTACCTTGCCACTAGGAAGCCAAAAAACTAAGATATAATAGTAGCGAGCAGATGCGTGTATAGGGCAGGCAACCTGCCCTATACACGCATCTGCTCGCTACTATTATATTGTCATACATCACTAAGGAAATATTGTGGACCATCTCGACCAGGAACCTTCAGACCAAAAACCTTCAAAAGAACTTATTGAAACATCGGCTATTAACAACTCTCTACCTTCTTCAGAACTCACTATTGCACATGATCCCTATCTTGCGTGGCGTTTTCTGGATTTCCGCCTCTTATTTATTGGTTCGTTCATTGCGACTTTGGGCGAACAGATGATCACGATTGCTATTGGTTGGGAACTTTATGATCGTACAGGCTCTGCACTTGTGCTGGGACTGGTAGGATTAGTACAAGTTATTCCAGTGTTTGTGTTATCGCTACCTGCCGGGCATATTGCTGATCGTTTCAATCGTAAACGTATTGTAATTCTCTCGTTGCTTGTACTCGCGTTGGCGTCCATTGGTCTGACAATTCTGTCATATCTGCATGGTTCGTTGCTCTTGATCTATGGCTGCCTGCTACTGCTAGGTTGTGCAACGGCCTTCAATAGCCCTGCTAGCTCGACGTTGGTGGCGCAAGCTGTACCTAAACATGCCTATCAGAGTGCCGCAACATGGAGCAGTAGTTCCTGGCAACTTGCATCGGTACTAGGACCAGCATCAGCCGGTATTTTGATTGCGCTTTTGCGTAGCGCGACCCTGATTTATGCATTGAATGCGACCGCAATGGTACTCTATGCACTCTTACTGTTACCGCTACAGGGACAGCAGCAAAAGATAGCTATCAGTACAACAACAACGATTGGTTCACTATTAGAGGGTATAACGTTTCTCAGGAGTACGCAGGTTATTCTGGCTGCGATCACGCTTGACATGTTCGCGGTTCTGCTGGGAGGTGCAACGACGCTACTACCAATCTTTGCGAAAGATATCTTACACGTTGGTCCAACGGGGTTAGGCTTGCTTCGCACCGCTCCATCTATCGGTGCGCTTTTTGTCACCTTTGGCCTTGCCCACATTCCACCGTTTAAGAAAGCCGGAAGAACGCTACTGTGGGCAGTGTGCGGCTTTGGACTCGCCACGATTGTCTTTGGCCTATCACACTCGTTCTGGCTCTCGCTTGTGATGCTCTTCTTGTTGGGGGGCCTGGATAATATCAGCGTCGTCATTCGTAGCACACTAGTCTTGACGCGTACACCCAACGCGATGCTCGGACGCATCTCCTCGGTCAATTCACTCTTTATTGGTGCATCCAATGAACTCGGCGGCTTCGAATCTGGCCTTACAGCGCAATTGTTCGGTCCACTTGCATCTGTTGTTGGTGGAGGTCTCGGCACAATTGTTGTGGTGCTACTGGTTGCGCTACTCTGGCCTGAAATGCGGCGTCTTGGGAAGATGCAGGATGAAAAAGCTGTATAGAGAGCGGCATAGCACCTCTGCCTGCTAATTAGCAGGCAGAGGTGCTATGCCGCTCTCTATACTTTCTTAACTACGACGTGACCAAGGCCGCAACAGCACTACAGACATGGCGAGTGATAGCTTGACCATCATCTAGCGACTGCTGTTCCTGTGTGTAGACAGAGAGGATGTAGGTTTCGTTAGCGGTCGTGACGATACCGGAGCTATTCATCGCCCATTGACCATCGGGACCAGGAACCCAGCCATCTTTTAGTGCCACCGTTGCACCATTGGGTGCGGTATCGCCTATGCCTACCTGCTGATCGGGTTCGACATTTTCCATCAGGTTCAGAGCAAGAGAGCGATGGGTAGCGTTCAGGACCTTGCCTTGATACAAGCGTGTGAGCAGGTCTACCATTGTTTGCGACGTGATCAGGCTATAGCCCCAGGAGTCACCATTGGGACTCAAGCCGTTTACACCTATTTTCTGCATATATGCCGCAATGCTGTCCGCGCCACCTACGGCATCGAACAGAGCAGATGCCGAGTCGTTATTTGAATTTTCGATCATCGTTGTGAGCAGGCTCATCTCGTTATCATCCGGCTCACGCCCCTGCTGCTCCACCATATCGAGGAAGGTGAGCATAATCGGTACTTTCATGGAACTCGCCACAATAAACTGTGTTGCAGTATTATAAGTGTAATAAGTGTTGTGAGTTACATCATAGAGAGTTGCGCTCACGTTTGGACCAAGACTATTCAAGTACGCAACAAGATCAGGTGACAATACATCAAATGATGCTCGTCCTGCTCCATTACCAGGGGAGGTGAAGGTTATAATAGTACCGTCTATCCAACCTTTATATGTCTTCTTCAAGACCGACCATTGCACGTTGTACCAGAGTCTTCCCTCTGACCATGCTGTACCCCCCAAAAGTGTGAACGGAAAATCCTGTCCGATGTGTATTATCTCCTGCCCTGTACCAGGATGATCGAGAACAGATGTGTCACCTTGCGACCAGACTGCCTGTCCAGTGGTAAGCGTCACCGTTGGCAAGCCGAACGTATGTAAATAGTCTAAGCCTACATTTAATCGTGAAATCGACGTTTGACCAGCGGATACAGGAAGACTTGGATCATAAAGCAGGCCACCTTGAGTAAACACCTGAGCAATCATTTTGTGTGTACTACCGTTACGTGAAACAGTGAACGACAGCACATCTGTGAGCGGAACACCAAAGTCTTTTTGCCAGCCATCAGGTGAAATCTCAGGAAGATTGATATAGTTCCAGAATGATTGCAAGACAACGTGACCAACAGCTTTGCCTGCACGCACTCCACCTTTGACGAACATACCTCGACTATCGCTAGCAATAGGGTTAATGCTAAGAGCGGCCCGCGCGTTGACAGCAGAGGCTGTAAGCATACGCGCAGGATCAGTCGCTTTGCGAACATCGGCATAACTAAGAGTGCTGCTTTGACCGCCAATGGGGGCTAAACTTCCAGCAGTGAGTAGTGCTTGCAGCAGAGGAAGGCGTACAACATCGGTTGCAGGGTCTTTTGTGCCATTACTAATTATGCGCGATAACATATCTTTGGTGTTCGAGAGTGCGTGTTTCTGTGGTTGCGTCGGCAAAAACAATGCTCCGCCCTCGAAGAACTGTAGCCAACCGCCATCACTAGGAAAGGCAAATGTTACAGGATTGCCAAGACTGTTGCTATTCTCGTATCTTTTATAATATGTATTGAAGAGTGGTGAGACAGTCACTTGTTTAGAATCAAGGAGAGAAAACGATGCAACTGACCTTGTTGTTTGCCCATCATTCATCCATTGACTCGCACCATTCATAGCCAGCGTATTCTGTGCCATTGAGCTACTTGAGGAATGATATGACTTTTCTGTCGAAGCAAAGGCGAAGCTAGCGGTGCCAACAACGAGAACAAGTAATATTAATAGAAAAAGCGTACCCCTTGTTGATAAGTTAACATACCTCCTTTTATACCCTTTCGATGTCATTCTCATATTTACCCACCCTCTTACAAATTTTCTTTAAAACATGCTATATTGAAAAGTCTGGTGTTGTGTTATACAGCAAAGTATACAAGCAAAAACGTAAAATTACCTGTGCCAAAAGTCAAGATTTCCTCAATATATACACGCTTAACAGGACCCGAACAGATATAACACGAAAACAATACTTTCTCTTAGCATTGTCCAAACAGCGCAAAGGAGCTACTCCATTTTTTGTGCCTCTAACAGAGTACGCTGGAGATGCTCTGTCAGATCAGAAAGATACGTTGTTCTACATGTCGTATGTGTACCCGGAATAAGATGAAAGTCTACTGTCCATTCGCGTCATAAAATATTTTCAGTATGTATTTGTCTTATAACGTACATTTATAAGTCTCTTTGTCTATAGCATATCCAAGAGGATATCATACGGAACAATATGTGTGGTTAATATTCAGTTAAGACTGAGTGAATAAATAGTCTGAATCGATGCAAGTTCTCAACCAACCTTGCTATATAGAAACAATTTGACATAAGAATAGTCTTGTTTACATGACAGGGCGTAAAGTCCATCACTCTGATGTCTAGTGAAACCTACACCATTTTCATAGACAGTATGTTGAACACATAGTACTTTTGAGGAAATTTATTGAACGTTTGTATTTATGGATGTGGTATACTGCCGCTATAGTAGCTTTGTAGGACATACAATAAAGCTTGTAAAAGATTTCTTCGACTGGCAAAGACGGAACACAAAAGGAGAAAAATCATGAAGAAAGTATTTGGTGTCACCTCTCTCATTGCTCTGGTAGTCCTCATAGGCATATTTGCGTTGCACAGTAGTCCGTTAGCTCAGGCACATAACACTCAGACTATTCACGTTGTTGAACACGCGATTACTGATACAGAGGTGCCAGCAAAAGATGCACTCGGCAATCAGCTTGTGTTCCATAACCCTATTTTTGATGCAGCAAACAAAAAGCAGGTCGGTCAGGATAACGGGAACTGTGTACGTACTGTCGTTGGCAAGGTGTGGGAATGCAACTGGACTGTATTCTTGTCGGCAGGCCAGATTACGGTAGAAGGTCCTTATTATGATGATGGCACCGACTCTATGCTGGCTATTACTGGTGGCACAGGTGCTTATCAAGCAGTACAAGGGCAAATGAAGTTACACGCACGCGGTAATCCCGTCGGCTCTGAATACGACTTTATCTATATGCTTGCCAAATAACATTTAATATAAAAGGAGTAGCAGTGATGATTACACTATCGCTGCTACCCCTTTTGCCTTCTGGAGATTGAATAGTGTTTACTTCTTAGAGATGTCGTGCTGTTTGTCACGATACACTCAGGTTAACCGTATACCATGTGTAGCGAGAACAAGCAAGACACTTGTGGAGGAACAAATAGCTATGGCAATGACGCAAAACATGATTGCTATTGGCGTCTTTTCAGATGTCAATCAAGCAAGGCACGCGATAAACGAACTCGAACGCGCAGGGTTTAGTGATGAAGAGATTGGCTTTCTCTCTCGCGTTGCAGCAACAAATGCGGAAAGCGGCGTGGAGGATAATGCCGTTACAGGGGCAATCAGTGGTGGAGTAATCGGTGGCGTGGTGGGAGCAGCGGTAGCCCTGCTGATTCCTGGTTTTGGGCCAGCGATTGCAGGTGGTATTCTGGCGGCAACGTTCGGTGGAGTTGTTATTGGTGCCTCAGCTGGGGGCATTATCGGTGTTCTCACAGGTCTGGGCGTTTCCGAGCGCGAGGCGAGTTTTTATCAGCGTGAATTAGAGGCAGGAAAAACAATTGTGACGGTCAAAAGCGCTGATGGAGCGGCACAAGCAACGGCAATTTTACGGAATAATGGTGCCTATAATGCTAGCACGGAGGAAAGCATATTCAATGCGCCTCCAACATTGCGACCTAGAGCAAATGAGGAAATAGACCCCGACGATATCCAGTACCATAGATAAAGGAGATACGGACATGGCAGAGCAAAACACACCTAAGAAAGAACAGTATAGCGATGAGAACGAGATAGGTGCGTTAGGCAACCAGGACCAGACCAGCACAAAGGCCAACCAGAACCAAATTGCCGACCATTACTTGTATAGCACAACGGCAGACCAGAATATCTCCGAGAACCAGGACGACCAGGACCTTGCAGACGACCAAGATTATGTAGAGGTTGACGAGAACGACGACCAGTACGATATTCAAGGTGGTGAAGGTTTGTACGGCACAGGTGACTATGGTCATCAGGGTGGCCCTGAAAAACCTGGTAGCGACCGTTCGCGCTATGGGACAAAGATGAGTCAGGACCAGAATGGCAACCAACAATAAATACAATAAAATTGACCGATGATTTGTGAGCATCGGTCAATTTTATTGTATTTATTAAGCTTCAGGAGTGGACTCATCAAGCCGTGCTGGTGTATCTACTTGGTTGAGGCGGTTCCACAGAACATAATCCGTCTCTTTCTTAGACACATAGGCATTGTCTGGACCTGCCACCATTTCAGCAGTTGCGGTAAACTCGCCCTGTTCAAGGTGATGCAGGTCAATGTATTTCGCGCCTTGCAGCAAGCGACTACCTTCAGGTACGATCTGGATAGACTTGAGTTCGTCATTCGTCAAATCGGCAAGCGTTGTTGAATGCATGCTCTTGATCTCATCGGCAGAGCGTCCAGAAATGGCCGCAGGGGAATTGCTCATACCATGATTTTCACCAGCAAGATTGTTTGTGGTCAAGTCTTGCGCGAACTCAGCAGGGTCACGCGTGGGCTGTTTGTCGTTTTGATCGCGATGGTTTTCATGCAAACGGGACTGCTTGCGGCCACCATGTGCGTCCGAATCGCTACCACTACGTTTCTCGCCCTCTTCCTCCATCAAGCGTGAATCGGCCTTCTTAGGACGATTTTGTTTATCTTGTTCATCTTCATGTACTTGTGAATCTGGCATAAAACTATTCTTCCTTTATCTATGATACGGTTATAGATATATCCCTCATGAGTTTGCACGAACAAGCGCAACAAAAAGTTTCGCCTACTCAGAGTGATATAGTGGAGTATGAATGAAGCAAAGGAGTATTCTCATTTATGATACAGACTTCAGAGAACACACGCGAGGCTATGCGTGCAGCACTCGAAGCTGTCCACAGCCTCACTATTTTTCGGAGTGTTCTCGATAATCCGCTAGGACGAGCCGTGTTGACTCTTTTTCACGCGCTTGTGGCATCAGAGCCAGATGCGCTAGCGATAGCACAGGCGTACAGTGATGCGTTTTCCGTGTTGGCACATGCAGTACAGAGCGAGGTATTCTTATCAGACATTCCAGATGCATGGCAAGCCTATCTTGCAGGTGCCATTGTTGATGACGTGAATGTACTAAGCATACAAGCCGAGACATATACGATTGAAGCTATTGGAATGGGCATACGAGAACAGGCAAAACGCGACATACATACACTACACCAACTTTTTACTCTTTCTGCCCAACAAGTATGGGCATTGACAGAGACTATCGTCACATCAACGCATCCAGGATTACACGATACATTGGTTCCGTGGTACAACCTTGCCCCGACAAGAAAGGCACGAATAGACACGCCACGTGGTACACTGGTTCAAACGATCAGTGAGAAACAAAACTGGGCAACGTTACTTGAGGTATTGATACATCATTGGTCGCTGCACGGCACAGGAATATTCGCATGTTATACAGTCTTTCGTTGGGAAGGCCGTGCAGAAGGATTACGTGGCATTATACATCCAGACCCGATCCAACTCAGCGACCTTATTGGTTACGAGCATGAAAAGGAACGCTTACAAACGAACCTTGAGCGTTTTCTCCATGGTTCCCCTGCCCACGACGCTATTCTATACGGCGCACCGGGAACGGGGAAGTCTTCGACGGTGAAGGCACTCGCCCATGCATACGCTGATACAGGTTTGCGCTTGATCGAGGTGAGTAAAGAATTTGTCAATGATCTACCTGCAATTGTCAACGAGGTACGAGACCACGCGCCACGTTTTCTACTCTTCATTGACGACCTCTCGTTTGAAGAACATGAAACCACATACAAAGCGTTAAAGGTATTGCTCGAAGGTACAGTGGAGGCGCGTCCAGCGAATGTGCTGATTTATGCCACCACCAACCGTTTGAACCTGATTCGCGAAAATTTTGCAGATCGAGGTAAGCCCAACGAAGATGTACATTGGCGCGATACGCTGGACGAAAAAGCCTCACTTGTCGCACGCTTTGGATTACGTGTGACATTTCTAACCCCCAACCAGATGCAATATGTGACTATCGTTATAGGATTGGCGCAACAGCGTAGTCTGACATTAACGGAAGAAGACCTGCGTATGCGTGCTATTGCGTGGGAGCGTCAACATACGGGTCGCTCTGGTCGTCTCGCACGGCAATTTGTCGATGAGCTGGAGGCAGAGTTGAGAACAGTGAAAGACTGAAACTTTTGTGGTTCTTAAAACGAGATAAGGATGTACATCGGGTAGATGTACACTTTCTTTATGCTTTTTTCCGCATATTTATGCCAAAGGCAATGTGAAACTATAGGTTATAGGAGTGAAAGACAATGCTACAACTTGGATGGAAAGCAGGTCCAGAGCAATATCCTCCGATGGAGTTGCTGGAATATGCTGCGGTAGCTGATAAAGCAGGTTTTGACTGGATAGATGTCAGTGACCATATGAACCCCTGGAGTGAAGAGGGACAGGCGGCGTTCACATGGTCGTGGCTGGGTGCGGCAGCAATGCGGACACAACGCACGATTCTCAGTCCTGGTGTGACTTGCCCAATATTACGCTATCACCCATCGGTCATCGCACAGGCAGCCGCAACGATGACACATCTCGCGCCGAACAGATTCGCGCTTGGTCTGGGAACAGGTGAGGCTCTCAATGAGTTTGCAGCAACAGGACAATGGCCCAGCTATGCAGAGCGACGTGACCGCTTGATAGAGTCGATTAAGCTTATGCGTGCATTGTGGAGCGGTGAGGAAGTCACCTTCAAGGGCGAGTATTATCAGACGCAAAAGTTAAAATTGTATACGCCTCCTGTTTCTCCAATTAAAATCATCTATTCCGCGCTTGCGCCACATGGTGCTGAGTTTGCAGGTGAGTATGGCGACGGCCTGTGGAGTGTTGGTGGAAAACAGCCCGACATCTACAAAGATATCATACAAAACTTTGAAGAAGGCGCGAAAAAGGCTGGCAAAGACCCAGAGGCCATGCATCGTATCGTAGAGCTAAATGTTGCCTATACTGATGATATCGACGCTGCTGTACAAGAATACCTCAAGTATTGGGCTAGTACGGGTATACCAGCAATGTACGACGAGAAAATCTATACGCCTAAGATGTCACAGGAGAATGGTGAGGTTGTAGGCAAGGATACTGTTCTCAAAACAGGGTGTTTTTCATCAAAGATTGAGGATCACGTTCAGTTCGCACAACAGTATATTGACTTTGGTTTTGACTGCCTGATTTTCCATTATTCAGGACCAGACCAGCGTGGCTTCCTCGAACGCTACGCAAGCGAAGTATTCCCCAAACTGCGCTCGCTTAGCAAAAAGTAGTAGCAGTCAGAAAAGCAGAGAAGGTGCCGAGCAATAGCACCTTCTCTGTTCTATGGTTAGGCTACTTCGTTCAACACATCTTTTCTATTGGCATCTTGAATATCAACCTCTACCATATTAACGTTTGGGAGTCTATGCAATGCTTCAATAGCGTGCGTAAGATCAGTAGCGTTTTTAACGCGACATGCGAGCATAATTGTCACACGCTCTTGCTCCGAACGCACCTCTATTTTTTCGATAGTCACGCCATTATGGATACAAGAATTGTACACCTGACCAATAAGTTCGCCAGATGTCGCAGTTGTACCGATACGAATATGAAAAAGGCTTGAGGGCCGATTCCGCAAAAGGAAGCGTTCGACGAAACGGAGTAAGATCAACACTCCCAACGCAAGCACCGTTGTCGCGATTGCCTCCCAGAGAAAACCTACACCACATGCCATACCAATAGCGGCAACAACCCATATAGCACCTGCCGTTGTCAAACCTCTGACACGCTCTTTGTCCTGCACAAAAAATATCGCACCGCCACCTAAAAAACCGATACCCGCGATAACATATGAAGCCACACGCGTCGGGTCAAGCTGCACACGGGGTATTTTCAGCAGTTCTAAGAAGCCGTATGCGGAGATGATGGTAAAGAGAGCGGCTCCAAGCGCAACCAGAGCATTTGTACGCATGCCTGCTGTGTGTTCACGCACTTCGCGCTCGAAGCCAATGCAAGCACCTAAAACAATTGCAACAGCTAACCTTAGCAGGATCGTAGAGAAGGAGATAATCATAGCGAATTCCTCTTGTATTCAGTATTTTCGAGAAGATTTGTGGAATATACTAACATAGTTACGTCAAAAAACAAAAAAGTTTGGGGATACAATATATGGCTCACCGCACAGCTTTCACCGAGAACGAAGTAGGCTTCATCAATAGACTGCGTGTGGGACGCTTAGCCACAGCCGATGAGCATGGTAGCCCTCACCTTGTCCCTGTGTGCTATGCCTTCGACGGGACGTATTTCTATATTGCACTCGATGAGAAACCTAAGCGTGTCGCAGTAACGCAGTTACGCCGAGTTCATAATATCGAAGTACGGCACGAAGCATCGTTGCTTATTGATCAGTATAGTGATGATTGGACACAACTAGGGTATATTCTAATTCATGGCTATGCTGAGTTGATTGCGCCTGACCACGAACGACACACGCCAGCTCTTGTTTTGCTCCGTACACGTTACATGCAGTATCGCGCGATGGCGTTGGAACAATATCCAGTGATTATGATTACGCTGGATAAGATCACGTCGTGGGGACCAGCCCTCAAAGCTTAGTTTTTTCTTGACATAAATTCGCTTATTTGATATATTTCTAATTAGATTTACATCTATCAAAAGGGAGATATTATCATGATTGGACTTGAAAGCGAGCGGCTACGAATTCGTGAAATTGCTGCTGATGACCTTGAGAAGCTACTGGCTGTTTTCTTGAGCAATCCTGATGCACTGTTACAAACGGAGGGATCAGAAGGAGAGATTGGCAAATATGATTTTGAGCGATGGCAGCGTGATTGGTACATTGCACAGATGATGCCGGGTCGTCATATGCTAGGCTGTTATTTGAAAGAAAATGATGAGGCCATAGGCTTTGCTGAATATGTCGAAGAACACGATAGGCTAGGTCAGCCCTGGTTTGGAGCGATTGTGATACGGAAGGATATGCAAAGGCAAGGATTGGGTAGCGAGATTACGGGAGTGGTGATCGCACATATTTGCGAAGAAACGGGTGCATTACTGCTTTATAGTGGTGTGCTTGAGCAGAATGTTAGAGGTCACGCACTGGCGAGGCATGTAGGTTTCACGCGCTCTACGCAGGAGGCGGCACACCAGTTCCCGATGGGAAAACAAGAGATTATTGTGTTAGAGCGGCTCTCGCGGTACTCAGTGGAATGACAGCCAGACGACCGCCATCCTGCTCGTGTAGGCTCCCCTCGTCTCTACCAGCACAGGTATCGGTCTTCCCAAATGGAATTGTGGCTGCCAAGCGAGGTAGAGTGGTTTGTGAGCATCCGCGACTCGGCCCCTGTTCGCCGACGCCGGAGGCGCAGCCGTATCGTAGTGATCCAATTCCCTCTCCCTTTTGATGGAACGCAAGATTAGTGCCATCTTTGCCTTGTCTTAGAGTGCCACTGTGTGGGTATTTATGCCTCTACTTGTGTTTGTACGACCTCACTCCACTGTCGAATAGGGTCAATATTAGTGAAGTTTGGAATATCGGAATAGATTTCTTTGCCGTACTGTGCAAGCTTCGCCCCAAAATCTTCACCCGACTTGACCCAGAAATACGCAACACCAAGAAAAGTTGGGGGCGGAGCACCAGGTGAAGCTAAGCTTTTATGAACCTCGAATCTCATACAATTCTCGCCGAGATGATGAGCAAACAGAGGGGCGTGTTTGTTTGCGAAATACTCAAAATCGAACGTACCACCTTGTTGGATTGGATAAGCGACTGATGCACAAAACATGAAAAGTCTCCTCTTTCAATACATATATTGAATATTTGTTCTTTACGGCTCCGTACACTATTATACACTGCGAAAAACAGAGAAACTACTCTTATCTTGCTCTTGCTTCTCAAGAGCTACATATGTTCAAAGCCGATTTTCTAAAGGAGTTGCCTTCTACTTGAGATCACTTTTTATCGCAGTGGATACTTGTAATATGTGTCACCCCATCATGTGAGTCGATGTCATAGCTCCATACCCCAAGTAACAACACTCTTCTGGCGTGATGGGGAGATCAATCATGAAAGGGGCACCTCCTCTCCGCTAATACACATAGGGAGTACCTTTCCCTGTCTCCAGGTAGGACTTCAAGCTCCCCAGGAAGTAATCCCAGCCAGCACGCGTCTCCTCAATGCTATAGCCAGTATTCCCCACCGTGAGATTATGCTGACAAAAGAGCAGTTTGGTCCCCTTCGAGATCGGCATGAGATCCCAGGTGATCGTGGACTCCTCCCAATTATGCGGGGAAAGCCTCACTCTCCAATGCACTTTCTTTCCGACTTCGAGGTCAGTAATCTCCATCTTAAAGACTCCTCCATTCTCAAAGCGAACTTCGGTGAGAGAGCCAACCTTTGGCTCGGCGGTAGCATGATTTGACCACCATCCAGCGATTCCATCTGGCAGGGTAAGAGCATAAAAGACGTTTTCCGGCGTTGCTTCAATCGTCAGTTCTTCGACAATATCTGCCATCGTTATTCCTCCTCTTCGTTAAACAAACGCTGGTAGGCCAGGAGTGCCTTTCCCTGTCTCCAGGTAGGACTTGAGGCTGTTCAGGAAGTATTGCCAATTTCTAGGCGTCTGTTCATAAACCGCATCAACATTGGCAAAGCCATCATGAGTGAAAATCACATGTGTCCCGTTCTGAACAGGGATGAGTTGCCAAGTAACGCTGGTTCCTGTCCATTGCGGAGGGCCTTGTCTGGAAATCCAATGAACCTTCTCTCCATCGTTCAGCTCGGCAACCTCAAATTGAAGGACACCAGCAGGCGGACGGAAGCGAAATTCACCAAGCGAACCAACTTCTGGCTTGACTCGCGCCTCGTCTGCCCACCAGCGAACTATTTCGTCCTGCTGAGTCAAGGCGTTGAAGACGCTCTCTGGGGTTGCGGCAATGGTGCGTTCTTCGACAATAGATGACATGGTTGTTCCTTTCTCTTATGCGAGCCGGACAAGGGCGTTCTGAAGAATGGTACCTATTTTACTTAACTTATAGGTTAAGTATATAAGAGAAAGAGAGTGATGTCAAGGAGTTGTTTTGCCTATTTCTCGCATCGGCATGTCACTTGAACGGAGCGTTAGAAATTAAGATGCGTGGAGAGAACCCTCGCGAGCGCATTCAGCAAGGGCTGCCAACCAGCTTCAAACAGCGCACGTAGCTCTGGCGTGCCGAGCTGCTCGTGAGTTAACACGACCTCCGTCACTGAACCTCGGTCAAGAAAGTCCAGCGTGACGACGGTTTCCTTGCCCTGTATTGCATCGCCTGACCAAGTAAAAACTAGTTTTTCGGGGGGAGCAATGTGCAGATAGGTGCCGAAGATGCAACCGCCGTTCTCTAAATCAAAACGGAAATATCCACCAACATGAGCTTCGAGCAGACTCACGGTTATGCTCATGCCTCTCGGCTTCAACCAGGATTCCAATGCCTCTGGCTCAAGCCAGGCGCGAAACACCCGTTGGCGTGAGACCGTGAATGTACGTCGTAGCACAAGGGTAGTGCTGCTATGAGGGGCAGGGGAGGTCATCAGCGTCTTGCTCCTCTTGCGATGTGGTCAGCAGGTAGATTTCCAGTGAGTCAAATTGTGCTTCCCAGAAGTGCCGATATTGTTCAAGCCAAGCGACAGCGTCTTTCATGGGACTGGCAACGAGGCGAAACCGATGCGTTCGTCCATCCTTCCTGTGCAGGATCAGATCGGCATGTTCTAGCACACGTAAATGTTTGGAGATCGCTGGCACAGAGATCGAGAATGGTCGCGCCAGTTCCGTTCCAGAAGCCTCACCCTGTGCCAAGCGTTCTAAGATGGCCCGACGTGTGGGGTCAGCAAGTGCCAAAAAGACGGTATTGAGTTGTCCTGATGAATCGTTAACCATACAGTGAATTATACGAAGATCGTGAAGTATTGTCAAAGTTCCGCTACCCAGAAGGTAGTTGTTTGATTGTACTCATTCGCTCGATGAAACGCTCGAAGCCCATGTGATCAACCATTGCGCGGATGCGTCGGTAGCCTTCACCGTAGACGGTGTTGGGGTTACGCTCGATGTTGTGTGCGTGGTAGAGGCTTTCGGGCGTGTTCATTTCGGTGTAGAAACGTTGTGAGAGCAGTTCACAGAAGCCCTCTTCCGCCCACATTGGTAGATTGCTTATACCCTGCACAATCAGCCAGACATGGCCTAACTCGTGAATAGTCACGCCTTGAAACAATGTTGCGGGGAGACCATGCAGAACGGCGACGCCACCAATTTCGGTTCGCACCACGCGACCATCCTCTACGTAGGTCGAACTCATGGTTGCACCGAGTGCGTGTGGCTCGACATGGGTACTGAGGAAGTGTGCGAGTTTGACGCGATTTACAAGCTCAAGTTTCAGAGGTTGGTTGTTGTATCTCAAATGCTGACGACCCACCCATGAAATGCATTGGCTAAAGAACGGCTGCGCCTCATCGCTTGTTTCAATAGCGGTGGAGCGACACACGGGACAGCGCATACTTTCGGGTGTATCTTTGCTGCGTTCCTGCTGTTGTGGTGGGATCAAGCGACCACAGAAATCGCAGTGTGGATACTGTCGCTCATGTTCTTTACAAAACTTTGTACCCCAATGGTCGATCAGATATTCACCTGAGAGCGGTTTGCCGCAATAGGCACAGCGTGGGGCAAGATAATCGCGATAGCATGCTGAATGATATGGCTTGCCGTCCTGAGCGTTGAAGCTTGTATCACGAATGGGCTGACCGCAGGCACCACAGACAAAATGCTCAGGGTGCCATGTCGTCCCTAGCGCAGAGAGAATACTACCCTGAATGGGTTGATGACAGTAATTACAGGCGGGTTGTTGCATGAATGGTCCTGTGAATTGTCAGATGTAGAGTTACATTAGGAGACTGTAGTAATCATAGCTACTGATCTCTCTAAAGCCACACGATTGATAGAGGATTAGCGCATTGCGATTGTCCGTTGCGACCTCTAGTACGATACGGTTCTGACCGTGTGCAAGTATTTCACGGATAGTTTGCGCGAGTATCTGGCGTCCATAGCCACGCCCACGATATGGCGGCAGGACGCCAAAACCCATGATATAGGCTTCATGGGCATTGAGTGACACATCAAGTTTGCCGATAGGAGTCTCGTCGAGCGAGGCAATAAAGACCTTGCTTCTTACATCATCTATTTTCTCCTGCGAGTACCATGTGACATCGGGTTCGGGCATATCGAAGGAGATGGCGGTAATATGGGCAAGGATGGGTGCGTCAGCGGGTTGTGCCAACCTAAAATGTAGTCGTGCATCCAATTCTGGCAGAGTCTTGACCTCGGCCAACTCCATTTTATACTCTGAATGCTGGTATCCTGGCTGTAACGATGCTGCAAAGCCCTGGCCTGTTTGAGAGTCATGTTCGACAATCAACAGGAGTGTTGGAATAGAGCGGCTCTGGCACTCTTCGCGTACTGCCGTAAATAGCTGTGTGAAAATACCTTTGCGACGATGCTCAGGATGAACCATGCCACTGACTTCGCCCTCGATAGGATTAAAGCTAAAGAAGGCCAGGAACCCGACCAATACGCCATTTTCGTAGTAGAGGAAATCGTTCGTCTGGTCTTTTGGACGCGAACGCAATGTGTCCCAGTTCAGCTTCATGTGTAGCTGCTCATATGCTTCACAAATTGTAGCAAGGTCTTCTATTTCGGCAAGCTCTTCCTGCGCCAAGCCCTGTTTCTTGTATAGACCTTGTTTGTTCGCTGTTGCCATGAAGCCTCTTTCTTACAAAAAATTGGATATATTCCATCACGTCTATGCGTGTTTCTATCATTATATACGCTTGCAAATTTGGCAAGTTGTAGCACAACAGACAACACATAGAAGTCGAATAGAGAATGAACATAGGTAGCATTGCCACCCATGTTCATTCTCTATTCGACTTCTATCAACACATCCCCATCATCGACAAACTCACCTTCCGGGACTTTGAGCGATTTGACGGTGCCATTGACGGTTGATTGAATGGGTATCTGCATCTTCATCGATTCTAGCGTCACCACATCTTGATCGACGGTGATGGTATCGCCGACGTTGACAAGATATTCAAGGACAACACCTGCCATGTTTGATACGACTTGTTTCATTGTTCCCCCTACACTGGATAAATCGGGTTACGACGTTCGGAGAATGGTTCGCTTTTGGTTTGATAGATGCTATAGCGAGCGATCAATTCGTCGCGCAGTGCCTCGAACGGCGTAATGGTATCAACAATCATTTCGGAGGCAAGACGGAAGATATCAATGTCTTCTGCATAGCGTGCCTCCATCATTTTGCGGAATGAGTCGCGCTGGTCTTCGGGCATCTCCGCTATTTGATTAGCGTACACGGCGTTAATTGCAGCTTCTGGCCCCATCACCGCTATCTGCGCGGTGGGTAGCGCGATAACAGAGTTGGTGCCAAAAGCAGGACCAGCCATTGCATAGAGGCCAGCACCATAGCATTTACGCACGATGACCGATATCTTGGGTACAACGGCCTGTGAGACAGCAGCGATAAACTTTGCACCATGCCGAATAATGCCAGCGCGTTCAACGGCGGCTCCAATCATAAAGCCCGACACATCAGCGAGAAAGAGCAGGGGAATGTTAAAGGCGTTGCAGGTATTGATGAAGCGCGTCGCCTTGTCTGATGAATCGACGAAGATCACGCCGCCTTTGACGCGTGGTTGATTGGCGACAATGCCAACGGCATGCCCATTCAAACGAGCAAAACCTGTAATGATTTCAGGGGCGAAGAGCTTTTTGACTTCGAGAAAGCTTTCACCATCAATTAACGAGTCGATGAACTCGTACATGTTGAACGGTCGGTTTTGCGCCTCTGGCACGATTTCGCGCAGAGGTTTGGTACTCGCGGGTGCGACAGGTTCAGCGTCTGCTGGTTGATCCAGGTAGTTTTGTGGCATATAGCGGAAATAGTCGCGAGCGATCTGGATAGCGTGTTCTTCGCTTTCAGCGAGGAAATCACCGAGACCAGAGACGCTACAGTGCATACGTGCGCCGCCCATTTCTTCGAGCGTAACTTTTTCGCGTGTCACCATCTCGGCCATACGTGGCGAACCAAGATAGGCACTGGCGTTGCCATCAACCATAATTGCAATGTCGGCGAAAGCGGGAGTGTAGGCCGAGCCAGCAGGTGAGGGACCGAACATGAGGGCGATCTGGGGTACGACGCCGGACATTTTAATTTGATTGTAAAAGGTGCGTCCACCATGATTGCGTCCGGGGAAGAGGCGGACTTGATCGGTAATACGCGCCCCTGCCGAGTCGATCAAATAAAAAAAAGGGATACGCATCTGCATCGCCATTTCCTGGATACGCAGGCTCTTCTGCACAGATTTTTCGCCTGCCGCCCCCGCTTTGACCGTTGAGTCCGAGGCACTGAACGCAATAGGGCGACCATGAATGCGTCCGACGCCTGTGATGATAGCATCGGCTGGCAGTTCGGGGTTCTGGCTCTCGGCGAACATACCGTCCTCAAATTCGATTTTGCCATCATCGAGCAGCAGTTTGAGGCGGTCACGCGCAAACAAGCGGCTCTGCTTGCGATTGCGCTCATGATATTTTTCTAGCCCACCCTTTTTGATACGTTCGATCTCTGCTTCTACGCGTTCTTCGTTGTTGGGCATATATACGTGTCCTTTTCTATAATAATTTTCATATCTCGATCTCCATTCTCAGTAATGCCGACGCGAGGGATTTTCCCAGTGTGTCGCTTCGCAACGAGCGTGAGGCCCCCCCGTTCAACGCACCATGCAAGACGAAGTTGAGAGCAAGAACGTTGGGAGCCTCAAAGCGTTCGACCTTGCCTGTAGCGATACCCTGAAAGTGCTGCTTGACGCGCTCTGATGTGACTTCGCGCAGTAACAGGTCATAGGTAGCACGATCTGGAGCAAAGATGGCGATGTTGGCTTTGTCGCCCTTGTCGCCGGAGCGGGCATGAATGAGACGGACAAGCTGTGTTCTCATGCGCCCACCTCCTCGACGCTGACATGGATATATTCTTCGACAAGACCGCGTGGTACGAGGGTAGGCCAGATACCAAGCAGACCGCGTGAAGGCGTGATGCCACTTGCACCGCCAATGAAGGGTGGGCCACTCAAACCAAGTGGCGTGAGCAAGCGACCAAGTTTGTCGGCATCACGTTTATCTACACAACGCACGGCTATACGAAGATAAACCTCGTTGAGTTCTGAGGCGTGAGTAGGATCGGCTAAGGGGCCGTGAATGGAGTTATAGCCGAGGTATTCAATAAGCGTTTCTTCGGGTTTGAGTCCACCATCGCGCATGTGCTGCTGTACAATTTCTGCGGCTAGTTGTGCTTTTGCCAGCGCGTCAGGCCATGCGTAGCCTATTGTGGCTTGCCCCATGTAACCATCCTCGTAGCCCGCCACGATTTTGAGCGTTTCGGGTGCAGGATGTCCGGTCGCGCCTGTGACACGTACCTCATCAGGGCCAATCTCTTCCATGTGTAGCGTGGTCATATCTACGTCAACGTCGGGTGTGAGATAGTGCGCTGGGTTGTGTACTTCATATAACAATTGCTCTCGTAGCGTATCGAAGTTGACACGCCCACCCGTATTGGGAGCTTTTGTGATTACGGCGTCACCATTCTCCGAAACCTCGGCTATAGGATATCCGATGTGGGCGAGGTCGGGAATACTGCGCCAATCGCCACCAAAGTTGCCGCCTGTTGCCTGCCCACTACATTCCATCAAGTGTCCAACAACGATGCCCTGTGCCAGTTTGTCCCACTCATCCCAGTGCCAGCCTAGCTCATGCACCATTGGCGCAAGAAATAGAGCAGCATCGGCGACACGCCCTGTGAGGACGATATCGGCACCAGCATCAAGGGCCTCGACGAGTGGACGAGCCCCAAGATAGGCACTGGCGAAGAGCAGGCGTTCACGCACGGTGGCAATATCCTGGCCCGTATCCATGTGTGCAAGTGAAACGCCCAGTCCTTGTAATTCATCGAGCCGCTCAAGCACAGAGTCACCGAGGACAACGCCGACGTTGAGCTTGACGCCGAATTTCTTGAGTGCTGCTAGCAAGACCTCGCGTGCCGCCATCGGGTTGAGGCCACCCGCGTTCAAGATGAATTTGACACCACGCGGCAAAGCAAGCGGTAACAGATCGGCCAGCATTGGCACAAGGTCACGCGTGTAACCCAGCTTAGGGTCACGCTGCCGATCCTTTTGTAGAATTGCTAGCGTGAGTTCGGCGAGATGGTCCGACGCCACGTATTGGACATTGCCACGCTCGATACTCGCCTTGATTGGTTGCCAGGAGTCGCCATAGAAGCCGAGGCCACCCGCAATACGTACTGATTTCATATATCTCTCTTCTCTGAGAAAGCATGACAGGGACAGAACTTTGTCACTACTATACTGTCTCTCGCAAGCGGGAGGGCACGTGTATAGTAGTGACGCCCTTTACGGGTGTCATGCCCTACTACCTCATCCGCGTAGCCCCAATAATTCGCGTGCAATCAGCAATTGACGGATTTCGTTGGTACCTGCACCAATTTCGCCGAGACGTGCATCGCGCCACATACGCTCAACCTCGAAGTCGGTGAGGTAGCCCCAGCCGCCGTGGATTTGCAGGGCCTCGTTTGCGGCACGAGAAGCGGCGCGAGCGGTGAAGAGTAAAGCTGCTGCCGCTTCTTTGCTGACGCGCTTACCCTGTTGAGCTAGCCACATCGCACGGTGCGCCATGTGGCGTGCTGCCTCTAAATCTGTGTACATGTCGGCAATCTTCGCCTGTATCAGTTGATAGCTGGCGATAGGATGCCCAAATTGTTCGCGCTCCTGTGCATACTTAATAGAGATTTCAAGGGCGGCCTCGATACCGCCAACGGCACTCACGGCGTAGTAGGCGCGTTCGATATCAAGGCCGCTCATCACCACTTTGTAGCCCTCGTTGACCTTACCCAACACACATTCATCTGGCACGAAGGCATCTTCAAAGACGAGTTCGCCCGTTGGTGAACCATGCATACCAACCTTTTGCAATTTGCGAGCGACACGAAAGCCTTTGTTCGCGGTCTCAAAGATAAAGGCGGTGATGCCTCGACTACCTGCCTCTGGCTCCGTCTTGGTATAGAGAATAATCACATCAGCAATGGGGCCGTTGGTGATAAACACCTTTGAGCCGTTGATGAGGTAGCCACCATCGACTTTACGCGCCGTTGTCTGAATACCCATCGCATCCGAGCCAGCGTTCGGCTCGGTCAACCCTAGCGCACCGATCATCTCAGTGCTGGCAATCCTGGGCAGGTATTTCTGTTTCTGCGCCTCCGTGCCATTACGTAGAATATTGTGACCACAAAGATTTAAATGTGCGCCATAAGACATTGAAATGGCACTGTTCGCACGCCCAATAGCACGCGCAACAAGAGCCGCCATCAAAAAGTCGCCGCCACTACCACCGTATTCTTCGGGAATAGCAATACCCGTATAGCCCTGCTCAGCCAGACGTTTCCAGAGCCACATAGGGAAGTCATCGGTGCGCTCTATCTCGGCGTTGTGGGGTCGAATCTCGTCACGCGCAAAGGCAAAGGCACTTTCATAGGCCAGTTGATGCTCTTCAGGCAGGTCAAAGTCCATACAGTATTGTCCTTTCTGACGCGGCATTGCGGAAGGGAAGGATATGATTTATGATGTTTTTTTGAGAAAATCTACGACGACATGTGCCAGTTCTTCGCCTTTGTCTTCCTGTAAGAAGTGGCCTGCACCGACAATCGTGGTATGGGGTTGGCCTTTCGCCCCAGGAATAGCTTTTTGTAAAAAGATATCACCACCTCTGGTAATGGCATCGGAGTCGCTGAAGGCGGTAAGGAATGATTTGTCCCAGTGTTGCAGGACCTCCCATGCCTTACGGTTTGGTTCTGACGCAGGGTCATCGGGACGTGTTGGTACGAGTGTGGGGAATTGACGCGCACCAGCCATGTAGCTATCGTCTGGGAAGGGCGCGTTGTAGGCCGCGATAACCTCTTCTGTGGGTTTTGTGACGCATCCGCCTTTGACGATACCGCCTGGATTGAAGTGCGGCGTCTCCTGTGAGTAGCGTTGCCAATTCAGAAATGCCTCGCCCGGAGGTATATCGCCCGTTGGGAGAAACGTGTTCGCGGCGACGATGCGTGCGAAACGACTCTCGTTTTCCGCGGCAAGCCTTAGACCAATGAGACCGCCCCAATCCTGACAAACAAGGGTGATACGTTGCAGGTCGAGCGATTCGATGACGGCGAGCATCCAGTCAACATGTTTCTGGTAGGTGTAGTCGGTGCGTTGCGCTGGTTTGTCCGAGCGACCAAAGCCGACAAGATCGGGGGCAATGGAGCGATAGCCAGCACTGGTAAATATGGGAATCATCTTGCGGTACAGGTAGGACCATGAAGGCTCACCGTGCAACATCAAAATAGGCTCAGCGTCGTGGGGTCCTTCATCGACATAGTGGATACGCAGTCCGTCGGCTTCGATGTAGTGAGGGGTAAAGGGGTAGTCGGGTAGATTAGCAAAACGCGCATCAGGTGTGCGTAGACTCTCCATTGAATGGTCTCCTATCGTTGGATACAGGACGGTACACAAACTAATTGATCTGCTGTGTATTGTATCATGTAAATTTAAGGAGCGCGGAATAGTTACTGAACAATATGAAGCAGAGATGGTATACTAAGAGCAGTCTCTTTTATAAGACGAGGAGGTACATGCATGGCTTACGAAATGACCGTTACCTTGACCGACCAGGAATACGCGGCACTTAAAGCAAAAGCCGCAAAGAATGGCAAGCAACCAGAGACACTTTTACATGATATGGTGCAACGTTTGGAGAAAGACATTCAAGAGAAACGCCCTTTGACGGGAAGAGATTTTATGCAAAAACTCTATCAAGAAGGCGGAGTTCTCAATATACCTACAAGAGAACCACTAACAGCAGAAGAACAGGCTGAAAGGGAAAGATTAGCTCAAGTCTTTGTCGGTGGCAAGCCTGCATCAGAGATGGTGATAGAAGATCGAGGTCCATATTAATGGCTTCATGTAACCTACTTACTACAAGCAGACTGCACAGACGTTATATTATTATGGTAGTCTGTGATTTGCCAATTGCCCCCATCATCTTGTTGTAGCGTAACAGTTAACTGATAGGGTTGGGACATTTTGCTTCTGGTCATGTTGTAGACGTAGTTGAGGCTATTACCCTGTGCCGTTGTATTATTAGTTACTCTACTATCCCCTGAAATTGCTCCGTAGCAGCTATTATCTTGTTGTATTTGTTGGACCAAGGCGTCTTTGGTTGTTTGGTTGGTGACTGATGGTCCCAGATCGGTATAGGCGTGATCATAGTTACGACTCACAATAGCGTTCACGAAATCGTCGGCCTTTGTTGTAGCTGCAGGAACGCCATTGCTGGCAGTTACTGTGGTGTTGCGCGTTGTGAAGTAGTGATATACAGCGTAGCTACCACCACATAAGGCAAGGGTAAGTAAGAGTGCGATGGTCAACAAGATAATCGCACCTCGCTTCAACACACGACCCGTTTTGCGTATCGCCGATGTCGCCCTCGGCGGAATACTTTTACCGGGTAGAAACGTCGTGATTGGTGGAAATGTCGTTATGGGTGGTGTCTGGTCAGTATATGACGATGCAACAGGTTTGGTAGATGCTGCTGTCTGCATCTGTACTGGTGGTGCTGGCATCTGCATCTGCGCTTGCTGCGTTGATGCTGGCGGAGGTGGTAGTATAATAGCTTGTCGTGGTGCTGATGCTGGGGCTGGTGATTGCGATGACACGAACCCTTGCGGTGTTTGATAGGCTTGTTCCAGAGCGTGTGCGAAGTCTTGCACACGCGGAAAACGTTGGTGATAGTCTTTAGAGAGTGCCCTAAACACAACTCGCTCGACGGCTGGTGGAACCTGGACACCATGCTCGCTGAAAGGTGGTGGTGGCGCAGAGAGATGTTGTGTTACCAGTTCAATGTAGGAACCACGAAAGAGTTTTGCGCCACAGAGCCATTCGTAGACAACAGCGGCAAGTGCGTATTGATCGCTGGAAGGACGCGATTTGCCTTGAATTTGTTCGGGTGCCATATATGACATTGTGCCGATGACGACATCTTCAGTCTGTTGATTACGCGAACTTTGCGAGACAAGCGCAATGCCAAAATCGCTTAAAAGCACTTCATTATTATGGCTTAATAGCATATTGCCTGGCTTCACATCACGGTGAATGAGTTTCTGGTCGTGAGCATATTGTAGAGCCGAGGCGACTTGTTGTACATAGGACACGATTGTTGCCGATGGCAAACGATTTCCTTTCACATGTCTTTGGCGTAGCGAGCCATTGGGAGCGTAATCCATGACGAGGAAAGGATTATTGTTTTCAACGTCGAAGTCGAGGACGCGCACGATATGCGGATGTATCAGGTGAGCAATGGTGAGGGATTCGTTACGGAATGCCTCGATACCCTCCTCGTCTAACTCTGTATGTAGCAGTTTGATGGCAGCCTGTGTGTGCAAATAGACATGTGTTCCCAGATAGACATCCGCGAAGCCACCATGCCCCAGAAGACTGTCAAGATGATAATTCCCGATCTGTTGCCCTACGATATTGGTGCTATCACTCATAATAAGACTACTTTCCAGGCAATACGTCACTATATCAACATAAAAGAATATTTTGCAGTTCTATAAAAATGGTCCCTATATAGTAAACGTTGCAGAGAAAATATCGCTTCACGTTTGTTAGTCATCTTCCGAGGCAAAACTCCGCAGTGACTCTACCGACGGAACAAAGTAATACGCTCCACTCACAGCAGTCGTATACCTGGTTAGGGCATCACGTATGCCATCTTCTGCTCCAGCCATACGATTGAGCATACGGGCGAGGCGAGACTGATCACAACTGAAGCCGATAAACATCGTGCCATGTTGAGTAGCAGTGCCAAAGGGAGTATTGCGACGGAAGATAGGTAACTCCACTCCGTTCTCTTCGATCACTGTCCGTGCAACGTGTGATGCGGCATCCTGTACGTCCTCGTCAAGTTCTATACTTGTATCTTTGGTTCGCCCCATGATCTTCTCTTGCGTCTCGACGGGAAGAACATCAAAAGCGGCGGCATCATGCATCCACTGTTGTACCAGCACAATACTTCCACCTGCCCCAAGCGATGGTGAAGAAATTAGCGCAACCTCAGGTGCCTCAGACAAACTTGGATTCTCGGTTCCGTCAATGAATCCGGTTAAATCCCGGTTCTCCTTGTAGGTCCACCCAGCCACCTCGCTCGCAAGCCTGGCAACCGGAGCAAGTGCCTTCATCGCCTCTCTCGTAACATCAAAAACCTTATCATAGGCATGACCCGCAACCCAGAGCCACAGATCATGCTGTGTGGCAGGCATAGTATAGCCATCGACACCATGAACGGCCTGCTCGAAGTCCTTCACTTTCGCTGGCATCTCCTGCGGCGCAACCTGTGCCCACAGTGACGGTCGAAATCCCACGACCAGATTCACACCACCAGTCGTCGTACTCGGCTCCCGTAGATTGGCAATCGTCTGAACCAATGCAGATGGCTCGATACGTTCAAGAAGATCAAACTCCAGATAGGAGTGTGAGCCAGTACCCAGAGCAAAGATACCACTTTGTGCTACGTGCATATTTCTTCCTTCTCTCTACAAACCTAAGAGCATTCCAATATAGCACGCTCTTTACAAGAGAGATGGTTACATTCCAATAGGTAGGATACACATTCCTTAAATACATTCGCATTACTCCTTACGCATCAACCCTTGTTGCCATGCGAAGACGGCGGCCTGTGTGCGGTCAAGTATGTGTAGCTTGCTCAGGATGTTGCTGACATGTCGCTTTACCGTTTTCTCGCTCAAGACCAGCTTTTCGGCGATGATAGCGTTGGAGAGACCATCACTGATGAGGCGTAGCACTTCTAGTTCGCGCTCGGTCAGATCGACAAAGAGGTTGGGCGTGTCTTTCCTGGCACCACGTACCTCCTGTACAACACGGGTCGCGACACGGGGATGTAGCACAGACTCACCAAGGGCAGCTTTGCGTACCGTCGCTACCAGTTCGTCAGGGTCAACATCTTTGAGGATATAGGAAAGCGCACCAGCACGTAAAGCAGGGAAAATATGTTCGTCTTCATGAAAAGAGGTAAGAATAACCACCTGCGTCTGAGGACTGACCTGCCGAATGCGTCGAGTAGCTTCTACACCTCCTATCCCTGGCATAACTAAATCGAGCAAGACAACATCAGGAACTAGTTCAGTCACCATGAGAACGGTTTCCTCGCCTGAACTGGCCTCGCCGACAACTTCGATGTCAGGGTGTAACTTTAAGAGAGCGTGTACACCACGCCGCACAATAGCATGGTCATCGGCTATAAGAATGGATATCTTGTCAGTCATACTACACTCCCTTTACGGCTACAACGGCGCCTTTATACTGAACGATGATACACGTACCACCATGCAGCTTACTCTTAATTTCTATATGCCCCCCAATTGCCTCGATACGTTCATGCATAGAAGATAAACCAAGCCCTGTATCGCTCGCCATAGCAATATCAAAACCATTGCCATTGTCGCTGATAGAAAGCTGTATACTATCCTGTTCCCAGAGGAGCGAGAGAGAGACAGTAGTAGCTCCACTGTGACGTGCCACGTTTGCCAATGCCTCCTGAACGACACGGAAGAGAGCTTCTTCAAGAGCAAAGGGCAACACTTGCTCGCACACTATGTGTAAAGAAACCTTGATACATGACTGACGAGACCAATCTGTTACAAGCTCTCGTAACGCAATCACTAAGCCTTTATTTTCCAGGGCAATAGGACGTAGTTCACGAACAAGGGAAGTAAGCTCCTGTTGCGTCTTCTGAACTAGTTGTTCAGCTTCTTGCAGATGTTCTTGTGCTTCGTCGGTATTGCTTTTGAGCAGCAATTTGGCGGTTCGCACCTGCATAGAAATTGCGAACACCTGTTGCTTGACGCTATCATGTAGATCGCGAGCAAGACGGTTACGCTCTTCCAGGCTGGCAAGTTTCTGGCGCGTGTTCAGCAAGTTTTTTAGTTGTTCCGCCATACCATTTAACCGCTGTGCGAGTTGTCCCAACTCGTCATTTGATGTATCTCTGACGGATGCAGAAAAGTCTCCTCGGCTCCAATTATCCGCCACGGAAAACAATCTTTTAATACGGCGCGTAAAGGTTCTTGCGGTCAAAAAGCCAAAGACGGTACCAATAATAGCAGCAAAGAAAATGATTGGTAGCGAAAGGATAAGTACGCCCAAAAGAAAGAGAATTGTGAGAATGAATCCTCTGTTATTAGATGCGATAGTCCATGAATTAGCTGTAGTGGCACCATTGTTTTCTAGCAAAGCACCTACGATTTGATGACGTTCGTCTACAATAGGGGCTGCGATGATCGACGCTCCATTTTTATCACGGTAGGAGAGGGATTGAGGATCGGTTTTGCCACTTAGGGTCGTCTGAAGAGCTGCCTTTGCATGAACGGAGAGGTGATCGAAAAGAACGGCTCCGACAGGAACAGGTGCGGTGCCAACTGAGGCGAGCAGGATACCCTGTTGATCCGCAACGATGGCGTAGTCTCCTGGTGCGAATTGCGACGTAGCAGGATTGAATTGCTGATGGAGCCAGCCTGCTAAGCCGAGTCGATCTGGTGGCGTCTGCAAAAAGTAGGTAGATGCTTGAAGCGTTTCTTGCTGCATACCGTCTACTTGAAGTTGAGGAAAATTTTGGACTGCCATGATTGTAAAAACAACCCCAGCAATGAGTAAAATGAGCAGTTGTGTTACAACAGTAATCCAGATATACGAAAAGGTAAGCTTCCATTGCAAGCGGCGAAATGGCTGAAATAGTGGCTTCATGAGTAAGTACCTTTCGCTCTATAGGCAGATGAACAACAATAGAAATGAGAAGAATTACCTGTAACCGTTACAAAAGTATAACATATACACTTTTTCTCAAATTGCGTTTGTATCGAACCGTAAAACGTCTCGTGAGACGTTTTACGGTTCGATACAAACGTAACATACATATTTAGTTTGAGAAGCTCTGACGTTGGAAGAGCAGAAACGTAACACCAGTAAAGACGAGTGTATAGAGAGCAATTCCAATAATGGCGACACTATGAGCTGCCATAGAAAAGGGGCTGGATCCGTTACTGTAGAACAGTAGCGCATTAGTTAAACCGATAGGAAGATATTGTACAAATTGTGATGCAGCACCACCTAGTGCAAGTAAAACTGAATAGAGGATGCTCTCAACCAGGAAGACGAAGGCGAGGCTGATACCAATAGTCGCACCAACCGAGCGTGTTAGGATGGCAAGCAGAAAGGTTAGTGCAATGTAGGGAAGCAGACTATAGCCTGTTACGAGAAAAAAGATTGCGACTTGTTTAATATCAGAGTAGCTGATGCTGAGATTGCCATGCAAAGCATAGGTAAAGCAACCAGTGAGGACTGCACCAATTACAAACGACGTGAGTAATACAATCACGATTGGCAACAGTGCAACGATGAATTTTGCCCCGATGAGTGTGGGACGCGAGACGCCATGACAAAGCCACATGTGGATTGTACGCCATGAGTATTCTTGTGCAGTTACTGTTCCCACCAGGATAATGAGCAATAGACCGCCAATTGCATGTGAACCTGCTAACCCAACGCCGCTTATTAAACCAAGGGGCCAAGTAAATGTCTTTGATAGAGCAGTAGTAGCTTGATGAGAGAGACCAAGCGAAATTAAGTACAGGCTAAGATCAACGATCACGATTATCAGAGTTAGGATTGCAAGTTCAATCCAGAACATGTAACGGTTAAACAGTTTGTCTTTTTCGAGTAAGAGGACATGCCAGAACATTATTTTTCTCCTTATGCCGTCAGTGTAACGATTGCTTGCTGACTTTTTGCCGACTCTTGCGTAAGTTCTAAAAACACGCTTTCCAGATCCGGGTGCAAAATCACGACCTCGGTTGGTATGATTCCTTGAATGACAAGATAGCCCAGAATATGATCACTGGGAACGCCTTGCACATCAAGGTATGTAGCTTGAGTCTGGATAGTCCCTACACCCGGAAGCGATTGCAAAACGTGCGCTGCTTGCGTTGGGTTGGCGGCATGCACGCGCACAACCTCTTGCGTTTTGAGAAGGTCTGATACGGCACCCTGCACAATCACGCGTCCATGTTGCACCACCGCGACATGGTTGCACAGCAGTTCCACCTCATGAAGTAAATGACTGCTAAAAAAGATAGTGGTTCCTTGATTGGCGAGAGTACGAAGGAGTGTGCGAACCTCGTGCATTCCGGCTGGGTCCATACCATTCGTTGGCTCGTCGAGAATCAGTAAATCAGGTCGGTTGAAAATGGCAAGGGCGAGGCCCAATCGCTGTTTCATGCCAGTGGAAAATTTGCTTACGGCACGTTTGCCTGTATGTTGTAAGCCGACCAATGTAAGCACTTCGTCGATGCGTTGCATAGGAATATCTGGATAGATGCGTGCCAGACATTGCAAGTTTTGGCGAGCAGAAAACGCGAGTAACAGGGTCGGTGCGCCCACCATCACGCCAACGTGCCGCAACGCTTTGTTATGATTAGGTGTCACAGGTTGTCCTAAAACTTCTACCTCACCCGAAGTGGGATAGATAAGCCCCAATATCATACTGATAGTTGTTGTTTTTCCGGCTCCGTTGGGACCGACGAAGCCAAAAATCTCGGCACGTTTCACGCATAAAGAAATATCTTCCACTGCGTTTACATTACCGAAGCGTTTCTTCAAGTGTTCTGTCTGAAGCAAAACGTCAGTTATCATTCTTCCTCCTCGTAATGGCGTTCCTCTTTTGTTTTAGAGAATCGTTTATTGCATTGCTACAATAGCGATACTCGAAGCATAACCGACAAGCGGCTTTTTGTTATACTCCTCTAGTTCCATTTTTGGTGTACCTGGCGACTCATAAAACATCACAGTAACATCCTCCACATTTCACGGAAAAATGTGTTACACTTGTGATAAGAAAGGAGCAGCCAGTAATTTTCCCACAAGTAGCCTTACCGCGTATTGTTGTACCTTGTAGCAGGTTTTCAGCGAGGGATTTAGGCATTCATGTTGAAGCCTATTCATCTACCTAGAGGAGCTAACGTATGTCGCTTACAAATGAATCTGCAAGTGCAGATCAGCTTCTTACACGTTTCGGGTATCAGCCTAAGTATCGGCGCGAAATCAAACGCTTTGCCTCATTCGCTATCGGCTTCAGTTTTATTTCGATCACGACAGGTATTTTTACCACCTACGGTTCCGTTTTAGGCTGGGGTGGACCACTCGGCATCTGGACGTGGCCGTTTGTCGCCCTGGGGCAACTCTTTGTCTCACTGGTTTTCGCGGCTCTAGCATCACGCATCCCACTGGCTGGCTACTCCTATCAATGGACATCACGACTGACGAATCCTAAGTTAGGCTGGCTCATCGGCTGGGTCTCGTTCATGTTTTTGATTGTCGTCACTGTCTCGGTCGATTACGCAATATCATCGACGGTCTTACCAAGCCTTTTCAACTACACAGCAACTCCTCTAAACGAATGGGGTGCAACGGCACTTATTGTTCTGATTCAGATGCTGCTTATTATCTTCTCTACGGTCTGGTCCACACGCATCAATAACGTCGCCGTAGGTACCGAGGTTGTGGGCATTGTTGGTTTGACTTTGTTGCTCATCATCGTTGGCGCAGCACGTGGCTTGCTCCATCCCGATCACCTGTTCAGTATGGGTGCCATTCCAGCCAATGGGTACTTCAACCTTGGTGGACTCAATAAAACAGGACCGTTTATGCTCTCGTTCTTGCTCGGCTCCTACACGATTGTAGGCTTCGAGTCGGCGGCGAACTTGGCGGAAGAGACGGAGAACGCGCATAAGGTAGTGCCTTTCGCGATGTGGTCGGCAGTGGTGTTGAGCGGTATTGTCGGCTTTGCCTTTCTCATTGCGCTCAATCTCGCCTCTGGCAACCTCACGACATTGGCAGCTTCATCGACACCTGTCGCTGATATTGTCAGGGGAACGCTTGGCTCCGTGATTGGCAGCATCTTCCTGGTGTTGGTGACGTTCTCGATTTTTGCCTGTGGTCTAGTAATCTTTATCACGGCGACGCGCCTGACGTGGGCGATGTCACGAGATCGACGTTTCCCCGGTCACGCGCTATTCAGTCGTGTGAACGAGCGCACTGATACTCCTATAGCGGCAACGATTTTGTTGGGTGTGTTGATTGAAATTGTGTTAGCAGTTTTCGCGAACCAGACAAACGCGCTTGCCAGTTTATTCAGTGCTTCAAGTTTGCTACCAACAATCATCTATCTAGCAACCGTTATTTTGTATGTCTCGACTCGTAACAAGCTACCTAGTACGCAAGCGTTCAAATTAGGTGTATTTGAATGGCCTGTTGTTGTGCTAGCACTGATCTGGTTGCTGTTCGAGCTTGCCATCTTCCGTGATGCACAATTCGCCACGCCGTGGCTCTACACCATCATCATGTTCGCAATCGGGGTAGTCTACTTTATCTGGATGCTTGTCTCACCTGCAAAGGTGTTGGAGACGCAACCAGAGCGAGAAACGCCCGAACCGGAAGCAGTATCATAAGATAGTGTGTCGAAAACGGCAGAGACGCTAGCATCGCTGCCGTTTTCGACACAACGGTTGTAATAAACCTGGAAAGCAAACAAGCACGATGGCAAAAATCAAGATCGATCTTGAACGTACAATTGGAACAATTGACGCCAGGATATACGGCGGTTTCATCGAGCATTTTGGGCGTTGCATCTATGGTGGTATTTTTGAAGAGGGTTCGCCCCTAAGCGATGGGCATGGCTTTCGGCGTGATGTGATGCAGGCGTTACGAACACTACGCACGCCTATATTGCGCTGGCCCGGTGGCAACTTTGTAAGTGGCTATCACTGGCTCGATGGCGTTGGTCCGGTAGAGCAGCGTCCCCGGCGTATGGAACTGGCATGGCGTATCGAGGAGTCGAATCGCTTTGGCACGAACGAATTTCTCGCTTACTGTGAGCAGCTTGGCGTGGAGCCATATATTTGCGTCAACATGGGTAGCGGTACGATGGACGAGGCACAGGCATGGGTGGAATATTGCAATGGCACAGGGAACACTTACTGGGCAAACTTACGCCGCCAGCACGGACATGAGGCACCTTACAACGTTAAGTATTGGGGACTCGGCAACGAGATGTGGGGCGATTGGCAGATCGGTTCGCTTAACGCAACTGACTACACAAAGAAAGCCATCGAGTTCGCGAAGGTGATGAAGTGGACCGCACCCGGTGTTCAACTCGTTGGTTGTGGCTCCGACGGTCTACACGACTGGGACCGCGTTGTGCTAGAGGCACTGGCAAAACACGTTGACTACCACAGCATTCACATTTATACAGGTAGTAACGACTACTATAGCAACGTCTTCTCGGCTCATCAGGCCGACCGTGCCCTGCGCTATTGTCAGGCGTTAATTGATATTGTGCGCTATCAGCAAAAGATTCCGCATTCAATTCATGTGGTTTATGATGAGTGGAATCTATGGTTTCGCGAATTCCACAAGATCGAGGCTGGACCGATACAGCTAGAGGAGCGATACACGCTCGCCGATGCACTCACCTTTGCAAGCTATCTAAACATCTTCATTCGCAATTGTCGCACGGTTACGATGGCAAATCTGGCACAGATGGTCAATGTGATCGCGCCAATTATGACGAACAAGGATGGCTTATTTCTGCAAACTATTTACCACCCGTTGCGGCTATACACCGAATATATGCAGGGGACCGCGCTTGATGTGTTCGTCGAGAGTGAAGAGTACAACCTGAAAGGAAAAGAGCAGGAGAGCTGGCATCATCACCTTGTCGCGGATATGGAACCGTTCAAGTTGCTTGATGCAACGGCGGTGTACGACAAAGAGAACAAGCAGGTAGTCATCGCGGTAGTCAATCGCGACCTGGAGCGTTCGCATAGTACGACACTGCAACTTGCGGACACGGCGATAAGCAATGACATCGAAGTGTATGAGGTCTCCGGCAACGATGTAATGATGGTCAACTCATTCGAGCAACCAGAGGCGGTCACAGTCAAACAAAGCCGCTTCACAGAAGGTGGAAGCAGCTTCGAGTATACGTTTCCCGCACACTCGTTAACACTGTTGCGTGCATCTATTGGTTCCTGACAATTCTCGCAGTTTTTCTTACACAGTCCTTACAAACATATGCAATTTTTTTCATATACTTGGGCTATGCTATGCGTAGACGCAAAAGATAGTGACACGGTAAGCGAAACTATCAGCAGCGCAGCAAATAGATGTTTGTTTTGATAACGTGTTCATCGCATGATGCATTGCACGATGACACGCACGCTAAAAACTGTTCAATTAATGAAAGAGGATGTTTATGTTTTTAGGACATATGCATAGTGCATTTCCGTTTGTGTTCTTTTTTGGCTTGAGTCGGCTCCTATGGCTGGCATTGATTCTTCTGCTTGTATGGTCTTTGGTGCGCTTGTTTAGAAGCAGAAATATACATTGGGGACAACCGATGACTCCCTATACACCAAACATGCCATTTCCAGGGCATCCACTTGGCACGACACCTGGAACAGAGAGAAAGCCCAATGAGCCAGTAAATCAACCGTCGGCATTGGATATTCTGAACCGCCGCTATGCTAGTGGCGAAATTGACGAGGCCAAGTTCGAGAATATGCGCGAACGCATTCTAGCAACGCAAAGGCCAGAACAACAAGCGTAATGTATATCTAAATACGTAGGCTGGGCAAGCCCAGCCTACGTATTTAGATATTTCAATCAAATTTTTCGTTGCGAACCTTTCCAGTAGGGTTCACGGATGTTGGATTTGAGCAGTTTGCCAGCAGGATTGCGTGGCAGTTCGGTGACAAAATCGACTGAGCGCGGCCTTTTATAGTCAGCCAAGCGCGTTTCACAGAAGGCGATCAGTTCTTCGGTGGTGCTACTTGCTCCTGGCCGTAGCTGTACTACCGCTTTAACCTCTTCACCCCAGAGTGGGTCGGGTACGCCAATCACGGCCACATCTGCTACGGCAGGGTGCGCGGTCAGTGCAGCTTCAATTTCGGCGGGGTAAATGTTAACGCCGCCAGATATAATCATGTCGATCTTGCGATCACAGATGTAGTAGTAGCCCTCACTGTCGCGATAAGCAATATCGCCCACAGAAAAGAAGCCGTCGTGTGTACTTTTCGCCGTCGCCTCTGGTTTGTTGAAGTACTCAGCAAGCGAGGCGTTGTAGGCCCACATCTCGCCTGCAGTACCATCAGGTACGTCATTGCCAGCCACATCTAACAAGCGTATCACCTGTCCTGGCCCAACTGTGCCACACGAACCAGGCTTGCGGAGTTGGTCTTCTGGTCGCAAAATCGTTACAAAGGCGGTTTCCGTCGCGCCATAAAATTCCCAAATGCTCTGACCGAAACGCTGTATGGCTCGTTCTTTCAAGACATACGGGCATGGTGCGCCGCCGAGAATGATAGTGTGGAAGGAACTGGTATTGTACTGGGAAAAGACCTCTTCGGGTACATCGCACAGGCGTTGCAAAAGCGTGGGAGCCATGAACGTTGTCGTGATGGAATGACGGTTGATCAAACGCAAGGCTTCTATCGCATCGTATTTGGGTTGAATGACGATTGTGGCACCTAGCAAGAGATGGGCAGTGACAAAAAAGCTGGGGGCACTATGATAGTAGGGACCTGCCAGTAGATGAATGTCCGCTGGTGATAGTTCAAACGCCTGCAAAATCCCAATCACATTATCGGCCAGAACACCTTGTGGACGATACGCCCCTTTAGGCTTACCCGTTGTGCCGGATGTATAGCTCATAGTCGAGCCAAGTCCAGTCTCGGCGGGTGGGGGAGCCTCTTCACTAACATTGGCAAGCAAGGCTTCGTAGTGTTGCCAGCCAGTGGGGGCTGTGTTGTTGCTAATAGCGATGTACATGACATCACCTGTCACCTCGATACGCGCTAGCTCGACGACATCGACCAAGCCAGCCCCCACTAACACAGCCTTTGCTTGACAATCGTTGAGAATGTAGGATACTTCGTGTTCACGTAAACGATAGTTAAGCAGCACCGAGATAGCGGAGAGTTTTGATAGTCCCGCTGCAATCTCTAGCAATTCGATGGAGTTATAGGCCATCACTGCAACACGGTCGCCAGCTTGCACACCTAGCTTGCTCAAAGCATTAGCAACGCGACGAGCGCGAGCGTTAAACTCGGCATAGGTTAGCGAGCGTTCGCCACAGATAAGAGCGGTTTTGTGAGGTTGTGCAAGGGCGTGTGCATCGAGAAAGTGTGTTGGTTGCGCGGTTGATGGCGTTGCATTCACGGAATTTTCTGAGGTGGTCATAGCGTTTGCTCCCTGACTTCTATACATCGTGGTCGTACAACGGAAGACGCTGGAATATCAGAATTATATCACGTTGAAATATTGCTATGTTTGAAGAGATAAGATAAGCAGGGAGACCGCAAGGGTCAATACTGTTCAAATAAGACGAATTGGAGACAAATCCCAACGGGCGACCACAAGGGTCGCCCCTACTATACACGAGTGTTTGTCTCATCCACTAAGTATAGTAGGGGCGACCCTTGTGGTCGCCCGTCGATACTATCGGATACACGTTTGAATAGCTAGACTATAATCGCCATAGTTGTTTTAGCGCGGTGAGCAATTGATTTTGACGTTGATCCACGGTAACGGGGGTCCATTCACGCACGCTTAACACCTGCGTTGTCAAGGCAAATGGCGAAATACCGCTCTTTGTACGGAAGTAATCAGTCTTCTTTTTTTCAAAATCGAAGTTTTCGGCCTTCATATTTTTCCCCTGTGAAAGTAGAACAAGATTTCCTAAACGATGAACGTATCGTTGGCGGATATCCCTTGTGGGAAACGCTTTGTCCCATTCACTTGCAGGAGCAGGACGTTGCGGTAAAACGTGTTCTATGGTTACATTCTGATGATCGTAGGTAGCTACCGTTTCTGATAACGCAGTATCAAGACGTAGCAAGACATAACGGCAGGGATAGTGTAACAGGTAGATATCACCATCGAGCATTTTGAGAAAATCGTTGCGCTCACGCGTTTTTAGCTGTAGTGGTGACTCAGGGTTGAACAGGTCTACGTCTTCGTCGATGGCATGCAGTATCTCACAATAGCGTTCGATACGTTTGTAGGGTGGGACGCGACACACCATAAAGCTGATGACGAGACGCTCAAGGTCGTTCAAAAAACGGATTACGTTGTCGGGTTGCTTGCGATGATTCTTGACGAAATAGTAGAGGGCAGGCGGTACCCATTGGGCATGGTCAAGGTAATTCAACCAGCGAAACATAGTATTTATCTCTTTAGCCTTCGATGAAGAACCCTGCTGATAGTTTGTCTTTATTATGTTGTTCAAGGCGTGTGAATAGGGGAACAAGATGTTGTCGATGAAATCTTCTGGTTTGGTAAAGCGTGGTCGGACGTACTGGTTGAACTCTTCGATCATGCCTTTGCTTTGTCGCCTTTTGGAGAAGATGGCTCGCAGGTTGTAGAAGGGATTTTCAAATTCCTCACTCCCTAACATGGTCTCCATCTCTTCCCATTTGGTCGCGTACTCATCTTGTTTGCTTGCAGGTATTATGCTGATAAGGTCAGCCTTCAAAATATCAGGGTACGACAGGTTCATGCCGCGACTATTCAACACCGCGAAGATACGATATACGGCGTCAAGATCGGGGCTAGAGACCGCGACAACGATAAGAAAGCAGCGATTGATAATGAATTGCGTAAGGGCGGTCAACTGGGCATCGGTGAGCTTTTTCAGTTCACGTATGAAGCCCAGCGTGTTCAGGCGAATGTTGCGCTGGCTCTCTGGCAACTGCGAGTCCTGTAAGTCTTGTAGAGCCTCGATACCACCTTTTTCCTGAATGTATTGTTGGAAAAACATTGCATCACGCTCACGCAAACGCAAGCGATAGCGTTCAGGAGTGCCAGTGATGATGTTGCCTTTTTCAGACAGGAACGTCGTCAGGCTGTCGGCATAGCCAGAGCTAATGAGGCTACGTATTGCTGAAAGCAGCATGGTGAGCGTCGTCAGACGTTGTTGCCCATCGATCACTTGAGCATCTGGCTCCTCGCCCTTGATGAGAACAACGCTACCTAAGAAATATGGTGATAGATCATCGGTTGCAGCGGGTTTATCTCCACTCCCCATAGCGGTCAGTAAATCTTGATAGAGTTCCTCGGATTGCTCCGTTGTCCACGAATACGCCCGTTGATAGAGTGGAATGGTAAAAACAAAGTCGTCGCTAAATATCTTCTTGATCGGGTATTCCGACCCATGAATGTTCATCTTGCTCAACGCACAACTCCTACGTATAAATAAATTAGAAATATTGCTTTAGTGATAGAAGGGTATATTACAACGTCAAACTATATGAAGATTGACCGACTAACATTCCCCTATCTGAATTGCGTTTCCATGATACTATAAGCGTGTGCGTAGTCAAGCCCTGAGATGATGTTTGGAGAATTGAAAGTGATAGCATGACAGGAAAAATATGAATAAAACAGTTCCAACACCATATCCAGAACTTAATAGTGTTTTGCAGGATTTAATAGACAGTGTGCAGGCGGTCCTGGGTACCAACTTCATTGGTGCCTACCTCCAAGGTTCATTTGCAGTAGGTGATTTCGATCTTCACAGCGATGTTGACTTCATCATGGTGACAAAAGAAGAACTTTCTGATGAGGAAGTACATGCTTTACAGGGAGTACATGAACGTATCTATTGCCTCGATATCCCGTGGGCACAGCATCTGGAAGGTTCCTACTTTCCCAGGGAAGTCCTGCGTGACCAGGCACGTCTCGGTAAGCAACTCTGGTATCTCGATCATGGGAATCACTCACTTCTCCAATCTGCTCACGACAATTCAATTATCGTTCGATGGGTGCTTCGTAAAAATGGGGTCACTCTGGCAGGACCTTCCCCAGCACTGTTGGTCGATACGATCCCCGTTGAAACGTTGCGCGAGCAAATCATGACAACCATTCGTGATTGGGGTCAAGAGATTCTAAGCAATCCTGAGCATTTCAATAATCGGTTTTATCAAGGCTTCATCGTCTTGAACTACTGCCGAATGTTACACGACCTCCTCAGAGGATTCACTGGCTCCAAGCTGGCAGGGGCTGAGTGGGCAAAGGCGAATCTCGACCCTTCCTGGAAGGGGCTTATTGATCGAGCGTGGAACGGGCGTGATGATGCGGCGGTCTCTAGTCGCCAGCGAGCTGATCCAAAAGATTTCAAGGAGACGCTGGAATTCGTCCACTACTGTAGGAATAAAGCGAATACGCTGTACCCAGGCCAATAAGGAGCTACTCTTGAAAACACTCACAATCTCAACACAACAAAAAGACCAGATTCTCGACATCACCGATAGAGTAGAGTCGTACCTACGTGAAGCGCACACAGAGAATGGGCTTTGTACGGTGTTTGTGGCGCATACGACGAGCGCGGTTACGACGGCGGACCTTGATCCTGGGACGGACCGCGATTTTATTGATGCGCTAAGGGGAATGTTGCCGCATCTAAAGTACCGGCACCCACATGATCCAGAGCATGCGCCGGATCATCTGCTTTCGTCGATTATTGGGCCTTCGGTTACGGTGCCGTATGCGAATGGGAGGTTGTTGCTGGGAGTATGGCAACGGGTTGTACTGGTCGAGCTAGACGGTCCGAGACAGCGCACGGTTCACGTTTCGCATGCGGAGTAAATGTGGAACAGGAGTCCTACGAGGGTTGCCAGTCCTGGGCGCGACATGCTATAGTGTGCTTCGGAACAGATGGATGCATAGGAAACTTAGGAAGAAGATTGTAGTATGGCCTCTCAGGGATCGCGACCTAAAGCAACGACTCGTACCGTTCCTCAACCCGTTCAACTTACCGCTAACTCACAACAAATCGCTGCGATTGCTCATACCAACGGTCCGGCGGCGTTTGTGGCTGCGGCTGGGACGGGCAAAACAACTATTCTGGTGCAGCGACTGGTACGCTTGATCGCGGACGAGAAGGTTGATCCTGAAGCTATTCTGTGTGTCACGTTTACCCGTGCCGCCGCTGATGAGATGGAGAAACGCGCATTGAAGGCTCTCAAGGTTCGCGGCTTCGCGGCAAAGGATGTGAAGGGTATGCGCGTAGTGACCTTTCATGGGCTGGGACATCATATGCTACGTGAGAAGTTGGAATGGACGCCACAAGAACTGAATCAGCGTCTGGTGAGCGGTGAGCCACGCCAATGGTTAGCGGAAGATATCGTCCGCCCGTGGCGTAGTGATCGCTCACGCGGCATGAACTGGGAGGTCGAGATTGCCGACGTGCTGAGTGCGGTTGATCGGGCAAAAGAAGGCATGGTCAAACCCGAGCAGTCGGCAGATTTCTTCCGTTCGCACCTGTGCGTAGAAATAGACCTCGCCGAACGTTACCAGGATTTCTTCATGCGCTACGAGCAGACGAAGCATAAAGACAAGCTCTACGACCTATCCGACCTTATCTATGTACCACTGTCACTGCTTGAAAGTAGCCCCAAGTTCCGCAAGACATGGCAGGGAAAGTATCTCTACCTACAGGTCGATGAGACGCAGGATACGAACCCATCGCAGTATAAGATGATCCAGTACCTCGCGGCCCCCAGGAATAACGTCGTCGTTGTTGGCGACCCAGATCAGGCTATTTATCAGTTTCGTGGTGCCAGCCCGGAGGCGTCTATTCTCTCGTTTCAGGAAATGTACCCTAAAGGGATTATTTACCACATCGAACACAACTATCGCTCAACGCCGCAGATACTCGATGCCGCGAATAAGCTGATTGGGCATAACGAGACAACGCCGGGATTTGAAAAGATATTGCGTGCCACACAATCTGATGGGAGTCCAGTTACGGTTACAGCTTATGAAGATCAAGAGCGCGAGGCCGATGGTATCGCGACGCGCATAGGAACGCTGGTCAAAGGATGGCGCGAACAGCACGAAGACCTCTCGTTTCAGGATATCTTCATCCTATCACGCACCAATCATCATCTAGCATCGGCGGAGATTGCGTTAGCACGTAACGGTATTCCCTATCGTACCGTCGGCGGCTCCTCATTCTTCAAGCGCAAGACGACGCGTGACATACTTGCGTATCTCGCGTTGATCGACGGAGTGCGCGTACAGCAGGAATACCTCGCCGCGCGTACAGGTCCGACGCCGCAGAAGTGGGACGATGTGTTCACGCCGATTCATTGCGGTGAACAGAACATGGCGTTTCGTGCCGTCGCGAATATTCCATCGCGTGACTACTTCACACGTACCACCAAGACTTCACACCGTTTCACGCCGACGTTCTTTGGCACACTTATGGCACATGCAGGTGGGCGACCACTGCTGCAATATTGCGAGGAACATAGCTACACAATATCAGCAGAGTTTCAGCTCGGTATCAAAGACTTTGTTGCGCTCATTACCCGTGTCTATAAGCAATGCAATAACAATCCGGTACAGGCGATCACGCTGCTGCGACAATACGCCTATGATATGCATCTGCGTCACTGCGATGGCAAACATGGCGAGAGTGAGGAAGAAACTGAGTCAACCGCACCAAAGGATGAAGCGCGATTAGAAGGCCGTTATGATGAATTGGAAGAGCTTGTACAGATTGCAAAACGTCACCACACAATTCGTCATTTTCTCACCGCACTGGCTCGTCTCAAGGAGCAGGCGGAGGAGAGCAGTAAGAATAAGCGCGATTGTGTCAACTTGATGACCATTCATAAAGCGAAGGGGCTAGAGAGTCCGGTTGTGTTTGTGATGGGTCTCACAGAGGGTATCTTTCCGCACAGACGCTCCTACACGCTCGCCGAAGATGGTCCCATTGTGCAGTCGGGGATAGCGGAAGAGCGTCGCCTCGCTTACGTCGCATTTACGCGAGCAAGAAGGCAACTCTTTCTCTCGTCTATCCTGCAATATCGCGGCGGTGATGCTGTGGCTTCACGTTTTATCGAGGAAGCTGGTCTCATGCCAACCGATGAGGATGGTATAGTTAATCCCTTCCTCTTTCATCACGATGGCACGATAAAGGAGTTTAGTCCGCTGGTGACAGAACTAACGCTGTTTGAGTAATACCCCCTGGAAACCTGCTCAACACCTTGTGGACACATGTGATTCACATCTCTTAGACAAAAATGGTAAGCTGGCTAAGGATTAGTCGGAAGATTCCCTGTGAACGCATGTGGCTCTCGCTTCTCAAGAGAGCAAGATACGAGAAGTTTTCTGCTTTCCTCCCTGGTATAATGAGCAAACGATCATATGTCGCCAAACGTCTCTAGTGCAAAGTTGATGGGGCAATGTGGTGTATTGTCTGCACGTTTCATAGAACCTACCAGAACAGAACACTGTTCAATGAAAGGAGTCTTCATGTCCATCAATAACGTTCTCGCGGGAATCTCCGTCAAAGATTTCACTTCAGCGGTTGCCTGGTACGAGCGATTGCTGAACCGTCCTACCGACTCTCTCCCGATGGAAGGGTTGGCTGAGTGGCAATTCGCTCAGGGTGGACGGCTTCAAGTGTTCCAAGATAAGGACCGTGGAGGATCGTCCTCCGTCACTCTCGTAGTGACCAGTCTTGACGACCAGCTTGCAAAGCTTCAAACGGAGGGAATATCTGTCGGACCTACACAGACGAACCCTGGGCTTAGGAAGATCGCCATGGTGACCGACTCCGAAGGCAACCGAATCACCTTCGTGGAAGACCTCACTGCTGACAAATGAGACCGACACGGTGTCCTATTTGCTCAGTGTCATAAGAGAGACACAGCCAGAACGTCCCCATACTAGTAGGGGTTTCCCGATTATTATGAGGACGCCACGATGGAGTTAGCCTTGCGATCCATCGACAAACAGTAGTAGGAACCACATTGATGGCGTCCAGGAGCGATCTATCGCATGAGCTTCTTGTCAAAGAGGCATGTGTGCAGAGAGGATTTCACGCGATGGGTCGCGCATGTGGACGCCATCAATGTGGTCCCTACAACATGGAGTGGTGTTCTTGTTGGATGTCTTCGCCTCTATCTTTATCGAGGATGGGGCGTAGGAAGGTGTAAAACGCCTGGGCGGACCGCGAGAGTTGTTTGTCGGCACGTCGAATAAGGCTCAGTTGAGGATGGAGTTCCAGTTCGGCGATAGGTAGATGCACAAGATCACCGTTTGCTAGCTCTCGCTTCACGGTGAGAGACGAGACCATCGCGGCCCCTACACCACTCATCACCATCTGCTTGATCGCTTCATTGTCTGTGAGAGTGAGCAGTGGTCGCACCTTCACGCCATAGGCTTGCAATGCATGCTCAATAATCTCACGAATACCGCTCCCTTGCTCGCGCAATAACAGCTCGCCGTTTGCTAGCAACGGCGGGTGCAGCGACGAGAATTAGCTCGTCATAGGAAAACACTTCGACGCTTAGTCCTGTAGGCAAGCTTAATGGGTCACTTTCTACCAGACCAAGATCAAGATTCCAGTTAAGTGTTTCCTCGACGATCTCACGCGAATTGAGAATAGCGATATTCAAGGCCACCTGCGGATAGCGCATACGAAAGCGAGCGACGATTGGAGGAAGCAGATAGACACCTGTTGTGGTATTCGCTGCAAGCGTGACCTCACCGCCGCCTTCATCGCGTAGCATGTTCACCGCGTCTTCCATCTCATGTTCCAACGTGAATATTTGACGTGCATAACCTTGTACCATCCGTCCGGCATGAGTAAGCGCGATACGTCTACCCTGCCGCTCAACCAGTTCCAGGCCAATTTCATGTTCCAGGCTTTGAATCGTTTTTGTGACGGCTGGTTGGCTCAGACCAAGTTCTTCTGCTGCATGGGTGATATGTTCAAGCTCTGCCACTTTCAAAAAGACACGCAGGTTTTGCAAATTCATATTTCTCTCCAAAAAGTCCAACTACCATTGTAAGCGCAAGGGAGTAAGGACAATGCTCTGTTGCATGATATCAAATAGCAGCAAGAAAATATAGAGCATTTACAAAATTTGTACATTCTGGAGTTTACCTATCGACAGTGAAAAAGGTTTGTGGCATAATGCGAACGTAAAGTTTTATTTCTTTTTCCAGGTAAAGGTATGACCATTATGCGTATACAAAGGTTTCTTTTTAAGGGAAGCGACCATATGGCTGCGTGTACTCGCTGCGGCTTCGAGCAAATCGGCACGCAAGCATATTGTGAACATTGTGGCATGTTTTTACCAGCCCTCGCCATTTATAATCCAACCCCTCCCGAAGAAACTCCTGTTATACCTAAAGTAGTCTCAGAACCCCAGCAACTCACCATAGCCGGTCGCTTGACACCGACAATGATTGTCGAAAGATGTGTCAGAGAATTTCTCGCATGTATTGGACTATTGATAGCAGCTTTTGGTCTTTATGGCAGTATTTATGGTCTCACTGGCTCTGGCTTTGCTTTGTTTCTAGGGTTAACCTTATTCATTGGCGGCGCGGTCTTCATCACGATACTCCTTTTTGTACAAAAACCGTTGCCGCACTTACAACGCTGGCAACGCACAGTTGGCTGGGTCGTTGCCACGGCGATAGGGTGTGTGATGTTCTTAATGCTGCCAGAGGTACCCGAAACGACAAGACTCATTATGGATTTAGGTTTCGGTATGATGTTTTTCCTCTATGGACTGACTCTAGCTGTGCTGGCGGTATGGTAGGGGCTATGATTATGAAGATAAACAAAATAACTCGTGCGGTGAGACGGACGGGCGACCACAAGGGTCGCCCCTACTATACTCCTTTCGTGCGAGACTGCATCGTGTATGGTAGGAGCAACCCTTGTGGTCGCCCGTTACCGAATTAAAAATTAAACAGTATAATTACAGCTCCTACAGTACAAAGAGACGTATTCCATTCTCTTGACGACCGCCTTCATCACGAAAAACAATATCCCGCGCTCTTGTTGCACTCTTCAAGTCTATAAGTGATGCTTCTATGTCAGCTCGTTGCTGAACGCTATACAGGTCCATGTTGATATCCAGACTCTCCATTTCTGCGCCGACCGATAGACCTTGCTCTGCTTTGTAGCGACGAACCTGCCGCAAGAGTTCAAGGATATGCGCTCCTGTCTCTTCGGCATTTTTGTCGCGCCATTGGGCGTGTATGACAGGCCATGCCATACGATGTAGCGAAATGACACCTTCTTTTGCACGGAACAGTGCTTGATATAGCTTCTCTGTAACATAGGGCAGGTAAGGAGCCAACAGTAGGAGCGTCGTCAGCAACGCTTGATACAATGTCCATTGCGCGGCTTCGTGTTCTGGTCCTGACTCACGATACAAACGTGCCTTTGCCAGTTCCAGATAGTTGTCGCACAGGTCGGACCAGAAGAAGCGTTCAACCTCAGCGCGAGCCGAGGCATATTCTCCGTTCTCTAGCTCGTTGGTGGCAAACGCAATGACATAAGCAAGGCGAGACAGCAACCAGCGATCAACAGGCAGCAACGTTTCTGGCTGCTCCCCTTTACCAGAAAAGTCTGCGAGGCGAGCCTCGGCGAAACGGCTTGCGTTCCATAGCTTGGTGACAAGGCGACGCCCATTCGCAATAGTGTCAGGATTGAAGGGGGTATCGCTGCCAGTTTTGACAGAGGTCGCCCAGTAGCGTAAAGCATCGGCTGATTCTTGCTCGATAATCTCCATAGGACTCGCCGCTTGCTGTCCCTTCGATTTGGAAAGCTTGCTGCGTGCGGATGACAAAGCGTGGCCTGAAACCATCAGCGTTTGCCACGGGACCGCATTGGTGTGGTAAAGCGACTTAACAATACTGTAAAAGGCCCATGTACGAATGATGTCGTGTGCCTGTGGACGCAGACTCATGGGAGAATGTTCCGCGAACCATGCTGGATCGTCAGGCCAGCGACTGATCAGCAATGGTGTACAGGAGGATGTAGCCCATGTGTCCATAACATCTGTTTCAGGCTCGAACTCGGTTGCACCACATGAACATGAAAGTGCTGGCTGTGTTCGTCTTGGGTCAATTGGTAGTTGATCGAGTGTTGCCAATAGCATCTCACCACACGCTTTGCATGTCCACACGGGAAATGGTACGCCCAGAAAGCGTTGGCGCGAGATACACCAGTCCCATTGCAAATGCTCAACCCAATGTTCGTAACGTACACGTATGTAGTCAGGCTGCCATGTTATCTGGCGGCCAGCTTCGATAAAACGTTCCTTTTGATCGAGAACCCGAATGAACCATTGGCGCGTGTGCAAGTATTCAACGGGCGTACCACACCGTTCATGCGTACCAACAGTATGTTCTATCGTCTCTTGAGAGAGTATTTTCCCTGTCTCGGCAAGGTGCTGCAACATGCGTTTTCTGGCGGCGAGAATAGACAGGCCAGCAAAAGAGCCAGCAAGAGCGGTCATGCGTCCATTTCGTCCAATCGCTGCACGTAGCGGTAATTGATGCGTGCGCCACCAGCGAACATCGGTGGAGTCGCCAAAGGTGCAGCACATAACGGCACCGGTGCCCTTTGTCGGGTCAGCTAAATCGTCGGCAAGAACAGGAACCTCGATACGGGCTTGTTGTGAGAACGCCGCGCTCTCGATGAATGCCGTTGACCCAATCAGATGTGCATAACGTGCATCCTGTGGATGAACGAAAATGGCGATGCAGGCTGGTAACAGTTCTGGACGTGTTGTGGCTATAGGCAAGATATCGCCATTCTGTGTCTGAAAGGCGAGGGTCGAGAATTGCGTCGGCAAGGTGATATCATCGACCTCTGCCTGTGCAATCGCTGTCTGGCACTCTGGGCACCACAATGTTGGTGCTGGCTGTGTATAGGCACGTCCAGCTTGATACAATTGAATGAATGACTCCTGCGAAACACGTTGTGCGGCAGGCGAAAGTGTGGAGTAGCGATAGTGCCAATCGACACTTAGCCCAAGTCTGCGCCAGAGCTTCTCGAATCGGTCTTCTGTCTGTTGCGTTAACTCAAGGCAATGGTCGATAAATTCCTGTGTCTCCATCTCAGTAGCTTTACGCTGGAGAGTCTTTTCAACGAAACGTTCCGTCGGTAGACCGTTGTCGTCGAAACCCATTGGATAGAGAACACGCTTGCCGCGCATACGCTGATAGCGTGCGATAACATCCGTCTGAGTATAGGAGTAGCAATGACCGATATGTAGCTCACCAGAGACAGTGGCGGGCGGCGTATCAATCGTGAAGACAGGGCCAGAGGCGGACGAGTCAAACGCATAGATGTTGGACTCAGACCAGAAACGAGCAAGTTCAGGCTCGGTCTCGCGAGGATTATAACGGTTGGGCAACATATGAGTAGTACCTTTCTATGTACTAAAAAACACTGCCACCTCATAAGGACGAGGGCAGTGTTGCATGTGCTACTCGTGGTACCACCTTATTTTGATACGCAACTCCCCAACCATTTGTGCTGTAGCTATCTATATAAAAAGCAGCTACATCTACAAGAGTTACCTATCCTCACACAAGCGATAACGGGCTATCCCGGAACAACTTAGCGCGCAATTGCTTCAGTTATTCGACTTCCGAGCCACGTTCAAGGAGGTTATTCGGAAGAGGCTTACACCCGATGGCCTCTCTTCTCTGACGAATTGCTTTCCTCTACTCCACTCGTTCTAAGTCTTTTTTCTTATGTATATACTATACATGGTCATTGTACAGTAGTCAAGTCACTTCCAGAAAATTCTTGTCTTTCCTAGTCCCATAGGTTCACAATGAAACTTTTCTATGTAAAACGGCGTGAAAACTACTAGATGATTGTATACTACGGTTGCCATCGAAAGGAAGGGAAGTTTATGACAACGTGGAGTCAGCAAAACGTACAGAAGCATATGCACGTCTACTCATCTGACGAAAAAGACCTTGGGCGCGTCGAAGAGGTTTACGAAGATTCTTTCGAGGTTCATAAAGGTTTGCTCCCTTTAGGGAAACGTTATATTCCGTATAATGCGATACTATCCGTTGAGAACGACCGTATTCAACTCAAGATGACAGAAGTCGAAGAGGAAAAGCAAGAGTGGACGATACGGCCAAACTACGAAGCTCATAAAGGTGATCCATTACAACTTTTATATGATCGTGGACATGGTGTTCATGACCCATTTGATGAATCAGATTCAACAGAGCCGTCTTAATGTTACCTTGTTCGCCCTGGTTCGAGCGTCCTTCCAATACGTGCTATCATTTTCCATATATGGTTATAATATTTGTCTTACTGCACCCGTTTTTGCATATAGGCGCGTTATACAGGAAGGCAAAAACGTGAAAATATCAGGTTATAACCTGAGAGAATGTAAGGTAAGTACCCGACGCTATACGCCTCCTTATATCTTAAAATATAGTGTAAACACGAAAAAATAGTGGATAAGTACACATCGGCACTAATATATTCTTCTGCTAGTGAGTGCTACCACGAAGCCATATGGAGTCCGACAAGCTGGTTTTGTCGGCAAGTTTCCTGAAGGGAGCATGGATTTATGGCTATGGTGAATCCTGTCAGTGATGTTCATAGTATGAGATCGAATACTGATACAAATAACTTAGAGGTGTTTTCTTCTGCCATTTCGTCCGCCTTTGATAGTGATTTAGTCAAAGAGACGTTGGAACGAAATACTAGCCCTCTTCTACCAATTGATGCATTGGTGGAGGACGAGGCACTGATAGATGAGGCAGAAGATGAATCAGGCGAAGGCAACACAGTAGAAAGTGCGTCTCGCTCACGCACAACACGAACACTTGCAGCGCGGCAAGCGACAGGGAACGAAGATGCATTTCAAAGCTATCTCCGCGACATCCGAGGGTTGGGTCTACTTACACATGCAGAAGAGATCGACCTTGCACAGCGAGCGGCAGCAGGTGATGACCTATGTAGGCGAAAACTTATTGAATCAAATCTGCGCCTTGTTATCGCGATAGCACGTCGTTATACCAGCACTGGCGTTCCGTTGAATGACCTTATCCAAGAGGGTAATCTGGGCTTGATGCGTGCGGCGGAGAAGTTCGATTACCAACGTGGATGCCACTTTGGAACCTACGCGACATGGTGGATACGCCAGGCAGTGAGTAGGGCGGCAGGTGAGCAGTCGCGCTTAATTCATCTACCAGAACATGTCGCCACCCGCCTCCGCAAAGTACGCCGTATAGCGGCACAACTTTCACAGGAAAACGGGCTTGATCCCTTACCAGAGCAAATAGCTGAGGCATGTAATATCACATTGAATGAGGTTGCAGATTTGCTGGGCGTCATCGAACAACCCGTTTCGCTCGACGCTCCCGTTGATGAAGAGGCACGCTACTCTCTTGCAGATACCCTGGAAGATAGCACGACGCCTGCTCCAGCCGAGACTGCTTCACAGCATTTACTTGGTGAGGAACTTCATAGGGCGTTAGCAATGCTAACACCACGCGAACGGGCAGTTATTACATTGCGCTATGGCATTGGTGACGGTCGCAGTCGTACCCTGCTCGAAGTGGGTAAAGAACTGGGCATCTCCAGAGAGCGCGTCCGTCAACTCGAAGTAGTCGCACTTATGAAACTTCGCAGCGTTAATGGCAATCTTTCATTAAGCGAATGTGTTTAGTTACGAATGCTGTATCATAAACGAATATGGGTGATTCAAAAGTCACAGCGAGACATGGTGGAGACCAACGGGCGACCACAAGGGTACGCCCCTACTATAGACGATGGGCAATGCTCGTAAAAAGTTATAGTAGGGGCGTACCCTTGTGGTCGCCCGTTCCTCTTTTGAGAAGCCTTGCTGTGAGGTACTATGCTCATCGACGATAAACCGGACGTTATGCTATACTACACTTCACACCTACCTACTAGATCGGTTTCTGCTACAGGATTCTAACTACTATTTGTAAGAGCAAACATGAATACAAAAATCAGGAGCGTAACACACGATATACCGCTACATCAGTCAGAGGAAGCGGTATCATATATGCATTCTCTTTCTCGTCTTTTTGCATTTACGCTCGAAGTGTGCATACTCTCTGTGCTTGCTCTTGTAGCTTTCATACCGCGCCTCTTGCTCGCGATGAAACTTGATGTAGTAACCGATGAGGTTGTCTATATTCTAGCTAGCAAAAAAGATGTCGCTCTCTTAACCTCTTTGCAGTTTGGTGCGAAACAATGGAATTATAACTACGAACATCCTCCGCTGGTAAAGTTCTTCATAGGCTTCTCACTCAACTTGAATACAGCCTTTGGCACGCCGCTCGCTGCATTACTTGCAGCTCGTTTGCCGAATATTCTCATGGGTACACTACTCGTCATTGTAGTATATTGGCTGGGTCATGCCCCCTTTGGGCGTACAACGGCACTCACAGCGGCCCTTTGTCTCGCGGTCAGTCCATGGCTCGTCTATTTCAGCGCACTTGCATACCTCGATATGACGATGACGGCTCTGGTAACAGTCGCCTGTCTACTTACATGGCACGCAATCTATCGCCCCTGGTTGTATGTTATGATCGCGCTTCTACTGGGGTTTGGTGCCGCTAGCAAGTATACAGCGGTACTTGTTATTCCAGGAATAGTTATCTTTACAGCTTACTATTTTTTGGGTATTCGACCTTCTATACCTCTGGTACAACGCCCTCGTATACCATGGCTCTGGTGGCTGGCAGCAATAGCCCTGGTACCTGGGGCGTTTCTCTTTGCCGACCCCGCAATCTGGCCGCAACCAATTGGCCTTCTTGTCCATAGTTTGCGCTATGAATGGGAGCATTCGTACAATGGGCATCTCGCTTTTCTCGCGGGACATTATAATCTCCATGCACCCCATTGGGCGACGCTCTATATTATTTTCGCAAAAGTTAGTGTCTTTGTGACGCTACCAGCAATCTTTCTTGTGCTGTACAGCTTTGTACAACTGATACGTTTCCATCAAGGGCATAGTAGCGTAGAGAGGGCGACGACTACATCCTTCTTGTGCATCTGGCTTATCGCTACTTCAGGCATGTTTAGTCTGCTCAATATAGTAGTAGGAACGCACTACGAGCTACCGATTGCTATTCCAGTAGTACTAGCAGGAGCAGCAGGTCTTGCGACGCTTTTACGCCGGCAACCTGGGTCACTTACTGTCTTTTTTACGATGTGCGTACATAGGAAAAGGCCGATAAGCGAACCAAGGCAACTTCGATTTTATATTACTGGTGCATCCGTTAACTACAAAGGGACCCGCACATTGCTTCGCTCGTGCTTGGGCGTCATAAATGAGGCCCCTACATTCCCTCGTTACTTGGTGAATGCACCAATTACTATCATACGTATAATGCTCCTGGCTCTTGCCCTTATTGGTCCTCACCTTGTGGGACTTATGACGATATATGCAGCAGAAGGCTATACAAGTGAGTTCTTTCCTGGGGAAAATACGGTGCTACAAGTGGCCTATCCTGGCTATCGTGAGGCCGTACAATGGATAGCAGTACACACACATGGTATTGAACAAGTAGGATTAGTAGCACTGCCAGGGACACTCAATAGTGGTAGGGGACTTGTCTCGTGGTATGATTACAACAAAGATTTACCTGCCAGTCTCATCCTGAAAGAGGCACACAGCGGAGACGCATATGACCGATATGACTATCTCGTGTGGCCTATGCACCTGGTACAGCGCGGCTTTACGCTACCCCCAGAGTGGCGTGACCATGTAGTACACAGAATTATGGGCGGCTCAACAATCTATTGTTATATTCTTGCTCGCTCGTAGACATATATAGAAAACGTTCACCGTTACGAAGAGATCATTATATGGGTATATGCAGATTATTTACATATGAGGGCTATATGAAACGTACACCTGTCTGGAATATTATCGCGCTATTTGTTGTGACAAGACTTACCTTGATGATGGTCACATATGTTGGCTACATCTTACTCACCGCGCCCAAGTACTCAAGTACACCGGTCGATACGACAAAATTCTTTTTGCTCTGGGATCACTGGGATGCCGCACGCTATATCAACATTGCTCAGCATGGCTATCAAACGAAGTATGATCTAGCATTCTTCCCATTATTTCCTCTACTTACCAAAATTCTCGCACATCTTTTTGGTGGGTATGGATATTTGTTGATCGGAACACTTATTAGTAACGCGGCGTTACTGGCGTCGCTTTTTATACTCTATCAACTCGCAACCGAGACATCAGGTGCATCAGGCGAGCAAGTTGGTAGACGCACTCTCCTTTATCTCTGCATTTTCCCGACGGCTCTTTTCTTTTTTGCGGCATACAATGAGTCGCTTTTCCTTGTGTTCACGGCGGGAACGTTTCTAGCTCTTCGTCGTCAAAAATGGTGGCTTGCAGGGCTGCTCGGCTTGCTGGCAGCATTGACACGCTCGACAGGTATTCTTTTAGTCTTGCCCGTTCTTTACGAGTTATGGCAGGCACGGGAAAACGTGTTTTCGAGTATAAAGAATAGTCTGCTCGGTTTTTCACCGCTGGTACTTATCCCTCTCGGCACCTTTCTGTACTGTGTCTACTGCTGGCATGTCAGTGGCGATCCGCTGGCCTTTGTGACGGTGCAAGCACACTGGGATAGACACTTCTCACCACCCTGGCAAGGCTTGTGGCAGTCGCTGGTCGAACTCTTTTGGCTTCAGCCCTTTGGCTCGTTCTTCGAGGTTCACATTCTGCTCGACCTGATCGCATACATAGCATTTATCGTTTTAACGATAGTTGGATGGCGTAAGTTGCGTGCAAGCTACACACTTTGGGCCGCAACATTGTTGCTCTTCACCAGTCTCTCACCAGCTATAGCGCAACACGATGCGTTGGTATCGAGTCAACGCTTCGTTCTGGAAGTCTTTCCCTGCTTCATCACGCTTGCAATACTAGGAGTAAAACATCCTCGACTGCATCAAGCGGTGATGATTGTATTTCCAACATTGCTTGCCACGCTCAGTCTAATTTTCGTGATGAACTTGTGGATGGTATAGTGTGAAAAAGCCAGCGTAGGTATATTTTATAGCGTAGGTATATTTTATAAAGAAAGTTAGATTTCATGTTCAATTTTACGGCATCTTCTCTCATGCATCTTTTAGAAAACTATGGCTATCTAGCGGTACTTGTTTTTGTCGCGATTGAAAGTACTGGCATCCCCTTTCCAGGCGAAACGATGCTTCTTATTGCCGCCGTCTATGCAGGGACCAACCATCATCTCTCTATTGTGTTTGTCATTATTTCGGCGGCAGCAGGGGCTATATTGGGTGACAATCTCGGTTTCTGGGTTGGGCGACAAGGGGGCTATCGCCTCTTACGTCGCTATGGTCACTATGTTCACCTTGACGAACGCAAGTTGAAACTCGGACAATATCTCTTTCAGAAACATGGCGATAAAGTGGTTTTTTTCGGGCGTTTCGTCGCCGTTCTCCGCGCGTGGGCCGCATTTCTTGCAGGCACAAACCGTATGCGCTGGGTCAATTTCCTATTCTTCAACGCGCTTGGTGGTATTGTGTGGGCAACACTCTTCGGACTAGGAGGATACTTTCTAGGGAACAGAGTACATCAATTAACTGGGCCAGTAGGTATCATAGCTCTTGTAATAGCGGCACTTATTCTTATTGCGTTCTTTATTTTTCTACGACGCAATGAGAAGCGTTTAGAAGATGAAGCTGAACGCGCATTACCGGGACCATTGGACGCTCATCAATCCGATAATGCACAAAGCAAACATAGTGCATAGAGGACAAGAAGGGCGATAAATCGCTTCCTATAGAACGAAATATGCTACAATAACGGGCAAATACAGAAGAAAAAATGGAGGATGCCCTTGCTAGAAGAAGGTCAAATTTTCGCACACTATCGTACTTTCGGTAAAATAGGAAGTGGTACGTCAGGAGACGGTTATAAAGCTGAAGATGTGGAACACTCGCATACTGTGATGCTCAAGCTCATCCATCCATGGAGTATCCTTTCTGACAACGGACGTTATCAGTTTTTGCGCGAAATGCAACATGCGAATACTATTGTGCATCCCCAGCTTGCTTCTCCTCTTGATTATGGAGAGGTTGCAGGGCAACTTTACGCCGTTCGTCGCTATATAGATAGCGGCTCGCTCACTGGTCCCCAGGGACGGCACTTATTGCTTCCACCTTTGTCCATTGCTGATGCGTTCGGGTATATCTATCAGCTTGCACAGGCTCTCTATCACCTTCATATTCACAACTACGTGCATGGTTCACTGACACTTACCAATATTTTCGTTCGTAAAGAATACACGTCTGAGGCAGCAGCCCCAACCGCAACGCTGATTGTTGCTGATGCGGGTTTAGCTCATTTTGTGCGTCGCTTCGGTCAACATCAGCAAACCATTTTGCCTATAACGGCTGCACCAGAGCAATTTGACAAATATGTCAGTCCTGCCAGCGATCAGTATGCACTGGCGGTTCTGCTCTACCTGTGGCTCACTGGTCGGCCCCCGTTTCTCGGATCGGTGACAGAAACGAGCCAGATGAAACTTACCGCAGCGTTTCCTTCATTGCTAGACTTTAGATCGGACATAACGATAGAACAGGAGAGTATCTTGTATAAAGCATTAAGCGTTTATCCTGACGAGCGTTACCCATCTATTATTGATTTTGCAGAGGCAATGCTGGCAACGCTTGCTTCTACGCCACGAACTCAGCAAGAACCAATGCAACCGCCCGAACCGTTACCACAGACGGAGCCAGATATTGCACAACCACTCCCAAATCCTGAGCCGATTCCACAACCAATTCCTGCTCCCGAAACAATACCAACACCTGACCCTGAACCGATGCCAGCACCTGAGCAACTTCCTGAACCAGCACCAGAAGTGCCACCGCAAATCGCCCCAGATATTGCACAACCTCTTCCTGACCCTGGACCGATTCCACAACCGGTGGAGCCGCCAACAGCGTTCCGCCTCGTGCTTTGTACACCACAATCTTCTGAGAAGCAAGCGTTTCTTCTGACACAAGAGGAAACTACATTAGGACGTGCAGAGTCGAACACGATTGTACTAGATAAGGACATTGTCACCTCGCGCCGTCATGCAGTTATTCGACGTGAACAGCAACACTTTGTTCTCTATGATTGGGATAGCATTCACGGCGTTGCAGTAAATGGGCAACCCTTGCCTGCTGGGATAGGGCATATACTAGAAGAGGACGACAACATAGCAATTGGAGAGTATACGCTTATGTTCCAGGCTCTTGCTTCTGTTGAGCAGACTGTTTTTGCTGTGACCACTCCCACCCGTAGATAGTGATATCTGAAGTATAGCGTTAATTTTTTATCCAAAAGCGTGCTTATGACAGAGGAGAGCATGTTTCCTTTGTTTGACTTTTCTCAGCGTCTTTACTATACTAACATTAGATACTAAACCGTATAGTGCTATCTTGTTGCATTTTTTGTGCAAATTTAGGAACTTTAATTGCCTCTTGAAGAAGAGACTTGACATCAACAATGTATGTTTACAGAATAGTCTTTGTTTTTCATACAGAAGGAGCCTCCTCACATGCAAGCTAATCCACAAGCTGTACAACGCGAAGGAGGGCTGCCATATAAATGGGTGGTCGCAAGCGTTGTGGTATTCGGGGTGTTTATGAGCATCCTGGACCAGACTATTGTAAACATTGCTATACCACGGCTACAAACAGCCTTTGGTGCAGACATTCATAGTGTTCAATGGGTACTTACCGGCTACATTCTTACACAAGGGGTAGTAACTCCTACAGCGGGGTATTTTGCCGATACACTAGGAACAAAACGGTTTTATATTATTTCGCTTGCTGCCTTCACGATTGGCTCTATGCTGTGTGGTATCGCATGGAGCTTGCCAGCACTCATATTCTTCCGCGTAGTGCAGGGTGCAGGTGGAGCAGCATTGTTTCCGCTGTCGATTACCATGCTCTTCCGTGAGTTTCCACCACAAGAGCGCGGTATCGCATCCGGCGTTTTTGGCGTACCAGCACTACTAGCACCAGCCATTGGTCCAACGCTTGGTGGCTACCTCGTCACGTATGCTGGCTGGCAAGCGATCTTCTTCATCAATTTACCTATTGGTATTCTGGCTATTGTCCTGGTAAGCATCTTCATTCGTGAAACGGTAGCCCAGGTCAACCAGCGTTTTGATTTTCTAGGCTTCTTCTTTATTGCACTAGGGCTAGCACTGGTTCTGTATGGATTATCTGATGCTAGCACCGATGGCTGGGGATCAGTACAGGTTATTGGTTCGATTATCAGTGGCTTACTTGCGATAGCAGTTTTCATTGCTGTCGAACTTGCTATTGTAAGGAGAGAAGGACGGCCATTACTCGATCTACGATTGTTTACCAATCGGCCTTTTACCGTCAGTATTATCGCTAGCCTGTTCGTCATCTTTAGCCTATTTGGGGGGGTGTTTCTCTTTCCTCTTTACTTGCAAAATCTACGAGGACAGAGTGCATTTGAGGCTGGTGTACTGCTCCTGCCACAGGCATTAGCGGCAATGGTAGCGACGATTGTAGGAGGACGCCTTGTTGACCGTATTGGAGTGAGAGGTGTTATGGTGCCGGGGTTGCTCATACTTGCGTTCGCAACGTGGCAGCTTTCGTTTCTCTCGCTCTACTCAACATATGGCTGGATTCAACTTGTCCTGATTATTCGTGGACTTGCTCTCGGTTTTTGTGTGCAGCCGCTTACGGTTGCAGGACTTTCTGAAATAGGGCCACGCCAGTTGGCACAAGCATCTTCACTCAACACAGTAGCGCGTGCAATAGCCAGTTCGCTAGGTATCGCGGTACTCGCGACACTCGTTCAAACGCAGACAAAGATACATTATGGGCATCTTGCACAACAGGTAACACCATCTTCACCACTCGGTCAGTTGTTACCACGCTTGCAAGCCCTCTTTGTCTCACAAGGTGCTGATATCATCGCAGCCCACGCGACTGCAATCCAGACCATCAGCCGTCTGGTGCAAGAACAAGGATATATACTTGCCATTCAGGATGCCTTTACCTTTAGCCTGGGCGTTACGTTTCTCGCTATTATCGCTGTCCTATTTGTGAGTAAGTCGCGTCGAAAAACACCTGCTTCAGGCGTGGAACGTGGCACAGCATCATCTGAGAGTTCAGATGAAGAAACAGCACCACATGCCCTGGTATTCGCAGAGTAAACATAGTATCAACAAGGAGTTTTAGCTACGTGAACATAGTAATTATTGGAGGATTGTTCGCTATTGCACTGCTTGCAGTGCTTGCGCTGGTATTTCTAGTGCGCGGTGAACCACGAACATCTAAAAAGAATGTAACGAAGGTGGACAATGAGCCGTTGAAGTTGAGCGAGACAGCACAAGTTGCTGCTAGTGGAACTCCTACTCTACCAGGTCTACCTACGACAGAAGCAGAAACAGAGGTTATGCCAGAACTGCATAATGTGCAACAGTTTCCAGTGGGAAATGGGCAGTTTCACAGACTGTCCGTCGAGCTACATTCACTGCATGGACAGGCTCAAGAGATCGAGAATCGTTTAGGTGTTCTTACAGAGATGATTGAGGGCATCGAGAACGATCAGGGTCATTATACCCATGTCGAAGAAGATGCATCAATGCCAGCAGAGCCTGCATCTGCAAACTAGCAGGTACGTCGGCTCTAACGACGACTTGCCCCTGTCATGCTCACTTTCCTCGCATGGCTTCAACTCTTTTTGTGTTAATTGAACTGGTACGCTAGCGGTCTACAAGCGCACGGGTCAGCGTTACAATTGTTACGAATGTGCGATAGAGGTCAAGCATGTTTTCACCAACGACCTTCACGGTACGCGCTGCTACACGCTCAACGCCGCGTATCCATAGAGCCATATCCGCCATATCCGCAACCAGAAATGTAATCTCTATCGTGACAGGAGTTGTAAATTGCGGTGGTCGCATTGTTGCTACATTACGGGCGGCACGCATTGCGCCAGCATGTAACATCTCGCATGCGACGGTTGGATGAATGTGAGATGCGGCGAACCGTCCTCTCGATTCTTTCACCACGACTCCTTCAGCATGGGGCGCAATAGTACGTGCCTCCTCTGCCGTTGCCGCATCTCCACTCACCAAAATAATTGGGACGCCATAGTGCGCTGCGACAAGTGCATTCAAACCCGATTCGCCAACAACCTCGCCATTGATCCGCACTTCCCAGATAGCACCAGGGTTATAGGTATGAGAAAGAATGGCATGTACAGCACCAATCGAACCATGATAGCTTACAAAACATACGCCATCGAAGCTTGCATCCAAGCCCTCCATCATGTACAAAGGTTTATGCTTGCCAGTGATAAGCGTGGCGCGGCCTGCAAGGTTTTGTGGATGGAGGTTACGCATGTTGTGGTGTGCATCATTGACGACGAACTCGGTTGCGCCACTCTCTATGGCACCTGTAATGACGGCGTTCACCTCATTAGTAAGCAAATGCCGTCCCTGTTCATACTCTGGGTTGCCCTCGATGATCTGTTCCCATGCCACGATGCCACTTGTACCCTCAAAGTCAGTAGAGAGAAAAAGTTTCATGATAGTTATTCTTTCAAGTGTTCAGAGTTGTATCGCCGGGGCCACCAGCGGCATGACAAAGCTCGAAACTTGCTTGTTTGCCTGTCTTCTCCGGGTACTGCTCCTCGACAGCTTTACGTAGAGCTTCGATGGCCTCGTTCCGCACAAGGTTGATGGTGCAACCGCCAAAGCCACCACCCATCATGCGTCCACCCAGCACACCCGGTACGCTATGTACAATGTCTACCAGCGCATCAAGTTCTTTACTGCTCACTTCGTAGTCATCACGAAGCCCGGCATGACCTTGCCAGAGTATGGGGCCAATTGCTTCGATATAGCCCGTCTCTAACAAACTAGCAACCTGTAACACGCGTACATTTTCGGCGATGATATAGCCTGCACGACGCTGTAACACTTCTGGCAAATCGTGCTTGTATACATCAAATTGCTCCTGTGTAATGTCGCGCAACGCTGTGATGTGCTGCTCTTTTCCCTTTGGCTCATGAGTAAGAATCATTTCGCGTAACAAGTCTACCGCCTCTTCACATTGGCGTCGTCGGTCGTTATAGCCGGAGTTAGTAAGTTCACGGCGCATATTGGTGTCAAGAACTACTAAAGAAAGGTTGGGATCATCGAAAGGGAGATAGCGATATTCGAGGGAACGACAGTCAATTAACACGGCCTTTTGGGGTTGACCGAGACAGGAGGCGGCCTGATCGAGAATACCGCTACGTAAACCGGAGGCGACATGTTCGGCACGTTGACAGAGAGCCGCGACCTTCATCGGCGTTATCGTTGCACCTTCTGTGCCGATAGTGAAGCCTCCTTGTGCTAGCCACACGAAGAATTGGACGGTTGCAACCTCCAAAGCCGCCGAAGAACTCATACCGCCGCCAAGTGGCACGTCACCACTAAGGACAGCATCGAAACCCGAAAGTGGCAGAGATGCCGAGGCAAGTTCCGCAGCCACTCCCAACACGTATCGTGACCAAGTAGGTAGCGTGCGTAATTGCTGCTGAAAGCTTTCCGGCAGCCCTTCCACAGAAAACTGTGCGTACTCTTCAATCTGCATCGACCACAGCCGCACAATACCATCATCACGCCGACGGCCTGCAAATGCGGCCACACGGTCTACGGCAAGCGGTAATACGAAGCCGTCGTTGTAATCGGTATGTTCGCCGATAAGATTGACGCGCCCTGGTGCCCACGCTATGCCGAGAGGACTCACATAAGTTACACCATCGTTAAAGACGGTAGGGAATTTCTCGGCTGCACCTAATGCTGGTTGAGGAAATGTCATTATCGTTCTCCCTCTCTCGTTGCAATTGCCTCACGTAACTCTCGCGCCTTTTGCAGGGGTGATGAATCGTTTGCCCACAATCCCCACAATGACTCGGATGAAGCTGCAAATTTTAATTTTCCCGGTGCCCGTCCAATGGCAAGTATTTCAGCATGCAGATGGTACCGTTCATCCGCAAGCTGATGTAGACCCAGCAAATAAGGCATGGGAGCCATTGTCCCGTCGAACAGCGCATTGTAGCCGCGAATTACTTGTAACAGTAATACAGCCAAATCGCGTAATTCATCATCTTGCATCATTGCAAGGTTGGCGATATGGCGTCGTGGATATAGGTGTGTCTCGTAGGGGTAACGAACATACGGTGGTAGAAATGCCTGCCATGTTTCATTAGCGGCTACTTGCTGCGGTCCGTCGCTCAATTCCTCTCTAACGCGACAAAACGGGCAGCCACGTCCAGCCGCGGCGTCCTGTATGACGGTCTCCATCTCGCGCTCTAAGGTTGGTGGAATGACAGAGACTCCGTAAGTCTGTCCATGAGGATGACGCTGTGTCTGTCCAATCGCCTCACCGCTATTCTCAAAAATCATCACAGCGGGGTAGCGCGACGCAAGGTCACGATAAAGGTCACGCCACATGCGCGTCACCGCATACACCTCATCCACCGTTAATTGTGAGAATGTGCGGTTATGGTCCCGATTGTAGATCACAACGTATGCCTCACCTATTGGTGGTTGCATAGGGGGAAAATCGTTGGGGTGCAGCCATACTTGCGTTTCTGGCCCTACTTTTCCGTTCGTGATGTCCGCGCAAAAAGGACATTCATTTGTGCCCTCACGACGGTTCGCGCGATTAGGTGCGTTAATCAAGTATTGACGTAAAATGGGGTTCCAGATTAAGGGGGTGGCCTGTTCCATGAATATGCTCTCTCCTACAAATGATGATTTCGTGCCTGACTACCCATTAAAACACAACGTCCCTGCGCCGCAAGTGATGCGAGCAATGCACCTTTATCTATCACGTTTTCGTTGCCAGAATAGACCCACTCATCCCATGTAGCTTTCTCTGTAAAGAGTGCCCATGCAACGGGGGCGATAGTTTGCCTCACAACGCGCATAAGCTCTAAGGCGTGTTCAGAGCTAGGTTCTAGCTCCTGCGAAGATGGTAACCCTGCATCAGTAAGTGTCTCGAAGGTGCGGACGGTTTGTATTTCGCCATTCACTATTTCGCACACGCAACTCAAGACAAGGTGTTCTTGTTGCTGCTCATTCTCGCTAGCAGACCAAACGCCTACTAAAATAGTGCAGTGTGCAGGCAGATGTGCAAGAAATGTTGTAACTTGTGCCTTGTTCCAGCCATGCCACACAAATGTATCATTTCGCTCAAGTAACATCGCGTTATTGAGCAATGGACGTATCAGCGGCCATGATGGAGCATCCGCGTCTACGATGTGCAGTTCTTCTGCTAGCACATACGCCTCCTCGCCAACTATTGTTGTTTTACACTGTATCATACATTACAGCGCGTCCTCATGGTATACTAACAAGGCGGCCCTCCTCGTTCTAGTAATTTAGAAGCATTTCATAGAGGCAATGATGATGATAGATACATCCATTTTCTCACTTATCCTTGGCATCCTGGGTGCCATTGGCATTGTAGCCCTCCTCACATTAACAGGCATGACGCTCTACTTTTATCGTAGCAACCGGATGGGAAGTTTTCGCTGGCACCTACGCAATGTGCGCCTGAAACAACTTTCGGCTATTGCTTGCTTATTCTTTCTGGCGATGGCGGCGAGCTATGGAGTGCTTCACGATGTATGGGCAATCCTCTATGTCATTTTTGCCTTCAAAACGGGTACGTGGTGGTTACGCTGTGCCATGAGTCAGAGAGCCTAATTCATTGATGAAATATACTTCCCTCGTTGAGAATATCGTTGTCCAACTTGAAGCGGTACAAGGCTTGCAAGCTATCGTACTTGGCGGCTCATATGCATCTGGCACACAACATTCTAATTCAGACATTGACATAGCAATCTACTATGGTGAAGCGCAACCGCTTGATACAGAACGTATACGTGCAATCGCCATAATGTTGCATGACACTCCTGATCCAGTTGTAACAGAGATAGGTGGTTGGGGTCGCTGGGTCAATGGTGGTAGTTGGCTCACTATTCAGGGGCAACGTGTCGATTTCCTCTATCGAAATAGCGATTTTGTTTCGCGCACACTTGACGATTGCACCAATGGAATATATGAAATTGACTACCTGCAACAACCGCCCTATGGTTTTTACAGCTATATGTACTGCGCCGAGACACAGGTATGTAGACTCCTCTATGACCCCGATAACATCATCTCACAGCTTAAAGCAAAAGTTGTGACTTACCCGCAAGCACTGAAACAGGCTATACTCAAACACAGTCTATGGTCCGCGCAATTTAGTTTAGAAAACGCCTATAAGCCCGTTACGCGTGGTGATATCTACTATACAATGGGCTGTGTAACGCGAGCAATTAGTATGTTTGTGCAGGTGCTTTACGCCTTGAACGAAACGTATTTCCTGAGTGAGAAGAATCTGGCGAGGAATATCAGTACCTTCAAAGTAATTCCAAACAGATTTGCAGAGCGAGTCGAGGCTATTTTAAGCAACCTGGGAAGCACTGCTGAACAATTAGCAGCATCTATTGCCTCTACCAACGCGCTTCTGCAAGACTTGCAGTTACTATCAGAGTAGTAACGAAACAGCAGTAGCAAACTTGGGCGAAATGCGTTATAATGAGTGCTAAGCTACCATCAAAGGTTGTCAGAATGACAGACAATGGTGGTAATCCTTCGTCTCATGAAGGATATTATTGAAAATAAGGAAGGTACATACTCGTGCCGTGGTGTAGATTTTTCATCCCAAAGATTGCCTCACCTCATGTGAAACCAGAAGACGTAGATTTGAACGATCATGTCATGTATGCAAAATGCGTGAAGGGACATGTTCTAAGAGATGCTAATGACTGGATTCTCTGTGAGAACCTACCAGCAGCGGATGCCAAATGCTGGCAAGAAGGCGGCGATACCGTATTCTCGCTTATGAGGCGCAAACGTAACGAGACAATAGAGGCCGATCAAGCAACAAACAACGAGCAAAAGCAGGAGACCGCGCGGACGGTTCCGTCACAACCGAGTAAAACCTAAATGATCATGCCGTCTTTCTCTGCGCTCCTTGCTTCGCAGCCCGACTATACAGAACGCGTCCATATTTCTTTACTACAGTGGTATGCTGCTGAGAAACGTGACCTGCCTTGGCGTATGACCAGCGATCCTTATGCAATTCTTGTATCGGAGATCATGCTGCAACAGACGCAGGTTGACCGTGTATTGCCTAAATATCTCCAATTTCTTACGGCATTCCCTACATTGGAGAATCTTGCAGATGCTTCGACCGCAGATGTCATCTCCGTATGGGTACCGCTTGGTTATAACATGCGTGCGGTACGTCTACAATCTATTGCCCGTCAGGTTATTGCCGAGTATCATGGACGTATTCCCGATACCATTGAGGAGTTGCTGAAGTTGAAAGGCGTTGGACGTTATACCGCTGGTGCTATTGCATGCTTTGCCTATCATAAACAGGTCGCGACTGTCGATACAAATATTCGCCGTGTGCTACATCGTATCTTCTTAGGTCTGGAACATCCAGAACCTAAACTGAACGACGCGCAGATGCTCGAACATGCTGAGCAGGTATTACCCGATGGCAAGGCGTATAACTGGAATCAGGCGTTGATGGACCTGGGCGCAACTATCTGTACCAGTAATAATCCACGCTGTAGCCAATGTCCATTGCAACAAACATGTCAGGCATATGTCGAAATGAGCCAGCATAGCCTCTTTCCATCAGGAACGGTACTACGCCAGTTACGCAAAGTAGCAGAGAAAAAGCCGACCTATCAGAGTCAACCATTTACCAGTAGCAATCGCTATTTTCGCGGGCGTATCGTGAACTTGCTCCGTTCAGTTCCCGCGCCACAAAGAGTCCCGTTGAGCGAGTTGGGAGTGCAGATTAAACCAGATTTTAGCACAGAAGACGAGGCATGGCTACACAAGATCGTTGATGGTCTGGTGAAAGATGGTCTACTCGACAAAACAGACGATGGAGTGAGGTTGCCTTAACACATTTCTAGTACTACATTATAGACATTCTATATTTCTTCTTTTCTTTTTTATGGAGGTTCAAAATAATGCAACTGAAAAGTTTGAACGATATTACAACAAAGTACAGACACATTTTTCTTTCGCCCCATTTCGATGATGTCGTCTTCTCCTGTGGTGGAACACTCGGCGTACAGTTAAGCAATGGATTACGTCCGCTGGTGATTACTATTTTCGGCGGTGTTCCATCGGAGAATGTGCAGCTTAGCCCTGTCGCAACGCAGATTCACCGCGAAATGGGGATTAATCCCAGTCAGGGTGTAGGAGCTGCGATAGAAACGCGCCGTCGGGAGGATGCCGCCGCACTTGACTACCTGCAAGTCGATTATCTATGGCTCGATTATCTTGAGGCTATCTATCGGGGCAATCCTGCATACTACACAACGAAAGAGGAGTTGATTGGAGGTAGCGTCAACGACGCAGATCTTGCTATAGACCATCAACTGGCGCAGGATTTAGTAGCTTTGGCGGACCGTCTTCCCGATGCTGTATGGTATGGACCGTTAGGCACTGATCATCATGTTGACCATCAACTTGCCTCGTCCGCGGTAGATCGCCTTGTGCAGCGTGGTACAAAAGTATATCTTTATGAAGAACTGCCCTACGTGCTTAAAGCTGGCGCCCTTGAAACACGCATGCAGGAATTGGGCGAGAATCTGGAACCGGCACTCGTTGAGATGTCCGAAATGCTCCCATACCGTCTGGAAGCCTCTGATATGTATTCTTCACAAATTGGTCCTAACTTCGGCGATCAAGCAGCGATGCATAAAGCGATGGAAACATACACACATGGAATTCGACCCGTTGAAACCGTTTGTCTCGAACGTTACTGGACAATAAGTTAATTAGTCTTTAAGAGTATAAGATACTCTAGGACGTTGTGGTACATCATCAATATTGATGGTGTACTACAGATGTATATATTCTCTTTTAGATTGGTGGAAGTGAGGCAGATGTGGTAAAGGGGATAGAAGGTTCAACACTTGGTCGCTATGAACTTAGGCGTCGTGTTGCTCAAGGCGGCATGTCAGAAGTATATCTAGGCTATGACCGTCGTGTGCGTCGTAAGGTTGCGGTAAAAGTGCTGTACGGCAGTGATGAGCCGTTTGTACGTCGCTTCGAGCGTGAGGCACTGGCAGTTGGGACACTCTCACACGATAATATTCTCGCACTTTATGATTTTGGAGAGCAACGCCCGTGGTATTATCTGGTTATGCCCTATATTGAGGGTGGCACGCTACGCGATTATCTCTTGCGAAGAGAACGACTTACCTTAGAGGAAGCTGGCAGCTTTCTTGACCAGATTGCTTCCGCCTTGCAATACGCACACGATCACGGCGTTGTGCATCGAGACGTAAAACCGTCAAACATTCTCCTGCGCCTCGATGGTCATGCATATCTCGTTGATTTCGGTCTTGTCAAAGCCAAAGCGGAAGCTGAGTCGTTGACGCATGCGGGAGCCATGATCGGCACACCGGAATATATGGCACCGGAACAATCGAATGGGCGGCACGATTATCGTAGCGATATCTACTCGCTAGGTATCGTATTGTATCAAATGCTTACCGGTCGCATACCATTCACAGCAGAGTCACCTGTTGCGGTTTCACTCAAGCACATTCAATCGCCGCCACCACTCCCACGCACAATTAACCCTGATATCCCTCAAGCTATCGAGGATGTCATTCTCAAAGCGTTAGAGAAAGACCCCAATGAGCGTTACCAGGAGGCACGTATTCTTTCGGCAGCCTATAGGAAAGCCTTACAACAAGAACAGGCAACTACCTATTTCGACGATAACCTGTCGGATAATACTGCATTAGAGAATGATTTTTCACAGATACCAGCAAAGATATCGCGCGACACACATATTCTTTCGACGCAAGAACTACTCGGTACTGATGAGAGGGTGCCTCTTTTTCCACTCAAGCATGCACCATCACCCATTCCCTTTCTTGCAGATAATCTTCAGCATAAAAGACAGCTTCGTCCCACTCTCTTTGCACTTGTTTGTCTTTTCCTCCTTTCACTACTGCTCTTCGTGGGAACCACATGGCCGACACAAAGCAAACAGCCGTTACCGTCTCGCCATACAGCACGAACTACAGCAACGCAGCGTATCAAGACAGCAACGGCTACAAGTACAATAAATGTGCAAGCGACCCTGGCTGCACAAGCACGGGTACAAGCCACCGCAGGCATTACGGCATCTCTGGGAGCGGGAAATGTATTGTATTCCGATGATATGACCTTGCAGGGCGGAGGATGGATTGATGATGGTACGCAATGTTTCTTCTCACCGCAAGGTTATCATGTCTACGCATCCTCCACCCTAACAACTCATACGGTTGCATGGTGTTACTCTAACCAAAGAGCTTTCTCCAATGTTGTAATCACTGCTCAAGCGCAACTACTACGCGGTGATATTTATGGGGTTGTCTTTCGACTGAGACCCGATACCAGAGCTTTTTATGTCTTAGAGATTAGTAGTCAGGGTTACTATCGTTTTGTAAGAGCAATAGGAAATGACCCTCTTAACTGGCTTGTACTGATCGATTGGACCTATTCCAATGCTATTATTGACGGCTATGGACAAATCAATACATTCTTGATCGTTGCGGCAGGAACACAGTTTCGCTTCTATATGAATAAACAATTACTTGTGACGACTTTCATCGATGATGCGTATACTTCTGGTTTGATTGGTTTTCTAGTGGGGGGAGATAGCGCAGGAGGAACAGAAGCTATCTTTAACAATGTGTGGGTTTTCCAGAAATAAACGGGAGTGGAAACAATTTTAACATGCTATTTGTTATAATATCTTGGGATTAGGACATCTTTTAAGAGAGGTTGTTTTCATGAGTTTTGATACTAATAGTTCACCATTGTTCCCATGCGCCACTAACCCCACGCACATTGTCTATCTTGCGTTCGGGTCGAATCTGGGAGATCGACGCGGGCACCTTGCTGCTGCAATACAACGATTACGAGAAAAAGTAGAAATTCATACAATATCATCGGTATATGAGACAGAGCCAGTGGGCTATCTTGACCAGCCACGTTTTCTCAACATGGTTTGCTGTGGCAAAACTGAGCTTTCGGCGCAAGAACTTTTACAAGAAGTAAAGACGATAGAGAAGGCTATAGGAAGACAACCGTTGTTCCGCAACGGTCCACGTCCTATAGATATAGACATTTTGCTCTACGATGATATGCAAGCTGGGCAAGATAAGCTCATTGTTCCGCATCCGCGTATGCAAGAGAGGGCCTTCGTACTTGTCCCACTCGCTGAAATTGCGCCGCATGTGATTGATCCTGTAAGTGGTAGAACTGCACAGGAATTAGCAAATGGACTATCTCACGAGGGCGTAAAAATGTTGGCCCCAAACTTGCGTATTGCGTTAGATAGAGATATTCAGAGCGGCACACCCACTATTCACGTTCGCCTCGGACGTGCAGGCGTTGTTGGTGTGAAAAAAGCTTTATTACTGGGTGAAGGGGGGCGACAGCAGTGGTTCGAGGCTACATTCGATCTCTATGCCGATCTCGACACTAAGCGAGCCGGAGTACATATGTCACGTTTCGGCGATGTACTGGAAGAAGTCCTGGAAGAGAAGGCAAATGCAAACTGGCCCAAAATCGAGTTACTCGCCGAAGCGGTGGCACAAGCAATTGTAGAGCGTCAGGTGGTATCGCGTGCGGAAGTCCATATCCATACTGCGCTACCGTTACAAAGGTGGACACCCGTCTCTGGTCGTCGCACACAGGAGGTGTATGGACTACTGACACAGGCTGTTGCGACAAGAGAGGGCAGTCGTCGTCTGCTTGGAGTCGAGGTAGAAGGAATGGTTGCGTGCCCCTGTGCCCAGGATATGGTCCATTCATTTGCACGTATGCGTCTTCAGGAAGAGGGCTTCCAGGACGATACAATTGAGAAAATGTTGAGCGTCACACCGTTAGCAACACACAATCAACGTGGTCGTGCAACGCTACTCATAGGGACACAAGCAAACATTGAAGCGGGCGACCTCGTAGCACTTGTCGAAAATGCTATGAGTTCTGAGAATTATGCATTGCTGAAACGGCCAGACGAACTTTATATCGTAAACAAAGCACACGCAAACCCGCGTTTTGTAGAAGACGTGGTACGTGGAGTTCTCAGTGGTGTTGTCGATAAGTACACGAACCTTTCTGATGACACCTTTATCTGGGTGCATCAGCGCAACGAAGAAACCATTCATAAATACGATGTTGACGCAGAAGGTTGGGGAACGCTAGGTGAGCTACGTGCAGAGCTAGTGCAAATGGTTGATATTGCACATCACACCTCTAAAGAAGAGTGGTTAGGTGCTATTGAGCGGATAAAGCATTAAATACGCTTCTTTCCTTTATTCGTTTAGGGAAGGAGGCGAAGATAGCTTCTTTCCTATTATCCTCTTAACAAGTTAGTCATATCATGTTATAATGCCTACAATAAGAAAAGCCAAATTGCTCTATGGAGCAACGCCTGCACACGGTGAAGGATGTGCTATTAAGGGAGTATTTGTGGAGGGAATTCAGCTCGAGCCTGCACAGTTAGCAAAGGCTGCTGTAGATATTGCATCTGACAAAAAAGCTTCGGATGTCCTTTTACTCGACATCCGCGATATCTCGACAATAGCTGATTACTTTGTCATCTGCACAGGTAACAATACACGTCAGATTCAAGCTATTGCCGACGCACTAAATGATGACCTAAAAAAACAGGGAGCGCAACTGCTCTACCGCGAAGGTGACTCTGAAACAGGATGGGTTCTGCTCGATTATGGTGATATTATCGTCCACGTTTTTGCCCCTAAGGAACGCGAGTATTATCGTCTCGAACGTCTTTGGAGTGAGGCTAAAACAGTAGTATACCTGCAATAATAGCAAAGAAAAGGTGACAATGATGACATTTTTTCGTAACAAGATGTTTCTTGAAGGTATTGCATTAGGAGGCATCTGTGGCATCGTCATCGGTACAATCATCGCTTTCACACTTGGAGAAAGCAGCGTAGAAGCTGTACGCCGTGTTGTCAGCGAACGGTTTCCACGTACAAATGATGTCCCGTTTAAGTATCTTTCACAGTAATATTCTATCCATTCATCGTGCTGCAATAGTTCGGGTTTTCCAGCCTATTGACAGCACAAGGGATGAAGTTCGGTTCACCACTGGAAATACTATAAAAAATTATAAAAGGGGGATGGATGTGTGCGACGCATTACAATTCTCGGTGTTACTCTCCTTCTCGTCCTGGCTATTACTCCGGCACTCACAGTCGCATCCGCAAAACATGGATGTGCGCCTGTAGTTCCGCCCACTGTATCTGGGCCGCTTGTACAACCAACAGCGACAAGAGGCATACTTTTTATCAATGAAGCGTTACTTGTTCCACATTCTACCTGGAATTGCTCCGAATTAGGAACATATAGTCCTGCGAATGATAGCTGGATAGAACTTTATAACGCGCAAGATCAACCATTTGATCTTTACTCTGTCCACACGAGTATAGATGGTGGTCCAAACACAAATCCTTTTTATTTGCCCTTTGGTTCTGCTATCGCCCCTTACGGATTTCTTGTTGTTTTCCCACGCGTAGATGCGAATTTTTCTTCAACAGAAACGGCAACGTGGCGGCTTCTCATTGGTAGCGTAGTCGTCGATGAAGTGACGATACCAGCATTAGGAGAGGACCAATCATACGCTCGTGTACCCGATGGTAGCCCAAGCTGGATCATTGCCAGTGCGCCTAGCATTGACACAAGTAATATATCTTCAGTCATGCCCCCTACCGCGACAATTACAAAAACCGAAGCGAGGGCAACAGCACATGCCGAAAAAAATAATGGAGGAAGCAATGGGAGTGGCAATGGTAGAGGTTCAGGAAGAGGTGGCGGTGGCTCATATGGAAATGGAAATGGAAATGGTACAGGAACAACAAATGGACAACAGATTGATGGCGTACAACCAACCTGGACTAGCCTTCATCATGTAGGCACGACATCTACCGCTCCCATTGTCACGCAACAAGGAAACGATCCAATCGTACAGACAGCAAGCGATGGTACTTTGGGTATTCCACACAAAATACTTCTGACACTACTTGTTGTTGCTCTTGCAGTTACGCTTTTCTGGTGCTGGCGGCTCTTTCGTGCGACATGATTAGCTACTGGCGAAGTTGAGATGAGCATGATACCATTTAAACAACCTTTTGTAAGCATTATTATAACTTGTAATCATTGGAAAAATTGTGAACATAGAAAACTCAGTAATCGTCACTGCCCACCCTAAATTTATGCAGGAAGCTATAGCAGAATTAAAGCACCTCGATGCACGTATAACGATCACAGAAGAACTCACAGACAGCGTGTTTCTCTGTAGCTCCACAGATTGTCATGCTCTGCAGCAGAGGGCTGCAAAAGAACATCTTGTTTTTGTACATCACCTTGCTCCTGTACAAAAAACATTGTATCTCACAAATACAGAGCAGGACTTAGTAGAAATCGCGACAGAAATTGCGGACTTACCAACGTTTTCACAGCTAGAGCGTGGTACACATTTTGCCGTGCAGTCTCGCTTTGTGCAAACCGACAAAAATTTTGGCGCACGACCTTATAGTAGCGGTCGATTAAACCAAGCACTTGCAGAAGCGTATGCCGAAGAGACAGGTGCTGTTGAAGACATTAAAAAACCACAAGTTGTCATTTCCATCCTTTGTACTATGTACCAGGGTTACGTAGGCGTCTCTAGCACTGAAGAGAATTTGAGTGCGTGGCCTGGTGGAGCAAGACATTTTGCTCAAACACCGGAGCAGATTAGCCGCGCCGAGTTCAAGCTACTTGAAGCATTAGAATACTTTGGTCTCTCGCTTGAACCAGGGAAACGTGTCTTAGACCTTGGTGCTGCTCCTGGTGGTTGGACACGTCTTTTACTTGAAGCGGGTATGCGTGTTGTAGCGGTCGATCCCGCGAAACTTGATCCACGTTTAGTAGGAAGTCAGCAATTAGAACACTACCGAGGTTATGCAGAAGATTATATTGAAGAGGCTATAAGAAAGAAAAATACCTTCGATCTTATCGTCAATGATATGCGTATGGATGCACGAGAGGCGGCTCGTGGTCTTGCATATGCCTCGCGTTGCTTAAAAGACGAAGGATTTATTATCAGCGTGTTTAAGCTCCCACACGCTGATGTAGGTATTAATCCACTGTTCACACTTAAAGATGCACTTGCGATCATGAATAAAACATATAGAGTCGTACAGGCACATCAAATGTTTCACAATCGTCAGGAAGTAACCGTTGTAGCAGCACAACCCTTTGCAAAAAGAACCTAGCCTTTAGGAACAAAAAAGAGTTCGCAATATACATATATTGCGAACTCTTTTATATAAAGAGCAGACCGCAAAATCGCCTCTACACGGCTGTTAGCTCTGTAGAAGAGACCTTTGTGGTCTCCCAGTTGCATCCTATTGTTCTGAAGAGAAGGAAGAACCTCAATTTTGCCGAACGCCCCGTTCACCAGCCCCTCATGTCCGTCGTCACGAGTCGAGGCAGTGGAACTCTCACGTTCTTGCTCATTTCACCATCTTGAATGAAGATACTCTCACACTCGCTTCATAGAAAGAAGCCGTTCGGTCATTAGGGCCGCTTCGCTGCGTCTGT
>JAABUX010000261.1_pt1 | contig 79399 bp, 68 predicted proteins | sample 5561851 | NCBI WGS metagenome assembly JAABUX01 (sample SAMN10711883, study PRJNA513361) | rock metagenome | isolation source: Antarctica rocks | place: Antarctica: Victoria Land, Richard Nunatak red sandstone | collected 2016-01-03 | reverse complement strand
TTACGTACATCATCGACGGGACTTTCCAGCACCGGGATTCTAACGGCGGCGGCGGCCTGATCACCAACGGTGACACGCAGTGGATGACCGCGGGCGGCGGCGTGCTGCATATCGAGGTGCCGCCAGAGGAGCTGGTAATCTCCGGCGGCCTGTTCCACGGCTTCCAGCTGTGGGTGAACCTGCCCGCCCGGCTGAAGATGACCAGCCCGCGCTATCAGGACATCCGGGCCCGCGAGGTGGCGCTGCTGAGTTCCCCTGACGGCGGCACGCTGCTGCGGGTCATCGCCGGCGAGGTAGCCGGCCATCAGGGGCCGGGCGTGACGCACACCCCGATTGCGCTGCTGCACGCGACGCTGGAGCCGGGCGCCCAGCTGCGGCTGCCGTGGCGGCCTGACTTCAACGCACTCGGCTACGTTCTCGCGGGTTCCGGCAGCGCCGGCGCCCACCGGCGGCCAGTGCGCACGGGGCAGCTAGCCGTCTTCGGCCCCGGTGACGTGCTCACGTTCAGCGCCGCAGAACGCGCTGACGGCCCGAGCGAGGGCATGGACATACTCGTGGTCGGCGGTCAGCCGATCGGCGAGCCCGTCGCCGCCTACGGCCCGTTCGTGATGAACACCCAGGACGAGCTGGTCCAGGCGTTCGAGGACTACCAGGCCGGCCGGCTGGGCTCGATTCCCGCCGCGCACACGGTGATCCCGGCCGGCAATCACTCCGGCCACGGCGTCCTTAACATGCCCGACGGCCGCCGGCGCACCGCCGCTCTATGATGACCCCGAAATAAAGGCATCATGCAGCAGCAGGCCCAGTGCATCGGCATCAGCGGTCAAGAATCTCGAGCACAGCGCCAAACCGGACGCTCCCGCGTATGACCACAGGCCCCCGACATCAAGAACACAAAAGACGGCGCGTAAAGCGCCCAGGGGAATGCCATGCTCCGCCGCTGCCCTTTCAGCAGCACTTTGTACTATTTGCCAGCTGAAAGGCTCAGCAGTTTGCGCATGCCGCGTGTTCGGCCTCGAACGGTTACACCAATCGAGACCCTCTTCGAAGGTGGCAACGACAACGCTCTGGAGTTCCGGAGTGCTCGCAAGTGAACGGAAGGCAGGCGGGTCGAACGCACGAGCGTGCCGCTCTTCCATTAGTCGAAGGCGCTCCATAATTTCGTAGCCCAGTTCGCCTTCCGTCCGCTTCGCTTCATCCGTAACGTACGCGAGGAGCCGACCCACCAGTCCGCCCACTGGATAGCTGCCGCCGTACGCTGGCCGGCGTCAGTAATCTCGCTGCGGCCCGCGAGCTCCCGGGCCAGGGAAGGTGGAATATGCGCGGCCGGTTTAACCGGCAGCCCGGCGGCATCACGTGCGAACAGGGCGAGATGCAGAAAGTTTGAATCGGCTTGCCGGAGCCGCCATGACGTCGATCGAGAAAGTTTCATAAAGTAACTCCCTATCCTGACCGTATACCGTGACGGTTATTAACAAGACCCTCAACTCGATGATGATCAAGCTCCGGTCAGTAGATACGCGGCGCAGAATGCTTGATGATCATGATTAGTCTCCCTGGCCAGCACCTGCGGAGGCCGGCTCGGTAGCGGATGCGGGGCCTGAGCCATGGCCGGAGTCAGTGGCGCCGGGGGGCGGGACCACCGCGAGGCGGCTCAGGGCGCCGCGGGCAACCTGCGGGTCGGACGTAGTCCAGAACGGCGGCAAGGACGCCCGCAGGTAGCCGCCGTACCGCGCTGTGACCAGCCTCGGGTCGAGCACCGCTACGACGCCCCGGTCCGTCGTCGTGCGCAGCAGCCGGCCGGAGCCCTGCGCCAGCAGCAGCGCGGCGTGCGCTGCCGCTACCGCCATGAAGCCGTCGCCGCCGCGGGCTGCCTCGGCCCGCTGCCGCGCCGATGCCAGCGGGTCATCGGGACGCGGAAACGGGATCCGGTCGATGACGACCAGCTGCAGCGACCGGCCCGGTACATCCACGCCCTGCCACAGGGACAAGGTGCCGAAGAGGCATGTTTCCTCATCCGCGGCGAACTGGCTGATCAGCTGCGCTGTGGCGTCATCGCCCTGGCACAGCAGCGGGAAGGCGATCTGCTCGCGCAGCGCGGCGGTAGCCTGCCGGGCCGCGCGCATCGAGGAGAACAGGCCGAGCGTCCGGCCGCCGGCCGCGGTGACCAGCTCGCGCAGCTCGTCCAGGTAGGCCTGCGGCAGCCCGTCCCGGCCGGGCAGCGGCAGCCGCCGGGCCACGTAGAGAATGCCGTGCCGGGGGTGATCGAACGGCGAGCCGACGTCGAGCGCGGCCCAGGCCGACGGTGACGGCTGCCGGGGCTCACTCGGCGCCGCACTTGCCGCTACTTCCCGCGCCGGCGCCCCCCCGCCGTTCGCCGCACTCACCGCCGCCCTGCCGTCCGCCGCACTGGCAGTCACCGCACTGGCAGTCACCGTACTGGCCGCCGCCCTGCCGTCCGCCGCCTCGTCCGCTCCGGGCTCGCTAGCCGGCCCGGTCAGGCCCCACTGGCGCGCGAGCGGCTCGAACGAGCCGCCCAGCGCCAGCGTCGCGGAGGTCAGGACTACCGTGCGCTTGCTGAACAGGCGCTCGGCCAGCAGCCCGCTGACCGTCAGCGGCGCCACCCGCAGCGTCGGCGGCCGCAGCGGCAGCGCTGCCCCCGGCCGGGGCGCCGCGAGGCGGGAGCTCTCGGGTGGCGGCTGCTCCATCCAGACCACGTCGCCGCGAGCAGCCAGCTCCGCGCCGAACGCGCCCAGTATCCGCCCGGCGGCGCCCTGCAATTCCTCCAGGGCGCCGAGGACGGCCCGCCGCGCCGCGTTCTGCGCGGGATCTTCGTCGGCCTTCCGGGCGCTGCTGCGCAGCTCACTGGCGCAGTCGCCGGCCGCGTCCCGGACTCCTGCCAGCGCGGCTGCGGCGGACTCGGCAAGTGCGTCCATCCGGCCGCCGGGAATCTGCGCGAGCGCGCTCGCGGCCGCGTCGCCGGCGTCCCGGAGCCGGGCGACCGTCTTCTCCTCGATCATCCGGCCGCAGCGGCGGGCGGCGGCCGCAACCCCGGCCGCGGACAGCTCCGCCGATGCCACCGAGGTGACCCGGTCAACGAGGTCGTGCGCCTCATCAATGATCACCACGTCGTGCTCGGGCAGCACGTCGAACTCCTCCAGCGCGTCAATGGCCAGCAGCGCGTGGTTGGTGACGACGACGTCGGCCTGGGCGGCCCGCGCCCGCGCCAGCTCGGCGAAGCACCGGGTCCCGAACGGGCAGCGCTGCGCCCCGATGCACTCCCGCGCGGTAACCGAGACCTGCCGCCACGCCTGCTCGGAAACGCCGGGGACCAGCTCGTCCCGGTCACCGGTACTGGTCACGGCCGACCACTCGTGCAGCCGCTCCACCTGGCGCGCAGTTGCCGACCCGGCCCGCGGGTCGAACAGGGTGCCGCCCGGATCGTCGCCGGCCCCGGTCCGGATCCGCTGCAGGCACGCGTAATTGCCGCGGCCCTTCAGAATGGCGAAATCCGGCAGCCGGCCAAGAGCCGGCCGCAGCGCCGAGGCCAGCCGCGGCAGGTCACGGTCGACGAGCTGGCGCTGCAGCGCGATCGTCGCTGTCGAGACGGCGACCGTGGCGCGGCCGGTCACGGCGTGCTGCACGGCCGGCACCAGGTAGGCCAGCGATTTGCCGGTCCCGGTCCCGGCTTGGACCGCGAGGTGCTCGCCGGTCTGCATCGCGCGGGCGACGGCGCGTGCCATCTCGGCCTGGCCGGGCCGCTCGGAACCCCCGATTCCGGCTACCGCGATAGCCAGCAGGGCGCCGACGTCCGGCAGGGCAGGCTCGCGGCCGCCGGGTGCGCGGGCGTCTTTGCCGGACGCGGCTACAGCGCCGACGGCAGGCGGCTTGCGGACAGGGCCGGGAGGCACGCCTGAAACGCTATCGCGCCCGGCGGCGACCATGCGCCCGGTGACGCTGGCGGCCCGCCGGACCCGAGTCGCCTCTCTTTCGGGCCCGGCGGAGCGCAACAGCGGCTGGCTCAGCTGCTGACGTCAGCAGTGGTGAACCGGGCCCAGGCGATCCCCAGGAAAATAACTGCATAGACGCCAAAAGAAAGTAGCCCGTGCAGCACCGCAGACCACGCGACCGGCGCCCGCAGCAGTCCGTCGAAGGACAGCCACCAGTGCGTCGGCAGGTACGCGTGCACGGCGCCGATCTGCGGGACGGCGTCAGCGATCTCGCTGCCGACGGTGAGGATGAGCAGGGTGGCCATCGCGGCGATGGAGTGCTCGGTAAACGTCGAGATCGCCATCCCGATCGCGCCGAGTGAGGCCATCGCGGCAGCTACGTACAGGGCGACAACCACCAGCCGCAGCAGCCCGGCGGGCAGCGAAATCGACGTTCCGGACAGCAGCGTGACCGGGCCGACCGGGAAGAGAGCGGCCCCCGCGGCGACCGCGACGGCCGCGATGAGCAAGCAGCCGGCGACGCAGAAAATGATGATCGTGACGTACTTGACGGCCAGCAGCCTGGTCCGGCCAGCCGGGACCGTCAGCAGGTAGCGCAGGGTGCCGCGGCCTGCCTCGCCGGCGACCGAGTCTCCCGCCACGACAGCGATAACCAGCGGCAGGATGAGGGTCATCATCAGGACCAGGGACAGGAATGCCAGGAACACGCCGTTGCCTGCGACCTGACCGATGAATGGTGGGCCGCCGCCGTCCCCGCCGCCGCCGCCGGCCACCCGCAGGACGATGCCCAGCAGCGCCGGGACAACCGCCAGCACGGCCAGCAGGGTAATTGTCCGCGGCCGCAGGAAGACCAGCCGGACCTCCGAGCGCAGGAACCGGGTCCACTGGGCGACCGCACCAGGACGGCGCCCGGCCGGGCGCATCGCAGCCAAGGGGCCGGCAGCTGACTCAGCCGGGGCGGGCGGTGCTGCTATCGGGCCGGGGGGCGCCGCGGGACCGGCCGCTGACTCAGCCACTGACATCGAAGCCCTCTCCGGTGAGCTGCACGAACAAGTCTTCCAGGCTGGGCCGCGGCGTCTCCAGTCCGGCCACCGGTACCCCCGCCTGCACGAGGCGGGCACAGGCCAGCTCAGGGGCAAGCTCGCCCAGCTGAGCACTGACCGTGCCGTCGGCCGCGGTTACGTCGGCCAGGCCGAGGCCGGTGAGCACCTCCGCCGCCAGGCCGGGCTCGGTGGTGCGCACCAGCAGCCGGACGGTGCCCCGGCTGCGCAGCTCGCCGCCCCGGCTGCGCAGCTCGCCGAGCGGTCCCTGGAACACCAGCCGCCCGGCTAGCATCACGCCGACATGCGAGCAGACCTGCTCCACCTCGGCGAGCAGGTGCGAAGACACCAGTACGGTCGTGCCATCAGCCGCGATTTCATTGATCAGCGACCGGACCTCACGGGTGCCCTGCGGGTCCAGGCCGTTGGTGGGCTCGTCCAGGATAATTAGCTCCCGCGGCTGCAGCAAGCTCGCCGCGATGGCCAGCCGCTGTTTCATCCCGAGCGAGTAAGCGCGGTAATGCTTGCCGGCCGCTGCCAGCAGCCCGACCTTGTCGAGGGCGTTGTCGATCCTGGCCGTGGCGGTGCGCGCGTTCGCAGTGCGGTCAGCAGCGTCGCATCTGGCCAGATTGGACCGGGCGGACAAGTGCGGGTGAAAGGCGGGGCCCTCGACCAGTGATCCCACCTTCGGCAGCACCGCGTTACCGCCCGCGGGCATGCCCACGCCGAGCAGCTGGTGACTGCCGCTAGTCGGGTGGATCAGGCCGAGCAGCATCCGGATGGTCGTCGTCTTGCCCGAGCCGTTCGGGCCGAGGAAACCGTAGACCGACCCGGCCGGAACCGCCAGGTCGACGCTGTCGACCGCGAGCTGGCCGCCGCGGAAACGCTTGCTCAGACCCGCACTGGCGATGGCCGCCGGGCCGCCGGGACTGGTGGCCCGGCGGCCATCGGCCAGGCCGGGTCCGGTCCCGGCGCTGCCGGGGCCGAAACCGACCTCGTCTCGCTGTGCTGATTGCGGCGCGGCGCTGGTCACTTCACCAGGGCAGCGTCGGCGTACAGGACCGACGGCCGGACGGCACCGACCAGCACTTCGCCCTTGCTGGTCAGCAGTACCGACACCAGCGCGGTCCGCAGCAGCCTGCCGCTGCCCCAGGCGCCATGCACCGGCCGCGCCGCACGCAGCAGCAGCTGCAGTGCCGGGCCGGCCTGGCCCCCTAGACCGCTGTCCATGCGCAGCTTGAGGGTCGAGCTGTAAGCCGGGCTGACACTGGACGACCTGCTGTAGGTCGCCTGGCCGCGCGGCATAACGCCGGACTGGCCGCCGGTCAGCGTGGCAAGCGCGCTGCCGGCCGGAACGACCGCGACCGACAGCCAGTCTTTACCGAGGACGCGTACTTGCGAGGCACTCCCGGCTGGCTTATGCGTGCTGCCGTGGCGGCCGCCGGGCAGGGACGGCAGTACCTCGGTCTTGACCGTCGCACCGCGCGGCGGGGTGAAGGTGAAGTTGCTCACGGCCGGCCGGCCGAACGACAGCGCGGTGTACCCGAGCTGGAAAGCCGGCGGCGCAGCGCCGCGGGCGAACACCTGCAGCCGCAGCGGCAGGTAGTTCTTGGCGTCGATGTCGATCCTGATCTGGCCGACCAGCGAGCCGCTGTCCCGCGGCGCGATCCGCAACTCATAGGCGGCCTGGCCGGCCACCATGACGTTCTGCTGCACGCTGACGGCCGTCGTCGGCCCGACTGCGGCCAGCACCCGGCTGACCGCCTGCGCGGGGGTGAGCGCCAGCTGGCTGGACCGGGCGCCGGATGCTGGCTCTTTCGCCGCGGCCAGGCCAGCAGGCAGCACCAGCCTGGTAGCGGTCTGGGTGCTGCTCTGCCACAGCCATGCCCGGCGGCCGTTGACCCGCAGGTCGGTCTCGCCCAGCGCGACCGGCTCGGCGATCCTGACCTGAGCCGGACTGCGGTACCAGATGTTAACGGTGTGCGCGGCGGTCACTGCCGACAGTGTTGAGGACACGCCGCCCAGGTCGGGCAGGGCAGGAAGCCCCAGCGCGGCACTCTGCGCGATGGTGGCGATCATCGGCGGCGGCGACCCGGCGGCAGCACGCTGGACTCCGGCCAGCAGCTGCGCGGCGGTCCGCGCGGGCAGCGCGGGCGCGGCCTGCGCGGCGGAGACCAGCGTCCCGCCGGCCACCACGCCGACGATCGCGACTGCCCCGGCCGGCACCGTCCAGCGGGCCTGGCGGGAAAGCTTCCGCGACTTACTCATCTGTGCTACCTCCGGGCTCTGCCGCGTGAATTCACGGCACTAACCAGCATAGCCCCCGCCCGGCTCCCGCCAGTTCGGGGTCGTCGCCGCCGGTAACGAGGTCCGGGCAGCCAGTAATAACTGCGACGCCGGTCGCAGCAGCACGACTGACCGCGACCGCAGTTACAGAACCACAGTTACAGAACCACCGGTGGCCAGAGGTCATGTCCGGCGGCGATCGGGTCACCTGGCCATGCCCGCATCGCGTCCAGGTTGTCGCGCGCCGGGTAGCGCGCGGCGGCGGGACCGTCCGCGAACACTCGCAGCACGTTGGCTGTTACCCGGCGGGTGAAACACCCGCAGCTGCGGGTGATCCCCCAGCCGTAGGTGGGCGGCGAGAACGATTCCACCCAGCGCATCGTGCCGGCGTTGAAGACGCCGGCGCCGCTGCCGTGGGTGTAGTAAGCAGAGTCGGCGTAGCTGTTGACGCCATGACAGGTCAGCGGCGAATGCGACAGCACCTGAATCGGCCGCTGCAGCGGGTATACCGGGTTAACCCGGTCGTACTCGATGCCGATCAGCGCGGCGAACCGGGTGCCCTTGCGCGCGCCGGTGCCGGCGAACACCCAGGCGTCCGGCGCCGCTACCACATAGTCGGCGACAGCCGGGTAGCTCTCATACAGCGTCCCGATGACCGATGACTCCGGGTCCGCGGCAGGCGCCTCCCGCCAGTCGTTGGTGACCAGGGCGTTATCCACTCCGTACATCGGATCCTGCTGGTAGCTGGTCCGATAGCAGATGACCTGCCGCATCTCGCCGAGCCGCGTCGGGGCCAGCCGCGTCCTGCGGAACATGGCGTTGGCACCGAGGAAAGCCAGGTTGACGCCCGCGTCTCTGGCGGCCGTGACGTGCGCGCGCTCGGGCAGCGACCAGTACTCGTCGTGACCGGGCGAGACCAGCGCGCTCGCCCCGGCCAGGACGGTGCTGTCCGCGGCAATGTCCATGCTGGTCAGGTAGGCCAGCGGCAGGCCCATCCGCTCGGCCAGGTTGATCAGCTTGCGCTCATACACCATGAACAGGTAAGCGCCCCCCTGGTTATACGGGCGGTCCAGGCTGACGGCCAGTGCCCGGCTGTCGTATGCCCCGTCCGGCCCCTGGTACAGGTCGTAGCCGCCCCAGGTGTTGTAGGCCTGCCAGGTCGCCACCGCGTTCTTCAGCACCACCTTGCCGGCCGTGTCCGCCGACCGGACGGTCAGCGGCACGTAGCGCTGACCGCCGGCGTGGGCATCCAGCCGGAACAGGTAGGAACCAGCCGGCCAGCCGTCAGTAGGCACCGTCAGCGAAAGGCCCCAGTCGGCGGCGACGGTGTTGGTGTGCGGAGTCCGGGCGGCCGGGCGCTGCCGGTGACCGCGGACCGGTCCCGACGCCCAGACCTGGCGCGCCAGGTCGCCCCGGTACCAGCCCATCCGGAAGGCACGGACCGTGAACTCCCGCGCTCCGGTGGCGACGTACAGGTGCACCGGCTCGCCCGGCAGCACGCTCGCCTGGCCCGCGTAACCTTCGATGGCGTCCGGGGCGCCCGCGCTCCTGAGCCACCAGTTCGGGTCACCCGGCAGCGAGTTTTCTGCCACCGCGTGCTGCCCGCGCCGTCCGGCTGGGCGCACGGCGGCCGCCCTGCTCGCAGCCGCGGAGCCGCGAGCGCCGGTCGGCGTGCCCCCGCCGGATCCCGAGATTTTCCAGGCTGCCCCGCCGACCGCGGCCGCACCTGCGGCGCCGATAGCGACCCGGCGGCTGATGATGCGCCGACCCGGACGCCCGGTCTCTCCGCTCGCCGTTGTTCCGCTGGCCGCGCTATCTTGACTACCGTCGTGCTTGCTCATGACATCCAGGATGCTCGGCAACGCGCGCGGGCCCGTTAGCCGCTGGCCGCTCCCGACTCAGGCGCGCCGGGAAGTCAGGGCGGCCGGGAATCCGCCGCCCCGGAATCGGCCGGGACGCTGGCAGATTACCAGTGGCCGAGGGGCACCAGCGCGGTAACGGCGACAGCTACGAACAGCAGCGTGAGGTAAGCGATGGACAAGTGGAACAGCCGCATCGGCGCGGCCGACTCGCCGGCCGCGATCCGGCCGCGCAGGCGGTGCGCCTCGGCCAGGAACCAGGCTCCTAGCGCCGCGGCGCTGGCTCCGTACAGCCAGCCCGAGTAGGGCACCAGGACGAGCGTTGTCGCCACCATCAGGTAGGAATACGTCAGGATCTTGCGGGCCACCGTGGCGGCCGGGGCCACGACGGGCAGCATCGGCACGCTGGCCGCCGCGTAGTCATCGCGGAACCGCATCGCCAGGGCCCAGAAGTGCGGCGGAGTCCAGAAGAAGATGATGGCGAAAAGGATCAGGGCAGGCCAGCTCACCGTGCCCGTCACGGCAGCCCAGCCGACGAGCACCGGGAAGCAGCCGGCCGCCCCGCCGATGACGATGTTCGAGGCAGTCCGGCGCTTGAGCCCGATCGTGTACACGAATACGTAGAACAGGATTGCCGCATCCGCCAGTCCGGCAGCCAGCCAGTTGGCCAGCAGTCCGAGCAGCAGCGTCGACGCCGCGCCGAGAACGACGCCGGAGACGAGGGCCTCACCGGGACGGATCGCCGCCTGGCCGCCCCTGGCTACCAGCGGCCGGCGCGACGTGCGGTGCATGACCGCGTCGATGTCCCGGTCGATGTAGCAGTTCAGCGTGTTGGCACTCCCGGCGGCCAGCGCGCCGCCGGCCAGCGTGACGGCCAGCAGCCGCGCCGACGGCAGCGCGCGGTCCGCCAGCAGCATCGTCGGCACCGTCGTGACTAGCAGCAGCTCGATGATGCGCGGCTTGGTGAGCTGAAACAGCGACCGCAGCACCAGGCCGGCGGAGCGCCGGCCTGCCTGCGGCGCCAGGACCGGGCCGGACGCGAGCGGCTGTCCCGCCACCGGGCCGGGCAGCGCGCCAATCGCGTTCGTCACTCGCCAGCCTCCGGATCGTCGGTTGAGAGCCTGCGTTCGGTGGCGGCCCTGTCTTCGGTAAAGCTGTCCTTGGTAGAGCTGTCTTCGGTAACCCTGTTCTGGGTAACCCGGTCCTGAGTAACCCGGTCCTGGGATGCAGCCCCGTGCTCATCGCCGGCGAACACACCGGCTGAAGCCGAGGGGCCGCGCGCCGCCGTAGCACCGCCAGCCGTGCCACCGACGGGCTGCGCCGGTACCGCCGCATCCTGGCCGGGCACTAGCTGAACCGCGCCGGCGCTGTCTTCCGGTTCGATGTTCGCGGCACGGTGCGCCCCGCCAGGCTCAGCCGCCGACTCGCCGGCACCGCCGCCCGATGCGGTCGTGAAACCCGTCGCGACCGCTGCGGCGAGCGCCGTCTCGCCCTCCGGCGCAACCGCCGCGCCGGGTCCGTGCTGCGCCTGGCCGCCGTGCACCGGAGCGAGGGTGCCGTGGCCGGGAACTTTGTGCGGCCTGCTCAGAATAAGGTACAAAGTACCCGCGATGACGACGAACATCAGCATCGGGAACGCAAACGTCCAGTTGTAACCGTGCGGGCTGTTGACTGGCGAGACTGCCGCCAGGATCGTTATGTGCATTGCCGCCTCCTGCCGGGAGTCAATGAGCTGTCCGTCTGCGGCCTGGCCCCGACGGCCAGGCGGTTTTCGGCGGTGCTACCAGCCGGTCGAGGCCTGCCGCAAGCGCCGCCGATTCTTCGTCCTCGAACCACTGGAACAGCAGCGCGACGCCCACCACCATAATCGGCGGCAGGATGCCCATCCACAGGACCGCCCCGCCTAGCTGCTGATCGGCCAGCGCCGCGCCCAGATGCCGGGACCCGCCGACGAAGGCAGGGTAGACCAGCCCGCTGCCGAACGCCAGGACCATGCCGAGCGCTGCCGCGGCGGCTGCAGTGCTCAGCAGGAGCGCGAACCGGCGCATCGGCGCTGCGGCGGGCCGCATCGGCCGGGAGCCGATCAGCTGCAGCCAGAACAGAGTGCCGGCGGTGAGGTAGCTCGCGTACTCGGCCGCCGCCGTCGGTCCCCCGCCGCGGGTAGCGTCATAGGGCCATGGCAGATGCCATCCCAGCCAGACGGCATTAAATGCGATTACCGCTGCGACCGGGCTGGCTACCCACCACGGCTCGCCGGCGCCCTGCGGAGCCGGCTCTGGCGCCGCGCCGCGGCCAAGGCGGCTACCGCGCCGGAGCAACTGCCACGGTGCGCCCAGCGCGATCAGGCCTGGGGCGACGAAGGCCAGCACGATGTCCTGCGCGGCATGCGGCCACAGGTACCGTCCGGACCAGTAACCGAGCGGTGAGACCAGCGCAAGCGCGGCGATCAGCAGGCCAGCGTGAAAGACCGCGGCCTGAACCAGCAGGTTGCGCCGCTCGTGCCGGAGCGCGACCGGAGTGTCGCGCACGGCCGGGACCAGTCCGCGAAGATGGGCAGTCACGAGCACTGCATAGCCAATCAGTACCGGCCAGCTCGCCGACCAGTGTGCTGCGGCAAGGCTCATGACCGCGGTGTCCCCGGCCTGGCCGCAGCCGCGCTCCGGGGGGCGGTCACAGCCGCTGCGAAGCTAGTTTCGCCAGGCATCAGTGCACGAGGTAGAACAGGATCCAGAAGGCAACTGCCACGACGGCCAGGTAGTTCCAGATCAGGGTGAACGCGCTCAGCGAGGCCTGAAATCGCTGCACGGCAAACGCTTCAGCGAAGGTCGGCGGCTGCTCCACGAAAGAGATCTGCGGCAGCGGGCGGCACCGCATTATCAGGATCTCCAGCCAGATCATCACCGCGACGACCACGACAGTGAAGATCGGCATGGTACCGGTGAAAACACTGGCAAAGCCGCTGGCGCCGGGCAGGAACGGCAAGTTCAGCAGCTGCCAGACCTGCAGGCCGACTGCCGCCAGGCCGAGCACCATCGCCACGGCCGCCCCGGCCATCCAGGCACCCTTACCGCCCGCCTTGATCCGCGCCAGCGCCGCAGTCTGCACCAGTGCGCTGACGACCACCAGCGCGGCGATTACGGTGCCGGCCACCTTGCCCGGCCCGGCAAATCCGGCTGGATACCACAAGCCGTGGGCGTTGACCGAGCGCAAATAGAAGAACGCGAAGATCATTGCGCCGAACCCGAAGGTGATCGACGCCATGCCCAGCCGCGACCCGGTCCAGGCGGCGTTCAGCGCCGCCTCGTGGTAAAAAGCCGCCTCTTCCTCCGCCCGGCTCAGGGCCGATTCCGGCTGCAGGGTGGACTCGGCCATCGCTATGCCTCCGCTCCTGCTGGTGCCTGACTGCCGCTGAGTGCCGAGGTCAGCACGCCGACTGGCGGGTTCATGTCCGCAACGCCCGGCGTGTCCCTGACGCCGTACTCGTAAGGACCGGACAGGACAACCGGGACCTGCTGGAAGTTGCCCGCGGGGACCGGCGACGGTACCTGCCATTCCAGCCCGCGTGCTTGCCACGGGTCACCGACTTCCGGCACCCGGGCGATCACTGTCGAGTACACGAAGTTGACAATGAAGACCAGGATGGAGACACCTAGCAGGAACGAGGAGATCGAAACCCAGTCATTGGCTGTCTGCAGGTTCCGGGCGTACTCGAAGACCCGCCGCGGCTGACCCGCCATTCCGACTGCGAACAGCGGCAGGAACGTCGCATTGAAGAAGACGAACATCATCCAGAAGTGGATCTTGCCGAGTGTCTGGTTCAGCTTGATGCCCATCATCTTCGGCAGCCAGTAGTAGCAGCCGCCCATGAAGGCGAAGATCAGGCCGCCCATGATCGTGTAGTGGAAGTGCGCCATCACGAAGAAACTGCCGTGCTCCGTGGTGTCGGCAGGCACGTCGGACAGGAAGACGCCGCTGATGCCGCCGATCAGGAAGTTGAAGAAAAAGGCCAGCGCGAACAGCATCGGTACCGTGAACCGGATCTTGGCTTTCCACAGCGTGCCCATGGCGACCAGGAAGATGAAGCCGGTGGGTACCGAAATCAGCTCGGTGGTGAGCATGAACAGCGGCCGCATGTCCGGGTTGATGCCGCTGTCGAACAGGTGATGCTGCCAGACGAAGAAGCTCAGCAGCGTCACGCCGACCATGCCCGCTGCCGCGACGCGGTAGCCGAACAGTGGCTTGCGGGCGAAGACCGGGAGCAGCTCGCAGACGATCCCGAAGCCGGGCAGTGCCAGGATGTAGACCTCCGGGTGACCGAAGAACCAGAACAGGTCCTGGTACAGGTAGCTGCTGCCGCCGAGCTTGTCGGTGAAGAAGGCGGTCTGCACGGTGCGGTCGGTCAGCAGCATGTACATGCCGCCCATCAGGACCGGCGCGGCCAGCACCATCATCAGCGAGGTGCCCAGCATGCCCCAGACGAAGACCGGCAGCCTGCTCCACCGCATGCCCGGCGCCCGGTAGCAGATGACAGTAACCAGGATGTTGAAGCCGGCCAGGATCATCGAGAAGCCCATCAGGCCGAACGCGAACGCGTAAGCGTCGGCACCCGAGGTGTCCTGGATGGACAGGGTCGGGTACCCGGTCCAGCCCATGTGGAAGCCGCCGAGCAGGATCGAGGACAGCAGGATCAGGAACGCGACCGGGGTCAGCCAGAACGACAGCGCCTCCAGCCGCGGGTAGGCCACCCGCTTGGAGCCGATCATGATGGGGACGAGGTAGTTGCCGAACGGCCCGAGGATCACCGAGGTCATCAGCATCATCATAATGGTGCCGTGCTCGCCGACGATCTCGATGTAGGTGCTCGAGCTGAACACGTGGTGGACCGGTGACAGCAGCTCGGTACGGATCGCCATCGCGAACAGGCCGGCCGTGCAGAAGTAGGTAATCATCCCGACCAGGTACTGGATGCCCACGACCTTGTGGTCGAGCGTGAACCGGAAGTACCGCGCGACGCCGCTGTGCGCGGAGTCGCCTTCCTCGCGCTCCGGTACCGGCCGCCCGGCCATCTGCCGCAGCAGATCGTTGAACACGCCGAGCCCGGCCAGCCAGCCGACTACCAGGAAGGCATACCCCAGCACGATCGCCAGGTCGTTGGCGTTGGCGTGGGTGACCTGCTGGTAATTGGAGCCCATGTAGTTGCCGAGCCAGTGACCGAAGACATAACCGATCACCGCGCCGAGGATCGCGGTGTGGAAGGCCTGCCGCTTCCACCAGGCCCGGCTGGCAACCGGGCCAGCCGGCTCGCCGCCGCCGGGCTGTCGAACTGTTCCGGCTTCTATCTCGATGGCCATCCGGTCACCTCTTCGTGAAGGCAAGTATCAGCGCGGGAACGGGACCTGGCGGCGTGGTGGCTCATGGCTGCGCCGGATCCTGGGACGGGTAGTAACCGCCGCCAGCTCCGCCGACGCCCAGCTTGACGAACACCTGGTTGAGCTTGTCGATGGTAGTGGGGTCGTACGTGGTGGCGTAGGGCGGCAGCGCGGCGGTAACGCCGGAACTGCGCTCGCTGGCCTGCGTGCTAGCTGCCCAGGCCTGGAAGGCCGCTACCGGCACCACCTTGCCGAAGTTGTACATGGCGCCGTGCCAGAGCCCGCACAGCTCAGAGCAGCGAACCGTGACCGTGCCCAGCTGCGACGTGGTCTTGGTGTAGGCGACGTTGTCGACGCCCGGGTTGGCATCCGCCTTGACGGCCAGCTGATACGCCCAGAAGCTGTGAATCACGTCGAGCGAGGTGACGTGGAATTCCAGCTGCGTGTTGGCAGGAAGGAGCAGCCGGGTCGTCTCGAAGCCGCCGTACTGCGGGTAGCGGTAGGTGAACCTCCACTGCTGGCCGATCACCTGGACCTGCAGCGGGGTGCCGCTCGGCTTCCAGATCGGGGCCGGGCCCTCGCCCGCGCCGGCGCCGTTGGGCTTAATCAGCTCTACCGTGCCGAAGACGAACAGGGACAGCACGATCACGGCAGTGCCGATGATCCAGCCGGCCTGAATGCCGGTATGGCCGAACGAGGGCGGCCCGTCCTCGTCGTCGCCGTCCGGCCGCCGCCAGACAATCAGCGCGTAGGCAAAGTAGACCAGCACGAATACGACTACCGGTGTGGCCATCACCCCCATCACCCTGATGTCGAACTGCTGGCTCGCCGCCGAGGAGGACATGATGCCGGGCGGCAGGTGCGGTCCCCAGACGAAATAGACCAGGTAGACGGCCACGATCGTGAGAACACCCCAGATACTGGCAATGCGCATGACGTGATTCGGCTCGCGGTCCGACGCGGGCCGCGCAGCGCCCGGCGTGGGGCCCTGCGTAGCGGCGGCCATTAGGACACCACCTGCATCTGACCGGTCATGTAGCCAATTGTCTGCATCGGTCCGCCGAACCCGTCCAGGTAGCCGAGGCCGCAGGGAATCCTGCACTGCCAGAAGTAATCGCCGGCCGCGGCAGGCGACGTGAAGCTGAACTGCACCACCGTGTGCGGGTTAGCTTTCGGGTCCGTGCAGGGGGAGGTAGAACAGAGGTTCTTATTGTCCGCCAGCGTGGTCGGCGAAGCCGCCGGCACGTTCAGGCCGATGCCGGGGATCGAGAACGTGTGCGCTACCGCGCACTGGCCCCAGCTGTTCAGGAACGACACTTTCTTTCCGTTTATCGTGGCGGAGTTTCCGATGGTGCCGGTTACCTTGCCCCAGTACGGGTTCCGCAGCGGAGTGCAGCCGTCATAACCGAGAATGGTCACGTCCACCTTGGCGCTGGCCGGTACCCGGAAAATAGTGGTGTGCACCCAGGCATGCGTTTGCGGATCCTGGAGGAAGTAGGAAACCCAGGCCGGCCTGGTTCCGCTGCTTGTCTGAGCGGCCTCCTGCATCACGACGCGCACGACCTGGCCGGTGGAGCTGGCACTAGTCGTGTAGGCGACCGCTGGCGGCCCGCTAAGGAAAAAGTTGATGACGACGAAGATCGCGCCACCGACCACGGCGAGGAACGCCACCAGCAGGGTTCCAACACGGACCGGCAGAGACACCAGTCACCACCTCGCTTCTTCGGTGTGCGGAGCGCACAGCTGCCTCGTGCCGCAGTGCGCACAGCTGCTTCGCTGTGCGGAGCGCACAGCGTTTAGTCCAGCCGCCGCGGGTTACCGCGGGCGGCTGGAAGCGGCTTACCTGCTGATCTTGCGAGTTCCCGGGGCCGGTCCGCAAGTCCCGGCGCGCCTGATGACGAAATTGTCATGGTCTCGGCCTGCAGCCGCCCATGGGGCTGCCGATAGCTGCACCCCGTCATGACCGGCAGACGTCTCCCGTCTCGCGCCGGGTAGAGCCCGGCGGCTACGCCCCCGACTACACGGTGTCGGGAGTGTGCGATTATGCAGTGTGCGCTGCAGGGACGTGGGACGGCGGCCGGAGTAGCACCAGGCGGCGGCCAGCCGAGTCAGGCCCTGCAAGACCCACGACTAATATATGCTTATATTACGATAATGGTGACACGAGGTCCGCATGGGGCATTTTTCCTGCTAGCTGCCCGTCCGGCACAGCCGGCGGACGGCTAGCGGCGCCGCGCAGACAGCGGCGGCCACGGCCACCGCGGACATGAGGGGCACGATGATCACTGCTGATCCGGCCTGCATGGCGGCTTCGGCCCGGATACTCGTCGTCGACGACGAGCCGCTGATCCGGGATTTCGTTAGCCGCGGGCTCGTCCGGGCGGGCTACCGGATCGACCTAGCCGCTGATGGCGCGACCGGCGTCCAGCTCGCGTGTACCGGCAGCTACGGCCTGGTGCTGCTGGACCTGATGATGAGCGACATGGACGGCCGGGCGGCTCTCACCCAGATCCAGCGGCAGGTGCCCGGCCTGCCGGTCATGATCTTGTCGTGCGTAGCCGACGTCTCGACCAAAGTGGAATGCCTGGAACTGGGCGCTCAGGACTACCTGACGAAGCCGTTCTCGCTGGCCGAGCTCGCCGCCCGGGTCCGGGCCCGGCTCCGCGACGCCCGCGGGGATACTCACCGGCCCGCCGACGGGCACCAGCACGGGACAGCGCACCAGCACGAGGCACCGCACCAGCACGGGACAGTGCACCAGCACGGGGACGTGGGCTGGCCCGGCTCGGCCGCGCACGGCGACCTGGTCCGCGCTGGCGCACTTGTACTGGATGTCAGCCGGCTCGCCGCGGACAACGGGCACGGGCCGGTGGCACTGACCCGGCTGGAGTTCCTGCTGCTGCGGGAGCTGGTGGAGCACGACGGCCGGTCGGTACCGAAAGACCAGCTGCTGTCCGTAGTCTGGGGGCTCGATTTCGATCCGGGCTCGAACGTGGTGGACGTCTGCGTCCGGCGGCTTCGGTCGAAGCTCGGATTCAGCCTGATCAAGACGGTGCGTGGTGCGGGCTACCAGCTGGCGTCCTGACGAGATCCGCGGCGGTCAGGCCGCCCCGCGGCAGGTGACCGTGCCCTGGCCGGCCGAGTGCCGGGCAGAGCTCGCCTGGATCGTCTTCTGGCTGCTGTGCCTTGTCACGATCGTCATGTATGCCCGCTGGGAGCCGGTCAGCTTCTACCTGATCTGGATCAGCCTCGCGCTGCTGCACGGGGTGTCGAGCTGGGCCCTGCGGGACACCCTGTGGCTGCTTGCTGCGGTAACGGCCAGCACCGCCGCGGTGATCGGCATGAACGTGGCCCGCGGGCTTGAGCCGGCCGGATCACTCGCCCCGGTGCCGCCGATCGCGGTGCTCTTCCTGGCGCTGGTCTGGCATGCGGACCGGCGGCTGGCCGCCCAGGCCCGGCGCGCCGCCAGCAGCGAGGAGAACGCCGCGCTGCTGGCGGCGCAGCGCAAATTCCTGCAGGACGCCTCACACCAGCTCCGGACGCCGATCGCGATCGCCCTCGGGCATGCCGAGCTGGTGGCGGGTGAGCTGGGCGGCGAGGCCGGCCGGGACTTCAGGGTCGTCGTCAGCGAGCTGAACCGGCTCCGCATTCTCAGCGAGCGGCTGCTCCTGATCGCGGCGGCGGAGGAAAATCCCGACTTCCTGCGGCCGGAGCCGCTGCACCTCGACGAGTTCGCCATCGAGGTCATGCGGCGCTGGCGGCCGGCCGCGCAGCGCAGCTGGCAGCTAGGCCCGGTAGGGCCGGCGACGGTCAGCGCGGACCCCGAGCGGCTCCGGCTGGCCGTGGACGTGCTACTGGAAAACGCCGTCCAGCACACCGTGGCCGGCCAGGCTATCCGGCTGTCGGTCAGCTGGGACGGGCATTCCCGGCTGACGGCGCTGACCGTCGAGGACGCCGGCGCGGGCATCCCGGCCGGGGAGCTCGCGCATATCTTTGACAGGTTCGCCACCAGCTCGGGCGCAGACCGGCACCGCGGCACCGGGCTGGGCCTCAGCCTGGCCGCGGCGATCATCCGCGGCCACGGTGGCGAGATCCGGGTGCGCAGCGCGCCGGGCCAGGGCAGCAGGTTCGAGCTGATGCTGCCGGTGCTGGCCGGGGCGCCCGGAACTGCCCAGCCGCCCGGCGGCAGGACGGCTGAGCTGTTGCCGGCCGCGATGGCCGCCGCGCAGGCGCTGGCACGACCGCCAGCGCAGGCGCTGGCGCGTGCGCGGAGCCGGAGCGCTAGCCCGCGGCCGCTGACCGGGAGGTACCGATGAGCGAGCAACTGCCCGGTCCGGGCGCGGCCGCGCCGGGCGGCCGGCGCCGGTACCGGCTGCCGCTAGCGGTGGGAGCCGCAGTCGCCGCAGCGGCCGCAACGGTCGGCGTGGTCAGCGCGACTTCGCCGTCGCCCCGGCCGATGGCGGTCGCGAAGAATTTCTCGCTGCCGGAGCTTGGTCATCCGGGCAGCACGATATCGCTGGCCAGCCTCGCCGGACGGCCGGTAATCATCAATTTCTTCGCGTCCTGGTGCGGCCCGTGCCGGCAGGAGACCCCGCTGCTGGCCCGGTTCGCGGCCGGGCAGCACGGCCGGGTGACGGTGATCGGCGTGGACTCCAACGACAAAGCCGCGGCGGCAGCGCAGTTCCTGCGGGCGGCGGGCGTCCGGTACCCGGTCGGCTCCGACCCGTTCCCCGCTACAACGACGACCTCCTACGGCGTATACGCGCTGCCGCAGACGTTCGTGCTGACCGGGGCGCACCGCATCGCTGCCCGCATCGTGGGCGCCGCGACGCTGCGGCAGCTCGACGCGGGAATCGCTGCAGCAGCCGGCAACGGCAGGCTGACGGCGGCCGGCCGCCATTCGGTCAGTTATCCGGGCCGGGCGCCGGCTGTCATCAGGATTGAGGCGAACAAGTGACCACCCCCACCCGCACCGAGCCGCCGTTCGTGCCGATCCGCCATACGGCGTGGCCGGGCAGGCGCACGCCGCGCTGGGCATTGCTGGCGGTAGCCGTGCTCGCGGTCGCGGCTGTGGCCGTCGGGCTGACGCACAAGCCGGCCCCGCAGCAGCGAACCGCCGACCTGCGCGGCTTCATAGTGGAAGTCAATACCGACCTCCAGTCGTGCGCGGGCGGCGTCAGGGACGTCCTGCAGGCGCTGGATGCGATCAGTACCGGCGCCAGCCATGACCGCGGTACGGCCGAGGCAATCGCCAGTACCGGGGCCGCCAACTGCCAGCCCGCCAACAACGAGCTGATCGACAACCTGCTGGCTTACCAGGTTCCTGAGTCGCTGTTCAGATACCACCTGCAGGCGGCTCTTACCGGGCTGATCGACTGGGCGGCGCCGTACGCCGTCCAGGTACAGGCCGATGCCGGCACTATCTTGATGGCGCCCGACGCGGCGGCCCGCGCCGCGGACATCGCGATCTTGCACCGCGACCAGGCGAAGCTGGACGCGCAGCGGACCATAGTATTGCGGCTGATCAACGCGGCGACAGCCGCCCTGCACCCGGGCGTGGCACTGACCCGGCTGCCCAGCTGACGCCGGTGCAGATCCCGGCAGGATCCGGCCGGCTGAAAGGGGCCACGTGAACTATCTGCTGCAGCACTGGTCGTACGACCCGTTCCTGCTGGTCGTCATCGTCGTTGTCGGCTGGCACGAAGCCGGCCTGGCCCGGCTGGCCCGCCGGTCCCGGCCAGACCGGACCCGGCAGCGGCGGCTGCGCTCGCTGTGGTTCTACGGCGGCCTCGCGATGCTGCTGCTCGCGGTCCAGTCGCCGGTCGACTACTGGTCGGCGTCCTACTTCTTCGTGCACATGCTGCAGCACCTGCTGCTGATGTTCGCCGCTCCTACCCTGGTCGTGGCCGGCGCGCCGTGGCAGCCGCTGCTCGCCGCGCTGCCTCGCAACGTCGAGCGCACCGCCACCCGCAGCGTGCTGCGCGGCGGCTGGTCCCGGCCGCTGCGCGCCCTCGCGGGCGTCGCGCTGCGCCCCTGGGTCGCCGTCACGCTGTTCAGCGCTGCGATGCTGGGATGGCACGTGCCGGCCTTGTTCGATCTGGGCGAGCGCAACCAGGCCGTACATATCTGGCTGGAGCACGGCAGCTTCTTCGCCGTCGGGGTGCTGTTCTGGCTGCAGTTCATCCCGTCGCCGCCGTTGCGGCCCAAGCTGACCCCGCTCGGGCAGGCCGGGGCGCTGATCATCAGCAACGGGGTGATGTGGATCCTGGCGATGTCGATGAGCATCCTCGCCAATTCGTCCTGGTACCCGGTTTACGATCACCTGGCCGGTATCACCCTGCCGCCGTTCGCCGATCAGCAGATCGGCGCCGGGATCCTCTGGGTCTGCGGCGACTTCTGGGCCGTCCCCACCCTGATCATCGTTTTCCGGCGCCTGATCGCGCAGGACGGCAGCGTCGGCGCCGGGGTGGACCGGATGCTCGGCCGCGGCGCCCGCACCGGCAGCCGCAGCTATCAGTGGGCGAACCGCGGCTGACCGGCCGGCGCGGCGCTATGCTCGGCAGCGATAACCGGCCGGGCGCAGAGAACCGGCCGCCTGAAGCTGGCGGAGAGCACCTGACATGACGCACCGACCGCGGGCAACTGCCGCCCTCGCCGCCGTTGCGGCTCTGCTGGCCGGCGGCTGCGGCGCGGCCGCGGGCAGCCCGGCCCAGGGCAGGAACTTCAACTTGCGGGTGGTGCGCAATCCTGACACCAGGGTTTCGCTGGCCGCCTACGCGGGGCGGCCGGTGATCGTCAGCTTCTTCTCGTCCTACTGCCTGACCTGCATGCCGGAGACCGCGACCCTGGCCCGCTACTACCGCTTCAACCACCGCCATCACGGCGACGTGACGATCATCGGCATCGACCCGAGCGACCAGCCCGCGGCCGCACTGAGCCTGCTGAATCAGGCCGGGGTGAGCTTCCCGGTTCTCGCCGACCCCTCGATGACGACAGCGACGGCGTTCGGCACGCCCGGCCTGCCCGCGACGTTCTTCCTCAACGCGCGGCACCATGTGGTCCGCAAGGTACTCGGCCCGATAACCCTGCAGCAGCTCACCACCGGTTCCAACCGGATTAACGGGACCCAGCCGGCCGCTGCTCCATCGGCCAGCCCGCCAGGGTAAATACCGCAGGGTAAATACCGCCAGGGTGAATGCCGCCAGGCGCCGGGCAACGATCAGAACCCGAGCGTCTGCAGCGCGGCCGCGAACGCCATTTCCCACTCGCTCGCCAGCCGGGCCGGCGCATCCGGCAACGGCTTGCACCGGTCCAGCGCCGCCAGCGCGCTGGCGGTCAGCAGGGCCGGCTGCGCCGAGGTGACACCGGCCGCGCCGAGTTCCAGCTCGTGCTGGAGGTTATCGCGCCCGTGCCCCTGAACCACGTCGAGCAGCAGCAGCGGCCGGCCGACCGTGCGAGCTTCGGTGCAGGTGTCGCCCGAACTCGTGATCACCATGTCGGCAGCTGCCATCAGGTCCGGGATCAGGTTCGTGAAGCCGAACGGCCGGACTCGCGGCTGGCCGGCCGCCACCGTCCGCAGCATCCGCTCCAGCCGGGCGTTGCGGCCGGCCACTGCCAGTACGTGCACGCCCGCATCGCCCAGGGCCCTGGCCGCAGCCGCCACCGGGCCCAGGCCCCAGGCGCCCGACATCAGCAGCACGCAGCGTTCCCCGGCCGGGACGCCCAGGGCCGCCCGGGCCGCATCCTGGGCCGGCGGGTGATAAAACCCGGCCCGGACCGGGGCGGGAACTACCATGACCCGCGCATCGGGCTGGTAACGCCGGACCGCGGGTTCCGCTACCGCCGCGGTCACCAGGTAGGCATCGACGCCCTGGTGCACCCACAGGCGGTGCGGCGTCACGTCCGAGCAGAAAACGACGTGGCGCATCGCCGGGTAGCGCCCGGCGAGCGCGGCGACCGCCGCGGCGCCGGTGGCGAAGACGGAAATGACGAGGTCCGGCCGGCCCGCGTCCAGGTACTCGCGCAGCCGGGGGACGACCTGGCGCCGCGCGGTGGCGTCCGCGAGCAGCGCCAGCTTGCTGCCCGGCCGCAGCCCGGCGAAATGGAACGCGTCGTACAGCCCCGGCACGGCCAGCATGGCGCGGAAGACTGCCTCGCCAGCCGGCCCGCCGCCGCTGCCGAGCAGCCTCATCGCATCCAGCGTCCGGGTGGACCAGCCGTCCGCCGCCAGCGACGCGGCGCAGGCCTGGGCCAGCACGTCGTGGCCCATTCCCAGCGAGCCGGACAGCAGCAGCGCCCGGCGCTCGCGCTCGCTCACCGGCCGGATTCCCCGGCCAGCCAGCCCAGGTAGCTGCGGACACCGGCCTCGAACGAGGTAGCCGGCGACCAGCCCAGCAGTTCCTTAGCCAGCGCATTAGAAACGGTCATGCCCTGGTAATCGGCGGCGCGGGCAGCGACATGGTTGACCGGCACCGGCTGGATCAGCCCCCGCACCACGTCGGCTATCTCGCGGACCGAAACGGGCGTGCCGCCTTCCAGTGCGATCGTCTGATCGGCCGCGGCCGGCGACAGGGCCCGAACGTGCGCGTCCGCGAGGTCCTCGACGTATACGTAACTGCGCTGCTGCTCGCCGGTTCCGGCGATCGTGATCGGCTCTGCCGCCAGCGCCGCCTGCACGAACCGGGCAACCACCAGGGCGTCGCGCATCCGCGGCCCGTAGGGGATGCCGTACCGCAGGATCGTGAATTCCTGCCCGAACATCTCCCGGTAACTGTGCACCATCAGCTCAGCGGCCAGTTTCGTGGAAACGTACACATGCCCGGCCCGGCTCAGGTCCACCAGGGCGTCCTCGGACCGCTCGGCCGGCCCTGCCGTAGCGCCGTAGACCCACACCGTGCTGGCCAGCAGGACCCGGCCGACGCCGCCGCGGCGGGCCGCTTCCAGCACTCGCGCCGTGCCCTCGACGTTCAGCCGGACGGCGCGGACCGGATCCGCGGCGACGTCGTTGACGTCGGCGGCCCCGGCCAGGTGAAAGACGGCGGCGCAGCCGTCCAGTGCCGCCGCCAGCGCGGCGGCGTCGAAAACGTCCGCGCTGCGGTAGTCGGCGGCGTCGTTGCGCCACTGGCCGCCCAGGTCGATCACGACCACCTCGTGGCCGGCCGTGATCAGGTGATCAACGACATGAGAGCCGATGAAGCCGCCCCCGCCGGTGACTGCGACACGCATGCCCGCTCCCTTCGGCTCCCCGCAGTCCGGCAGTCCCGCAGTACGGCAGCGGCGCTGCCACGCCCGTCAGGCTCCGGCCAGGACGTGGTAACCGGCTCTGACCGCGGTGATGACCTGGTCAATTTCGTCGTCGCGCATATCGGAGTGCACTGGCAGGCAGATATGCCGGGCGCACATGTCCTCCGCGGCCGGCAGCGGCGGACCGGCAAATGGCGCCAGCACCGGCTGGTGGTGCAGCGGCAGGTCATAGACCTCGCCGGCCAGCCGCACGTCGTGCCGCGCGGCGAGTTCCTGCTTGAACGCGGCCCGGTCAGCGCCGGGCGGCAGTACGGCGATGTACTTGTAGTAGTTGCTGCGGCAGCCGGCCGGCTCGGCCAGCGGCGCCAGGCCGTCCAGGCCGGCCAGCGCCGCGTCGTAGCGTGCCGCGACCGCCCGGCGGCGCTCGATGAACTCGGCCAGCCGGCGCAGGTGCACGAGCCCGGTCACCGCGTTCTGCTCGCTCAGCCGCCACGCGTAACCATGCCGGACATGGTGATTGGCGGTGAAGCTGCCTTTGCCCTGGTCCCGGTAGATCCGCGCCTCGGCGGCCAGCGCCGCCGAGGACGTGAGGATCATCCCGCCCTCACCGCAGGTGATCACCTTGGTCGGGTAGAAGGAGAAAGCCGCCGCGGCGCCGACCGAGCCCGCGCACCGGTCCTGGTACGTCGATCCGTGCGCATGCGCTGCGTCCTCGACCAGCGCTACGCCGCGCGCCGTGCAGAGTGCCGCCAGCTCGCCGATCTCCGGGCTGATCAAGCCGCCGATATGCACGAGCACGACGGCGGCAGTGCCGGGTGTGAGCGCCGCCAGCAGGGTCTGCGGACTGAGCGCGAACGTGGCGGCGGATACGTCGGCGAACACCGGCCTGCCGCCCGCGGCCAGCACGGCAGCCGCCGTCGCGTAAAAGGTATTCGCCGGTACGACCACATCCCGGCCGGCCACGCCCACGCCGCGCAGCGCGATCTCCAGGGCGGAGGTGCCGCTGGCCGTCGCGACCGCCACCGGCGCCTCGGCCGCCGGCCAGCCGGCCGAGTGCGCGGCGGCGAACGCCGCCTCGAACTGGCGCGTGTACGAGCCGAGAGTCAGCATCCCGGTGGCGAGGATCTCCGCGACCGCCGCCGCGATCTCTGCCCGGTCCGCGTCGGGAAATACTACGCGTGCTGCACTTACTCCCAAACCCGACACCTTTCTTATCGAGTCCTATCGAGCGCCCGCACCAGGCTACTGGCTCACCGGGCAGCAGTTCCGGCCGGACCTGACTGCCGGCCCGGCGGGGTCATAGCATGATCGCACCGAAGAACGGAAAAGGCGGCGATGAGAAAGCGGGCGACGCCGGCGGCCCGCGGGCTGCTGCTGAGCGCCGCCGGACTGGCGGTGGCGCAGGCAGGTCCGGGCATTTCGGCACTGCGGCCGGTGCGGCGGGCACTGCTGCCGCGGCTGGCCGGGACCGGCGCCGGCGACCATGTCGCGCTGACATTTGATGACGGGCCCGATCCGGAGTGGACGCCGCGGTTCCTGGACTTGCTGGCCGCACGGCAGGTCTCGGCTACATTCTTCCTGCTGGGGTCGATGGCAGCGCGCGCACCGGGACTGACCGCCCGGATCTGCGCTGCCGGTCACGAGATCGGGGTACACGGCTGGCAGCACCGGTACCTGCCGCTGCGCGGCCCGGCTGCCGTCTACGGCGACCTGCGCCGGACCACGGACCTGATCACGCAGCTGACCGGCACCCGGCCCCGGCTTTTCCGGCCGCCGTACGGGGTGCTGAGCGGCAGCGGGCTGGCCGCAGCCGCCCGGCTCGGGCTGGCGCCGGTGCTGTGGACCTGCTGGGGGCGGGAGTGGACGCCGGGGTCCACGCCCGAGTCGGTGCACGCGACCCTCCGCGGCCAGCTGGCTGGCGGCGGCACCGTGCTGCTGCACGACTCGGACTGCACCTCGCCGCCGGGCTCGGCGCGGGCCGCGCTCGGCGCGCTGCCGCGGCTGCTGGACGACTGCGCCGGGCTGGGGCTGCGGGTCGGCCCGCTGCGCGAGCACCAGCGGTAACGCGCCGTCCGGCCGAGCGGACGCCGGGCGGACGCCGGGCGGACGCCGGGCGTTCGCTACGGCCGGGCAGTGCGGCGGGCGCGGCTGCGGGCCGCCGTGCCGGTCACGCCGGTGAGCCCGAAGGCAGCCGCGCCGTGCCAGGCCGCGGAGAAGGCACCGCCGAAGACGCCGCCGCCGAGTACCACGGCGAGCACGAAAACGACCAGTGCGCAGGCAGCACCGGGAACGACTGCGAACCGCCACGGATTGCGCCTGGCCCAGCGCAGCGCGCGTCCTGGCCGGCTGCGCAGCAGGGCGCCCCCGCCGGCCACGGCAAAGAAGACCACCGCGCCGAGGGACACCGGTGCCCCTACCGCGAACTGGGCTGCCAGCAGGTGCGCCAGCATGTCGGCGCCGGCGGTGACGGCGCCGGCGGCGCCCGCCAGTGCCCATGGGGCGCTCGACAGCACCGCGCCGGAAACGGCTAATTCGCCCTGCCGGGTTAGCTCCGGCGGCTGGATCCGAGATGATGCGGACATTCGTACTCCCGGGGTGCTGGCGGCGCCGGCTACGGCTTGCTGAGTGGCGGTAACTTATTTTCAAGATATATCTCTTTGCGCCGGGACGCCAGTCGCTGTGGCACGGCGTGTCGCAGCGGCGTGTCGGCGGCGCGTCGGACCGTGATGACGGGCTGTGATTTGCCTCACACAAGAAAACTTCAGGGGTCATTCAGCTAACGTCCAGGAGCCTGGTGCCTACTAGAGGGGCGGCGGTCGCGGCAGCGCGGCTCGCAGGATGCCGGCAACCACCGCGGGACGGGCAGTGCCGGATCTGGCCGTGGCGGACGGAAGTAGGCTTGCCCGCGGCAGAGGGGACGAGATGCAGGAAGACCAGCGCGGCGACGACCAGCAGCAGCAGCCTGGGTACCCGGGCTCCTGGTGGGCTCCCGCCGACCCGGCCGCCGGTCACCTTGGCGGCGAGGCCGCGGCGGCCCCGCCGCCGGCTGATCCGCCGACGGCGGCTTTCGGTCCCCGGCCGGGCGCCGACCCAGGCTCCCCGCCCCCGGCCGGGTACGGCCAGCCTGCCGGATACGGTCCCGTACCCGCCGGCGGGTACGGGCAGCCCGGCACCTCCGGCTGGCCCGGGGCGACCGGTCCCCCGGCAGCCGGCGCGGCCGGCGGGTACGGGCAGCCCGGCGCGGCCGGCCCGGGGCCCGCGGGCCCGTTCGGGCCGCCCGGTGACTATGTCGAGCAGCAGCCGCCCCGCAGGCGCGGCCGGGGCCTGCTCGCTCTCGCACTGGTCGGGGCGCTCGGCGCGGCGGTCGGCGGCGGGATCGTCTGGGCCGTCGACCACGATGCGGCAGCCAAGCCCGCCGCGGCCGGCAACCCGAATCCCAATATCGGCGGGACCGGCAACTCCGGATCGGGGGGCGCGGGCGGCGGACTGGGCTCCGGCGGAAGCACGGACCCGTTCGGCGGACCCGACGCAGGTTCCGGGGCCGGGCCCGGCGGCAGTTCGGTAACTATCCCCCTTGCCCGGCAGCGGGCGGTTGTCGCGGCGGTGCAGCCGGGAATTGTCGATATTACGAGCAACCTGCACTACGTCGGCGGCTCGGCCGCTGCCACCGGGATGATCATCAGCAGTGACGGCCTGGTCCTGACCAACAACCACGTGATCGAGGGCACCACCGGGCTGACCGCGACCCTGGTATCGAACCACCAGCGGTTCACCGCCAAGTGGCTTGGCTATGACAAGGCCGATGACGTCGCGGTGCTGCGGCTGCAGCATGCGTCCGGCCTGACGACCGTGCCCCTCGGCGACTCCGCCGCCGTCAAGGCGGGTGACAAAGTGGTCGCGCTGGGCAACGCCGAAGGCGGCGGCGGAGCGCCCGCGGTCGTCGGGGCGATTACCGCCCTGCATCAGTCGATCACGGCCAGCGACGGCAGCAGCGCGAGCAGTGAGCGGCTCCGCAATATGCTGCAGACCAGCGCGGCTATCGTGCCCGGTGATTCCGGCGGCCCGCTGGCCAGCACCGCCGGGAAGGTCATCGGCATGGACACCGCGGCAGCGACCGGCGTGCCGGGCGGCAGTCAGCAGGTCGCCGGTTTTGCCATCCCGATCAACCGGGCGCTGACCATCGCCCGTGCCATCGTCGCGGGCAAGAGCAGCCCCTCGATCAAGATCGGCACGACAGGCTTCCTCGGCGTGCTCGTGCCGAGCGGCCAGGCCAGCACGAGCACGGACCCGGCCACCCAGCAGCAACAGCAGACACAGCAGTCCGGCGGCTCCACCGTGCCCGCGCCGACCGGCTGCATCACCAGTGACCTGCAGTCCGGGATCCCGGCGCGGGTCGCGCCGACCAGCTCAGGGGCACTGATCCTGGGCGAGCTGTGCGGCACCTCCGCGGCCGCGGCGAACATCTCGGCAGGAGACGTCATCACCAGCGTCAGCGGCAAGGCAGTCACCTCGCCGAGCTCGCTGACCGGCATCATGCAGGCCTACCGGGCGGGCAGTACCGCGACCATCACCTGGACCGACACCTCCGGCCAGCAGCACACCCGCAGCCTGGTGCTGGGTCAGGCTCCGCCGCAGTAGCGCCGCCGCCGCAGGAGAGCCCCCGCAGGAGCTGGCAGTCGCTCAGCCGGCCAGCCAGGCCGCAAGCCGCGTCTCGCAGTCGCGGACCGCGGCCAGCCCCACATGCTCGCCGGCCGTATGCGCCAGCTCGGGGTCGCCAGGCCCGTAATTCACCGCGGGGACGCCGAGCGCGGCGAACCGGGCGACATCCGTCCAGCCCAGCTTCGCGCGCGGCTGGCCGCCTACCGCCTGCACGAAGGCTGCGGCGGCCGGGTCACCGAGGCCGGGCCGCGCGCCCACCGCAACGTCGGTGACCCGGACCTCGAAGCCGCCGAACAGAGCCCGGACATATTCCGCGGCCTGCTCCGCGGACCGGTCCGGCGCGAACCGGAAATTGATGGTGACCACGCACTCATCCGGGATGACGTTCCCGGCAACTCCGCCGGTGATGCCGACGGCGTTCAGGCCCTCGTGGAAGCCGAGCCCGTCTACTTGCGGCTGCCGCGGGGAGTAGCGGCGCAGCAGGTCCAGTACCGAGCCGGCCTGGTGGATCGCGTTGGTGCCGGTCCAGGACCGGGCACTGTGCGCTCGCCGGCCGGCGACGACTACCTCGGCTCGCAGCGTGCCCTGACAGCCGCCCTCGACGACCCCGCCGGTGGGCTCGAGCAGCACCGCGAAATCGCCGGTCAGCAAGTCCGGCCGCTGACGGCTGAGCCGCAGCAGCCCGTTGCGCTCCGCCTCGACTTCCTCGCAGTCGTAGAACACGTAACTGACATCCCGCCGCGGCTGGGTGAGCCGGGCCGCGAGACGCAGCTGGACAGCTACCCCGGCTTTCATGTCGCAGCTGCCGCAGCCGTGCAGCGCGCCGCCGCTGACCCGCGACGGGAGGTTCCCGGCCACCGGGACCGTGTCGATATGACCGGCCAGCACGACCCGTTCCGGCCGCCCCAGGGCAGTCCGGGCCACTAGCGCGTTGCCGTCCCGGTGCAGCTCCAGGTGCGGCAGGGCGCCGAGGGCGGCGGCGATCGCGTCGGCGAGGGCAGCCTCACTGCCGCTGACCGACGGGATATCGACGAGGCACCGGGCTAGATCGGCGGCATCCAGGGAAAGATCAAGCTTCACGGCGGCAGCTTAGCCGGAGCCGTGAAATAACTAAGGCGGCAAGAGCGAACTCGCAACCAGGGGGCGTCATGTTCGGTGTGGACTCTGAAGTGGGCGCGCTGCGCCAGGTGATCGTGCACCGGCCGGGCCTTGAGCTGAAGCGGCTTACCCCCGACAATGCCGCCGAGCTGCTGTTCGACGACATGCTGTGGGTGGCGGAGGCGCAGGCAGAGCATGACGCGTTTGCCGGGGCGCTGCGCGAGCGCGGGGTGACCGTGCACTACTACGCCGAGCTGCTTGCTCAGACGCTGACGATTGACGCGGCCCGGGACTATGTCCTGGACCTGGTCTTCGACCCGCGGCTGCACGGCCCGCTGGCAGCGGTCGCGCTGCGCGGCGCACTGGCGGACCTGGACGCGGGCACCCTGGCGCAGATCCTGATCGGCGGCATCACCAAGCAGGAGGTGCTGGAACTTATCCCCGAGCCCAGGAGCATCGCGTTTCACTCGCTGGACGCGGACGGCTTCGTCCTCGCGCCGCTGCCCAACGTGCTCTATCAGCGCGACAATGCCTGCTGGATCTACGGCGGCGTTTCGGTGAACGCGATGCGCCGCCGCGCCCGGCGGCCGGAGACGGTTCTGGGCGAGGCGATCTACCGGTGGCATCCGATGTTCGCCAGCAGCGGCTTCGAGCTGTGGCTGCAAGGGTCGCAGACGGCGCCTGCCACCATCGAGGGCGGGGATGTCCTGGTCCTCGGCAACGGCGCGGTGCTGGTCGGGATGAGTGAGCGGACCCAGCCGCAGACGGTCGAGATGCTCAGTCACCGCCTGTTCGAGGCCGGCGCCGCTAACCGCCTGGTGGCGATCAACATGCCGAAGGCTCGTGCCTTCATGCACCTCGACACGGTCCTGACCATGGCCGACTACGGGACCTTCGTGAAATATGCCGGGATGGGAATGCTGCCGTCCTACACGATCGAGCCGGGCGCGGGCGGGCTGGAGCTGAAGGTGACCGATCATCCGCCGCAAGACATGCACGCGGCCATCGCCGCCGCGCTCGGCCTGCGGCAGATCACCGTGCTCAGCGCGACGCAGGACGTGCACTCCGCCCAGCGCGAGCAGTGGGACGACGGCTGCAACGTGCTCGCCGTCGAGCCCGGAGTTGTCGTCGCCTATGAGCGCAACGTGACAACGAACAATTATCTCCGCGACAACGGCATCGAGGTCATCACGATCCGGGGCAGCGAGCTCGGCCGCGGCCGGGGCGGCCCCCGGTGCATGACCTGCCCGATCGAGCGAGCCGGCTGACAAGGGCGGCCCGGCGGCCGGGGCGGGGGACTGCCGGGGGCAGCGCACGGGGCCGTCGCACGGGGGCAGTGCACGGGGCCGTCGCACGGGGGCAGCGCACGGGCCGTGGCACGGGGCCGTGGCACCGGGCCGCCGCCGCCACTACTGCCTGGCGGACTCTCGGAGCTAGAACGGGCGCAGCTCGGGTCGCTTCGGGGCCCTGTCGTCGCCGCTCGACACGCCGCGCAACCGCCGCGATACCCATGGCGCCGCGTGCGCCCTGGCCCAGCGGACATCGCCGCGGCGGGATGATACCCAGCCGCCGGGCCAGCTGGCGACTGCGCCGGCGCGCGGGCCGTCCGGGCCGGGCGGCAGCGGCTCGCGCCAGTCCTCTTCCACCGGCACCCCGGCTGCCTCACAAGCTCGCAGGGCAACCCGGCGATGCCCGTCCGGCGCGAGGTGCAGCCGGTCGTCGCACCATTCCCGCGGGTCGGCGAGAATCCGCATGGACCACAGGTTCGCCAGCATGCAGTCGCGCTGGGCAGCGATCGCGGCGACCCGGCGGTTGTAAGCGGCTGCCTTACCGCGGATCATCCGGACCAGCGGGAAAGTACCCGGGTCGAATCCGGTAAATACCAGCACCTGGCAGCCTGCCGCGGTCAGGCGCTCGACGGCGTCGTCGAAGATCCGCGCCAGCAGCTCCGGATCGGCGGCCGGCCGCAGCAGGTCGTTGCCGCCGGCAGCCAGGCTCACCAGGTCGGCGCCCATCGCGACAGCGGCCGGCACCTGCTCGGCGGCTACCTGGCTCAGTAGCTTGCCGCGGACCGCCAGATTGGCGTACCGGAAGCCGGGCTGCTGCCGGGCCAGCCGCTCGGCGAACAGATCGGCCCAGCCGCGGTAGCCGGCACCGTTCGGGTCAGGGTCACCAACTCCCTCGGTGAAACTGTCCCCCAGCGCGACGTACGAGTGAACCGGCCGCATGCTTCCTCCCGTCGGCGCCGCCGCGTCACCCCCTTTCCGGCTGAGTCCGGCGGCGGCCCGCGCTGCGTACAGGCTAACTCCGCATTCCGCCCCCCGCCGGCCGCCGCCTGCTGCCCTGGCTGCGCCCGCGCAGACGCCGCAGCTGCGATTTGCGGCATATCGACTTCGAATTGGGAATGCGGCCTTCTCTCAACCCGATGAATGGGCCGTTCAGCGGGTGGGTGCCGTTCGATGGCACATCGAACGGGTTAGCAGGCGGAGGCGCCCCGGGCAGCGGGGGGTGGGCAGCGGGCAGCGGGGGTGGGCCGCGGGGGTGGGCCGCGGGGGGTGGGCCGCGGGGGTGGGCCGCGGGGGGTGGGCCGCGAGTGTCCATCGGTGGCCCCGGGGTTGCGTAAACCAGCCCCCGGCTGACTTCGACGGCCGGCCAAGTGTCAAGTTCTCACGCTCGACCAGCTCCTGACACAGAGGGGGAGCGCACAGGAGCGGTTGAGGGGCCGCCACCCAAGGTCGTCGGCGCTGACCAACCCAAACTAAAGTTCACCGCAGCTGCGCAAACGCCTGCCAGGCTTCCGCTAACAAGGTCAGTGGGGTGCAGTCGCTTGCGGCGCGGAGCAGTCGGGATGCCATCCTGACGGAGGGGGTAATCGTGCAACCAGCGAAAGCGGCTGCCGGGTTCGCGATGATTTTCGTGTGCGCGGCGTGCACGGCGGCTCCGGCTAGGCCGGGTGCGCCGGCGAGCGGTTCCCCCTCGTTGAAGGTCGTCACCTTTACCCCGGCACCTGGCCAGGCTATTCCGTCGGAGTTGATGGTGGCGAGCCCTTTCGAGTTCAGCGTGACGCAGCATGCGGGGTACGCATGCGTCGTTAGCGACCGGATGCCGGTCGATTGGCCAATAGGATATTCTGCGCTTATCGTACGTAATGGACGGGCAGTTGTCCATAACGCGTCCGGAAGCGTCGTGGTCCGTTACGGTGCCACGTACCAGTTCGGCGTGCTGAATTTCCAAAGCCCCGGTGACGCCTGTTCCAGTAAGGGGCAAAACGTCCAGGCAATCCTTGACGTCCGCGCCCTGCACGCAAACAAGTGAAACTTAGATCGGCCCTCTTGCAATTCCTCAGTAGCGGAGCGTCGTCATGCTCGTGGCGCGCGGAGGCCCACAGGCGATGGTCGACTGGTGCGAACAAGATCGCGGCTTGGTCGGCTGGGAATGGACCGAACAGGACAGGGACCGGTGTCCGCACTGGTACAAGGCATGCCAGGACGCCTTGAAGACCGAAGTACGACGCTGGGTTGTGGCCATCCCGCACTGCGAGCATCGCCTGGCTTGCCGCAGTGTCCGCCCATAAAATCCCGAACTTCAGTGAGCTTAGAGTACAGACAAGCACTACGCCTGCTGAGGTGATAGACACCAGCAAGCAGTTATGGCAGTCGATCAGGTGAAAATACCGCACCCATTTTAGAATCCGACGAGATCGAGACGACGACCGCACTGGTCAGAATTGGCCGCTAAGCGCCGTTCGATGGCACATCCAACGGGTTTGCAGGCTGAGGAGCGCGGCAGCAGGGTGGACCGCCAGTAGCCCATCGGTGGCCGGGGCGCCCCGGCATTTAGTGAGCGCACTCGTTCTGCGGCTTGGCAGCGCCGTCAGCTATTCTGACGATATTCTCTCGGTCGAATTCATGACGGCAGCCGGGGGCGAATTAACCTGAAAACTGATAATGGCCACATTGATATTATCATTGGAACTCGGCCGGAAATAGTCAAGCTCGCGCCGGTTGCCCGCATATTAGGTGCCGGCGGGCGGCTGACGCATACCTGCCAGCACGAGGCCGAGCAATTATCCGGCGTGTTCCTGCGGGCAGCGGGGCTGCGGCAGGCGCGGACGCTCGCGGGAATCTGCGGTCAACCCCGGCACGCCCAGATCGGGCGGATGATCGATCAGCTGGGGTCAGCGTTTGCCGCTGACCGGCCCGCCGCGGTGATCGTCCAGGGTGATACCAATACGGCTTCGGCAGGCGCCCAGGCCGCGAGTTACTGCGGCTTGCCGGTCATCCACGTCGAGGCCGGCCTCCGGTCCTTCGACCGGGCAATGCCGGAAGAGATCAACAGGTGCGTCACCGGGGTGCTGGCAGACGTGCACTGCGCGCCTAATGCCCAGGCGGCGGTTAACCTGCAGGCTGAAGGCATCCCCGGCAGCAAGATCATGCTGACGGGCAACACCATCGTCGAGGCCATCAGCCAGATGCTCCCGGCTGAGCCCGCAGCCCGGCAGATCGCGGCCGGATTCGGCGCCGAGCCCGGCGGATACGTGCTGGCGACCATCCACCGGCCGGAGAACACCGACGACCCGGCCCGGCTGGAAACCATCCTGGATGAACTCAGCAAGCTCGGCCTGCCGGTGCTGATGCCGCTGCACCCGCGTACCCGGATGGCAGTTGACCGGCACGGCCTTACCGCTGCACTGGACCGGCTTAAACCGATTCCGCCGGTTGACCACCGAACCTTTCTCGCCCTGGCCCGGCTGGCCCGCCTGCTGGTGTCGGATTCGGGTGGCGTTCAGGAAGAGTGCACGGTGCTGAAGCGGCCCCTCATTGTTGTCCGGAACTCCACCGAGCGGCCAGAGTCAATTGCGGCGGGTTTCGCGCATCTGGTCCGGCCCGGGCCGGAAATCGGCGAGCTGGGACGACAGCTCATTTCCGATCAGCACCTGTCGGAGCGGCTTGCCGGAATCCCGTGCCCGTTCGGGGACGGCAGGGCCAGCGAGCGCATCGCCCGCTGCGCCCGCCAGTTCCTCGGCTGAGCTGCCGTCGTCGGCACGAGCTACCGCGAGTCGGTCTGAGTCCGCTCCGCGGCAGGCCCGGCGGCTGTCCGGGCGGCCGTCCGGGCTGTCCGGGCGGCAGCCCCGGCGGCTGACCGGGCGGCAGCCGGGCGCCGGGCGCGCAGTGCCTCGCGCCGCACGGCCAGCCGGGCAGGTGCGCGCATGAGAAGTGACCGCACTGGCAGCGGGCGGACGGGGAGCGGGCGCACGGGCAGCGTGATGACTGCCTCCAAGGTGGCCAGGCGGCGCAGGAAGGCGTAGGCGAACCAGGTAGGGATCCAGACCAGGCTGCACCAGTTACCGCGGCGGATCGCGAACGGCACGCTGACGATGACCGGTACCGCGCCCGCGGTCAGGTAGAGCAGCGCGAGGGTCGCGAGGTTGTGCCGGTAACCAGGCTCCAGCACGGCGAGCTCGGCCATCAGGATCGGCGCTACCAGGCCGGCCTGCAGGGAGAACCAGGAGAAGCCGCGACGCAGGGTCCAGAACCAGACCCGCGGGCCGGCTGAGCCGCTGCGCAGCGGGACATGCCGGGCGTACGCGTGAAATCCGGCCCTGGCCCAGCGGGTCCGCTGCTCGACGAACTCACCGGCGGACCGCGGCACGTCCTCGTAGCAGTGCACCCGCGGATCGATCACGGCCCGGTAGCCGAGTCGCCCGAACTGCATGGTGAGGTCGGTGTCCTCGCCGTTCATGCCGCTGGGGAAGCCGCCTACGAACACTGCCGGGGCACGCCGGAACACGGTGAACGTGCCGGGGATGACCACGACGCCGTCGACGACGCTCTGCGCCAGCCGGACGAACTGGAACTGGAACAGCGCTTCCAGGGTCCGCAGCCGGTGGAACCAGGTGACGGCGTCGCGCCGGGGCTCCTCCATCGCCCCCACCATGCCGACCTGCGGGTCGCGAAACCAGGGCACCGCGTAGACCAGCGCGTCTTCGCCGAGAACGCAGTCCGCGTCAACCCGGACGCAGATGTCCGCCTCGGTACTGGCCAGAGCCCGGTTGAGGGCCTGCGACTGGCCGCCGTTCGGCCCGGTCAGCACGCTGCCGTGAGCCCAGCGCAAGCCGGCGACCGCCGCCGCGGCGATCTGCTCGGTCCGGTCCGTGGAACCGTCATTGGACACTACGACCCGCACCAGGCCGCCGTACCTGCGGGCCGCGCCATCGACTGACTGCAGCATCCGCGCGATATTTTCCGCCTCGTTGTAGGCGGGAATGATGACGTCCACGTTCGGCAGCGGGCCAGCCGGGGCGGGCAGCCGCCGGCTTGTCCACCACAGCAGCCACAGCGGCCCCAGCATGAGAGCCAGCAGCAGGCAGACAGCGTACAGCGGCAGAAACACCTGCCAGGCGCTGGTCAGGTTGCCCGGCTCGGACAGCAGCGCGTACGCGACCACCAGCGCGGCCGCCGCGATGGCAAGCGCGCACCAGGTGAGCACCCCGTCCCAGGCCCAGCGGCGCCTGCTGACCGCCACTGTGGTGGCGCGTGGCAGGGCGAAGCTGGTAAAGGTCAGGCGCATCACGACCAGGCCGCCGAGCAGCAGATTGGCCAGCGTAGCCTCGATCCCGAACGGCGCCACCAGCCACTGAGTCGCCACGCCAATTGTGATCATCAGCGCCTGGGTGAGCACGGATAGCGCCGCGTAAAGAAGCACGTGCGCCAGCATCGCCACCCGGCGCGCCATCCCGGCGCGCGTTACCAGCGCAATGCCGACGATATAAGAAATAGCGAGATATGTCGTCGCCGGATGCAACCGGGCGACGTAGCCGTTGACGCCGGACGGATTCCGGGTAATCGCCACCGCGACGGAACGCACCGCGCCGGAGTACAGCAGGGGCATCGACGGCCGCTGCCATCCCAGGAATGCCAGGCTCAGCAGCGCGGCAATACCGAGAAATGCCCAAGTACGAGGCCGCAGCCGTGGTGTCGGGACATATCGCGGGATAAACACGGCGGCCCTGCCGTCGCCGCCGTCCTCGGTACTGTCCGCGCAGACGGGCAGCAGGCAGGCGATGGTGAACAAGCCGAGCAGGCCTGCTGTCGCGGCCAGCAGCCAGATATCCAAAGGCCCCGTTCCTCCCGCAGTCTGGCCGCGCCACCCCCGTATTGGCGGCAGCGGTGAACTTACCAGCACCAGGCCGGGAACCGAGAGAAACCCCTCGACTGAGCCGGCGTAACAATGACATCTCGGGTGTCGGGGATGATTCTGGCGACAACAGCGGAGCTAATTCAGCATCGCCAATTCCAAAGGACAGCGGCAGCCGAGCGGATATGCTCGCCGGTAATGACGCGGGTACCAGCACGGCATGAGAATGACCAGCCGGGCATGACGGGATACGCGGCATGCCGGTCTCCGCATGCACCGAACTCGACCTCGTCCAGCAGTGAAGGCGCCCCTTAATGGACATGTCCCTGATTGAGCCTGACTACGCGGACCCGGCTGACGAGCTGAGCGGTTATCAGCCCGGCCGCCCCGGCGGCCGGGCTCTTGATGAGATGCCCGGCCCTGACCGCAGCCGGCGCCGTAGCGGCCGGCTGCAACGAGCCGGCGCGCTGCTGCTCGCGGCGGCATGCGGCGCGGGCGCTCTGTGGTACGTGCCGCGCATCATGGCTGCCGACAGCCGGTCGCTGGCCGGCGCGGTCTCGAGCAACGGCCTGACCTACCTGAACTTTGCCGCCCCCGGCCAGGTGGCAGCGATCGCCGTGCAGGTCGGGCAGCACGTCCGGCGGGGCGAGCTGCTGGCGACCGAGTCGGCGCCGGTCGCAGCCGCGGTGGTCGCCGCGGGCGGGGCGGCAATCAAGGCTGCCCGGTCGCAGCTTGCCGCCATCACGGCCGGCGGGGTGCCAGCCGTGATCGCCGGGGCGCAGGCCCACCTCGCCGCCAGCCGCGCTCAGCTGGGCATTGACCGGGCCAAGGTGAGCCAAACCCGGATCGTGGCCCCGGCGGACGGAACGGTCGTCGCTGTCAACGGACAGCCCGGCGAGTTCGCCAGCGACGCGGGCATCCGCGGTTACCCGGCCGCGGGGCAGCCCGCGGCGGCCAGCAGGCAGCCGCTTTTCTCGCTGCTGCCGGAGGGGCCGCAGGCCAGCATCCAGGCTGGCGGTACTGCGGCGTCGGCGCTCGCGCTTCCTGTCGTGGAACTGCAGACGTCGAAGTCCTGGCAGGTCAGCGTCCTGGTCCCGGAGAACCTGGTCGCCGCCGTGCGGCCGGGGCGCCCCGTGACCGTGAGCGTGCCGGCCGCGGGCCTGAGCGGGATACCCGGCCGGGTCCGCGAGCTGCTGAGCACGCCGGCCGTGACCGCTGACGGAACCGCCTACCTGGCAGTGATCACCGTGCTGCGGCAGTCCCGGGCGGCTGCGGACGGCATGTCAGCCAACGTCCAGCTCGGCTCATGAGACAGCACCGGGGCCCGGTGGCCGGCCGTCCAACCGGGCGAGGTCGGCGCCGCGAGCCAGGCTCGCGGCCCGCGCGCCCGCCCGGCCGGGCGGGCGTCACGGCCGTGCTGGCAGCGGCACTGGGCTGCGTCCTGGCCGGCTGCGCGGCGCCGGCGCCGGCCGGCACCGTATCGGCCTCGACAGCACTGCCAGCCGGGGCCAGCTGGCTGCTGACCCGCTCGGCGCTGGCGCAGCTTGTCACCGACCCGGCGGTGGGCGCGATGCTGGCCAGGTCCAGGATCTACGAGATCCTGCGGCCAGGCCAGCAGCTTCTTCCCGGCGTGCGAGCGCTGGCCGTGGTGACTTTTCCCGCCGTCGCGCCGCTCGCGGCCGCGCTGGCAGACGGCCGCCTGCCGGCCGGGACAAGGGCTGTCCTTTATGACCCGGAAGCCTGGTCGTTCACCCCGTCAGCGGAGCAGCGCGACCCGGCCGGGGCGGCGGCGACAGCCGCCCGCCTGGCGCATTCCCACGGCCTGCAGCTGATCGCGGCCCCGGCGCTGAATCTCACCACGGTGCTGGCTCCGGGCAGCCCCGCGCCGCGCTGGCGCACGTTCCTGAGCTTGCGGCTCGCGGCGGAGGTAGCCAGGTCCGCTGACATTATCGAGCTGCAGGCGCAGAGCCTGGAGCGCGACTTGGGTACCTATGTCGGGTTCGTCCGGTCGGCTGCGCAGCAGGCCAGGGCAGCGAACCAGCGAGTGACGGTCCTGGCCGGGCTGTCGACCAACCCCCCAGGGCCGCCGGTTTCCGGCCGGCAGCTCGCCGCAGCGATGCAAGCCAGCCGCCCGGCCGTGGCCGGGTACTGGCTCAACATCCCCGGCCGCGGCCCGCGCTGCCCCACCTGCAACATGCCCCGGCCCGACATCGGGATCAGTGCCCTGCACGGCATCTCGCAGGCGATCCCGTCGGCGGGGTCGGCCAGTCCCTAACCGGGTCCCGGCAGCCGCATGGGTTCTGTTAGGGATCACCCGTACCGCGCATGGCTTGCGCATGGACGCGGCATCCGGGCACTTTCACCCGGTTCACTGAACCTCGTTCACCGCGCCAGCCAAGGAGTTCCCTGTGTCCGACGTTATCTATATCGGCCTGACGATCATGGTCTTCGCCGTGCTCTTCCTGATCGTGAAGGGAATCGAGCGCTTTGAGCACTGAGAACCTGATCGGCCTGATTGTCGGCGTCCTGCTGACTGTTTACCTTTTCCTTGCTCTCGTCATGCCAGAGAGGTTCTGATGAGTAGTGCCACCGCAGGCTGGCTGCAGGCCGGCCTGCTCGTCGCGGCCCTGGCGGCGTGTTATGTACCCCTCGGAAATTACCTGGCCCGCATTTTTACTACCGACCGGCACTGGCGGGTCGAGCGCGGCGTCTTCAAGATTATCGGCATCGACCCGGCCGCTGAGCAGACGTGGAGCGCCTACGTCCGCAGCATGCTGGCGTTCTCCGCAGTCAGCGTGCTGTTCCTGTACGGCCTGCAGCGGCTGCAGGAGCACCTGCTGTCGTTCGTGGGACCGCACATGACAGGAGTCCCGGCGCCGCTGGCCTGGAATACGGCTGTCTCGTTCGTCACCAACACGAACTGGCAGAACTACTCCGGCGAGTCCACCATGACCTACCTGGTCCAGATGGGCGGGCTGGCGGTGCAGAACTTCATGTCCGCCGCCGTCGGCATCGTCGTCGCATTCGCGATGATCCGCGGCTTTACCCGGTCCAGGACCGACAAGCTCGGCAACTTCTGGGTGGACGTGACGCACTGCGTGTTCCGGCTGCTGATCCCGCTGTCCGTGATCGGCGGGCTGATCCTCGCCGCGGGCGGGGTGATCGACAACCTCGCTGCGTATCACACGGTAACGACGCTGTCCGGCGCGCACCAGTCGATCGTCGGCGGCCCGTTCGCCTCGCAGGAGATCATCAAGGACCTGGGGAACAACGGCGGCGGCCCGCTTAACGCCAACTCGGCGCACCCCTTCGAGAACCCGAACCCGGTCACGAACTGGTTTGAGATCTTCGCCCTGCTGGTGATCCCGTTCGCCACCCCGCGCGCCTTCGGCAAGCTGGTCAAGGACAACCGGCAGGGCTACGCCCTCGTCGCGGTGATGACCACCATCTGGCTCGCGGCCGTGGCCGGCATCAGCTACTTCCAGTCGGCCGGCGGCGGCGTTGCCACCCACCTGGCGCACGGCGCGATGGAGGGCGTCGAGACACGGTTCGGCAGCGCCGGCTGCTCGTTGTTCGCCGCGTCCACCACCGTGACCTCGACCGGCTCGGTGAACTGCTTCCATGATTCGCTGACGCCGTTCGGCGGCGGCATCGGGCTCTTCGACATCGCGCTGGGCGAGATCGCGCCCGGCGGCGTCGGCGCGGGCATGTACGGCATCCTGGTGCTCGCCATCGTCACGGTGTTCGTGGCCGGCCTGATGGTCGGCCGGACCCCGGAGTACATCGGCAAGAAGATCCGCCCGGCGGAGATGAAGTACGCGGCGCTGTACTTCCTCACCCTGCCGGTAATCATCTTGACCGCGGCCGGGCTGTCGGTCGGGCTGAAAACACCGCAGGCCTCGATCCTCAACCCGGGACCGCACGGCCTGACCGAGATCGTCTACGCCTTCGCCTCGATGGCCAACAACAACGGCTCGGCCTTCGGCGGCCTGACGACTAACACCGACTGGTACAACACGGTCGGCGGCATCGTGATGCTGATCGGCAGGTTCGCGCCGGAGATCTTCGCTTTGGGCCTGGCCGGATCCCTGGCCAGGCAGCAGCCGGTGCCCGCGAGCGCGGGCACGCTGGACACCAGGACACCGCTGTTCGTCGGCATGCTGATCGCCGTCATCCTCGTCCTCGTCGGCCTGACCTACTTCCCCGCGCTCGCCCTCGGCCCGTTCGCAGAAGGACTGCACTGATGTCCGTGACCATGACCCCTGACGCGCCGGCCAAGACCCCGGCCGGCCAGCCGCACCGGATCGGCGGCGGCCTGCTCGATCCCAAGATGCTGTTGCGCTCGACTCCGGACGCGCTGGTGAAACTGGACCCGCGGGTCCAGGTCAAGAACCCGGTCATGTTCGTAGTCGAGGTCGGTGCCGCGCTGACCACCTTCACCGCCATCGCCAAGCCTTCTATCTTTAACTGGACCATCGTGGTCTGGCTATGGCTGACCGTCGTTTTCGCCAACCTGGCCGAGGCGGTGGCCGAGGGCCGCGGCAAGGCTCAGGCCGAGACGCTGCGCCGGGCCAAGCAGGAGACCGTGGCGCGCCGGCTCATCGGCTGGCAGCCGGGCCGCAAGACCCGCGATGAGGAGGTTCCCGGAACCCAGCTGCAGCTCGGCGACCATGTGGTCGTCGAGGCAGGCGAGATCATCCCCGGCGACGGCGACGTCGTCGAGGGCGTGGCCTCGGTGGACGAGTCGGCGATCACCGGCGAGTCGGCCCCCGTCATCCGGGAGTCCGGCGGCGACCGGTCCGCGGTCACCGGCGGCACCAGGGTGCTGTCGGACCGGATCGTGGTCCATATCACGTCCAAGCCGGGCGAGACGTTCATTGACCGGATGATCGCCCTGGTCGAAGGCGCCAAGCGGCAGAAGACGCCGAACGAGATCGCGCTGAACATCCTGCTTGCCTCGCTGACCGTCATCTTCCTGCTCGCCGTGGTCACGCTGCAGCCGATGGCGTTCTACTCCAAGGCGCCGCAGAGCACGGTCATCCTGGTCGCCCTGCTCGTCGCGCTGATCCCGACCACGATCGGCGCGCTGCTGTCCGCGATCGGGATCGCCGGGATGGACCGGCTGGTGCAGCGCAACGTGCTGGCCATGTCCGGCCGCGCCGTCGAGGCCGCCGGGGACGTGAACACGCTGCTGCTGGACAAGACCGGCACGATCACCATCGGCAACCGCCAGGCGGCCGAGTTCCTGCCGGTCGGCGGGGTGAGCGCGACCGAGCTCGCGGCGGCCGCGCAGCTTTCCAGCATGGCCGACTACACGCCGGAGGGCCGCTCGATCGTGGTGCTGGCCACCGGCGAGTACGGGCTGCGCGAGCGTCCGGCGGCCGAGCTGCCGGGCGCCGACTTCGTCGAGTTCACCGCGCAGACCCGGATGAGCGGCGTCGACCTGGCCGACGGCAGGCAGGTGCGCAAGGGCGCCGCGGCCTCGGTCGCGCAGTGGATCCGCGAATCCGGCGGCACGCCGCCGGATGAGCTCATCGGCACCGTAGACCGCATCTCCGGGCTGGGGGGCACCCCGCTGGTGGTAGCCGAGCGCGCTAACGGCACCGCCCGGGCGCTCGGCGTGATCTACCTGAAGGACATCGTCAAGGCGGGCATCGCCGAGCGGTTCGCCGAGATGCGCAAGATGGGCATCCGGACCATCATGATCACCGGTGACAACCCGCTGACCGCCAAGGCGATCGCTGATGAGTCCGGCGTGGACGACTTCCTGGCCGAGGCCACGCCCGAAGACAAGATGGCGCTGATCAAGAAGGAGCAGGAAGGCGGCAAGCTGGTCGCGATGACCGGGGACGGCACCAACGACGCCCCCGCGCTCGCCCAGGCCGACGTCGGGGTGGCCATGAACACCGGAACCTCCGCGGCCAAGGAGGCCGGGAACATGGTGGACCTGGACTCCAACCCGACCAAGCTCATCGAGATCGTGGAGATCGGCAAGCAGCTGCTCATCACCCGCGGCGCGCTGACCACCTTCTCCATCGCCAACGACGTGGCGAAGTACTTCGCGATCATCCCCGCGATGTTCGTCGGCGTCTTCCCTGGCCTGCAGAAGCTCAACATCATGCACCTGCACAGCCCGGAATCGGCGATTACCTCGGCCATCATCTTCAACGCGCTGATCATCGTGGCGCTGATCCCGCTGTCCCTGCGCGGCGTCCGGTACCGGCCCGGCTCGTCGTCCGCGCTGCTGCGCCGGAACCTGCTCATCTACGGTGTCGGCGGCCTGATCGTGCCGTTCATCGGGATCAAGGCCCTCGACCTCATCATCCAATTCATTCCCGGATTCCGGTGATCTAAAATGAACCGACTTCCCAGCATCGTCCGGCAGCACATCGCTGCGCTGCGCGGCCTGCTGCTTTTCACTGTGGTCTGCGGGATCATCTACCCGCTGGTCATGCTGGGCGCCGCCCAGCTGGTTTTCCACCGCCAGGCCAACGGCTCGCTGGTGAGCTATCACGGCCGGGTGGCCGGATCCAGCCTGCTGTGCCAGGAGTTCACTGACGCCAAGGGCAACCCGCTGCCGCAGTACTTCCAGCCGCGGCCGTCCAACGCGTCCACCGCCACGATCAAGACCGATTACGGCTGCGACCCGCTGTACTCGGGGGCAACGAACCTGGGCCCGACGAACCCCACCCTGGTAGCGGCCATCCGGGCGCGCCAGCAGCAGATCGCTAAGTTCGACCACGTTGCCGTCGCCAGTATCCCGGCGGACGCGGTTACCGCCTCCGGCTCGGGCCTGGATCCCGGCATCTCACCGCAGAACGCGGCCATCCAGGCCAGCCGGGTCGCTGCCGCCCGCGGCGTCGCCCCGGCTGCGGTCAGGGCGCTCGTCCGGCGCTATACCTCCGGCCGGGCGCTGGGGTTCCTCGGCGAGCCGGCCGTGAACGTACTGCGGCTGAATATCGCCCTGGACAGCAACTACCCGGTGCAAAAATAAGCCCCGCGCTGAGCACCGAATGAGCCACCAGCCGCGGCGGCCGGACCCGGCAGACGACCCGGCCGCCGACGTGACCATGGCGGATCACCGCACGGCCGGTGATACTGACGGGGTGCACAGGCCACGGCAAGACGCCGGTAACACGGGTGCCGGCCGTGGCCAGCTGCGGATCTACCTCGGCTCGGCGGCCGGCGTGGGGAAAACGTTCGCCATGCTCAGCGAGGGCCGCAGGCGCGGGGAACGCGGCGCCGATGTTGTCGTCGGCTACGTGGAGACGCACGGACGGCCGCACACCGCGGAGCAGTTGCAGGACCTGGAGGTGATCGGCCGCAAGCTGCTGCCGTACCGCGGCACCTCGTTCGAGGAGATGGACATCGACGCCGTGCTCGCCCGGCGGCCCGGCATCGCCCTGGTGGACGAGTTCGCGCACTCCAACGTGCCCGGTTCGCGGAACGCCAAGCGCTGGCAGGACGTCGAGGAACTGCTGGCAGCGGGCATCGACGTTATCTCAACCGTCAACATCCAGCACCTGGAGTCCGTGAACGACGTCGTCGAGAAGATCACCGGGGTGCCGCAGCGGGAGACCGTGCCCGACGCGATGGTCCGCGCAGCCGATCAGGTCGAGCTAGTCGACATGACGCCGGAGGCACTGCGCCGCCGGATGGCGCACGGCAACATCTACCCGGCGGAGAAGATCAGCGCCGCGCTGACGAACTACTTCCGGGCCGGGAACCTGGACGCGCTGCGCGAGCTCGCGCTGCTGTGGCTGGCGGACAAGGTGGACGAGGGCCTGCAGCGGTACCGGACTGCGCACGACATTCACGACACCTGGGAAGCCCGCGAGCGGGTGGTCGTGGCGGTCACCGGCGGCCCGGAGAGCGAGACCCTGATCCGGCGGGCGGCCCGGATGGCCGCCCGGCTGGCCGGCGGCGACCTGCTGGCCCTGCACGTGACCAAGTCGGACGGGCTGACCGGTGCGGACGCCGGCGCTCTCGCCGCGCAGCGGCGGCTGACAGAGTCGCTCGGCGGCAGCTTTCACCAGGCGATCGGCGACAGCGTGCCGGACGCGCTGCTGACCTTCGCCCGGGCGGAGAACGCCACCCAGCTGGTGCTCGGGGTCAGCCGCCGGAGCTGGTGGGCGTCGCTGCTTACCGGGCCCGGCGTGAGCGCCCGGACCATCCGGGCATCCGGCGATATCGACGTGCACATCGTCACGCACGGCCAGATGGGCCGGGGCCGCGGGCTGCCGCGCGGCCGCGGCGGGCTGCCGCTGCGGCGGCGGCTGGCCGGCTACGGGCTGGCGGTCGTGCTCACGCCGCTGCTGACCGTGCTGCTGGCGCTGGCACGCCACCAGCTCAATCTCACCACTGACGTGCTGGCATTCCTGGCCGCGATCATCGCGGTCGCGCTGGTGGGCGGCTTCGTGCCGGCCGTCGCCGCGGCGGTGGCCGGCTTCCTGCTGCTCAACTTCTACTTCACCCCGCCGCTGCACACGTTCACCATCGCGCAGACCAACAACCTGGTGGGCCTCGTCGTTTTCGTGGCGGTCGGCCTGGTTGTCAGCTCGGTGGTTGACGACGCGGCCCGGCGCACCAAGCAGGCTGCCCGCGCTAACGCCGAGTCGCAGCTGCTGGTGACCACGGCCGGCGCCATCATGCGCGGCCAGCAGGCACTGCCCGCCGTCCTGGACCAGGTCCGGGAAGCGTTCGGGCTGGACTCGGTCACGCTGCTGGAGCGCGCCGCCGGCCAGCCCGGCGTGCCGCGCAGCCCGGCCGGCGACTGGAACGCGGTAGCGGCCTCGGGCACGCCGGCGCTGAGCCGGCCGGAAGACGCCGACACCGATGTCCCGGTCACCGACACGCTGCGGCTGGCGCTGCACGGCCGGCAGCTCGCGGCCACCGACCGCCGGGTGCTGGGTGCTTTCGCCGCCTACGCGGCGGTAGCACTGGAGCAGCAGCGGCTCGCTGCCGAGGCGGCGGCCGCCCGGCCCATTGCCGAGGCTGACCGGATGCGGACCGCGCTGCTCGCCGCGGTCAGTCATGACCTGCGCAGCCCGCTCGCCGCCGCCAAGGCCGCGGTGACAAGCCTGCGCTCGCCAGAGGTCGAGTGGGCCGCTGAGGATCGCGCCGAGCTGCTGGCCACCGCTGATGAGTCACTGGACCGGCTGGCCCGGCTGGTCGGCAACCTGCTGGATATGAGCAGGCTGCAGGCAGGCGCCTTCGCCATCTTCCCGGTCCCGGCTGACCTGCAGGAGATTGCCGCCCGGGCACTGGACGATCTCGGGCCGGCCGGGCGCAGTGTCCGCATCGAGATTCCGGCTGAGCTGCCCGAGGTGCTCGCGGACCCCGCTATCCTCGAGCGGATCATCGCGAACCTGACCGCCAATGCCCTGCGCTACGCGCCCGAAGGGATTCCGCCGGTGCTGACTGCCAGCGCGCTGGGCAACCGGGTCGAGCTGCGCGTCGTGGACCGCGGCCCCGGTATTCCCGAGCATGACAGGGACGCGATGTTCGTGCCGTTCCAGCGGCTGGGCGACACCGACAACACCGCGGGCGTGGGCCTGGGCCTGGCGCTGTCGCGCGGCCTGGCCGAGGCCATGGGCGGGACGCTGGTGCCGGAGGACACCCCCGGCGGCGGCCTGACGATGGCGCTGGCGCTGCCCGCCGACACCAGGGCCGCCGTTAACGGGGCCGCCGGCACCAGGGCCGCGGACAGCGGGGCCGGCGATGCCAGGGACGCCGATGGCTGGGCCGGGGATAGCGGGGCACCGGTGTGACCAGGGTCCTGATCGTGGACGACGAGCCGCAGATTGTCCGCGCGCTGCGGATCAACCTGCGGGTCCGCCAGTATGACGTGGACGTCGCCGCGACTGGCGCGCAGGCGCTGGAGACCGCCGCCCGTCATCCGCCTGACCTGGTCCTGCTCGATCTCGGCCTGCCGGACCTGGACGGCGCTCAGGTGATCGAGGGCCTGCGCGGCTGGACCGACGCCCCGATTATCGTGCTGTCCGGCCGGGCCGACAGCGCGGACAAGGTAGCCGCGCTGGATGCGGGCGCGGATGACTACGTGACGAAGCCGTTCGGCATGGACGAGCTGCTCGCCCGGATCCGGGCCGCCAGCAGGCGGGCCGGGGGCGCCGACGACCAGCCGCGGGTAATTCTGGGCGAGCTGGTCGTCGACCTGGCCGCCAAGCGGGTCAGCCGCGGGCCGGACGGCAGTGATATCCGGCTCACCCCGACGGAGTGGAACCTGCTCGCCGTGCTGCTGCGTAATCCCGGCAGGCTGCTCAGCCAGCGGCAGCTGCTGACCGAGGTGTGGGGGCCGGGGTACGCCGACGCGGCAGGCAACCTGCGGCTGTATATGACGCAGCTGCGCCGCAAGCTGGAGCCCGACCCGGTCCGGCCGCGCTGGCTGCTCACCGAGCCCGGCATGGGCTACCGGTTCGCGCCCGGCAGCTGACCCCCGGGCACGGCCGGCGGCTGACCCCGGATGCGGCCGGCGGCTGACCCGGACGCGGCCGGGCCGGCGGCCGGACCGGGCGGCACTTCCTTTTTGCCGCTCTTCTTAGTTACTGCTGGTGATTACCAGGAAACTAAGAGTTATCTCAAAGTAGTCTCGGCCGGCCAGTCGGCAGGTCACGATAGCTGCATGGGATATCGAAGACTTGGCTCCGTAGCGCCCATTATCGGCACCGCATTAGTAGCCGCAACCGCCGGAATCGCCCTAGCAGCGCCCGGCGACGGCGCTCCCGCAGCCGCCCGCGCCGCCGGTCCGGGCTGGCGCACCGTGACCTACGCCGGCGTGCAGCTGCAGGTGCCGGCCGCCTGGCCGGTGGTGAACCTGGCCCGCCAGCCGGCCGCCTGCCCGCGGCTGGACGTGCACGCGGTGTACCTCGGCGCGCCGGGCCCGCGGTCAGCCTGCCCGGCCGGCCTGCGCGGCCGGACCGAGGCGGTCCTGGTCGAGCCCGCCGACCCGCAGAGCCCGGACGTCCGGGAGGCAACGACGCCGGTCACCATCGCCGGCCGTGCCGCCCGGACCAACTCCGACTCGGCCAGCACGCACGCGATCACGGACGTGCTGCCCGCGGCCGGGGTCGAGGTAAGCCTGTCCTACGGCGCTAACCTGGCCCTGGCCCGGGCGATCAGCGCCACGATCCGGCTCGGCCGCTCCGCCCGGCCGCAGCCGATGACCCAGGCCGGCCCGGTGCCACCCGGCCGGCCGCAGGGCTACTACCGCGGCCTGGGCTTCGACACCTGCGCAGCCCCGTCCGGCAGCACGATGAACCGCTGGCTGGCCTCCCGGTACCGCGCCGTCGGCATCTACATCGGCGGGATCAACCGGTCCTGCGCGCAGGCTAACCTGACCGCCGGGTGGCTGGCCGGCATCCAGTCGGCGGGCTGGCACTACTTCCCGCTCTACGTCGGCCCGCAGGCCGCCTGCATGCTCGGCAACTACGGGAACGCCACCATCAACCGGCAGCGCGCCGCCGCCGAGGGCGCGGCCGCCGCGGCTGATGCCGCCACCCAGGCACGGAACCTCGGCATCCCGCCCGGCACGCCGCTCATCTACGACATGGAGGCGTACGGCGACTGCGCCCGGCCGGTGCTGCGGTTCCTCAGCGCCTGGGACAGCGGGTTGCACGCGCAGAATTACCGGTCCGGCGTTTACGAGTCCTTCACGAACATCGCCGCGATGGTCAGCGCCGCGGGCACCATCACCGAGCCGGATGTCATTCACTACGCCGACTGGGACGGCCACCCGATCGCCTGGAGCAGGTACATGCCGGCTATGTGGCTCCGCCATCAGCGGATACACCAGTATCAGGGCGGCCACAACGAGACCTGGCGCCGCGTCACCCTGAACATCGACGAGGATCAGCTGAACGTCAGCCTCGGCACCGCCCGCAGCTCGATGATCCCGGCAGCGACCCCGGCCGGCGGGCCGCCGGGCCGGTTACCGCAGCCGGGCCGGTTACCGCAGCCGGGCGGATGACTCCGGCGGCTTCGCCACCGCCGCCAGCCGGTAGCGCAGCCGGCAGATCACCACGTCCGCGGTGCCGCGCTGGATCGCCCGCTCGAGCACGAAACCGCGCTGGTTATACAGCAGCCGCTGCCACGGACGGACGGCCATCACCTCGGGGATGAGGACGAAAAGGCGGTGGTACCGGTCGGTGTCCTCGATCCCGTGCAGGTAGGCCACAATGGGCGGGCCGAGCGACCGGTGCGCCGAGGACAGCGTGACGAGCGGCACCTCGCGCTGCCATTCCTCCCAGCGGCGGCGGAAATCCGCGCCCGCCTCCTCATCCGCCGGCTCGGTGTGGCACACCGTGACCGCGATGACCTCGTCGCTCAGTGACAGGGCCGCTGACAGGGCTTCGGCGGTCAGCCGGGACAAGCCGCTGACCGGCACCACGACCAGGCTGCCGCGAGCCCGCGGCGGCGGCGGCAGGCGCCCGATGTCCAGCCGCGCGCCGATCCGGTCGTAGGCGGCATGAATCCGGTCGAACATCAGCACCAGCAGCGGCACTACCACCACGATCAGCCACGCGCCCGAGGTGAACTTGGTGCCGAGCTCGACCACCAGGGCGGCGGTGGTCAGCGCCGCGCCCAGCCCGTTGACGGCGGCGCGGCCCACCCAGCCGGGACCCCGCTGCTCGCGCCAGTGCACCACCATGCCGACCTGGGAGAGGGTGAAGCCGACGAAGACGCCGATCGCGAACAGCGGCACCAGCGCCAGCGTGTTGCCGCGGGCTACGACGAGCAGGATCGCGGCCAGCACCGCCAGCACCCCGATGCCGTACCGCAGTACCTGACGGTCAGCCTGCAGCCGGAACAGGTGCGGCAGGTAACTGTCGCGCGCGAGCAGGCTGGTCAGGACCGGCAGGCCGCTGAAGGAAGTGTTCGCGGCCAGGGCCAGCAGCACCGTCGTGATCAGCTGAATCGCGTAGAAGACGAAACCGTGCCCGACGGCCGCAGCGGCGAGCTGAGACAGCGTCGTCTGGCTGGCCGACGGGGGAACATGGAACTTGCGGATCAAGGCAGCGATCCCGATCAGCATCACGCCGAGCAGGATGCCCAGCCAGATCTCGGTGTGCTGAGCGCGGCGGGCGCGCGGCTGCCGGAACTGCGGCACTGCGTTGGCGATCGCCTCCACCCCGGTCAGCGCCGAGCAGCCGGACGCGAACGCCTTCAGCAGCAGCAGGACGCCCACTGCGGACGCGACCTGGGATACCTGACCGACCGGGGTAATTACCGGCCGGGACCGGAGCAGGCCGCCGACGATGACCGCGGCGATCGCGATGATGAACGCGACAGTGGGCACGATGAAGACCCGGGCGGACTCGGCGACCCCGCGCAGGTTGATCGCGGTGATCACGGCCAGGACGGCGAGGCACAGCCAGACCCGGTCGCCGTACAGGCTGTGGAAGGCGGACGTCAGCGCCGCGACCCCCGCGGACACGCCGACAGCCGCGTTCAGCACGTAGTCGACGATCAGCGAGGCCGCCGCGATCAGGCTCGGCTGCCGGCCGAGATGCTGGCCGGCTACCGCGTAAGCGCCACCGCCGCCGGGAAACGCGGCGATCACCTGGCGGTAGGAGATTACCAGCACGATCAGCAGGACGACGATCGAGATCGTCACGGGCACGGTAGCGGCCAGCCCCGCGGTCCCGGCCGCGGCCAGCACGACCACGATCGCCTCCGGACCGTAGGCCACCGACGACAGCGCGTCCAGGGACAGTGCGGCCAGACCCTCGAAGGCGGTCAGCCGGTACCGGTCGGCATCCGCGGCCGGGGCGGCGGTGGCGGAAGTCACCGGTCGATAAAAGCACGGCGGCAGCCGCCGGAAAGCACCGGGGCGCGGCTCGGGAGCTAGTGACCCAGGACCATCATCGCGATGACGACCAGCACGGCTGCCGCGATGATGACCGCAGCTGCCAGGGCAGCAACGTTGCGGCGCCGGGTCCGCATCGCCCACGGGCGCTGGCCGTCGCCGGCGCTCCCGTCAGCGAAGGCCCGGAACTGCGCGGTGCTGGCCGAAATATCGGCCGCGGCGCGGAACTCACCGGTAGCGGTCGGACGCTGGGTACTGCTGGCTGGATCGACGTCGCGATCGGACATGGGCCGACTGTAGCGGAAACCGGGCCCCGGACAGGGCAGGTCAGCCCAGACCCGCGGAACTATCGGCGCGGGCACGCGATCACTGCCCGGCGCCCGGAGCCGGTATCTCCGGCCGGCTCACCAGCCGGGACAGCACGATCACGCTGCGGGTCCGGACCACGAACGGCTCGGCGCTGAGGCGCTCGATGACCTGCTCAAGATGACGTACGTCCGCGGCCCGGACATGCAGCAGCGCGTCGGCCTCGCCGGTGACCGTACAGGCATCCGTCACCTCGGGAAACTTGCTGATAGCCGCGCCGATGGCCGCGGGCGAGGTGCGGCCGCGGCAGAACACCTCGATGTAAGCCTCGGTCGTCCAGCCGAGCGCCGCCGGGTCGACCCGGGCGGCGAAGCCGCGGATCGCGCCGGCCGCCAGCAGCCGGTCGACCCGGCGCTTGACCGCCGGCGCCGACAGCCGCACCTGCTCACCGATCTGCGCATACGTTGCCCGGCCATCGGCTACCAGCGCGGTGACGATCCGCTTGTCGGTGTCATCGAGGACCATGGCGCTATCGTCTCCCTTGCCGAGCACGGCTATTCCACCGGGCTATTCCACCGGGAGATTGCAGCGATGACGCGACTGGGCGGCATGTACGGACCGGATGCCACCTTCCTGGGTGTGCCGCGGGCCGATCTGGCGGATCCGGCCTCCTGGGCGGGCGCCGACATCATGATCATCGGCGCGCCGTTCGACGGCGGCACGTCGCACCGGCCGGGCGCCCGGTTCGGCCCGCAGGCGATCCGCTTTACCGACTACCTGCCGCACGACGGGTCGCGGCCGCACCTGGCCCTGGGCGTGGACCCGCTGACTGAGCTGCGGGTGCTGGACGCGGGCGACGTGGAGATGCCGTCCGGCGATACCGATCTGTCGCTGCGGCGGCTTGAGCAGGCCGTGCTCGCGGCCTGCGCGGGCGGGGCAATCCCGGTGATCCTGGGCGGGGACCACACCATCGCGCTGCCGGATGCGACCGGCGTGGCCCGCCAGATCGGCTGGGGCCGGCTCTCCATGATCCACTTTGATGCCCATGCCGACACCGGTGACACCCAGTTCGGCGCGCTGCAGGGGCACGGCACGCCGATGCGCCGGCTGATCGAGTCCGGCGCGGTGCGCGGTGACCGGTTCCTGCAGATCGGGCTGCGCGGCTACTGGCCGGAGCCGGCGACGCTGGACTGGATGGCCGGGCAGCGGATGCGCAGTTATGAGATGACCGAGGTGGTCGCCAGGGGCCTGGATGCCTGCCTGACCGAGGCCGGGGGGATAGCCACGGATGACTGCGACGGCGTGTTCCTGTCCGTCGACGTCGACGTGGTGGATCCGGGCATGGCGCCGGGTACCGGCACGCCCGAGCCGGGCGGCCTGACCAGCCGCCAGCTGCTCGACGCGGTCCGGCGGATCGCGATGGAGCTGCCGTTAGCCGGAATCGACGTGGTTGAGGTTGCACCGCCCTACGATCACAGCGAGATCACCGCGTTCCTTGCCAACCGGGTGGTACTGGAGGCGCTGTCGGGCATCGCCTGGCGCCGCAAGCGCGCCGCAGGCGGCAGTGCGGGGCCGGCCAGGCTGCCGCAGGCGCCGCTACTGAACCGCTGACCGGGCACCCCGGAACCGCTGGCCGGGCTCACCGAACCTCAGATCAGCCTGACAGTGCTGCCGGCTCGCATCGATCGAGGGCATCTATAGTTGGCAGATGCTGGACGTGACCAGGCTGCGGGTACTGGCGGCCGTCGCCCGCCATGGCTCGGTGACGGCCGCGGCGCGGGCACTGAACTACGCCCAGCCGTCGGTCAGCCATCACATTGCCCGGCTGGAGGCCGAGACCGGCGCCCAGCTGCTGCAGCGAGCCGGGCGGGGCGTGCGGCTGACCGAGGCAGGCCGGCTTCTCGCCGAGCGCGCCGAGGAGATCATCGGCCGGCTGGACGCGGCCGAAGCCGAGCTGGCGGCTCATGTCGGCCTGCGCGAGAGCCGGGTCCGGCTGGCCGCGTTCCCGTCCGCGCTGGGCACGATCGTGCCGGCGGCAGCGGCGCGGCTGGCGACCGAGTCGCCGGGCCTGGACATCACGCTAGCCGAGGCCGAGCCGCCCGAGGCGCTGCGGATGCTGCGGGCCGGCTATGTCGATGTCGCGCTGGTCTTCCGGCATTACCGGCAGGACGCGGATAACGCCCCGGCAGTCGCAGCCGACGAGGGCACCAGGGACACCCTGCTGCTGGACGAGCCCGTGCACCTGGTCACCCGGACCAGCAGCGCCCCGGCTTCGGCTGATCTGGCCGGGTACGCGGGATACCGCTGGATCGCCGGCTGCGACCGGTGCCGGGCGCAGCTGATCCGGCAGTGCGCGCTGGCCGGCTTCACGCCGAAAGTCGCGTTCACCACCGACGATTACGTCGCGGTGCAGGCCCTGGTGGCAGCCGGCCTGGGCGTGACCACCCTGCCCGGCCTGGCGCTGCGGGCCGCCCGCCATCCCGGCATCGACGCGACGCCGCTGCCCGGCGCCCGGCGGCTCATTTTCGCGGTTACCTACGGCGATCCGCCGGACCCGCCGGCCAGCGCGCGGCTGATCAGCGTGCTCGCCGAGGCAGCCGCGCACTGCGACAATTCCGGTAGCAGGGAACCGCGCTAGCCGCGGGCTCGGCTCAGCGGACGCGACTCAGATGACACCTCCGTGACCGGCCCAGTACGGATCCCGCAGCCGCCGCCGCAGCAGCTTGCCGCTCGGGTCCCGCGGCAGCTCGGCTGCGAAGTCGATGGTTTTCGGCCATTTCAGCCGGGCGAGGCGGCCATCGAGAAAGGCCAGGATTTCGGCCGCCAGCTCGGCGGACGGCTGCGCCGGGGCGGTCAGCTGCACGACCGCCTTGACCTGCTCGCCCCAGTCATCGTCCGGGATGCCGAAGACGGCGACATCCGCGACCTGCGGATGCATGATCAGCTCAGCCTCGATTTCGGCCGGGTAGATGTTCGTGCCGCCGGAGATGATCATCTCCGACTTCCGGTCGCGCAGGAACAGGTAGCCGTCGTCGTCGAGGTAGCCGATGTCACCGACGGTGAAGAGCTCGCCGCGGCGGCTGGCCGCGGTCTTCGCCGGGTCGCCGAAGTACTCGAAGTTCGTGACGCCCATCCGCAGGTAGACAGTGCCGGCGGTGCCCGGCGGACAGGGGCGCCCGTCGTCGGCCACTATCAGCACTTCGCTGACCGGCCATGGCCGGCCGACGGTACCGGGCCGGGCCAGCCAGTCGGCTGGGGTGGCGATCGTGCCGCCGCCCTCGGTGGCCGCGTAGTACTCGTATACGCACGGGCCCCACCAGGCCAGCATCTGCCGCTTGATCCCGGCCGGGCACGGCGCCGCGGCGTGAATCAGCCAGCGCATCGAGGCCAGGTCGTAGCGGTCGCGGGTCTGGCGCGGCAGCGACAGCAGCCGCTTGAACTGGGTCGGGACCATGTGGGTGCTGGTGACCTGGTGCCGCTGCACCAGCGCGAGGGCCTGCTCGGCGTCCCAGCCGTCCATGCACACCAGCGTGTGGCCCAGGTGCAGGGCGCCGCCGCCGAAGACGGTGACCGCGGTGTGATAATTCGGCGAGGTGATCAGGTGCACGTTCGGGCCGCCGGCCGTCATGCCGAAAAACTGCAGCAGCGCCGCCGAAATCTCGGTAGCCGCGTCCGGGTCCAGGCCGGGCAGCGGCCGCCGTACTCCTTTCGGACGGCCGGTCGTGCCTGACGTGTAGTGCATCATGGCACCCGCGGTGCGGCCAGCTGGCTCGGCCGCTGGCTGCGCGGCTGCCAGCTGGCGGACCGGCCGGAAGCCGGGCGCAGCGCCGCCGTAGCTGAGCCGGGCCGACGCCGGCAGCCCGGCCAGGTCCGCAGCCGCGGCTCCGGCCGCCGCGAACCGCTCGTGCACGACGAATGCCCGCGCCTGGCAGTCGCCGAGGATATAGGCGATCTCCGGCGCGGTGAAGTGCCAGTTGATCGGCGTCAGGTACCAGCCGGCCTGCAGCGCGGCCAGGTACAGCTCGACCGCCGCCAGGCCGTTGGGCAGCACCGCCGCGATGCCGTCACCGGGCCGCAGGCCGGTCTGCCGCAGCGCACGGGTGAGCTGGTGCACCCGGCCCAGCAGCGCTCCGGCGGTATGGCGGGCGCCGTCCGGCTCGATGACCGCGATCCAGTCCGGGTTCTCCCGTGCCCGGCGCCAGAATCCCACCGATTCCAGTGCGCACCTCCGCAATAGCGTGCCGGGATCCGCCGCCGCGTTCCGCGGGAAGTGCCCGGAACCGAAGTAGAGCACGGCCGCCGCCGCCGGGCCAAGGCCTGACGGCAGACGAGTCCGCTGGGGCAAGGCCTGACGGCGGCGCGGCGCCGTGGTCGGCCCGGCTACTCTGGCGGCCATGCGCCGTGCCGTCAGCCTGATCCTCGATGTCTGCTGCGTGCTGGCCTTCGTCGCACTCGGCCGTAACACCCACCACGCCGGCGATAGCGCCGCCGGGATCTGGCATACCGCCTGGCCGTTCCTGGCCGGGCTCGGCCTCGGGCTGGCTGCGGGCCGAGGCTGGCAGCGGCCGTTCGCGCTGGTACCGACCGGCCTGGTGGCATGGGCCGGCGCTGCGGGGGCCGGCATGGTGATCCGGGTGCTGGCCGGCCAGGGCACGGCGGCCGCCTTCATCGTGGTGGCTTTCGCCTTCCTGGGCCTGTTCCTGCTGGGCTGGCGGGTGGTGGCACGGATAGTCACCACCCGGCTCAGCGCGCTGGGATAGCAGCCAGCAAAGCCGCCGGCCAGCCGCAGCCTCTTGCGCGCGGCCAGCCTGGTCTTTAGACTGAACATTCAGTCAATCGCTCAGGGAGCGCGTTATGGCCGCACAGCAGGCCTCAGCAACTGATTTCGCCCCGGTAACTGATCACACCCCCGCAGGAAGCACCGCCGCAGCGAGCACCGCCGCAGCGAGTTCCGCCGCAGCACCTGGCGCAGCACCGGGCCCCCCAGCGCGGCCCGGCGCCCCGGCCGGCCTGGCGGCGGTCATCGCCGAGCAGGAGCGCGTGTTCACCCAGCGCCAGCCTGAGTCCCGCGCCCTGGCCGCGCGCGCGGCCGCATCACTGGCCGGCGGCGTGGCGTCCAGCTGGCAGATCACCCGGCCGCAGCCCGTCTGGCTCAGCCACGGCGAGGGCTCCCGGCTCTACGACGTCGACGGCAACGAGTACGTCGACCTGCACGGCGGATACGGCGCCTCGCTGGCCGGGCACGGGCACCCGGCGATGGTGGCAGCAGTTCGCGGTCAGATGGCCCGCGGCACCCACTTCGCGCAGCCTACCCGGGACGCCATCGCCGTCGCCGAGGAGCTGTCGCGCCACTTCGGCCTGCCGCAGTGGCGCTTCGCCAACTCCGGCACTGAGGCCACGATGGACGCCGTGCACCTGATGCGGGCGATCACCGGCCGGGACCTGATCATCAAGGTGGAGGGCTGCTACCACGGTCACCACGACTCGGTCCAGGTGTCGGTCGCGCCGGACGCCGCCGACGTCGGCCCGGCTGACCGTCCGGTCGGGGTGCCGTCGAGCACCGGCATCCCGCGGGCAATTACCGACCTGACCCTGATCGCCGGTTACAACGACCTGGCCGCCGTCCGGCGGCTGCTGGACGAGCACCCCGGCGGCATCGCCGGCATGATCATCGAGCCGATCATGATGAACGCGGGCATTATCGAGCCCGAGCCCGGCTACCTGGCCGCCCTTAAGGAGCTGCTGCACAGCCGCGGCGCGCTGCTGACCTTCGACGAGGTCAAGACCGGCCTGACGGCCGGCCCCAGCGGCGCCGTCGGCGTGACTGGCGTGACGCCCGACATTATTTGCCTGGCCAAGGCGCTCGGCGGCGGCGTCGCGGTTGCCGCGGTGGGCGGCACGGCCGAGGTGATGGCGCATGTCGCCAGCGGCGACTACGAGATGGTCGGCACCTTCAACGGCAACCCGCTGGCGATGGCCGCCTGCCGTGCCATGCTCGGCGAGGTGGTGACGCCGGAGGCCTATGACCGGATCGCGTCGCTGCGCGAGCGTGCCGTCGCTGGCCTGGAAAAGGCAATAGCGCATTACGGCCTGGCGGCGCGAGTCGTCGCGGTAGGCGCGAAGGGCTGCGTGGTGTTTTCCACCGAGCCAGTCCGCGACTTCCGCGATTTCCTGGCCGTGGACGACGCGTACAGCCACGCGCACTGGCTGTTCCAGCATAACGGCGGGGTCTTCCTCCCGCCGTGGGGCAAGAGTGAGCAGTGGCTGATCTCGGTACAGCACACGACTAATGATATCGACCGTTTCGTAGCGAATTTTGACAGGTTCGCCGCTGCGGTCCGAATGTAACACTTCTGTAACCCCGCAGGTCTTGCGCGCACGTCAGACACGGAGTACTCCTGAACGAATAGCTTTGCCGTCCTGACGGAATGTTCAGTCAGGAGCGGTTGGAACAAGCGCCGGGAAGAGGTGGGATATGCACCCACGCGAGGGCTGGCAGGCCGACGGGTCAGGCCGGCGCCACGGGCTGTTCGGGGACGGTCGCCCGGCCGGGGCCAGCTCCCCCGGCGGTGGTCTCCCCAGCGGTGGTCTCCCCAGCGGGGGCCTGCCAGCCGGGGTGTCCCGGCGCAGCTTCCTGCAGCGGGCCGGCGCGGCCGGGCTGCTCGCGGGCGGCGGCGGCGCACTGCTCAGCGCCTGCGCGCCGGCGCTGGCCGGCGGGGCCGGCATACCGCTGCCGCGCCGCGACAACCCGGTGCAGTGGCCGGTCTTCGCGGCCAACAAGCCGATCGCCAGCGGCCTGCCGGCCGAGACGGGCGCGACTTTGCAGGTGTTCAACTGGGTTGCGTACGTAAACCAGGCCGTCCTGAACAGCTTCGCCAAGAAGCACAAGTGCAAGGTCGCGCTGACGAACTTCACCACCATGGACGAGGCGATGTCCAAGCTCCGCAGCGGGCTGAAGTTCGACGTGTTCATGGGCGTCACGGCGGACGTGCTCGGCCAGCTGGTCGAATCCCGGCTGATCCAGCCGCTGAACCACAGCTACCTGCCGGACATCACGCAGGCCTGGCCGGAATTCACTAACCCGTTCTACGACCAGCAGTGGCAGTACACCGTGCCGTACACGATCTACACGACGGGCATGGCCTGGCGCAAGGACCTGGTGCACGAGAACCCGTACGCGATGAAGAACCCGTGGGCGCTGCCCTGGCAGGCTAAGTACAAGGGCAAGGTCGCGATCCTGGATGACTACCGGGAGGCGATCAGCCTCGGCCTGATGAAAAACGGCCTGTACGACCTGAACACCACCAGCCGCAGCCAGATCGACCTGGCCCGCCGGTCACTGCAAGAGCTGATCGGCCTGGTCAACGTGCATATGAATAACAACGACTACAGCGAGGTGCCGACCGGCCAGACCTGGATTCACCACGCCTGGTCCGGCGACATAGCTGCGGCCGCCGCTTACGTGCCCAAGGGCGTGCCGGTCGAGGCGGTCGGCTACTGGTTCCCGCCGGACGGGAAAGGCCCGGTGGCCAACGACACCCTCACCGTGCTGCGGGCGGCGACGAACCCGGTCCTGGCACATCAGTTCCTGAACTACATGCTGCAGCTCCCGAACGTGCTGGAGAACATCAGCTTCAACGGCTACATGCAGCCGCTCACCAAGGTCACCCCGCAGCTGCTGATCAAGGAGCAGCTGCTGCCGCCGAGCCTGGCGTCCACCGCGGTGCTGCCGTCATATTTCCGCCGCGGGCTCGGTGAGCTGCAGCTGGCCGTCGACACCGACGCGCTGTGGCAGCAGGCCTGGCTCGTCGCGAGCAACGGGATCTAGGGGTGAGCGTGCAGGCACCGCCCCGGCCGCCGGCCCAGCGCCGGCCGCCCGGACGGGGCAGCCGCAAGTCACAGCCGCCGAAGATGTTCTGGATGCTGCTGGCAGCGCCCGGCATTATCTGGCTGGCGGTCCTGTTCATCGTCCCGTTCTACGCCGTGCTCGCGATCGGCGAAGGGCAGCTGAACCCGCTCTACCAGCAGCCGATCGCGATCTACAACCCGCTGAAGTGGAGCTCGGCGAACCTGTCCAACGTGCTGCACGATATTTTCGGCGCCGGCGCGTTCGCCGGCCCGATCGCGGTGCGGACGATCGCCTACGTCGCCATCGCGTCGCTGCTGTGCCTGCTGATCGGCTACCCGGCCGCGTACTTCGTCAGCCGCTTCGCCGGACGGCGCAAGGGCCTGTTCCTGGTGCTGCTGATCGCGCCGTTCTGGATCAGCTACATGATGCGGATGCTGGCCTGGATCGACCTGCTGCAGACCAGCGGGTACGTGAACCGGCTGCTGACCGACCTGCACCTGACCAGCTCGCCGGTGAACTGGCTCGGCGGCCACTCGTTCACCGTGATCCTCGGCCTGGTCTACGGGTACATCCCGTACCTGATCCTGGTGCTGTTCGCCGGGCTGGACCGGATCGACCCGTCGCTGATCGAGGCGGGGCGCGACCTGGGCCTGAGCCGGGCCGCCACCTTCGTCCGGGTCACCCTGCCGCTGTCGCGCCAGCCGATCGCGACCGGGCTGCTGATCACGGTGCTGCCGATGATCGGCGACTACTTCACCAACCAGCTGCTGTCCGGCTCGCCGAGCACCTCGATGATCGGCAACCTGATCGCCGGCCAGCTGGGCACGCCCGGCCTGCAAGGCCAGGGCGCGATCTTGTCGCTGCTGGTGCTGCTGGTGCTGCTGGTGCCGATGATCTACTACGTCCGGTCCACCCACCGGTCTGCACAGGAGGCGTCGTGACCGCAGCTCCCACCGCCGCCGCGGTCTCGGGGCCGGCCGCCGCCACCGCGGCCGCCAGCCCCGGCCGGCCGCGGCGCTGGCGGAACCCGTGGCGCCACCCGGTGTTCCTGGAGGGGTTCACCTGGCTCTACCTGATCTGGTCGCTGGCCCCGATCGTCATCGCCGTGCTGTTCTCGTTCAACAAGGGCAAGTCGCAGAGCACCTACCAGGGCGCGTCGCTGCGCTGGTACACCGGCGACAAGCTCGGCTCGGTACTGCACAACCCGCAGCTGCACACCGCGGTGTCCTTCACCCTGCAGCTGGCCGCCTACACCACGCTCATCGCGGTGCCGATCGGCGTGGCCTTCGCCCTCGGCATCAACCGGTGGCGCGGCCGGATCCCGCTGTCGTTCAACCTGGTGATGATCCTGTCGTTCGTGGTGCCGGAACTGATCTTCGGCGTCGCGCTGTTCTTCCTGTTCACCCACCTGCTGTCGGGCGTCGGGCTCGGCACCCTTGCGGAGATCCTCGGGCTGGTCACCTGGAACGTCAGCTGGCCGGCGATCATCGTCCAGGGCCGCCTGGTCACCATCGGCCGGCAATACGAGGAGGCCGCCGCCGACCTGGGCTGCACTCCCCTGCAGACGATGCGCCGGGTGATGCTGCCGCTGCTCTCCCCGGCCATCTTCGCCAGCGCCATCCTGGTGTTCTCCGGGGTCATCGATGACTTCGTCATCCCGGACCTGCTGTTCTCCAGCGGCAGCAACACGCCGATGGCGGTGATCATTTACAACACCCAGCACGGCGGCAACGGCGGCCCGGCGCTGAACGCCCTGGCCACCATCATGCTGGCCTTCTCGCTGATCGTCGCCGCGATCGGCTTCGCCGGCTACCGGTGGCTGACCCGCGGCGAGCGCATCAACGGCCAGCAGGCGCTGACCACCATCGCCGGCGCTGACTAAGCGGGCGGGCGACGGCCGCGGCCGTCGCCCGCCCGCAGCTGCGCAGCCCGGTCCGGTTCTCCCCCTGGCAGGGAAGCCGGACCGGGCTGCGCAGCTGCGTTAACTAGCGCTGCGTTAACTAGCCCGGAGCACTTCTTCCTCGTCTGCCCCGGCGGCGGCGATGTCGGCCGCCGGGGCGCCGCCGGACAGCACCCGCAGCGCGTCCGGCGCCAGGTAGGCGTGCACCGGGGTGCCCTGGGTGAGCGGCGCCTGAGTGCCGTCGTTCTGCGTCAGTGCCTGCACCTGCGCACCGGGAGCCAGCCGCAGGATCACCTGGGTGTGCGCGCCGAGGTAGACAAGGCGCTCGACCATCGCCGGCACCCTGTTCGGGCCGGGAGACCCGAACTCCTCCACCCGGACCCGTTCCGGCCGGATCACCGCATGCGATGTGCCCGGCGCCTGGGGGCCGCCGTTATCGACCTGCAGCACCGAGTCGCCGAGGCGGACCTGGCAGGCCGCGCCGGGACCGCGGGAGACGACGTCCACCGCCATCAGGTTGGAGATGCCGAGGAAATCAGCAACGTAAGTGTCAGCGGGATCCTCGTAGACTTCATGCGGCGCGCCGACCTGGACGATCTTGCCGTCCCGCATCACCGCGAGCCGGTCCGACATCGTCAGCGCCTCTTCCTGGTCGTGCGTGACGTACAGGAAGGTGATGCCGACCTGCTCCTGCAGCGCCTTGAGCTCGACCTTCAGCGACCGGCGCAGCTTGGCGTCCAGGGCGCCGAGCGGCTCATCCAGCAGCAGCACTGACGGCCGCATGACCAGCGCCCGGGCCAGGGCCACCCGCTGCTGCTGGCCGCCGGACAGCTGACCGGGACGCCGCCGGGTGAACGCGCCGAGCTTGACCAGGTCCAGCGCCTCGGCAACCCGGCTGTCGATCTCCGTCTTGGCGAGCTTGCGGTTGCGCAGGCCGAACGCGACATTCTCGGCCACCGTCAGGAACGGGAACAGCGCGTAGCTCTGGAAGACGGTGTTGACCTGGCGCCGGTGCGGCGGCACCGCGCTGACGTCGGCGCCGTCGAGCAGAATCCGGCCGGACGTCGGCTGCTCGAAGCCGGCGATCAGCCGCAGCGTGGTGGTCTTGCCGCAGCCCGACGGGCCGAGCAGCGAGAAAAACTCGCCGCTGGCGACCTGCAGGTCAATGCCGTCGACCGCCACCTCGGCAAAGCGCTTGGTCAGCGCCACCAGCTCAATTCTGCCACCAGTCACTTCGGCTACCTGCCTTTCTGCGGGACCGCCGGGGTGCCGTCGGCGCTGCCGCGGCCCGGGGTCCAGGCGAATCCCAGCTCGCCGGCGACGAACTGCATGCTGAGCTCGAAGGCGCCTGCCGGGTCGACGGCCGGGTCCCCGAGCGCGATCTGAATGGTCAGCCCGTCCAGCAGGGCGGTCAGGCTGACCGCGAACCGGGCCGGGTCAACGCCGCGGAACTCGCCCTCGTCCTGGCCGGCCAGTACGAGGGAGGTGATGATCTGGCGCCAGCGCTCATCCGAGTTCCGCCGGACGAGCGCCACGGCGGTATTCCTGGCCGCCTGGGCCCACAAGTCCAGCCACAGCTGGCCGGAGTTGCGCGGCTCCGGGTCCTCGTCCGGCAGGCAGCTCATCGCGACGATTTCCTCGAGCCGCAGCGCCGCCGTCGGCAGGGCGGCCATCCGGCGCTGCCCGACCGCGTACCAGCTGTCGTCGTAGTACCGGACGGCGTCCGTGAGCAGCTGGTCCTTGGTCTTGAAGTAATAGATGACGAGTGCCGGGCTGACGCCGGCGCGCTCGGCGACGTCCGCGATGCGGGTCTCGGCGTAGCCGCGCTCGGAGATGACGGTTAGCGCGGCACGCAGCATCTGCTCGCGTCGCTGGTCAGCAGCCGCCGGCGCCAGTGCGACCGCGGCGGGCGGCGCCGTCGCTCGGCGCGGCTCCGTCACTGCGGGCGGCTCCGTCACAGGGTCAGTCCTCTCGGGCTGGCAGTCCTGTACAGCCGCCGCCAGCTGGGAAGTCCCGTTCGTCGTGGTGCTGACGGCGATTTAGGTGCCTGGCACCAGCTCAGTTCCCGCCGCCACTTGTAGATACGGTAGCAGGTTTCTAGACTGAACATTCAGTCAAAGTGCTGCGGGCTGCCGCAGCCGCGAGGAGAGGTTGCTTTCATGGCCGCAACATACGACGCAATCGTGGTGGGCGGGGGGCATAACGGGCTAGTTGCGGGCGCTTATCTGGCCCGCTCCGGTGCCCGGACGGTCGTGCTGGAAAGCAGGCGCAAGACCGGCGGCGCCGCGACGACGGAAGCGCCCTGGCCGGACGCCCCCGAGTTCAAGGTCACCCGGCTGTCCTACGTGATGAGCCTGATGCCGCCGACGATCATCCGGGAGCTCGAGCTCGACCGGCACGGCTACAAGATTTTCCCGATGGGCCCGTACTACCAGGCGTTCCCCGAAGGCGGCTCGATCGCGCTGTACGCCGACGACGCCAAGCGCAACCACGAGGAGGTGTCGAAGTGGTCGAAGAAGGACGCCGACGCGATGCCCCGCTGGGACGCCTGGCTCGAAGGCCTGGCCGACGTCCTCGGCCCGATGCTGCTCACCGTGCCGCCGAACATCGGCTCCCGCAAGCCCCGCGACCTGGCCGGCACCCTGAAGCTGGCCTGGAGCAACCGCGGCCTGAACGTCCGCACCGTCGCTGACGCCACCCGGCTGATGACCATGAGCATCGCCGACCTGCTGGATGACTGGTTTGAGTCGCCGCAGGTCAAGGGCGCCCTGGCGGTAAACGGCGTGATCGGCACCTGGGCAGGTCCGTACGAGCCGGGGACCGCTTACGTCATGGCCCATCATTCCATCGGCGACGTCGGCGACGGCCACCTCGGGAACTGGGGATTCCAGGAGGGCGGCATGGGCGGGGTGTCCGACGCGATCGAGCGGGCCGCCCGCAGCTTCGGCGCCGAGATCCGCCTCAACGCGCCGGTCGTGCGCACGATCATCGAGGGCGGCCGGGCAGTCGGCGTGATTCTTGCCACCGGCGAGGAGATCCGCGCCAAGGTGATCGTCTCGACGCTGCACCCGCGGACCGCTTTCCTGGAGCAGGTCGGCACCGCGAACCTGCCGGATGACTTCAGCACCGACATCGAGCGCTGGAGGACGCGCAGCGGCGTCGTCAAGATCAACCTGGCCCTGGGCGAGCTGCCCAACTTCACCGCCGACCCGGGCTCGGGCCTGCAGGAGCACCACACCGGCTCGGTCGAGATGGCACCGACGATGGAGTACATCGAGCGGGCGTTCCAGGACGCGCGCGAAGGCAGGCCGGCCGCCCGCCCGTTCAGCGACGGCGTGATCCCGACCGCGTTCGACAAGAAGCTGTGCCCCGAGGGCTACCACATCATGTCGCTGTTCACCCAGTGGGTGCCCGCCGACTGGAGCGAGCAGCCGCACACCGCCGAGCTGGAGGCTTACGCGGACCGGATGATCGACTGCTACAACGAGCTGGCCCCCAACTTCAAGTCCTCGATCCTGCACCGGGACATCGTCGGCCCGCACGAGATGGAGCAGGATTACGGCCTGATCGGCGGGAACATCTTCCACGGCGAGCTGTCCCTGGAGCAGCTGTTCCACATGCGGCCGGCGCCCGGCTACGCCGACTACCGCACTCCGGTGGCCGGACTGTACTACGGCAGCTCGGCCACTCACGGCGGCGGCGGCGTCTGCGGCATTCCCGGCTGGCAGGCGGCCAAGGCGGCGATCACCGACCGCAAGAGCGCGAAGAACAGCGGCAGCCTGCGCAAGCTGGCCCGGCGGCCGTGACCCCAGCCACCGGCCGGGACCGGCCGCTGGCGTCGATGCTGGCGGCGCGCAGCGTCGCGCTGGTAGGCGCCTCCCCCCGGCCCGGCTCGTTCGGCCAGCGGATGGTCGACGAAGTGACCAGGAGCCCGGCAAAGCCGCAGGTGCACCTGGTCAACCCCCGGTACGCCCAGATCGGCGAGCGGCGGTGCGTCCCGTCGCTCGCCGATCTCCCCGGCCCCGTCGACCTGGTGCTGCTGGCCGTCCCGGACGCCGCGCTGGAGCAGCAGCTCAGCCTTGCCGCCCGGCGCGGCGACGGGGCGGCGGTCCTTTTCGGCAGCGCTCATGACGAAGCCGCCCGGACAGCCGGCGAACCCGGCGGCACTGAGCCGGACGGGAAACCGGCGGCCGCGCTGCGGGACCGGCTGGCCGCGATCGCCGCGGCCGCCGGGATGGAAGTATGCGGGGCAGGCTGCATGGGCTTCGTTAACGTCAGCGAGGGGCTGCGCGCGATCGGCTACGCCGAGCCGGACCCGCTCCCGGCCGGCCCGGTAGCGCTCGTCACCCACTCCGGGTCGGTGTTCTCCGCGATGCTGCGCACCCGCCGGGCGATCGGGTTCACGCTGGCGGTGTCCTCCGGTCAGGAGCTGGTGACGGCCGCCCCGGCCTACCTGGAGTACGCCCTCAGCCTGCCGGAGACGAAGGTGCTGGCACTTGTCCTGGAGGCCATCCGGCAGCCGGACCAGCTGCGCGGCGTGCTCGCCGCCGCGGCGGACCGGGACATCCCGGTGGTGCTGCTGACCGCGGGGCGCTCGGCCGCCGGGCGGCAGCTGGTGGCCGCGCACTCCGGCGCGCTCGCCGCGGCCGACGGCGGCTGGGAGGCACTGGCCCGGGCGTACGGCGTGCACCGGGCAGGCGACCTGACCGAGATGGCGGACACGCTGGAGTTGTTCGCGATCGGCCGCCGGGCCCGCGCTCCCCGGTCCGGGGCCGCGGGGGCCGCCGGGGCAGCCGGCCAGCACAAGCGGCTGGGAATCGCCACCGTGCATGACTCCGGCCTGGAACGGGCGCATACCGCTGACCTGGCGGCGGAACTTGCCGTGCCCTTCGGCCAGATCAGCGACGCTACCCGGGGCAGGCTCGGCAGCTTCCTGGATCCGGGCCTGGTGCCCGGCAACCCGCTGGATGTGTGGGGCACCGGGGCCGACACCCGCGAGCTGTTCGCCGGGTCGCTGACCGAGCTGGCCCGCGACGAGTCCGTCGGCGCGGTCGCACTGGCAATCGACCTGGTGCGCGAGCTGGACGGGGACGACTCTTACCCCAACGCGGTGCTGGACGCCGCGGCCCGGACCGACAAGCCGGTTGCCGTGCTGAGCAACCTCGCCAGCGTCGTGGACGCCGAGCTGGCAGCGCAGCTGCGGCAGGCCGGGATCCCGGTCCTGGAAGGCACCCGCAGCGGCCTGCTCGCCCTGTCGCACCTGCTCGATCACGCCGGATCGCGGCACCGCGCGCGGCCGGGCGGGCCACTGCGGACCGGCGCCGGTCCGCCCGCCGAGGCCGCCGCGGCCGCCGTAACCCGCGGTGGCCCGGCCGATCCGGCGCGCCGCCGCCGTGGCACCGAACTGCTGGCCGCAGGCGTTACCGGCGGCGAGCCGCTGCTGCGCCTGCTGGCCGACTACGGGATCATCACCTCGCGAACTATCCCGGCAGCCGGCCCGGACGCCGCGGTGGCCGCCGCCGCCACGATCGGCTACCCCGTCGTGCTGAAGACCGGCGAGCCCGGCATCGAGCACAAGTCGGACGTCGGCGGGGTGATCGCCGGGCTGCGCGGGCCGGCCGAGCTCGCCGCCGCTTACGCGGACCTGGCCGCCCGGCTCGGAGCCCGCGTCCTGGTCTGCCAGACCGCGCCGCCGGGTACCGAGCTGGCCCTCGGCCTCGCCCGCGACCATGCCCTGGGACCGCTGATAGTGGTGGGCGCCGGCGGCATCCTGGTCGAGCTGCTGGCCGACCGCGCGGTAGCGCTTCCGCCGGTTGAGGAAGCGGCGGCGCTGGCGCTGATCAGCGAGCTGCGGGCGGCCCGGCTGCTGGCCGGGGTCCGCGGCGCCCCGGCAGCCGACCTGGGCGCCGTCGCCCGGGCGGTTACCGGCCTGTCCCAGCTGGCCGCCGAACTTGGTGATCAGCTGGAGGCACTGGACATCAACCCGCTGATCTGCGGGCCGGCCGGCGCGGTAGCTGTCGATGTCCTCGCGGTCCGCCGCCAGCCGGCATAGGCCAACGGGTCGCCCGCCACCGCGGTGGCCGCCGCCGAGCGGACGGGCGGCCGGCTTACCCGGCGCACCTCGTTATAAGCGCCGACAGCTCGCGCCGTTCCCTAGTGCGTATACTCAGGCGCATGCCCAGGATGCAGGTCTATCTGCCCGACGAGCTGTATCAGCAGGTAAAGGCCCGGCGCCTGCCAGCGTCGGAACTGCTCCAGGAAGCGGTCCGCGCTGAGGTGCGCCGGCAGGACCTGCTGGCGGAAGCTGACATCTACCTGACGGAGCTGCTTAACGAGATCGGCGAGCCATCACCGGCGGAGCAGGCCCGCGCGGACACCATCGCCCTGCGCATCTCCTCACGGCGCGCGTCCCAAGCCAGCTGAGCACGGCGGACGCAGATGCTGGTGCTGGATTCTGACGGCGTGACACGGCTGGCCGAGCGGTCAGGCCGGGCGGCTGCGCTGATCTCGGCATTCCGACGGCAGGGCCTGTGGCCGCCAGTTGTCCCGTCGCCGGTACTTGTCGAATGCCTTACCGGAGACGGATCGCGCGATGCGGCGCAACGGCGGTTCTTGCGAGCATGCGAGGTAGTCGAGACACTGCCTGCCGCGAGCGCGGCCCGCGCCGCCTGGCTCCGCTCCGCAGCGGGCAGAGGATCGGCCGTTGACGCCATCGTCGCGGCCGCCGCTGAGTTCGGCGGCACGGTCGTGACCGGCGACGCAGCAGATATCCGGGCTCTGGCCGAGTATGCGACAGACGTCACCGTCGAGCTGATCTGAGTCCTTCGGGGCAGGGGGCGCCCCGTCAGCCGCCGCTCCGGTGCGGAGTGCCGCGCGCGATGCTCGCAGCCGCCGGGGGTCATTTGCACCGGATGCGCCCCGGAGCGGAATGTCGGCAATAATCGTCCCGTACCGACACAAGATCTCCCCTAGCGGCAGCAAAGAAAGGCCGGCGCCAGTGAGCAGCCAGGACGACTACGCGGTCAGCCCGGGGACCGGCCCGCTGGCGGCGGAACCGCCTTCCTTTGACACCAGTCGCGCTCATCCGGCGCGGGTCTACGATTACTGGCTCGGCGGCAAGGACAATTACGAGGCCGACCGGGATGCCGCCCGGCAGATGATCGAAACCTTGCCTGCGGTCCTGCTCGGCGTGCGGGCCAACCGGGCCTTCCTGCGGCGCGCGGTGCAGTACCTGGTCACCGAAGCCGGGATCCGGCAGTTCCTGGACATCGGGACGGGCCTGCCGACCGCCGAGAACACCCACCAGGTCGCCCAGTCGGTCGCGCCGGAGGCCCGGCTCGTGTACGTGGACAATGACCCGATCGTGCTGGCGCACGCCCGCGCGCTGCTGACCAGTTCGCCCGAAGGCGCCACGGCCTATGTAGACGCCGACGCCCGGAACACCGACACGATCCTTCGCGAGGCGGCGCAGATCCTCGATTTCACCCAGCCGGTTGCGATCATGGCGCTGCTGGTCCTGCAGTACATACCGGACTCCGACCAGCCGCATCAGATCGTGTCCCGGCTGCTGGACGCCGTTCCGCCGGGCAGTTACCTGACGATCTCCGATACCACCACCGACATCGACACCGAGCGAATGGCGGAAGGTACCGCCCGGCTTAACGCGCGGCTTGGCCCGGCGAAGTCCACGCCGCGATCGCGCGCGCAGATCGCGCGCTATTTCGACGGCCTGGACTTCGTCGAGCCGGGGCTGGTGCCCATGCCGCAGTGGCGCGCCCTGGCCAAGCCGGTGGCGATCCCCGCCTACGCGGGCATAGCCCGCAAGCCCTGAACTCGCCGCCTGGTCACGATAGGGCCGCCCCTGGTCCCGACGCAGCATGCAACGGTGTGCTCGCCGGGGTCTGGTTCTTCGCAAGGTCCAAGATGCGATCGCATTGCCCGGCGACCTTCGGATCGTGGGTGGCGAGAACCACTGCTCCGCCCCGCTTGGCAACCTCCAACATTCGCTGCAATGCCACGGCGCGGGCCACTGGGTCCAGCTCGGCCGTTGGCTCATCGGCGATCTGCAACCGCGGCTGCAGTGCCAGCGCACGGGCAACGGCGGTCCGCTGCTGCTGACCGCCGGAAAGTTCCTCGATCAGCTGGTTGGCGTAGTTTTCCAGGCCCACATCTGCAAGCGCTGCCCGGGCAGCAGCGCGCGCGTCGCGCGGCGGATGCCCAGACGCCCGCAGTGCGATCTCCACATTCTCCGCTGCGGTCAGCAGCGACACCAGGCCGTAGCCTTGCAAGATCAGCGAAACCCCGAGCGCAGGCCCGGCGAGGCTCGTAAGCAGCGTGCCATCGAGGAAGACCTGACCCGAGGTCGGTGCCGCCAGGCTCTCACCGGGCCCGACGAACGTGTCCACGCCGGAGAGAATCTGCTGGCCATCCCGCGCATAGCCCAGGCCGCACGCCGTCAGCATCGTCAGCTCCGCTCCGTCTCAGCCCGAAGCAGATGCACGCCATCTGCTGCCGGAACCGCCCTAGCCAGCGATCCGGGTGGCAGTATCTCCAGGAATTCAGGCGGCAGCTGAACCGAACCGTTCCTGCCTACCACGAGGTAGTCCTGCCCGGCATGTCCTTCGGCGCCGACCCGGCCGTCGCGGATAGTTACTGTCCGTTTCATCGCCTGTCCGACTGCAGCATCATGGGTGACCAGGATGACAGTGGTCCCAGCGTCCTCGTTCGCGGCGCGGATCAGGTCGATGACCGCGGCAGCAGAGCGGTGATCAAGCTGGCTGGTCGGCTCGTCGGCCAGCAGCAGCCGAGGGCCGTTGGCCAGGGCAACGGCCCTCGGCTGCTGCTGCTCGCCGCCAGACAGCCGGCCTGCCGGCCGGTGCGCGACGGCTCCGAGCCCTACCGCGTCCAGCAGTCCGGCGGTGCGGCGGCGCTTAGCGGCACCGGACCTGCGGGTGGGGCCTTGCGCGAACTGCACGTTGCCCGCTGCTGACTCGTAGGGCAGCAGGTTACGCGCCGGATTCTGCAGCAAGACGCCGACTTCCCGCAGCCGCATGGCGGCAGCCGACTTCCCGGTCAAGTCCGACAGCCGCCGCCCGCATACCTCGACAACCCCGGCGGTAGGGGGCAGGAACCCGGCGAACAGCCACAGCAGCGTCGACTTGCCCGCACCCGAGGGTCCCAGCAGCGCAACGGTTTCCCCCGCCGCTACCTCGAGATCGACCCCGCGCAAGGCAGTGACCTGCTGGTCTACCGTCCCGTATACCAGCTTTGCAGCACCACGCTGTTGACCAGGGCATTGATGCCTGTCTGCAGGACCGGCACGTCGGCGGTGGTGACGCTGCGGACCCGGAGCGGGTAGCTGAGCACCCCAGTGCCCTGGGCAGCGGCAGGCGCGGCCTGCATCGTGGCCAGGGAGGTGAACAATGCGTCTGCTACCTCAGGCTGCGACAGCGACGTACCGCCGTACTGCCGCTGGAAGTACGTCGATTGAGCCCTGCCGAACCAGTAATCACCAAAGACAGCGGGGATGCGGTAAATGCCTGTCACCGTCAGCGGCGGCCAGCCGGTAACGTGCAGCCGTTCGCCGGGGTGCAGCGAGTACAGTACTGCTTCCGGTCTGCTGATGATCACCTGCCCCGCCCCATGCGGGCACTGGCCGGCAATCTGCAGGTGCCCGCATACCCCAGCGCGCCAGTCCACCGGAACGGGACCCTGGGAAAGGCTCCAAGTGCCCTGGGTCTCCAGGTCCCGGATCGGCGCTGCGAACAACCGGCGCGCCGGTCCAGGGCCTAGCGCCGCGGAAAGCTGGCTGTCCACCTGCGACTGCATCGTCGCCAGGACATCCTGCAGCGTCCCGGTCCCGGTGGCTTCCAGGCCGCGGTTAAGCGGGCCGCCGCCACCCGTGCCGTCCCGCATGATGGAGATCTTGGCGGCCGCGTAGTACAGCGGCCCGGTGGCTGCCGTTGCGGTCGCGATCAAGGCCACTGCCAGTATCAGCAAGGCGGCGGCACGCCGGTGCGCAAGGCCGCGGAGCACGCCGGGAAGGCGGTTCACCGGGCACGCGCCGAAGGCAGCCAGATGAGCGGGAATCCCGGTCCGTGCGAGGGTGCCAGCACTGAGCCGGTCACGCTTGCCACCACCCATGTACTGGCTTGCGCAGCGCTGCAGGTAATCGATGCGTTGTCGGGCGACCAAATGCACCACTGGTAGCTGCCAGTCACCGGCGGCAGGCGCCTGATCGCGGTGCGGCCGCCAATCGCCCAAATCCGCAAGTCCTGCTGGCTGCCATCGGCGGTGACGAAGCCGAGCTGGCGGCCGGACGGCGACCACGCTGGGTTGCTCGTCATGCCGGTGGTGGCACCGACGCCAAGCAGGCGGCCATTGCGGCGCAGCAGCAGCAGCCCCGAATCTTGCGGGCTTCCGGAGGTCGGGTGCACGACCACCGCTACCTTGTCGCCCTGGGGATTTGGGTAGAGGTAAAACGCTATTGGCGTGGCCGGCCGCTGCCGGAGGTCACGATTTATTACTGCGGCGGTGGCCAGCGGCTGCACGGGCCGCCCAGCGTCCCGCAGTTCAGCAATAGCGTCCGGTGGCACTTGCTGATTCACAGACGACGCTGCGGGCGGTGCGGCGACGGTGACGAAAGCACCCGGTGCCTGCGGATCACCAGCGGCCCAGTCGGCGATGCCGAGACGGCGCGAAAGGCCGGTACTCATGAAGTTGACCGAGACGGGATTCTGGCTTGACGAATAGCCGGAGAAACCGTCCAGCGTGACAAGCGCGCGGTTATGGTCGGAGAAAGCGCTTGGTGCGGCGGCGACGTAATTGCTGATTGACGGCAGCTTGGCTGGGTAAAGCGATGCCGTGCCGTTGCGGCGGACCGAGACCACCTGGCCGTCAGCAAGCCACAGGTAGCTGCCGTCAGCAGCTGCCGCGGCGCGCTGGCCAGTACTGCCCAGCGCGCTCAGCCGGCTTCGATGCGCGCCGGACGGGTCGGAGAGCACCAGGTACCCGGTCGAGTCAAGGGCCACGATCCGGCCGTGATCAAGCTGCGCCGGGAACGCATGATCACGAGCAGCCGGGCTCTGCCGCGAGTGGTGCAGGGCCGGCAGCCCATACCACGCGACCGCGCTGACCGCCCCTGCTGCCGCGGCCGCCATTGCCGCGATCAGAAGCCGCTGGCGCCATGAGCGCGCCGGCGGCTCAGGATCGAGCGCGGGAAACCGGGCTCGGGGCGCGGCCAGCTGGAATCGGACATGGCCTTACGCTATTAACACTAAATTACAGCGGAATTAAGATCGCGCCCTGATGCCATAACGAGGCCAGCCGGTCCGGCTCGCCGCCGGCCAGCGCCCCGGCGGGACTGCGCTTAGAAGATGACGTAGACCTTGCGGATCTGCTCGTGGATCTGCCAGGTGCCGGCCCAGCCGCGGGGGAAGACCGCGGTGTCGCCGGGGCCGATGTCCTGGGGCTTGCCGCCATCCGGCGTCACCGTCATCCGGCCGGCCACGATGTACACGAACTCGTGCGTCTCCAGCTTCCAGTAGGACGGGCCGGCCGCGCACTGCCAGACGCCAATCTGCTGCTCGCCGTCCGCCCACAAGGTCAGGCCGTGCGTCGCCATCGGCTCGCCGGTTGCCTCGTCTAGCGGTCCCCAGTCTTCCAGCTCAGCGGACTTAGCGTCGGCCAGGTACGGGGTGAGAATGTCAGTCATGATCGTTCCTTTCGGTGGCGGGCAGGATTTCGGTGGTCGATCTACCTCGGGGAAAGCGTCAGGGATCCGCAACGCTGCCGGGGAACGGCAGGGCGATCGGGTCGGCGGCCAGCGCGCTGTTGCCGTCGGCGTCGAACCGGTCCAGGCCGAGCGCGGCGACGTCGGTCACCGCTGAGGTTCCGGTCAGGGCGACATCGGCGGCGGCGCGGGCCACGGCCGGCCCCCACATCATGCCGGCACCGCCCGCACTGGCCACCGTAAGCCCGTTTAGCGTTCGGTCCTTGATCTTGGCCGGGCCGATGATCGGCAGGTGGTCAGGGGTGAAGTCGATGGTGGCCGCCCACACCCGGCGCAGGCCCAGGCCCGCGGTGACCGGTACGAGCTCAGCCAGCCGCTGCCGCATCAGGGCCAGGTACGGCTCGTCCACGCAGGCGGCCGGGCCGGGCGGCTCGGCGGGGTTGCTCATGCCGAACAGCAGGCCGCCCTCCTCGGGGCGCCAGTACAGCCCGGCAGACAGGTCGAAGACCATCGGGAGGCGGGACGGGTCCAGGTCCGGGTGCGGCTCGGTGACCGCTACCTGGTGGCGGACACCGCCTGCCGGGACGCTCATTCCCGCCAGCGCGCCGACCTGCGCCAGTTCGGGGCCGCCGGTCAGCACCACGATCGGGGCGCTGACCGGGCCGCCCGACGTCTGCACGCCGGTGACGGTGTCCCCGTCGGTGAGCAGCCCGGTGCAGGCCACCCGCTCGCGCACGTCGACCCCGGTCACGGCCAGCGCGATAGCGTAGGCAGTCACGTTGCGCGGCGGCGTCAGGTAGCCGTCCGCCGCGCAATGAGTTCCGCCCAGCGTACGGCCCGGCGCCATCGCCGGGTTGAGCTCGTCGAGCTCGGCTGAGGTGAGCCAGCGGACTGACAGGCCGAGCCCGTTTTGCATGGTCATCCGGGCTTTGGCTGCCGCGACATCGGCGGCGGTGAAGCACGGCAGCAGGTAGCCCTGCGGGGTGAAACCGGAATCGGTGCCAAGCTCGTCATGCTGGCGCAGGTAGAACTGGCGGGACCATTCGCCGAGCTGTACGGCCCACGGGGTGCCCCCCTGGGTGCGGACGACGCCGGCGGCGCGGCTGCTGGCGCCCGCGCCGAGGGTGCGCTTCTCGATCAGCGTCACGCTGGCCAGCCCGGCCTGGCGCAGGAAGTAGGCGCACCAGCCGCCGACCGTCCCGCCGCCCACGACGATGGCGTCCGCGGTGTCGGGCTGAGCCCGGGAAACCATTGGCACGAGATTGATGCTGGCATAGACTGAACGTTCAGTCAAGAGTGCGGATGGCGTCGGAGAGGCTGGAACCAGTATGTACGGGTTGTCGGAGAGTGATCTGGAGATCCAGGCGCGGGCCCGGACGTTCGCGGACGAGCTGATCCCCTTCGAGGTAGCCGCCGAGATGAACGACGGCGAGCTGCCTAAGGACGTCACCGCGCAGCATGCCGCCCGGGCCAGGGAACTCGGGCTGGCCGCGGCGAACATGCCAGCTGACCTGGGCGGCGGCGGCTGCACGTCGCTGCAGCAAGTGCTCATCCAGGAGCAGGTCGGCCGGGTTACCAACGCCCTGGCCTGGCCGGCGGCCACGCCCCCGTCCTGGCTGCCGGGCGTCGCGACCGACTACCAGCTGAGCAGGTTCGTGCTGCCAGCGATCCGCGGCGAGCGCGAGGAGTGCTATGCGATCACCGAGGAAGGCGCCGGATCGGACGTGGACGCGATTGAGGCGACCGCGCGGCGCGACGGCGACGACTACCTGCTGACCGGCATCAAGTGGCACGTGACGTCCTACAACACCGCCGACTTCGCGTTCTTCCAGGGCAAGCTGGCCGGCGGCGAGCACGCCGGCGAGCACGCCATGTTCCTCGTCGACCTGCCGAGCCCCGGCGTGACCGTGGTCCGCACCCCCGCCTACACGCACACGATCAGTCACCATCACCCGATCGTGGCCTTCGACAACGTCCGGGTGCCGGCCGCGAACCTGGTCGGGGCCGAAGGCGGCGGGATGAACTTCGCCTACGAGTGGTTCCGGTTCGAGCGGCTAATGGTCGCCGCCCGGTGCCTGGGCGCGGCTGAGCGGCTGACCGCGGAAATGACCGCCTTCGCGATGGCGCGGCAGGTGCAGGGCCAGCCGCTGGCCGCGCTGGGCCAGATCCAGGCGATGCTGGCGGACAGCCTGACCGAGCTGTTCGCGGCCCGTTCGCTGACCTACGAGACCGCCCGGGCGATCGACGCCGGCGCCGATGTGAAGGTGTCGCACGCGCAGTGCTCGATGGCGAAGCTGTACGCCTCGGAGATGGCCGGGCGGGTCGCCGACCGGGCCGTCCAGGTCTTCGGCGGCCGCGGCTACATGCGGGAGTACGTCGCCGAGCGGTTCTTCCGCGAGCTGCGGGTCGAGCGGATCTGGGAGGGCACCAGCGAGATCCAGCGCGCCATCATCGCCGGCCAGATGATCAAGCGCGGACCGGCCGCCCTGGCCTGACCGGGCGCGGGGCCGGGGCGGGGGGACGGGGGCCCCTCAGGCCGCGGCCCCGTCCCCCGGCCTCTGGTCTCTGGTCTCTGGTCTCGCCGCGGTCCGCAGCGCCCGTCCCCCGCCCCTGGGTCTCGGCGCGGTCCGCGGCGCCCCCGCGCCCCCAGCGCCGCTCCGCAATAGCGTCGATGGAACATTACCGCTAATAGAGCAATAGCAATGGTCCATCGACGCTGAATGTCTTCCCGCAGTCCGCCCGGCCTGAGGCGCCGCTAGCGGGGCAGCGCGGCCAGCGGGGCAGCGCGGCCTCGATCACCGCGACCAGTTCCGGGTCGTCCGCGTGGCATCCCGGCCGGACGTAGCAGTCCGTCTAGCCCGGCATTGACGTCTTGGCGTCAATGCCGGGCTAGAATACCGTTGTGAACAGAACCGCGCTGATCCGCAGGATCAGCCGTGAAGCACAGCGCCGGGGTATTCCGTTCACATCGACCGGCGAGGGCACCCGGCACGAGTTATACAAGCCCGGCTCGACAAAGATCCCGATACCGCGGCACACCGAGATCGGCCAGCGAACGGCCGAGGACATCCTGCATGAGTGCCAGGACGAGCTAGGAAAGGGCTGGTGGCGGAAGTGAAGACCTACCGCGCTGAGCTAGAGCGCGACGGCCGCTGCTGGCGCATCCGCGTCCCCGACGTCGACCGCTCGACCCAGGCTCGCAGCCTGAGCGAGGCCGAGGCCATGATCCGCGATCTCATCGCCATCATGGAGGAAGTCCCGCCTGCCTCTTTCGCCGTGGACATGAGGATCATGCTCCCTGAGGACATCCGTCAGGAACTCCAGCAGGCGGTGGCGCTCCGTGAGGAGGCCAGGGTGGCGCAAGCCGAGGCTGCCCGGCTGGCCCGGGACGCGGCTCAGCGGCTGCGTTCCCTCGGGCTGTCCCTGCGCGATATCGGCCAAGCCCTCGGGGTGACGTTCCAGCGGGCCAAGCAACTCGTCGACGAAGCGGCCGCACAGCGCCCCAGCCACGTGTGACCTGGCCTGACTACCTGTTCCCGGCACCCTGGCTGCACCAGGGCCGGTACGGCGCGGTCAGGCGGCAGCGGCGCCAGCAGGCCCACTACCTCTGGGTCTCACTGCGGTCCGCAGCGCCCCCCGCACCCAGGGCTGCCCCGCAATAGCGTCGATGGAGCATTGCCGCTAATAGAGCAATAGCAATGGTCCATCGACGCTGAATGTCTTCCCGCAGTCGCCCGGCCTGAGCCGCCGCTAGCGGGGCAGCGCCGTTAGCGGGGCAGCGCCGTTAGCGGGGCAGCGCGGCCTCGATCACCGCGACCAGCTCCGGGTCGTCCGGCGCGGTACCGGGGCGGAACCGGCCGGCGATCGTCCCGTCCGGCCGTACCAGGAACTTCTCGAAGTTCCACTGCACGTCCCCGGCTTCCCCTGCGGCGTCCGGCACCGCGGTCAGCTCGGCGTACACCGGGTGCCGGCCCGGCCCGTTCACCTCGATCTTCTCGAACATCGGGAACGTCACCCCGTAGGTGGCCGAGCAGAACTCGCCGATCTCCGCCGCCGTCCCCGGCTCCTGGCCGCCGAACTGGTTGCAGGGAAAGCCGACCACGCTGAAACCCCGGTCGTGCAGCCGCTCATGCAGCCGCTCCAGCCCGGCGTACTGCGGCGTCATACCGCACTTGGACGCGACGTTAACGACCAACAGCGCGTTCCCCGCCAGCTGGCCCAGCGAGCCCGGCTCGCCGGATAGGGTACTGACGGGAATATCGTAAAGGGTCATAAACTGGCCTTTCGCGGCGGGAAAACTTCGGCAACCCGAAAATTGGTCTCCGGAACTGCCACAGCGTCAGCGCCAACGTCGCAGCCCGCCGGTGTCTTCCGCTCGCGCCGCCGGCCGGCGGTGAACGCGGCAGCGGGCGCGGGCGACAGGCGGCCGTCGGACAGTAGGCAGCCCGCGACAGGCGGCCGTTGGCTCTGCATGCCGCCGCGCATGCCGCCTGCGCTTGCCGCTGGGTGGCTCACTGCGCCAATGTGAGAGTCATGACCGACACTGCCCGCCCGCCCGGACTGCCGGACCCGCCCGGACTGACAGCGCCGCCCGGACCGCCAGGGCCGCCCGGACTGACAGCGCCGGCGGCGACCGCGGCGGAGGTCCCGCGCTGGTACGCACGGCCGGCAGCCCGCGCCTGGAATCCGCCGGCAGCGGCGGACGGGGAAGCTAGCTCAGCCGCCGGGGTTCAGGCCTTCCACGCCAGCATCCCTGGGTACGCGCCGACCCCGCTGACTGAGTTCCCGGCGCTGGCGGCGCAGCTGAACGTCGGCCGGGTGTTCGTCAAGGACGAGTCCTGGCGGCTGGGACTGCCGGCGTTCAAGGTGCTCGGCGCGTCCTGGGCGGTAGCCCGGCTGGTCGCCGCCCAGGCCGGCCTGACCGGGCAGCTGACGTTCGCCGCCGTGGCCGCAGCCGCCCGGGGCGCCCCCGGCGGCAGCCAGCTCATCCTGGTGACGGCGACCGACGGGAATCACGGCCGCGCGGTGGCCAGGATGGCGGCGCTGCTCGGCCTGCGCGCGCAGGTGTTCGTGCCCCGGGTCATCTCCCCGCAGTCGGCGGCAGCCATCGCCGCCGAGGGCGCCGCGGTCACCGCGGTAGACGGGACCTACGACGAGGCGGTCGCGCGCGCGGCCGGGTTCGCCGCCGAGCACCCGGCTGACAGGGCCCTGGTCCAGGACACCGGCTGGCCCGGTTACGAGGAGGTGCCCGGCTGGGTGGTGGCCGGGTACGCGACTCTGTCGCGGGAGATCGATGCCCAGCTCGGCGAGGCGGGCGCTAGCGGGCCGGCGCTGGTCGCGGTACCGGTGGGCGTGGGGTCGCTCGCCCAGGCCATCGTCGGGCACTACCGCTGCGGCGGCTCGGAGCACCGTCCTGCCGTGCTCGCCGTCGAGCCGGATACGGCCGCCTGCGTCCTGGTCAGTCTGTCCGCCGGGAAGCTCAGCCAGGTCAGCACGGCGGAGACAATCATGGCCGGGCTGAACTGCGGTACCCCGTCCAGCATCTGCTGGCCGATGCTGCGAGCAGGCCTGGACGCGGCGATAGCCGTCAGTGACCACGACACAGCCAGGGCCGTCAGCGACCTGGCCGCCCTCGGCCTGCAGGCCGGGCCGAGCGGCGCCGCGTCACTGGCCGGAGCGCGGTCAGCGCTGACCGGCCCTGGCTGCGCCCGCCGCCGCGCCGAGCTCGCCGTCGGCGCCGCATCGGTCGTCGTCCTGCTCAGCACCGAAGGGCGGTGCGAGGAAGTTAGCCCGCGGCCGGCGCCGGAACGACTGCCCGGCTCCAGGCCGGCTGACCCTGGTAACCCCGCGCAACCAGCGAGATGAACTGGTACACGGCATCCTCGTCGGCGGACAGCGGGCCGGGCCGGGCGTGCTGCGAGGACAGGCCGCGCTGCACCGACTCGCACGCGCTCCAGTCCTGCCGGTTGGTGATGTCCCAGAATTCCATCGCGTAGCCCGGATCGAAGCCGGGCCGCTCGACGGCCTCGGGCGCGAATGACCAGGAGCACTCGATCCTGGTCCGGTCGGCGGACAGCGGCATCAGCCGGTGCGTCATCACGTAGTCGGGGTGCAGGCTGAGCAGCACGTTGGGGAACACGTTCAGGTAGATCACGGTGCGCAGGCCGGCCGCGTCCAGTCCGCGCAGCGCCGGGGCGTGACTGACGCCGTCCAGCGACATGGTGTCCATGCCGGGCCGCAGCTCCATCCAGCCGCCGACCCACGCGCCGCCGTCGGCCGCATAGTTCTCGCCGCTGCGCGGCGGGCTGACCGCGCACAGTTCCGGGTGGATCGACGGGCAGTGGTAGCACTCGTGATAATTCTCGGTCAGGATCTTCCAGTTCGCGGCCGCGTCGTAGACGTGCCGTCCGGCGACGGTGAGCCGTTCCGGCTCGTACGGCGCCAGCAGCCCGGTCACCGCGGCAAGGGACTCACTCAGCGAGTCGGCCGTGCCGGAACCATCCACGAAAATGAGCCCGGCCCACTCCGTGACCGGAAGCTCCGCCAGCCCGAAGGCAGAATGCTCGAAGTCCCCGCGGCCCTTGAAGCCCGCAGCCGCGAGCAGCTCGCCGCCAAGTGAGTAGGTCCAGGCGTGATACGGGCAGACGACCGAACCGCGCTGCACGGCCGAGCCGGCCGGCAGCAGCTCGTGGCCGCGATGCCGGCAGGTGTTGGCGAAGGCCCGCAGCGTGCCAGCCTCGTCGCGGATCAGCAGCACGCTGCTCGGGCCGAGCTGCTCGGCCCGCTGAGCGCCGGGGCCGGCCACGTCGGCGCTGAACCCGACGCAGGTCCAGCCGCCGCCGAAGAAGTGCTGCTGCTCCCAGGCGAAAACCGCCGGGTCGACGTAGGCAGCCCGGGGCAGCATGCGGCTGCGGTCGAACGGCTGCAGCGTGGCCGCCAGTGCGGCAGGGTCGAGCGGCGCGGCGGGATAATCATGCTGACTGACCATACAGTCAAGGATAGGCACCCCGTTGCCGGCTGTCTAGTGCAGCCCCTCAATAGTTCCTTGCTGGCTCCTGGTTACGGTGTGTCGCGGTTAGGCGGCCTGGGCGAGGCTGTCTTGCCGGGTGTGGCGTTCGAGGTAGCAGGCGTGGTCGGCGTCGGCGTC
>JAABUX010000337.1_pt1 | contig 79601 bp, 70 predicted proteins | sample 5561851 | NCBI WGS metagenome assembly JAABUX01 (sample SAMN10711883, study PRJNA513361) | rock metagenome | isolation source: Antarctica rocks | place: Antarctica: Victoria Land, Richard Nunatak red sandstone | collected 2016-01-03 | reverse complement strand
ACAACGTCATCATGCGGTACACTGCCGCTGGCATCAGGAGCCTCCTTCCCGTAGCGTGTGGCTTTAGCACCTGCACTCTACCAAAGTCTGCCCCTGATGCCACTCCTCTTTTAGCGGAAACTAGAGTGTAACAAATCTCTTTTATCGCTGATCTACATAAACGTCGCCGCCCGCAGCTTTGGGCCATGACGATGGGGACCGCGCGCCTTTTCTTGTTTACGTCGCTACATCGATATAGATGGACGGGCCACGGCGACTAGCGGTGGTCGCCCGCAGGGCATGACGTCCGGCGCGCAAGGGCCATTGAATGGTGCAGGGGACGGCGGCGCACGTCGCGGCCACGCGGTCGTCCACGAGCAGACGCACCTCGCCGCGCGAGCGCACCACGCCGTTCACGCCGTTCGGATAGTCGATAGTTATGTCAATCTTTTGGTCGGCACGTGGGATGGCTTGACTGATCATGTACCGTGCCCCACTAGTTGGATCGGCCACGACGGGCAGCGCCGAGGCCCGCGCGCTCGTGGGCGCGGTCGTGGGCGCCGTTCCGGCGATGAACAACTCGTCGGCGACGGCGGGGCAGCGCGCGGTTGGCAGGAGGCCGCTAGCGCGGCAGATGGGGCGACGCACCATGCCGGGCGGGAGCGTGAACGGCTCTGGGGCCACGCCGCGCAGCGCGGACTCCATCACGTCGTGCCAGATCGGCGCCGCGCCGGTGATGCCCGAGATATCGACCATCGGCGCGTTGTCGGCGTTGCCGACCCAGACGCCGGTCACGAGGTCGGGCGTGTATCCCACCGCCCAGTTGTCGTGCCAATCGGTCGTCGTCCCCGTCTTCACCGCCGCCTGCCGGTCGGGCAAAACGAGGATGCTGCCGGCGCCGAAGGCGGGCAGCCGCGCACCGTCGTCGGCCAGGATGTCCGTCATCAAAGCGGCGAGCTGTGGCCCGCGCGGGCCGAATGCCTGGGCCGGCGGTGAGGACGCGGGCGCATACAGCACGTGTCCCCCGGCATCCGTCACCGAGAGGAGCGCGCGCGGCGCCGCGTGAAGGCCGCGCGCGGCGATGGCGCCGTAAGCTGAGGTAAGATCGAGCAACGTGACCTCGCCGCCGCCAAGAGCGAGGGCAGGCCCATAGCGGTCGGTCTGGTTCATCGTCGTGATGCCGGCGGCGTGCGCTGTCGCCAGCATCCGCGCAGCGCCGACGCGCGCGAGCGTCTCCACGGCGGGAACGTTGAGCGACGAGCCGAGGGCCACGCGCAGCGGGACACGGCCTAGAAACCGCCCGTCGTAGTCTTGCGGCCGGTACGGCGTCCCTTCGCGCGTGTAGAAGGTCGTCGGGACATCGTCGAGCAGCGATGCGGCGGTCAGGTGGAGATCGCGCGCGCCGGGCGACCAGCGGTCGAGCGCGGCGATATAGGTAAAGGGTTTGATGGCCGAGCCGGGTTGCCGGGGGGCCAGGGCCACGTTGTAGGCGCCGTCGATGGCCGCGTTAGTCGGATCGGCGGAGCCGACCATGGCCAGGATGTCGCCGTCGCGCGGGTCGATCGAGACGACCGCGGCGTCGTGGGCGTTATGTTGCGGGGCGATGTGGTCCAGGCGCCGCGTCGTCGCCGCCCGAGCGGCGTTCTGGAGACCGAGATCGAGCGTGGTGTGGATAACGAGCCCACCCCGCGCGACCCGCTCAGGCCCAAGACGGTCGGCGACGAGACCGAGCACGTAGGTGGTCCAGTGCGGCGCGAGGCCGGGAGCGGCCGACCCGATCCTCACCGTCTCCGTCGCGGCCAGGCGCTCTTGCTCCGGCGTGATGAACCGATGAGACTCCATCAAGCTCAAGACCTGTAGGGCGCGTCGATGGGCGGCGTCGGGGTGACGCAGCGGGTCGTAGAGCGAGGGCGCGCGCGGCAGCCCGGCGAGCAGCGCGGCTTGAGCCAGATCGATCGCACCGATCGAGCGTCCAAAGTACAGCTCCGAGGCGGCCTCGGCGCCGTAGGTCAAAGCCCCGTAGCTCACGTTGTCGAGATAGAGCGCTAGGATGGAGTCTTTGCTGTAGCGGCGCGTCAGCTTGAGCGCCAGGAGAGCTTCGTGCAGCTTACGCCCCAGCGAACGCGACTCGCGGTCGCCCGGAGAAAGCAATAGATTGCGGACGAGCTGCTGTGTGATCGTCGAGCCGCCGTAGGCGGCGCGGTCGAGCCGCGCATCGAGAAAGGCCGCGCGCACGATGCCGATGGGATCGATGCCGGGATTGCTGTAGAAGCTGCCGTCCTCGGCGGCGATCGTGGCCTGCCTGAGCGCGAGGGGAAAGGCGTCGAACGGGACGACGTCGTGCCGGGCGCCGCCACGCGGGAGGTCGGCGATGACCACACCGTGCCGATCGAGCACGACCGTGTCGGAGACGGGTGCTGCCGCCGAGAGATCGGGCAGCGGCGTCAAGGCATAGGCCAGCACGCCGGCGCCGGCAAGAAGAACGAGCAGGGCAAAGACGACCAGCACGAGGCGACGGAGCACACGCCAGCGGCGCGCGCGCGGCGTACGCGCCGTACCGGACTCTCGGCTCCTTCTCTTCAGGCTCATCGGCGCCCCCCCTTACCCAGTAACATAGCGCACCCGCGTCGTCGCCGCTCCCACTCGCGGGAGCGGGTCCGTCTAGGCCGGGACAGCCGATAGTCCTACAGGGCGCCCCTACTAAATGGTGAATGACACGTCGCCGCCGTACAGCCGTAAATGTACCAAAGACAACGGAGAGAACGAGGGGTTTCCATGGACGATGCTACGGCTATGCTGGCTGCCCGCGACCGTCGACGCATGGCCATCGTCGTCGGATCCACGCCCGCGCCCTCCGAGACGCATCTGATGCGCGAGATCGACGAACTAGAACGTCTCGGCTGGGACATTACGCTGTTTCTGGCGCCGGGAGTCGGAGCCTCCCTGCCTCCTGGAGACAAAGAACGCGGGGAGCGCCGCGTCGCGCACGGGGTCGCGCCCTCGACGCACGTGCGCGGTGGAACCTTGATGTGGTGGTTGCGCCGCGATCCGTGGCGCGTCCTGGTCCTCTACGCCGTCGTCATCACCGCCCAAAGCCGTCGGCCGCGGCGCCTTCTCTCGTCGATCGCGACGATCCATCATGCCTTTTACTGGGCCCGTCACGCGCACCAAAGCGGACTGACCCAACTCCACGCGCACGGCGCCGGCGATGTCGCTCTCGCGGCCTGGGCCGTGAGCCAATTAACGGGCTCCGCGTACAGCATCAGCTGCTTTGGTCGCGATGTCGACGGCGACGACAAAATGCTCCGGCGCAAGATGCGCGACGCCTTCGCTATCACTGCCTCGTCGCGCAGTCTACGCGACCAGCATTTAGCCACGCTGATCGCTCCGCGCGACCTCGCGCGCGTCTCGGTTATTCCTCCAGGCGTCGTGGCCGCGGCGTACGCGGTCCGTACGGACCGCGGGCGCGAACGGGGCCGCGCCATCACGCTTCTAACGGTCGCCCCCCTCGTCGAGGGGTCGGGGCTCACGGCCTTGATCGACGCCTGCGCCGACCTCATGGCGCGAGGCTGCTACGTGCAGTGCCAGATCATCGGCAGCGGTCCCGCCTGGTCGGCCTTGTGGCGCAGGATAGCCGACGCCGGCCTCCAGGGTCGCGTCGTCTTAGCCGGCGCCCAACCACGCTCCGAGATCAGGCGTGCGCTCCAAGGTGCGTCTTTCTACGTTCAACCTGCCGACCAATGCGCCTCCCCCGACGTGCCCACGGCCTTGATCGAAGCCATGGCGCTCGGCGTGCCCGTCTTGGCGACGCGCACGAGCATTCATATGGAGTATGTGATCGATGGGTCGACCGGGCTGCTGACGCCGCCCAACGCCTCTAGCGCGCTAGCCGACGCCATCGTCCGTTTAGATCGGGACGAGAGTCTGACGCGCGCGCTGGCGCGGGCCGCGCGCGCGCGCATCATCGCGGGCGCCGACCTGCACCACGCGATGCTTCTTTTCCACACCCTACTAATCGAGAAGCGCGACAGCCCGGCGCATGAACGTGCATTGGCGCTACGGGGAGTCGAGGTGCTCAGCGCTACGCAACAGTAAGACGACGTGGTGCACGACACGGAGTCACGCGCCAGCGACCTAACAAGAAGAGGATGATAAACTGATGGCGAAGACGAACCGAGAATTCAAGGAGCCCTTGGAAGACGACGACGCGGTGCATCCGGCGTTTTGGGCGCTAGAGGGATACGACGACCCCGACGCTTTCATGGCAAAAATCTCCGCGGTCGGCGAACAACCGTTAGTCGTGGGGAACAGGACGCCCGCCGCGCCGGGCGTTAGCTCCTTCGGCGCCGCGGGCGACAATGACGCGCTGCCTGAAGCCCTGATCGGCGACGAGGAAGCCGTGGCGCCGACGGCGTCGTACAGATATGAGTCTCCGCGCTACGCCTTTACTACCGATTCTCGCGACGCGGTCAACGCCGACGAAACATCCTATTCCTGGAGCGAGGCGCAGCCCGCGTTCATGGCGCTGACGATGGAGGACAACGCCGCGGGCCAGTCGGAAGAAGCGAAGGATCGACTGGCCCGGCTGCAGAGCGTACGGGTCGGATACGCGGACTCAGAGGAATCCGCGCATTCATCGTTAGCGGAACGCGCTCCTGTAACGCTAGTCGAGAGCTACAGCGCGTCGCCCCTTTCGCCCTTTTTTGATGATGCGGAAGAAGCACGGCACGACGAAGCGGGCGTAGGGCGTCACGATGCGCTCGTTCCAACGTATGATGAAGATCAAAGACAACACAAACCGTACGGCGAGGGTGCGATGGACGACGATGAGAGCCTTGATGTCTCGGCGATGCAGCACGGCGGGCAGGCCGAAAACGCCGACGATTGGGAGGAGCAGGAACGCTCCGAGCAAGCGAGGCAGCGTGGACGGTGGCTGCTGGGCGTCGCGGCGGGCCAGAACCTAAGAAAAGAGCCCGAGGCGTCCACGCCCCACGCCAGCGCATACTCCAGCGATGAGCTGGCGCCTCACGGCGAGGGTCACGACGCGCCAGCCCCCCTTACCGTGGATGGGGAGACTGCCCTAGGAGCCGCCTCTACGATGGATGGAGAGTCGGTCAGGGCAGCTTCCTCCGCGACGACTAACCTGGAGGGAGCTATACCGCTTACGCCCATTGTCGAGAACGAGTCGAACGCGCTGACGGAGCACGCAACCGGCATAGAGGGCGCACCAATCCCCCTCTCGACGAAGACCAGGAAGGTTTTCACGCCGACGACATCATGGATGAACACTGCTGGGCCAAAGGCGAAGGCCGCTCGGCCAGCGGCGGAAGCGTCCGCGACGACCGCGGGGGCCTCTAACATGCTCGGCCGCGACGTTCCCCGGCGGACCCAACGCTTGGTGATCGGCGCCATACCGGTCGTCATCGTGGTCGGAGCCCTTGGCTGGAGCACCTTGCAGAAGACGCCCACGGTCGGGACGAACACGGCGCCGCCCCCCCCAGCGTTCGCCCCGCGTGCTCCCTTCACCCCGATAGCGGGTTCATCTCTCGCCATTGCCTCCGTTCTGGGCAGCACAACGGGACTCTACGCGCCGCGCGAAGCGGCTTCCCTTGGCGACGGCCGGATCGCCGTCGTCGATACGGGGCACGCGCGGACGGTCATCCTCGACGCGCGAGGACGTTTGCTCACTACGCTGAGACCGGCGCGTGGAGCGGTCAAGCCCGTCGCTCTGAGCGTCGGCGCCGCCTACATCTACGTGCTCGACGCGACCTCCGGCTCGATCGACCGTTACCTCAAGTCCGGCGTCTCCTTCCGCACGGTCATCACCAACGCCGCGCTCAAGGGAGCGACGGGCCTGGCGCTCGGGCCTGGCAAGACGCTCTACGTCGCCAACCCCCTCACCAACCAGATCACCGCGATCGACGGCTCTAACGGCCAGATCCTGCGCCAACTCTCTCCGTCGCGCGGTGCGGGACAAGGAATCTTCGCCGGTCCGACCGACGTCGCCGCCTCGACATTGGGGTCGCTCTACGTCCTCGACAGCGGCGCCGACCGCATCGAAGAGTTGACGCCGCGCGGCGCCTACGTCGCTCAGTGGGCGACGCCGCACTCGACGGCGAAGAAGCCCGTTCATCTGCTGGCCCTACCGGATAGGCGTGTCGCCGCCACGGACCCCTCGGGGGCCTTGCTGGTCTACCCGCGCGGCAGCGGTCCCGCCACGCGCCATACCTTGACGGGCGCAGGCGTCGTACAACCGCTCGGCCTCAGCCTAAACGCATCTAATGACCAGATCATCGTCGTCGACGCCAAGGGCGACCGCCTCTTGCAGGTCCACCTGCCCCGGTAACCCGGATCACCACTATATAGACGAAGAAGGGCGATAGGGCGGAGCCAGCCCGGCGCCGATCGAAGATGTGTGCAAAACCTGGGTTTGCATTGTCGTCATCCTTTTTTCGTTAAGTGATCCGCCCCTGTTGCCTGGCACGCCTCCTGCACCGTAACGCCGTGCAAGCAAGTGCGCTAGAGCGTGGGAGAAATAGTATGAGCGACAAAGATGTGATCGACAGCGCCGGCACGCCGGTGAAGCAGAACCTGTACGCTGTCTTTAACTCCGAGGGCGAGGCCCTGAAGGCGCAAGGCGCGCTGTCGGCGCAGGGGATCACGGCGCAGCGGCTCGCGGGCTCAAGCGACGCCCACGACCTAGCGCAGAAGCCGAAGGAAGACAGCCTGATAGGCAAGGCGACGCGCTTCGTCAAGGGTCTCGGCGGCGAGGACCTCGAAGCCAAACGCTACTCGGTCCACGTGGATAACGGGCATGTCGTGCTCGTCGTGCCGTCCAAGGATCAGGACACGGCGCACGAATTGACGACGACGCTGGAACAATACGGAGCCTACGACGTGACCTTTTTCAGCGATTGGACTATCGAGCACACGTCGCCCGAGGCTAACGCGGCGCGCGGCATACCGACGTTTGAGTCGTCGACCAACGCCGACGAGTACGACAAAGGTGAACTTCAGACGCGTCCCTCGCAGGCTTAAGGGAAACGGTGCAACGCGCGCCGCTGGCGACGACGCTACTGAAGCGAGGGGGCGTGCTAGAACGCTTGCCCGTCGTGCCGCGTCCGCACGTGCTGTACGGCCCCTAAGCGAGACAGAAGCGTCCGCGCCACGCGAACCTCCTGTCCTCCAAGGCGCCTTTCCCCGACTCATCGCCGGCGCCGGGCGCCATCCGTGGTGGAAACCTCAAGGCGCACGCAGGCTGGCGCGGCGTCAGTCCATCAGGGCAAGTGCTGGTGGAGCAGTGAGCGAACGGATGCGCGCCAGCAACTCTCCCGTCAACTCGTAGCGGTCGAACGGCATGATGTAGGCGCCTTGCACGCGCGCGTGCAAGGCGTCGATCAACTCTAGGGTGAGGGCCACGCCCGTGGAAGCGGCGTCCTCTCCGGCGTCGCGCAGACGTGCGCGCACCCAGTCGGGCACGACGACGCCGGGCACCTCGTTGTGAAACTTTTCGGCCATACGGTACGAGTGCAGCGGCTGGAGGCAGACCATGATCGGCGTCGTCAGCGCTCCGTAGCGCCGCTCGTACAGGTCGATGTAATCGGTCAGCGTAGCCGGCTCGAAAACGGGCTGCGTCATGATGAACTGAGCGCCGGCCTCTATCTTTTTATGTAAACGGTCGAGATCGAGGTCGAGGTCGGTCGCCGAGGGCGTGGCCGCGCAGCCGACGAAGAACGACGCGGGATCGCCGAGACGCCGGCCCAAGCCGTCCAGTCCCTCGTTCATGTTGCGCAGGATGGCGATCAAGCCGATCGAGTCGACGTCCCAGTTGCCCGTCACATTGGGGAAATCGCCTTGCCCCGGCGGGTCGCCGGTCACGGCCAGGATGTTGCGGATGCCGGTGGCGTGCGCACCGAGCACGTCGCTCTGCACAGCCATAAGGTTGCGATCGCGCGGTGTAAAGTGGATGATTGTCTCCACGCCCACGTGCTCCTGGATGAGGCGCGCTGCCGCCACGTTGCTCATGCGCACGCGCGCCATGGCGTTGTCCGTAATGTTGACGGCGTCCACGCCGACATCGCGCAGGTACTCGGCGTTCTGGAGAAACTTGGTGAAGCGCACGCCGCGCGGCGGCCGCATCTCTACCGAGACGACGAAGCGCCCCTCGGCAAACATCTTGGCCAGAGCGGTAGGTTGGCGCGGCGCCGCGCCGCGCTCCAGGACATCGTCGCCCTCGTCGACGACGCGGACCGGTGCGGTCCGGCGCGGCGGCGCGACCGCGGCGACGGTCCCGACATCGGGGGCGTGCTCGTTCATGGCCGCGCGCATCGCCGCGGTGTGCTCCGGCGTGGAGCCGCAGCACCCACCGATCAGCGTGACGCCCGCCTTCATGCAGCGCCGGGCGTAGTCGGCGACATACTCCGGCGTGGAGACGTAGATAAAGCGATCGCCCACGCGCCGGGGCAGGCCGGCGTTGGGCTGCGCGGCGTAGTACCCAGCGCCCGCGCCCGCGCGCATGGCCGTGACGATGTCGAGGGCGTCGGCCGGGCCGACCACGCAGTTGAGGCCGACCACGTCGGCCCCGAGGTCGCGCAGCGCGCGCGCCACGACAGCGGGATCGTCGCCGCCGCGCGTCGTGCCTTCGTCGTTAAAGGCCATCTGCGCCACGATCGGCAGGTCGCTGAGGCCGCGCAGCGCGGTCAGGGCGACGCGCATCTCGGCCAGATCGGAGATCGTTTCGAGCATGAACAGGTCGACCCCGCTCTCCAACAGCCCCTCGGCCTGCTCGACAAACGCGGTGGACGCGGCCTGGGCGTCGATGGACCCGATGGGGGCCATAGTGCGGCCGAGCGGACCGATCGAGCCGGCAATGAAGACGGGCCGGCCACTCAGGTCGCGCGCGTCGCGCGCCAGTTTGGCCCCCGCGCGGTTGATGCGGGACACCTGGTCTTCGAGCCCGCGCTCGGCGAGTTTGAAGCGGTTGGCTCCGAAGGTGTTGGTCTCCACGATCTCGGCGCCTGCCATGATGTAGTCGAGGTGGATCGCGGTGATGCGCTCGGCCTCGCTCACGTTCAGTTCTTCAAAGCACCGCTCATACGACACGCCCTGCGCGTAGAGATACGAGCCCATCGCTCCATCACATAAAATTGGCCCGCGCTCGAGGCGATCGAGAAAAGGATGACGCCGTTGCATGCCCTTGTTATGCCCTTCCTATTACTGGCTCAACGGCGGGCGCGACCTTTTCGCGCCCGCCGTCTCTCCCCTCATCTTTTACCTTCTATCATCGCAGACTAGAGCGGACCCGTGGATATCCGAACGCGCGGGACGACCACCGGCAACGGCTCGGAAGATGTTCTTCCTGGGACGCCGGAGGTTCACGCGGCGCGGACGCCGCTTGCCCCTTTAGGAGCCGCGTGGAGACGGGCGAGCGTTGGAACGAACGCCTACGCCTCCGACGCCTTTTTTCTTCGAGCGGTTGCCGCCGCGACGGACCAGGAAAACGCGCGGCGCACCTCTGTATACTGTGAAACATGATACGCTCTCCCCTTTCCCTAGGCGCCGACGACGCCTCCGTTCGGGCTGCTCTAGCCACGCACGTCAACGGCGGCGACCTGCCCGCCGCCCTCGTCTTTAACTGCCATATCACCGGTCTGGCCGTGGCGCGCGCGCTGGGGCGACGCGGCGTTCCCGTTATCGGACTCGACCGCGACAAGGACGGCGTCGGCCTTTTCTCGCGCTACACTACCGTGGCGGGGACCCTGCCCTCGCCGCTGGACGACGAAGACGCCTTTGTCGCCCGCCTCGTGCAGATCGGCCGGGCGCTGGACAAACGCGCCGTGCTGTTTCCCGCCAACGACGAGTGGGTGCTGGGCGTGGGCCGCCGCCGCGCGGAGTTGGAAGAATTCTTCCACATCCCCTGGGCGGACGAGCAAACCGTCTCGCGCATCCTGGATAAAGCGACCCTGTACGACGAAGCCGGGAGACTCGGCGTGCCCGTCCCGCGCACCTGGAGACTCGACGAGGTCGACCTAGATGAGGTGATGGTGGACCTGCCCTTCCCCTGCATCTTGAAGCCGCGCGAACAACGCTCGTTTACCGAGGCTTTCGGCGTCAAGGTCTTTCTCGTCCGTGACGAGGACGAGCTGCGCGCACGCCTGGCCCAGACGGCGGGACATCCCTTGCTCGTGCAAGACGTCGTGCCGGTCACGCCTGATGGTTTTCATTCGCTCTGCGCCTACGTCGCGCCTGGCGGCGCGGTGCTCGGCTCGTTCGTGGGGCGCAAGCTCGAGCAGTACCCGCAGGATTTCGGCACGGGCTGCCTGGTAGATGCTCATCCGTCGCCGGACCTGGCCGCGCGCGGCGCCGCCGTACTGCGCGCGCTCGGCTACCATGGCGTGGCCGAGGTCGAGTTTCTCTACGATCCGCGCGACGGCGAGCACAAGCTGCTCGACGTGAATACGCGCATCTGGAAATGGATCGGTCTGCCTATCGCCGCGGGCGTCGACCTGCCCTGGCTGGCCTATGCCACGGCCATCGGCCACGATCCCGCGGCCATGGCCGCGGGCGAAGGGAGGCTGACCTGGGTGTATCTCAAGGACTTCGCGGCGCTGCGCCGCTCCGGCGGAGGAGTCAACAAGGACCGCCACCTCGACGAAGAGCAGTGGCTGGCGCTCATCGGCGGCGATGTCGCCGACGCGACGGTCGTCGAGGCCGTGCTCGACCGCGACGACCCACGCCCTTTTTACCGTTTAATCGAGACCGAATTATCGGGACGGCGCTATTTCTGCGCCTGTTGAGCGTCTTGCGCGGCCCAGCGCCGCGCCCGCGCAAGACGATTCTCCCGTCGCATCAGGGTCGGACGTCTACACACGTCGGGCCGCGCGGGACGCTAGTATCTAGTATAAGGAGACGCGGCGCACATGACTCCATCATCACATTCGTCACCTCGCTTTGGCTTCTGGCTGCCGATCTTCGGCGGCTGGCTGCGCAACGTCGCCGACGAGTCCATGCCCTCGACCTTTGAGTACGCGCGCGACGTGGCCCGCCGCGCCGAGGGCTGGGGCTACACCACGACGTTGATCGCGGAACTGAACCTAAACGACATCAAAGGCGTGGCCGAACCATCGCTCGAGGCCTGGACCACGGCGGCGGCTATCGCCGCGTCGACGGAGCGCCTGGAGATCATGGCCGCGATACGCCCCGGCTTCCGCAACCCCGCCGTCACGGCCAAGATGGCCGCCAACATCGACAGGCTCTCCGGCGGACGCTTCACCCTCAATGTGGTCTCCGCCTGGTGGGCCGAGGAGGCGCGGCGCTACGGCATGGACTTCGTGGCCCACGACAAGCGCTACGCGCGCACGGCCGAGTTTCTGGACGTGATGAAAGGGATGTGGGGCGGGGGGCCGTTTAGCTACAAGGGCGACTACTATCACGTCGAGGACGGCGTCCTGGCCCCACGCCCGCTGCAACAGCCGGGGCCGCACCTCTACGCCGGCGGCGAATCCGAGACGGCGCGCGACCTCATTGCGGCGCAGTGCGACGCCTACTTGATGCATGGCGATGCGGTCGAGGTGGTGGCCGCGCGCATCGACGACATGCGGCGGCGACGGGCCGAGACGGGGAAGCCGCCGCTGGGCTTCGGCATGGCCGCCTATACCGTCGTGCGCGACAGCGCGGAGGAGGCCGAGGCGGAGATCGCGCGCATCACCACGCTGCCCGCGAACGGCGACGACGCGGGCTACGCCGGCTTCAAGGACTTCACCGGCAACTCTCAGTTGGAGCGCGAGGTCTCGCTGCGTGACTACTCGGTCTCCAATCGTGGTCTGCGGCCCGGCCTGATCGGCACGCCCGCCCTGGTGGCCGAGCGCATCAAAGCCTTCGCGGACGCTGGCGTCGATCTGTTCTTGCTGCAATGTTCCCCCATGCATACCGAACTGGAACGCTTCGCCAAGACCGTGATGCCGCTCGTGATGGGCGGCGTGCGCGCGTGACCGTGCTCCAGGCGCTCCTGCTCGTCGTCGCCGCGGCTCTGGGAGGCGCGCTCAACTCGGTGGCCGGTGGAGGCTCGTTCCTCACCTTCCCCATACTGCTCTTCACGGGTGTGCCGCCGATCGTGGCCAACGCCACCTCGACGGTGGCGCTCTGGCCAGGCTCGGTCGCCTCCGTCGGGGCCTATCGCGCGGAGCTGCGCCACGTGCGCCACATCGCGTTCCTCGGCGGCGTCTCGCTGGTCGGAGGCGCGGCGGGGGCCTTGCTGCTCTTACACACCTCGTCGAGCGCGTTCGAGGGCTTGATTCCCTATCTACTAGGGCTGGCCACGGCGTTGTTTGCCTTTAACAAGCGCCTCACCGCGACGTTGCGCGCGTACCGGGAGCGCCGCGCGGGACCAGCAGTGGGTACGAGTGCGGCAATAGATGGCCGCGCGACACCAAGAGGTCTGGCGGGGCTAGGCGCCGCGCAACTCGTGATCGCCACCTACGGCGGCTACTTTGGCGGCGGCATCGGCATCTTGATGCTGGCCACGCTCGGCCTAATGGGCATGGATAAGATCCATGAGATGAACGCGCTTAAAACCGTCCTGGCCAGCTCCATTAACGGCGTGGCCGTCGTCTTATTCGTGCTCGCCGGTTCCGTCTACTGGCCGCAAGCCCTGGTAATGTTGGTCGGCGCGGTGTGCGGCGGCTACGTGGGCGCGCGCTACGCCTTGCGCATCGATCAGCAGTTGCTGCGACGCCTCGTCGTCGGCGTCGGCGTGGTGTTGACGGTGTACTTCTTTATCCACCACGCCTGAGCCGAAGTCCCTATGCGCGGACGCCGCGCCGTTTGCTCGCGCATCCCCGATCGCCGTACGCCGTATCCTCGCATATTCACGCCCTCCGCACGTCCTCGGCGCAGGGCGCCGGCTCACGCGCCTCTGGCAAAGTCTTCGCCGTTCAAGGTGCTCCTACCACGCTGCGTGTACGGGCAACCCGCCGCATTCAACCGGAATAGGTGCGTCTTTTTGTATCCCAAAATGGATACACTACAGGTACAAAATGCTAGTGGCGATGAGGCACGATAATGGTGGATGCAGATAAACCGCTTAACCCAGTCTCCAGTGCGGAACTGCGCGTCGTAGGGGCAGAGACGGACGATCACACTGTGTCTGCCGATATCCTGTTACGCATCTTAAACGGCTTGCAGCGCATGGCCTACCTGTTCGCCGCCGCCGATGAGAACGTCGTCTTCAAAGAGCGCTTTAAGCCCAGTGGGGAACTGCGGCAGCGTTACGCGATCCGGTGCGGCGCTCTGCGGGCGGGCAGCGTTGCATTGACCCTAAGTTTGCCTGCGCCTCAACCAATGATGGATCTGTTTGGCACGCCGCAAGACGTTATGGGAAGCCTCTTCGACCTATATGCTGCCGCGCAAGCTGCTTCTTTTGAGCGAACACAGACGCTGTTGCCGGACCCGCGCCTCCGCAGCCGCGCGTTGTACGAGCTTCAGGAAACGCTGCCGAAGCAGGGGGAACGCTGGTCGCTCGGCCTCACCGTTGAGGGACGTGGTGAAATCATCTCGAGTACGGAAAGTACGCGGACTATCAGTGAGTGGCTGGCAAAGCCACAAGCACCTGATGCGGCTATGACTGTAACCGGGGAGTTGCAACGCGTCTATTACGATCAGCGCAAAATTGCCATCCGTTACCCGTTTGATGGACGCATCATCGACTGTTCTTATACGGGGGGCAGCGTGGAAGATATGTTGTACGAGGTTCAGCACGAGCTAGTCCAGGTCACCGGTACATGCGTACTGGATAGCGAAGGCGTCCCTCTGCGGTTGACTGACGTTACATCCATTCATGCCGTGGACCTTTCCCCCATGACCTTTGAGCGCTTACGCTATGACGATCGGTCGCTGATTCTTACGCCGCCTCTAACTCTTACGCCGCATTTGGATGATGAGTCGAGCCAGTTATACGTCATGATGGACGAGCCCCTCGGGGTGCATGTGTATGCGCAGACGCGCGACCAGCTTGTCGAAGAGCTTGCAGGACAATTATCGTTTCTGTGGGACGCCTACGCCCTGGAAGCGCCGGAGCGTCTTACAGAACCGGCGCGGCGATTGGCTGAGGAGTTAAGGGTATGGTGTCAGATTGCGCTGCTGATAGGCGTTAATGCTGTGGTGGGCCTCGATGAGGGCAACGACCTCTCACTGGGCTCCCTATGTGGTGACGGCCGCATGTAAAGCGGTGGCGCCGAACGCCTATTTAGTACTTACGGCGACCTGAGGGCGGCGTCCGGCCTGAACTCGTCTCTCTTCTGCCATATGTATTACTTTGCGTACGTAAGGAGTTCGTGTTATATTGGCTGGTATAGGATATTTAGACCCACTGAGTAAGACCTATGGGGCACTCAACGCCACGCGGCCTTTAGAAAAGGGAGCCTCACGCGGAACCTACTAGTCTTACCTTCGGGCTCGTTCGTGCCTGACCGCACCCCTCCCGGTCGTACCAGCCAACACTGTCCACGCTAGACGCTGCTCATTCCGACGACATCCCGAATTGCACGACTGACCAATGACAAGGAAAGCATTCATGCCAGAACGACGCCACGGACTGACCAAGAAGGCCCTTCTCGCGCCCGCACTCATCGCTCTACTGATCGTCTCGATGCTGGCCCCGAACCTCGTAACCGGCGTGAAGGCGGAGAGTCCTATGAGCGGCTCCATCTCGCCTCAGAGCCCCACTGTTGCTTACAGCGGGTCTTTCACAGTCGCTAATGGCGGCGGTCAGGTCGGCATGCCGATCTGCAATGCGCTACAGCCGTGCGACAACTACAACCTAGGCGTCTCCGTTCCGGACGCGACGTATAGCGTTTCCGTCACGGTCAACTTCTCCAACACGGGCGGCATGAACGAGTTGGATATCTACGCTTATAACGCGGCCGGCAACGTCGTGGGGTCGTTGGCCTCGACGAACGATCCCAACGTCGCCACGTTCGCGGCCATGACAGGTCCGTTCACCGTGACCATCGTGCCCTCGCTCGTGGCGGGTCCGACGCCCTACTCAGCCGTGGTGACCCTGGTGAAAAACCCACCCGCGCCGACCCCAACGCCCGGCGGTGGGCCAACGGGACCGTCTCCAGTCGTGCCCGGCGATCCGCGCTTCCAGAACTACGCGGCGCCCGACGGCCTGGGCACGACGGCCGGTGAGCCCTCCATCGGCATCAACTGGAAAACGGGCGCCGCCCTGATGAGCTCTGATCTCCAGACGCTGCGCGTTACCTTCGACGATTGCTCTTCGCCCGCCCGCGCCGCGTGGACCGACGTCAGCGCCCCGCTCACTTCCATAGAAAGCCTCGATCCCATCCTCTACACCGACTGCAAGACCGGCCGCACCTTCGTCTCGCAGTTGGCTGGCACGACTGAACTCGCCTCCTTTACCGACAACGACGGCGCCCCCTACACGCCCGGTGGCGCGCTCGTCACCAGCTCGGCGGACCACCAGACCATCGGCGGCGGCCCCTTCTCCACCAATACACTGGCGCCGCTCACGACGACGGCGACGACCTCATATACACACGCGGTCTACTACTGCTCACAGGGCATCGTCGACGCCACTTGCGAGTTGAGTAGGGACGGCGGCCTCACCTTCGGGAACAACAACGTGGTCTATACGGACACGCAGTGCGGCGGTCTGCACGGTCACGTCAAGGTCGACCCACTCGACGGCACGGTCTTCCTGCCTAACAAGAGTTGCGGCGGCCAACAAGGTCTGGCTATATCCACCGATAACGGCACGACATGGACAGTCAACCAGATCGCTGGCACGACTAGTTCGACCTGGGACCCCTCGGTCTCCATCGGCGCGAACCACACCGTCTACTTCGGCTATCGCAATGGCGACGGCACGGCGCACGTGTCCGTGCTCAAGCGCACCGGCACGACGGTGACGACGCTTAGCGACACGAACGTAGGCGCGCCCTTCAGCATCCAACGCACCGCCTTCCCCGAGATGATCGCGGGCGACGACAACCGCGCGGCCTTCGCCTTCCTGGGGACGCCGACCTCCGGCGACGACTCGCTGGGCAACTCCATCAACTTCGAGTGGCACCTCTACGTGTCCTCGACCTTCGACCGTGGTGCGACCTGGGCCACGACGGACGCGACGCCGACGGATCCAGTGCAGCGCGGCCCCATCTGCTCCGGGGGCACGGTCTGCTCGTCGAGCCCGAACACGCGCAACCTGCTCGACTTCATGGACGAACAGGTGGACGCGCAGGGCCGCGTGCTGGTGGGCTACGCCGACGGTTGCATCGCTTCTTGCACCACGGCGGGCATGACGCAGACGAACAACTCATTCAGTCAGTTGGCCACGATCGCCCGCCAGTCCGGCGGCAAACGCCTGTTCGCACAGTACGATCCCGCCGAGCCTGTCGCTCCGGGCGCACCCTTGATCACAGCGACGCAAGTGGGTGGGAATATAGCGGTGTCGTGGCCCGAGCCGGACAACGGCGGGTCGCCGATCACGGGATACAAGATTTACCGCTCGACGACGCCGAACGTGCCGCGGAGCCCAACCACCTTGCTGGCCACGACCACGGGCACGACTACGACCAACGTCTATACAGACACTACCGCTATGCAGTACTACTACCGTGTGACTGCCGTGAACGCTGTCGGCGAAAGCTTGAACTGCGGTGAGGTTTCGCCGGCTTTACGCGTAGTGATGTCCTCTTGCTCCATCCCCGGCGTCACGGTGGCGACAGACATGGCGGGCGACCAGACGGGCGCGCCGGCTAACGCGGACCTGGACATCCGCTCGGTCTCGGTAGCCGAGCCGGCCACGCTGCCGATGACGCTCACGGCCTCGCCCGCCATTACCGATCCCCTCGTCTTCACCATGAAGCTCTCCGATCTAGCGGCGCCCACGCCGGGCCACGCCTGGCGCTTCTTGTTTTATCCAGGCACGGCGGGCTACTATCTCGGCGCGGACTACGTCGGCCCTGGCGTGGTGAACTTCACCTATGGCTCTCTCGGCACGCTCGGCATCGTGGGCAACTCACCGACGATGCTCGGATCGGCCACGGGCGTGTTCTCGCCCTCCGACAACACGATCGTGATCGCGATCTCTAAGAACCTCGTCGGCAACCCCCTTGTCGGCAGCGGCTTTGGGGTGATCGGGCGCACGTACGCCAGCCAGTCGGCGGCGGCGGTGCTGTTGCAGAGCTCGGCGGCCGACTACACCGGCCAGGGTCCCTATACGGTCGTCGGCAACTCGGCGTGTCCTGTGTCCGTAGCGCCTCAGCCGACGGCGACGAGCATAGGGGCGGCGACGAACACCCCCGTGCCAGCGTCCACGAACACACTGCTCCCGGTCGTGACCAATACCTCGGTTCCTGCACAGACCGGTGCGCCGACGAACACCCCCGTGCCCGTCGCGACCAATACCTCCGTTCCGCTGCCGACGGCCACGCTCGTACCAGGCGCCCCCACAGCAACGCGCACGCCAGTTCCCACGAGCACACAGGTCCCGACATCCACGCCAGTTCCCACGGCGACGCGGGTTCCGTCCCCTACAACGGTTCCGTCCGCTACAGCGGTCCCGGCGTCCGCCACGTCAGTCCCGCCAGCGGTGAGTGCGACGCCAATTCTTGCCGCGGCGGCGCTTGCACCGACGAGCACGACGGCCTCTGTCTTGGTGCTGCCTACGACGCCGCCGCTGGTCACGGTATTGCCGCGTCCTATGCTCCCGGTCATCACCATCGCTCCTGGGATCGCCCAACCCGGTCAAATCGTCACCATCACGGGTCAGAACTTCGCCCCTGGCGAACAAGTCACGCTCGCCCTCAACGGCGCGGCGTTGCTCACCAACCCCAGCGCCCTCTACGCCGACGCCCAGGGCCGCATCCACGCCACGTTCAGCGCGCCGGACGGCCTACTCAGCGGCGCCAACGCCCTTGGCGCTATCGGGGTCGTGAGCCGCGCTGCTGCCTTGGCTACGCTCATCGGGCGCGTCCCCTACGCCTCGCGCTTTTACTTCGCGGGCGGCCAGAACACCTCTTCCGTCAACTCAGTCCTCCAGGTGCTCAATCCGAGCGCCGCGCCGGCCAGGGTGGCGCTGACCTTCTACTTCGACGATGGGCGCGTGCGCAAGGCGTCGCTCACGATCCCCGCGCACACCCAGCGCAGCCTCCCGGCGACGCACCTCACGGGCGTTCCTGGCGCCTTCGGCCTGACCATGACCGCCTCGACGCGCGTCGCCGCTCAGCTCGCCCTCGGGCGACCGGGCCGCGATGGCGACGCTATCCTGGGCAATACGGGTCTGGGGACGACCTGGTACCTCGCCGAGGGCTACACGGGCCTGACCTTCCACGAGACCGTGAGCATCCTCAATCCTGATGCTGCTCACGGCGCGCACGTCGTGCTGCACCTGCTGGCCCTGGGAGGCAAGGGCTCCCGGAACGTGGCGGTGACGGTGAAGGCGCACAGCCACGCCGTGATCGACGTGGACAAGCTGCTGCAGGGCCGCTCGCTCAGCGTCGTGGCCACGAGCGACCGCGGCATCGTGGTCGAGCGCACCCTGGCCTTCGGCAAGGATGGTCATGGCCGCGACTACGGTCTCACGGCCCGCGCGGGCATCAACGTGGCCGCCACGAGTTGGCTCTTCGCCGAGGGCACGACGGCTGGGCGCTTCGAGACCTACCTCTCAGTGCTCAACCCCGGCAAGACGGCGGCACGTGTCACGGCGCGCTTCTACGGCACGGCAGGCCAACTGCTGGGCCAGCGCACCATCACGGTGGCGGCCCAGGCACGCGGCAACATCAAGTTGAGCAACGTGTTGCACGCCACGAGCATCGCCTCGGTGGTGACCAGCGACAAGCCGATCGTGGTGGAGCGGCCTGAATACTTCGGGTCGCCCAACGGCTTGAAGGTCGCCGGGTCGGACGCCTTCGGCGTCAACGGAGGAGCGGCGCAGTGGAGCTTCGCGGGCGGCCAGACAGCGGGGACGAGCGAGTTCCTCTTGCTGTTCAATCCCAGCATGACCAGCGTGCCGGTGGAAGTCACGTTCTATGGATCGAACGGGTCGATGCTGACGCGCCAGATCCTGCTTGGCCGCAACGCCCGCGCCACGCTCGACGTACGTAAACTCGGCTCGGTGCTGGCCGGCTTCCATGGCGTGACCCTGAGGTCCATCGACGGCCAGGGCTTCGTAGTGGAGCAGACGATCTTCGCGCCTAACCTGAGCACCCTACGCACCACGCAGGGTCTCGCCCAGTAACGCGACGACAGCGCTCCGTTCCGTCACAAGGAAGGGGCTGGCGAGGAGTGATCCTCTCGCCAGCCCCTTCCCCTAGATGCACTTCCCCACGACCTGGCAGCGCATGGCTGCCGGTAGAAACGCCGAACCGGTCTAGAGCTTGTACGAATGGAGCGCCCGCCCGCACTATAACAAATGTGAAGGCGGCTCGCCCCTCGCAAATCATTCTGTGCAGGATCGGATCGCCGCCTATGGGAAGCGATTGAGTGTGGGAGTGCTTCGGCATGCCGGGTATCTGGCGTGTGGCCACCGGACGACGTCCGGTGCGGGAACCTCGAAGCCGTCGAGCAGGGCTCTGACGACCATGTAGCCTCCATTAGCGAGGGTCTGTCTGGTGGGGATCGGCTTGTATACTGGAAGAAAAGAGAGCGCCGCGGCCACCGCTGCTCCACGATGTATGGCGCGAGTTGTTGTAGAAGATAGGGGCGTGGTGGGACATGATGCGGCGGTTGTTGCGGATCGAATCGGTGCTGACGGTCGTCGTCATGTTCGTCGTGCTGGTGATGGGCGCGTTGGTCACGGTCACGGGGTCGGGGCACGGTTGTTCCAACACCTGGCCGCTCTGCAACGGCAAGGTCATCCCCGCCTTCAACGGCACGCCCGGCGCCATCGCCGCCTTGATCGAGTTCAGCCACCGCGCGGCCACCGCGCTGGTCAGCCTCTTGATCTTCGTGCTGGCTGGGGGCACGCTGTTCTTCTATCGACAGCGGCGCGAGGCGCTGATCCTGGCCCCCTTGATGATCGTCTTCTTGTTCGCGCAGGCTATCCTCGGGGCCATCGCCGCGGGGGTGCATGAGACGCCGGCGGTGCTGGCGCTGCACTTCGGCGTCTCACTGATCGCCTTCGCCACGATCGTCTTGACCGCGGCGTTCTTGTTGGAAGAGCCGCGCGCCGACCGTGTGCGCGACCGCCCTACCGCCCTCCCTCTACGCTGGGGCATCGTGGGCCTGCTCGTCTTCACCTACGTCGTGACCTACCTGGGGGCCTACGTAGTCCACTCCGGCGCCTCGTTGGCCTGCGCCGACTGGCCGCTCTGCGCCAAGCCGGCAGCCAGCGTCACGTCCTGGTTCGTGCTGACGCAGCTCATCCACCGCGTCGCCGCCGCGCTGCTCGTCGCCGGCATCGCGGGCCTGTGGCTCTCCACATGGCGCGCGCGCGCGACGCGCCCCGACCTCTTTGCCGGAGCCACGGCGGCGCTCGTCTCGGTCGCGCTGCAAGCGCTGGCCGGTGGTTTCGTGGTGCTCTCCCGTCTCGGCCTCATCTCCGAACTGCTGCACGCGGCGCTGATCTCCTTGCTGTTCTCCTCGCTCTGCTACATGGCCTACCACCTCGTGCCCCGTCGCGCCTGCCTGCCGGCCCGTGAGCGCGCCGCCGTCCAGTCTGCCCCCAGCCGCAGCGCGGTCCCCGCCCGCGCGCGCTGACTTACTATAAGCTCAAGCTGTTGCGCCACGAACGGTCGTATGGATTGTCAGTCCCTCTGAGGCAGGCCATAGCGCGCCTCCTTGACCGCCAGAGGTCTGCCGTGGCAGCATGTAGGTTAAGCAGGCGTTGCGTCTTCCCGCAACGTAGCCGCCCAATGTTGCGCAAGGCGCCGAGCGGAGGCCGGCCCGGTCGACGATGTGGTCTGCCGAGTCTCACTATGTAGGAGGGCTTTTAGTCATGAGTGATGTGTCAGGGAGCTGCGACGCGCGATTCGAGCCGGTGCGCGATGCGCTCGCCGAGCAGCTAGAATCCGGCGCCGAGCTGGGCGCGAGCATTGTCGTGGACATCGATGGCGACACCGTTGTCGACATCTGGGGGGGCTGGCGCGACGCCGCTCATCGCTCACCATGGACCGAGAACACGATCACCAACGTCTGGTCGACCACGAAGACTGTCACCAATCTCGCCGCTCTGATGCTTGTCGACCGAGGACAGCTCGATCCCTACGCGCCCGTTGCAAGGTATTGGCCAGAGTTCGCCGAGAACGGGAAAGAGCACATCGAGGTGCGGCACATTCTAAGCCACACCTCGGGTGTGTCTGGTTGGGAAGCGCCGTTCGCCCTCGAGGACATGTACGACTGGGACTTCTCAACCAAGAGACTTGCCTCCCAGAAGCCCTGGTGGGAACCGGGGACCGCGTCGGGATACCACGCCAGCAACCAAGGCCACCTCGTCGGCGAACTGGTGCGCCGCGTAACAGGCAAGCCCCTCAAGACATTCGTCGCCGACGACATCGCTGGCCCGCTCGGCGCCGACTTCCAGATCGGCGCGGTCGAATCCGATTGGGAGCGGATCGCGCCGGTTGTCCCGCCGCCGCCGCTTCCATTCGACATAGCGGCTCTCGACCCGAACTCTCCCGTCTACAAGACCTTCACCGGGCCGGCAACCGACGCGGCGGCGGCGAACACCCCAGGCTGGCGTCGCGCCGACATGGGTGCCGTCAACGGTCACGGCAACGCCCGCTCAGTCGCGCGCATCCTCAAAGCGCTGGCCCTCGGCGGCGCCGTCGACGGAGTACGTCTGCTGTCCCCGGACACGATCGGCGTCATCTTCGACGAGCAGAGTCACGGGCCCGACCTCGTCCTCGGCATATCTTTGCGCTTCGGCATCGGCTACGCGCTGCCCGAGACGGAAACGGCGCCTTACGTGCCCCAGGGGCGTGCCTGCTACTGGGGTGGCTGGGGCGGGTCGTTCATCCTGATGGACCTCGACAACCGCACTACCATCAGCTACATGATGAACAAGATGGCTCCCGGCATCATCGGCTCCGACCGCTCGGAAAGCTATGTCCGGGCGGTACACCGCTGCCTCAACTAACGGAGTGCGTTCTCGAGAAGACGAGGGCATGGGTCTTGCCGCCGCGCCGGCAGCGTAGAGGGGGCGGCGCGCGGCGCTAGCTTTCCGCGGACGCGGGCCAGTCGAGCACGAGCCGGGTGTGTTCTTTGACGATGACCGTGGCGCCCACATCGGGCGTGAACGGCGCGTCGCCAGGGTAGGCGCGGATGCGCAGGCCCGCGCTCGATGGCCGGTCAGCCGCCTCCCACGAGGCGAGATGGCCGCTGAGAGTGCGCGCGAGACCCTCGTCCTCGCCGAAACCGCGCACCCACAACATGGGCGCGTCATCCGTCGCGCCCCCCTCATAGGGACGTATCAGGAGAGCCAGGGACTGGGGACCGCATAGGCCGATCGTGGTGCGATAGGCCGGCCCGAAGGCAAAGGCATCCGAGACAAGGTCGCTGCTGGCGGCCTCTCCCTCGGCTGTGAGACTGCACAGGGCCGGGGCATGCAGGGCAAGCCAGAGGCTGACGCCGTCCCAGATGTCGCGCTCATCGGCACGTACGGATGCCGGCCAGGCGCGGCTCGGTCCCAGCAGTAGGGCGTAGATGGCGTCCGCGTCGACAGAGCGCGGAGTGCTGAGCCCAAGAAAGAGTCCGGGCACGGAACCCAGCGGCAGGTGTGTTTCCGGGGCGGCAAATGCTCCGCGCAGCTTCATGAAGCCTCCACTCCGCACAGATCTGCTGATGAGGTGGTCGCCAGCGTGCTCGAAGGCGACCAGCTTCTGTACGTTCCCCTGAAGCGACAAGGGCAGGACGAGGCGGCCGCCAGGCTTGAGTTGCTCGATCCAGGCCGGCGCGATGTCCGGGGCGCCGACCGTCAAGATGATGCGGTCGTAGGGGCCAGCGTCGGGATAACCATCCGCGCCGTCGCCGCGCACGACATCGACGTCGGTCATCCCCGCCGCGTCCAGGTGGACGCGGGCCGCGGCGACGATGTCGTCGTCGATGTCGATCGTGACCACGCGGCCCTCCTCGCCGACGATAAAGGCCATGAGCCCGGCGTTGTAGCCTGTCCCCGCGCCGATCTCCAAAACACGGTGGCCAGGCTGGAGGTCGAGTTGCTCCAGCATGACGGCCATGACCGCTGGCTGCGACGACGAGCTAACGGCGATGCCGTTTTGTTTTTTCGTCGCGATCGCCTCGTCGGCGTAGACCGTCTCCGGCGGTAGGTCTGGCAGAAAGACATGGCGTGGGACGGCGCGGAAAGCCGCCTCGACGCGCGGCGCGGCGACGTGGCCTGTCTCTTTCAACGCGTCGACGAGCGCTTGATGCCGCGCTGCCGCGCTCTCGCTCCCGGAGTCAAAGGTCGACTGGTCCATGGCGTCCCCCCCTTCCGGCCGCTTGCCGGTCGGCCTTGCTTTCTCATCGCCCTACTTAATTGTAGGGAGACCGCGCACGACAGCGGCGCTCTTTGGCGCCCATCTGTCACGGCCGCGTCACGAACATGTCATGTTCTCGCCCTATTCTTAGCTTGAAAGACGGGCGACAGCACGCCGCCGTCAAAACGATCACCTACATCGGCACGATACAAAGACGCCACAGCGGGAGGACAGGCTTTCATGAGTACGCAAGAAACGATGGTCATGGATAGGCCGCCGGACGTCATAAGCGCACAGACGGCGGCGAACGTGCGGATGGTCAGCCTGCCGTGGCAGCGCGTGGCCCTGGCCGGCATCCTGCTGGTCGCCGCGGCGTTCAACTTCTGGCAGCTTAGCACGGTTGGCTACGGCAACACCTACTACGCCGCCGCCGTGAAGAGCATGGCGCAGAACTTCCATGCCTTCTTCTTTAACTCGTTCGACTCGATCGGCTTCGTCACGATCGACAAGCCGCCGCTCGGTTTCTGGATACAGGTGCTCTCGGTCAAGATCTTCGGCTTCAGCGGCCTTGCCCTGATGCTGCCCCAGGCGTTGGCCGGCGTACTCTCCGTCGCCGTGCTCTACCGCCTCGTCGCGCGCGTGGCTGGTCCAGCAGCCGGGCTGCTCGCAGGGCTGGTGCTGGCGACGACGCCGGTGACCGTCGCGGCCAGCCGCAACAACATCATCGACGGCACGCTCGTCCTCTTTATGCTGCTGGGCGCTGGGGCCATGATGACGGCGGTCGAGACGGGCAGACTGCGCTGGCTGCTGCTGGCCGCCGTGTTGGTCGGCCTCGGGTTCAACATCAAGACGCTGGAAGCGTACCTCGCCGTGCCCGCGTTCGGCCTCTACTACCTGGTCGCGGCGCGCGTGCCCTTTGGCACGCGCGTTCTCTTCCTGCTGGTCGGCACGGTCGTGCTCGTGGCCGTCTCGCTGTCCTGGATCACGGCGGTCGACGCCACGCCGGCCTCGCAGCGGCCCTGGGTAGGCTCGACGCAGTCGAACTCGGAACTCGACCTGACCTTCGGATACAACGGCCTGGGACGCCTCACCGGCAATGTGAACCGGGGCGGCGGCGCACGTGCGGCGGACGAGAGCGCGCAGGCCGGGACCCACCTCGGCGACGAAGGAGCAGTTGCCGGTCGCGCTGGTGCGACGGGCGGCGGCACGGCCGCCGACGCCGCGACTCAGAACGGCTTCACGCGCGGCGAGAGCGGCAATCCCAGTCCGCTGCGCCTGTTCAACAGCGCGCTCGGCGGGCAGACCAGCTGGCTCTTGCCTCTGGCCATCATCGGCTTCCTGGCCACGGCGATCAGAAAGCGCGCGCGCTTCCCGCTCGATCCGACGCAGGGGACGCTGATCCTCTTCGGCCTGTGGTTGCTGACCGGTGCAGCGTTCTTCTCCGTGGCGGGCTTTTTCCACCAGTACTACATGGTGACGATCGCGCCGCCCCTCGCCGCGCTCGTCGGCATCGGTGCGGTCTCGCTCTGGCACGACTACCGCGCACGCTCGTGGCGCGGCTGGATCTTGCCGTTCTCGCTTCTTGTGACAGCCGGCGTACAGGCCTATCTACTGACGTCGTATCCCGACTGGAGCACCTGGCTCACCCCACTGGTGATTGGGTTGTCCGTCATCGGAGCCGCCCTGCTCGTGGTCGGATGGCTGCGCCCGCGACTGGCCCTGAACCTGGGCATCGGCGGGGCAGTGCTCGGCGCGTTGGGCCTGCTGGCCGCGCCCACGGTCTGGGCGGCGGACACGGTCTCCAGGGGCGACGGCGGCCTGACGCCCAGCGCTGGCCCGGCGGCGGCAGGCGGCGGGGGAGCCTTCGGCGGCGGATTTGCCGGCGGTCGAGGTGGGGTCAACAACGCCGCGCGCCGTTTCTTTGGCGACTTTGCCGGTCGTGCTGGCGGACGCGGCGGTGGATTTGGTGGAACTGCCACGGTCGACCAGAAAACGCTTAACTTCCTCGCATCGCATCAAGGCAAGACGCGCTACCTGCTGGCCGTGACCAGCGCTATGAACGGCTCACCCTATATCCTGGCCACGGGCAAGCCTGTCATGGCGCTCGGAGGCTTCAGCGGAGGCGACCCGGCCATCGACGCCGCGGGCATCGCCAAGGACGTGGCCAACGACACCGTGCGCTACTTCATGCTCCAGGGCGGTCGCGACGGTAGCGGCGGCGCTGCCGCCGACTTCCTTGACTCGCCCGCGGCGAACGCACTGACGCCCCAGGCGCGCGCGGCGCTCCAAGGTGGGGGCGGCCCTGGTAGTGGATTCGGCGGATTTGGCGGCGGCAATAACAGCGTCACGACCTGGGTGACGCAGAACTGCGCCGTCGTGCCTACCAGTGAGTGGCAAACGACGACCACGACCACACCAGGCAGCGCGCAGGCCGGCGGCTTCGCGCGGGGTGGGTTCGGCGGCGGCCAGTTGTACGACTGCTCTCAGAAACCAAGCGCCAGCACGACCGGATCGTCCTCGCCGAGCGTCACGACAACGCCGGGCGCCGCGGCGCCTCCAACCCCGAGCGCGGCGACGGCTCCCAGTACCACGAGCAGCGGTGGCGGCGCCTCCACGACGGTGACGGGTCAGCTTGGCGCGATGGCAAGTGAGTCGCTGACGGTTCAGTCGCGCTTCGCGGGCTCTGAGTCGATCGCGACGAACGGGGCCACGCGGTACTATCTGGCTGTGACGAGCGCGGTGAGCCAGTTGGCGGTCGGCCAGCGCGTAGCCGTCTCGACGGGTCGCACCGCGACCTCTACCGCGTCGAGCGTCACCATCGCGCTGGCGGGCGGTCCGTTCGTCTCGGTACGGTCGTTCAGCCGGGGCGCGGGCGGCTTCGGGGGCAGCGGAAACGGCGGCTTTGGGGGCGGTAGTAATGGTGGGCCGCCCCCAGGCGGCTTCGAAGGCGGCGCGGGCGGCGCCCCACCCTCGGGCGGGTTCGGAGGCGCTAGCGGCGCGGGTGGGTTTAGCCGTGGAGGCGGTTTCGGCGCCGTGAGCGCCGTGACCGGCACGGTGACCGCCGTCTCCTCGACCTCGTTCACGCTCAAGACCACGCAGGGCGCGAGCCGGACGTTCGTCCTCGCCTCGACGACGACGCTCTATGACGACGACGCTCTATAAGGTGGACGCGGTCGCGGCAAGCAAGCTCACGCAGGGGTCGACCGTCGCGATCGCCACGGCGACGCGGAGCGGCAAGACCATGGTAACTGGCAGAGGCACGCGTCCAGGTCGTCGTGTTTCCTGTCGAACAGCCTTGCTACGAAGGAGTCTCTGCCCAATAACGGGGACCATCCCAATAACGAACGTCCTCGAAGAATGTGCCGGACGGCTCAAAGAGCGGACTGGGCGGCACGACGAAGACGCCTTCGTAGCCGTCGTCGCCCAGTTCCTCTCTTTCCACTTGGTTTTTCCCTACCAGCTTATTATCATATAGTTATCAGATGATTATATGATTGAGAGGCTGCTATGCTCGACACACGGCACATTCACCCGCTTACCGACTTCTTGAGGAACCATAAAGCACATATGGCGCGGCTCAAAGAAACCAAGACGCCTGAAGTGCTGACCGTCAACGGCAGGGCGGAAGTGGTTATACAAGATGCGGAGAGCTACCAGGCGCTGCTTGACCGGCTGCACCATATTGAGACCATCGCCGCCATTCAGGAGGGCATAGCGAGTGCTGGTCGCGGCGAATTAAAGCCTGCCACGCAAGTCTTTGCGGAAATGCAAGCGAAGTATGGCCTACAAGGTTAGTCTTACTGGCCCCGCTGAGAATGATGCCTACGCGGCTTTTGAGCGTATCCACGAGGTTGCTCCTGACGGTGCGGAAAAATGGCTGAGGGGCCTGTTCGCGGTCATTGCAACTCTGGCTGAAATGCCTACCCGTTGTCCCATCACTCCTGAAAGCGATGAGATGAGCCATCCAACCCGTCACCTATTGTACGGCAAGCGGACGGGCGTGTACCGCATCATCTTTGATATTGAGGATGAGTCGGAGGAAGGCCCGCGCGTCCGAGTGCTCAGAATATGGCACGGCCGCCGTGACGCCATCACGGCGGAGGATATAGCAGCAGACTAACAACAACTAACCACCTTTATGGTAAGCCTCTTGGTTCAGGCATGACGCGTTCGAGAAGACAACATTCGCCCTTATGCGTCGCGTGGCGAGAGCCTGCGACGAGCCTATCGCCTCCAGCACGCCTGCTTAGCGCGCCAGTTCCGCCTCCAGGTCGGCAGGCGTGGCGACGGGGCGGCGGCAGGCGAAGTGGCGGCAGACGTAAGCGGCCCCGTGGCCGTCGAGCGGCGTGCGCCCTTCCAGCAGGGCCACACCGGCCTCTTCCGCGCCCGGTCTCGCCAGCGCCGTCACCGTCGTAGGCAGGTAGCGGTGGTGCAGGACGGCCAGCAGCGCGGCGGCCTCGGCCTCGTCCGCCCCTCCCACCACGGCGACCTCGGTCGTGCCGACCAGCACCAACTCCAGCGCGGAGAGCAGGCGCCCAAAGCCACTCGGCGCGCGCGTGACCGCCCCGGAGAGAGCTTTGAGCGTCGTCTCCGCCTTCTCGGCGTACGCTTGGTCGCCGTTCAAGGCTGATAGGCGCAGCAATACCTCCACGGCCATGGAGTTGCCCGAGGGCACGGCGTTGTCGAACAGGTCGCGCGGGCGGTTGATCAACTCCTCGTGGTCGTCGCTTGTAGTAAAGAAGCCACCCTCTTCGTCGTCCCAGAAGTGGGTCAACATCGCCTTCGCCAGATCGTCGGCGGCGGCGAACAGGTGCGGCTCGTAGGTCGTCTCGTACAGCGCCAGCAGCCCCGCCGCGAGGGCGGCGTAGTCTTCGAGGTAGCCGTTGAGGCGTGCGCCCTCCTGGCCCTCACGGTAGGTGCGGCGCAACCGGCCGTCGTGCTCCATGGTGGAGAGCAGGAAGGCAGCGTTGCGCGAGGCGACGGCCGTGTAGTCGGGCCGGTCCAGGGCGCGACCGGCTTCGGCGAAGGCGCGCAGCATCAAGCCGTTCCAGGCCGTCAACATCTTCTCGTCGCGCTGCGGGTGGATGCGCGTCTCGCGCGCGGCCAAGAGCAGCGGGCGCGCACGCTCCACCGCGCCACGCAGGCGGTCGGGCTCGACGCCCAGGCTCGTGGCCACGGCGTCGAGCGGGCTCGGACGAAAGAGGATGCTGGCGCCCTCGAAGTTGCCGCCCGCCGTAACGCCGTAGTAGGAGGAGACGAGCGGGGCGTCTTCCTCGCCCACGATCTCCGCGATCTCGCGCGGGGTCCAGACGAAGAACCTGCCTTCCTCGCCCTCGCTGTCCGCGTCCTGCGCCGTGTAGAAGCCGCCCCGCGGCGAAGTCATCTCGCGCACCACGTAGTCGAGCGTCTCCTCCACGACGCCGCGGTAGGTTTCGTCTCCCGTGGACTGATAGGCCTCCAAGTAGACGCGGGCAAGCAAAGCGTTGTCGTAGAGCATCTTCTCGAAGTGCGGCACGAGCCAGACAGCGTCGGTGGCATAGCGGTGGAAGCCGCCGCCCAACTGGTCGTAGATGCCGCCCGCGGCCATGCGGTCGAGCGTCGTGCGCGTCATAGCCAGGGCATTGGGTTCGCCGGTGCGATGGTGGTAGCGCAGCAAGAACTCCAGGTTCATGGGCTGCGGAAACTTGGGCGCCCCGCCGAAACCGCCGTGGCGCGCGTCGAACGTCTCGGAGAGTCCCGCGTAGGCGCGACTAGCCACTGCCTCGTCGAGCCCCGTGGCCTCGTAGCCGAGCAGCGACCGCCCGAGCTGGCCGCGCAGAGTCGCGGCCTGCTCCACCACGTCGTCGTGCTTCGTCCTATAGGCCTCGGCGAGCGAGACCAGCACGCGCGGGAAGCCCGGCATGCCGCCGCGGTCCGTCGGCGGGAAATAGGTCCCGCCCCAAAACGGCGCGCCGTCCGGCGTGAGGAAGACGGTCATGGGCCAGCCGCCTTGGCCGGAGAGCGCCTGCACGGCCTCCATATAGATGGAGTCGAGATCGGGCCGCTCTTCGCGATCGACCTTGATGCTCACGAAGTTGTCGTTCATCAGGCCCGCGATGGACGCGTTCTCGAACGACTCGCGCTCCATCACGTGGCACCAGTGGCAGGCCGAGTAGCCGATCGAGAGCAAGATTGGCTTGTCTTCGGCGCGCGCTTTGCTCAGAGCCTCTTCCCCCCAGGGATACCAATCGACGGGGTTGTGGGCATGTTGTTGCAGATAAGGACTGGTCTCGTCGATCAAGCGGTTCGGCATCGTGAAGGTCCTCCCAGGCTGTGCCCATGGCGTCGTTCGTCTTTCTCCCTACAGCCTACACAGTCGTCGTCGGAGGAGCGGCTTCTTAGCGATAGGGCGCCTGGAGGCCGCACTCTGTGCCTTCCGGGCGAGAGGGCGCGCAGGGTCGCGGCGATGAGGGCGGCGCACCCACTCGTCGATTACAGAGCAACGTCAGTCGATATTTTGACTGACACGCTTAGAATATACTAAAGTGCGTATGCGATGGATGATGAGAACGAGTGGTCGATCACTTTCTATACAACTGAATCAGGAGAAAGTCCCGTTGAAGAATTTCTACAGACGCTCGATACAAAAACACAACTCCGCTTTGCTTGGTCAATAGAACAGTTACGCATTCGCAACGTTCGAGCTAAACCACCGCTCGTGAAGCACGTTGCGGACAAAATATGGGAACTTCGAGAAGAGAGCAGCACTAACATCTACCGGATGATGTATTTCTTCTATGTTGGCAAAAAGATCGTGTTCTTACACGGCTTTCAGAAGAAGACGCCAAAGACGCCAAAAAGAGAGATCGCTATCGCCATCGGTCGACGCGACGACTTTATCCAGCTACAAGAAAAGGAATGACTATTATGCCGTCATATAAAGCGGAAACGGACTTCCTTAAAAAAGGAGAGCAAGCGTATCAAAACTGGCGTGACGCTCTGCTTGCCGATCCCGTCAACAAAATTCTTTATGAAGAAGAGGCCGTTAAGAAAGAAGTCTGGTTGCAATTGGTCGAGGCGCGACAAGCTAGCGGACTGACCCAAAAACAGGTGGCTGAGCGGCTAGGAGTATCGCAAGCACAGGTCGCCCGCCTGGAAAGGCAAGGCTACAACGCTCATACTCTTCGCTCTCTCCAACGCTACTTAGCGGCCATCGGAAACGACTACAAGTTGGTCGTACGTGTGGAACGAGTGGGAACGACGACGCGTGTTCCGTCTGTATCACCCACCTATTGATCGATATTCTACACGTGAGAACTAAAGACGTCTAGGGAGCCACGCTCGGATGAAGAGGAGGTTATGATGGAGACGCAACATGCGTCTGGCCCGTCGTGGCCCGACTTTTCCAGCTTATAAATTAAGCGGTGCCCTAGCGATGGAGAGCGCTGGAGACCGCACTCTGTACCTTGCCGGGAAAGAGGGCGCGCAGGGTCGCGGCGACGAGGGCGCCGTCGCGGCGCAGCGAGAGGGCGGCCACGTACTCCCCGTCGATGGCCAGCTTGGCCGGCAGCACCACGTTGAGGTAATCGTCGTGGACGTGGCCGGGCCGCAGCAGACGCGCCTCGTCGCGGAACGCGATCTGCGCCGCGCCGGTGATGCCCGGACGGACCGCCAGCACGGCGCGCTGCGCCGGGGAGTAGTGCTCGACATACAGTGGGTCCTCGGGACGCGGCCCCACCAGGCTCATCTCGCCGCGCAGGACGTTCCAGAGTTGGGGCAACTCGTCGAGGCGGTAGGCACGCAGCAGACGGCCCACGCGCGTGACGCGGGCGTCGCCTTGCGCGGTGATGCGCGGCCCAGAGCCGTCGTCGCGGCGCATGGTGCGAAACTTATACATGGTGAACTCCGCCCCGTCGCGTCCGCTGCGCCGCGCTTTATACAGCACGGGCAGGCCGTCGTCCAGGGCCACGGCCAGGGCGATGCAGAGGCTCACGGGGGCCAGCACCACTAGACCGGCGACCGCCGCCGCGACATCGCAGAGGCGCTTGAGCCGCAGGGTGGACGCGCGGGCGCTCATACCTTAAAGGTCTCCCGGTAGGTCGTGCCAGCGCCCGACGGGGAGCGGCGATAGTGCGCGCGCACCACATCGGTCACCGCCGTACAGACATCGGCCACGTCTTGCGCGGTCATGGAGGGGTAGATGGGCAACGAGAAAACCCTCTCATACGTGTTCAGGGCCACGGGGAAATCCTCCGGCGCGTGACCGCCCAGGCGACGCCAGTAGGGCTGGAGGTGCAGCGGGATGTAGTGGACCGAGGTCCCGATGTTGCGCCCGTGCAGCGCCCGGATCACCTCAGCCCTATTTATGTCGAGTGCGGATGGGTCGAGCTTCAGGATATAGAGGTGCCAGGAGTGCGCGATGTGCGGGGCGACATCGGGGATTTGCACGCTGTCGAGGTCGGCGAACGCCGTATTGTAGGCGTCGGCGATGGCCTTGCGCGCCATCCACAACTCGTCGCAGCGCCCTAGCTGGACCAGGCCGAGCGACGAGGCCAGATCGGTCATGTTGTACTTATAGCCTGCTTCTTCGACCTCGTAGTACCACGAGCCCTCGGCGGTGTAGCGCTTCCAGGCATCTTTAGAGATGCCGTGCAGGCTCATCAGGGTCGCTCGCGCGGCGTACTCGGCGTTAGCCGTGGTCAACATACCGCCCTCGCCGGTCGTGATCGTCTTGGTGGCGTAGAAGCTGAAGGCCGCGAGGTCGCCGAGCGTGCCGGCCATGCGGCCTTTGTAGCGCGCGGGCAGCGCGTGCGCGGCGTCCTCGATCACGACGAAGCCGTGGGCGCGCGCGATGTCCAGCAGTGGGTCCATCTCCACCGGGCGCCCGCCGATATGCACCGGGATGATGGCGCGCGTGCGCTCCGTCACGGCCCCCTCGACCTTGGAGGGGTCGATGTTGAAGGTGTCAGGGTCGATGTCGACGAAGACGGGGGTCGCGTCGCGGTAGCGCACGACCTCGGCCGTGGCCGTGAAAGTGGTGACCGGGAGTATCACTTCGTCGCCCGGACCGACGCCGACAGCGTCGAGCGCCAGGTGCAGGGCGGCCGTGCAGGAGTTGAGGGCCACGGCGTGGGGAACGCCGACGTAGGCGGCGAACGCGCGCTCGAACTGCTTGGTTTGGGGACCGGTGGTCAGCCAGCCGGAGCGCAGCGTCGCCACGACCGCGTCGATCTCCGCGTCGGTGATGCTGGGGAGCGCGAAAGGCAGAAATGTGTCGCGCACGCGGCAGACTCCTTGGGCTAGAGGGAGAGGCTAACGGCTCATGCTCCCCGCTCGACATCTTAACGATCCAGACGATCCAGTTCGCGGCCGCCCTACGCCCACGAGGCGTTCTTGAGAAAGAGCCCGCTTGCACCAAACACGGTCGTTACTTGAATGCCCCCAGGATAATCCGTATCGGTCCTCCGCGTCCAGTCCCCTATTTGACGCCCCAGGGTCTGTGAAAAGTCATCCTGGCAGCGCGGGTGCTCGCTGCGCGAACCTTCGGCGCCCGCCCATGCGTTCAACGGGGGACGGGCCAGAGGCCCGCGCTCCCAGGAGTCGCTCTCTTCAGCGCCTTTCACCGACAATGCACGGGCCCTGTTTGACGTCCCCAGCGGCGCCCGATAATGGAAATCGTGAAATCAGCGGCGAACACTGAGGGCGCTTTGTAAAATTAATCGATGGTCCATAGGCTGTGTTAGAAATCTCGAGCACTAAGAAGACGAGCCAGTGCAGGATAAAGAGGAGGTGAGATGACGGCGCACCACGCGTCCGGCCCGCCGTGGCCTGATAAATCGACCGACGAGAAGCTCGACGCCCTGCGCGACATGACCCTCGGTCTGTACGCTGTCGTCTCGCGCGCGGCGACGGCGGCCGTCCTACGCACCGTGCGCGCTCACCCGTGCGCGGACGAGGCCGAACGTACCTCGGCGGAGCGCATGGCAGCGATGATCGTCGCGCACCCCGACATCTGGTCGCCGACCTGCGAGGCCGGACACGTGACGGGATCGGCGCTCGTCGTTCACGGCGAGAGCGGACGTGTGCTGCTGCTATGGCATCGCAAGCTGGAGCGGTGGCTGCAGATGGGCGGGCACGGCGAGTTCGAGATGTCCGCGGCGGAGACCGCGCTACGCGAGGCTCAGGAAGAATCAGGCCTGCCCGACCTACGCTTCATCCCACAGGCCCTGACCCCCGCGCCGCTCGACCTCGACGCTCACGTCATTCCGGCGTCACGCGGGAAGCCGGAACACTATCATCTGGATCTCCGCTATCTGCTGGCTACCGATCACCCCAACGAGATCCGGCGCAACGACGAATCGGCCGACCTGCGCTGGTTCACGGTCGCCGAGACAGGGGGCCTGGACCTCGACCCAGGGCTGAGGCGTCTCATCCACAAGGCGGAAGCCCTCATGCATTCAGCGGAACATACAGCGAGTGGACTCAACTGATACAGCGGGTGCCCCTCGCTACTGTACTCACATCGTACTCCTCTATCCCATCACTACCCCTACGCCGGGGGAGTGAACCACAAGCACTCATGGAGGACGCCGGCGCGGTTACGGTCCCCTGAACCGAGTGCGTCGCCCCCTTTCCGTTGTGTCGCGGCGCGGTTCTTGCTTTTTGGGGTCGTGCCGATGGGTTCGCGCCCTTCCCCCTGCTGGCATGAGCGTGGCGCAGGACGCCGCGTCCTGCTGACGACGATGATGATAGAGGTAAGGAAAAGGGAAAGACGTTATGGACGAGCGACAAAGTGGACGCAGCGCGCGCGGCGCGGGCGCACTGGCGCGGGGCGCCGCGCTGGTGCTGGCCGGCGGACTGATCGGCGGCGGGCTGGCGGCGCACAACGCGGACGCGCGCAACACCGGCGCGACGAAGGCGACGCGTGAGCCGGCCGCGTACGTGCCGACCTCGTTCGAGCAGGTGCGCGAGGCGGCGATCAAGAAGGTAGCTCCCGCCATCGTGGAGGTGCAGACCGAGAGCGGGCTGGGCTCCGGCGTGGAGATCACCAGGGACGGCTATATCGTCACCAACAACCATGTCGTGGCCGGCGCCCGGCAAATACAGGTAGTGCTCAACAACGGCAGGGTGGTCAACGCGACCATCAAGGGCACGACAACCGTGCTCGACCTCGCCGTCATCAAGATCAACGCCGGCTCCAACCTGCCCACCGTGGCTTACGCCGACTCAGCGCGGCTCACGGTCGGGCAGTCGGCGCTGGCCATCGGCTCCCCGCTGGGCATCGTCTCCACGGTCACCGACGGCATCGTCTCCGCCGTGCATCGCGTGGTGCAGGAAGGCCAGAACTCGACAGGGCGGATCTACGACGCGGTGCAGACGAGCGCGGCGATCAATCCCGGCAACAGCGGCGGCGCGCTGATCGACTTGAGCGGCCAGCTTATCGGCGTGCCCACGCTGACCGCCATCGACCCACAGTTCAATGCGCCGGCTGGCGGCGTGGGCTTCGCCATCCCCTCCAACACGGTCCGCAACATCGCGGCGCAGATCATCGCCTACGGCACGGTCAGGCACAGCGGCGTCGCGGCCCTGGGCATCGCGGCCGGCACGGTCACCCCGGCCATCGCCCAGCAAAACAGTCTGCCGGTCAGCCAGGGCGTCTTCATTAAAAATCTGTCGGCGAACGGCGCCGCCGCGAAGGCGGGGCTGCGCCAGGGCGACGTGATCACGCAGATCGACGGTATGGACGTGGCCACGTTCGATACGCTGCTCAGCATCCTGGGTCAGGACAAGCCAGGCCAGCGGATACACCTGACGGCGTACACGTCGGGCGGCAAGAAAACGCTCACGGCCACCCTCGGCGAGTTGAACGTCAACATCTAGGGACGGCTAGGCGTCGAGCGATGAGCGGCGGCGCGTGGGAAGATCCTCCACGCGCCACCGCTTTCGCGTTTATATAGGTAGGAAGCTGCCCGCGTGATTTCGCAACGTACCTTCTGGTCAGCTTTTCCGTCTAGGGATGGGCTCTACCGTTGGCGCGAACGTCTCCAAGGCGTAGCGGGAACTCTTTACAGGCCGTCCGGGGCCTCGCTTAAGATCGGGACGGTGGTGCGGCGGTAGAGGGCGTCGACGGCGAGGGACACGCCGATGCCCTCAAGCTCTACGTGATCGCTGGGACCATAGGACTCGTAGGTCCAGCGTGGTTCGGCGCGACGATACACGTCCACCTCCTGGTATGACGTAGCCACGAGCACGTACTCTTGCAGGGTGGGGCAGGCATGGTAGAAGGCGAACTTGCGGCCTCTATCGTAGGCCTCGGTCGTGTCCGAGAGCACGTCGACGACCACACGTGGAGCGCTGATCTGCTTCACCGTTCCCCGGTCGTCGGCGGCGCAAGTGACCGTGACGTCTGGATAGACGTAGCGGCTCAACGACAGGTGCGCCGCGGCATCGGAGCCGTAGACGCGGCAAGGGCACGGCCCCTGGAAGATCAGGCCGCGCGGGGACGCACCAGGAGAAAGCCCCCTTTTTAATTTGATTCTAGTGTCAGGATGATGGTAGTATAGTGGAACCGTCGGCGACAATCTGGCGACGAGCGTCTGTTTCTCTACCTAGCATCGCTGTTACTCTATACAAAGTTGTTTGCAGTTTTCAAGCAAACGGTCGTTTTAGATAGTGAAGAAAGGGTTGTGTGACAACCCTTTACATTCCGACAATCAACGACGATGCGGCTGATTTCGATAGGCTGTTTTCCTTGTGGGAACGGGTTATAAGTGAATCTAAAAGCGGCGATCGGTTTGTCTTTGATTTCACATCGTGTACTTTTCTTCGGCAGAACGCCGTTGCTTTTCTTGGCGGCTTAGTTCGTCTCGCCCAAAGTCATGGCTGTCAGATTTCTTTAAATGAGGGCATGAGGTCTGAGGTTCGCAAGAACCTCGATAGGAACGGCCTGCTTGCGGTCTTTGGTCTGCCTGTCCCACAGTGGACGGATAACACGATCCCCTATCGAGAGGATATAGGCGACGATCTAAAGGCAACTATGGCCTACTTACAAGATCAGTGGCTCGGGCGCGGGTGGTTGAAGATAAGCGAAAACACACGGGGCGCGATTAGTGGAAACATGTGCGAGATTTATGCGAACGCATTTGAGCACGGGCGGTCCCCCATCAGCGTCGTGAGCTGTGGACAGTACTATCCTAATCTCAGGGTACTCAAGTTCACGGTCGTCGACTTTGGGGTCGGCATCCCTCAGAACGTTCGCGACTTTAGAAGGAACGATCAAATGCGTTCGGGAGAGGCATTGCGTTGGGCTTTCGAGTCAGGCACTACCACTCGTCCTCGGAACCGCGGCTTGGGCCTGAACTTGCTCAAGGAATTTGTAACACGTAACTCGGGGCGTTTAGAGATATTCAGCTACGACGCCTATGCGTCGATAGACAGAAGAGGTAAGACCTATAGTGAACGCGCCTCATATTTTGAGGGCACGCTCGTCAACATCACGCTTCAGTGCGACGAAGGTTCCTACACTGTCGACGATGGACTGGGCGACGAACCGCTTTTTTGAGGAGAGGAATAGAGAGATGAACTGCTCGGTATACGATCTCGTCGGAAAGTTTGGCGTCACTGTCGAGGACGGTCAGAAGGTACACAACTATATTCATGCTCTGCTCAAAAGCGACCAACAGGCGACGCTCGACTTCAGCGGCGTCGAGGTGATCGCATCGCCGTTCCTCAACACAGCCATTGGGTCTCTGCTGGAAGACGTCAGCGCCGACGACCTCAACCGCCTTCTTAAAATGGAGAACATCTCTCCAGCAGGTGCTGCCGTGCTCAGGCGAGTTATCGAAAACTCTACGCAGTACTACAACAACGCGGCTGTTCGTCGTGCTGTGGACAGCACGGTAACGGAATACGCCGAGGCCATGTAGAGGAGAGCACCTGTCCCAAGAGGGCGCGGGCTATGGAGGGGTCGGCTTGGCCACGCGTCTCGCCCATGACTTTGCCGAAGAGCGCCTGCAGCGCGGCGGTCTTGCCCGCGCGATAGTCGGCGGCCTTGGCGTTGCCTTCGACCACGCGAGGCGCCACGGGCTCCAGCGCGGCGGGGTCGGCGATGCGCGAGAGGCCGCGCGACGCCACGATGGCGGCGAGGGCCGTCCCGGTAGGAACGAACTGTGGACTAGCACGTCGATAACGACAATGTTATCCTTCTGCCATGTGGCACGTGGTTTTTTATCCCGACGCCGAGTCCGAGCTACACGGACTGCCGCCTTGGGAACAGGTCGCTCTACTGCACGCTGTCGACAAGCTTATTGCACTTGGACCGTCACTCCTTTTCCCCCCATCAAAGCAGCGTGCAAGGGATAGAGAACCTCCGAGAACTGCGACCAAGGGCTGGTAGGAGTCCATGGCGCGCTTTCTATCGTCGTATGAACGATGTCTTTGTGATTGCGGCTGTTGGGCCTGAGGCCGCGGTCGATAGGCGTGGCTTTGACCGTGCGGCCGCCAATGCCGTGTTGCGCTTGGCGGACATCACATTTGAAGGAGAACCCTGATGAAGCTATCCAATCTGAAGAGCGCGCCGCAAGTGCTTACCGAGCGTATGACGGATGCGGCCTTTCGCGAGGAGTGGGACCGGACGGCGGTGGCGCGCGCCGTGGCGACGCGCGTCGTCTCCTACCGTGCCGAGCACGGCCTCTCACAGGCCGCACTGGCGCGCATGCTGGGAGTGAGTCAGCCACTCGTCGCGCGCCTGGAGGCGGGCGAGCATGAGCCGGCCCTGTCATCCCTGGCGCGGCTCTCCCGACGCCTGGGCATGGAGTTCCACATCGTCATCACGCCCACCTCACTGCAACTGAGTGCATGACCCAGACCGAGGATAGCCGGCATGAGAATGCGATGCTGCTCTCCACGCGTCAGTTTCTGTTACGGACCAGATCGACATGGGGCGCCAGTAAAGACGCCTCCTCGACGTGCAGCGGCTACTCGGAGAGGAGCTTTTCGAGGAGGGCGCGGGCGACGGCGAGGTCGGCCTGGCCGCGCGTCTCGCCCATGACTTTGCCGAAGAGCGCCTGCAGCGCGGCGGTCTTGCCCGCGCGATAGTCGGCGGCGGCCTTGGCGTTGCCTTCGACCACGCGGCGCACCACGGGCTCCAGCGCGGCGGGGTCGGCGATGCGCGAGAGGCCGCGCGCGGCCACGATGGCGGCGGGGGCCATCCCGGTGGTCAAGGTCTCTTCGAGCACTTCGCGGGCGCTCTTGGAGTTGAGGGCTCCGTCCTTCATTAGGCCGGTCAGGGCGCCCAGGTTGGCCGGGGTCAGCTTGCTGGTCTCTAGAGTCAGGCCGCGCGCGTTGAGGATGCCGCCCACATCGCTAAGGAGGCGATTAGCCACGTCGCGCGCGGCGCCGGAGGGGGCGGCCGCCACGGCCTGCTCGAAGAAGTCGGCCAGGGACCGCGCCTCGGTCAGCAGCGCGGCATCGGCGGGCGGCAGGCCTAGGTCGGCCACGAAGCGGGCGCGGCGCGCGGGGGCCAGCTCGGGCAGCGCGGCGCGCACCTCGTCCACGTAGGCGGCGGAGAGTTCGAGCGGCGGCAGGTCGGGCTCGGGGAAGTAGCGGTAGTCGTGGGCGAACTCTTTGGAGCGCTGGCCCACGGTGACGCCGCGCACGTCGTCCCAGCCACGCGTTTCCTGCACCACCACGCCGCCTTCGCGTAGGACGGCGCTCTGGCGCACGATCTCGTAGGCCATGGCGTCGCGCACGGAGCGGAAGGAGTTCATGTTCTTGATCTCGGTCTTAACGCCCAAGCCGGTCGAGCCCTTAGGCCGCAGCGAGATGTTGGCGTCGCAGCGCAGCGAGCCGTGCTCCATGTCGCCGTCGTTGACGCCGAGGTACTGCAAGACCTGGCGCAGGGCCTGGAAGTAGGCGCGTGCTTCGTCGGGCGAGTAGATCTCGGGCGCGGAGACGATCTCCATGAGGGGGATGCCGGAGCGGTTGACGTCCATAAGGCTGTATGACTCGCCGCCCTCCTCGCGGTGGACGAGCTTGGCCGTGTCTTCTTCCAGATGCACGCGCACGATGCCCACGCGATGGGTCTCGCCGTCGAGGTCCACGTCGAGGTAGCCGTCCTCGCTCAGGGGCATATCGTACTGCGAGATCTGGTAGCCCTTGACCAGGTCGGGGTAGGCGTAGTTTTTGCGGTCGAACTTACTGAAGGCGGGGATGCGGCAGTGCAGGGCCAGGGCCGTCTTGACCGTGTCGCGCACCGCTGCTTCGTTGATGGTGGGCATGACGCCGGGCGAGCCCAGGCAGATGGCGCAGACGTGCGTGTTGGGCGGCGCGTCGGCGTAGTCCGTGGAGCAGGGACAGAACATCTTGGAGCGCGTCTGGAGCTGCGCGTGGACTTCGAGGCCGATGACGGGCTCGTACTCCAGGGTGGTCTCGGGCGGTGTGCTGGTGGTGGTCATAAAGCTCTTAGTTATCCTTTGTCGCCAGTAGGGGCGGGGCGAGGCGCGTGTAGTGGCCGCTCTGCTCGTAGCTGTAGGCGATGCGCAGCAGCAGCTCTTCGGAGAACGAGGGCGTGATGATCTGGAAGCCGACGGGCAGGCCGTCGGAGAGGCCGCAGGGCACGGAGATGCCGGGCAGCCCTGCTATGTTGACGGGCAGCGTGCAGACATCGGCCAGGTACATCTGCACGGGGTCGCCCAGCTTCTGGCCCAGCGGGAAGGCCGTGGTGGGCGAGGTGGGGGCGACGATGGCGTCGTACTCCTCGAACACGCGGTCGAAGTCGCGCTTGACCAGGGTGCGGATCTTCTGCGCCTTGACGTAGTAGGCGTCGTAGTAGGTCGAGGAGAGGGCGTAGGCCCCGATCATGATGCGGCGCTTGACCTCGGGACCGAAGCCCCGGTCACGCGTCTGGCCGTAGGCTTCCCACATAGTGGGGGCTTCGGCGGCGTAGCCGTAGCGGATGCCGTCGAAGCGCGCCAGGTTGGCGCTGGCCTCGGCCGGGGCGATGATGTAGTAGGTAGCCAGGGCGTGGCGCGTGGAGGGCAGCGAGACCTCGCCCACGGTGGCTCCCATAGCCTCCAGCGCGGCGATGGCCTCGCGCACGCGCGCGGCGACGCCCGGCTCCATGCCCTCGACAAAGTATTCGCGCGGCACGGCTAGGCGTAGCCCGCGTACGTCGGTACGCAGCGCGGCCGTGTAGTCGGGCACGGGCAGGTCGGCGGTGGTGGAGTCACGCGGGTCGTGGCCGGCGATGGCTCCGAGCATGACGGCGGCGTCGGTCACGTCCTTGGAGAGCGGACCGATCTGGTCGAGCGAGGAGGCGAAGGCGATCAGTCCGTAGCGCGAGACGCGGCCGTAGGTGGGCTTGAAGCCGACCACGCCGCAGAGGGCGCCGGGCTGGCGGATGGAGCCGCCCGTGTCGGAGCCGAGCGCTCCCGCCGCCTCGTCAGCGGCCACGGCGGCCGCTGAGCCGCCGCTGGAGCCTCCGGGTACGCGCGTGGGGTCCCAGGGGTTATAGACGGGACCGTAGGCGCTGTACTCGTTGGAGGAGCCCATGGCGAACTCGTCCATGTTGGTCTTGCCCAGGAAGACGGCTCCCGCCTCGCGCAGCTTCTCCACCACAGTGGCGGAGTAGGGCGGGCGGTAGCCCGCGAGCATCTTGGAGCCAGCGGTGGTCTCGCGGCCTTCGACGGCCAGCAGGTCTTTAAGGGCGATGGGCACGCCGAGCAGGGAGCCGTCCTCGCCCTCAGCGCGGCGGCGGTCAGCCGCGGCGGCCATAGCCAGAGCGTCGTCGCGCCACACACGCAGGTAGGCGTGGACGATTGGCTCGACGGCGTCGATGCGTGCGAGGTACGCGGTGGTGAGGTCGACGCTGGAGACCTCACGTGCGCGCAGCAGGGCGGCGGCCTCGTGGGCGGTCAAGCTATATAAGGTGTTCACTGGTTGTTGCTTATTCCATCCGTACTTTTCCCAAATCCATCATAAGTGGCCGGATCGCGCGCTATGCACCGTACCCTGCGCGCGCTGTGTAGATGTCGAAGGGCGGGCGGAGGGTTCAGTCGAGGACGGCGCGCACGCGGAAGAAGTCGCCTTCGCGGTCGTGGGCATTGGCCAGCACGGCCTCGGGCGAGAGCGAGGGGGCGACCTCATCGCGGCGCATGACGTTCCGCAGCGGCAGTATCTGCGCGGTGGGCTCGATGGCGGAGGCGTCGACCTCGGCGATGGCGGCGATCTGGTCCAGGATGCTGGAGAGCTGGACCACGAGGCGCTCTTTCTCGTCCTCGCTGAGGTCCAGGCGCGTGAGTTGGGCCGTTTTCTCGACATCTTCGCGGGTGATGGCCATGGTCGTCTCCTCCTCCATCCTCATTCTCGTCGTCGCGCGCCCCGGCGCCGGTCGCTGCTCCGTGCCCCCGCATCCCGCGCGGACGCAGCGCACGATCTCGTGTGTGGGGCAGGCTAGGTCTCGCTCAGGACGACGGTTCCGCTCCGTCCGATGATGACGGTGTGCTCGAACTGGGCCGTCCAGCCGCCGTCGAGGGTGCGCACGGTCCAGCCATCGGCGTCGATAGCCACTTTGTTGGAGCGCTCGGTCAAGATAGGCTCGATGGTGATGACGAGGCCGTCCGGGATGACGGGGCCTTCGCCGGGCCGGCCCACGGAGGGCACGCTAGGCTCTTCGTGCATCTTGCGGCCAAGGCCGTGACCCGTGAACTCCTCGATGACGCCGTAGCCGCGCGACTGCGCGAAGAGCTGCATGGCGTAGCCGATGTCGCCGATGTGCTTGCCCGGCTTGGCCGCCTCGATGCCGATCTCCAGCGTCTCACGCGTCGTGTCGATGAGGCGTTGGTGGGCCGGGGTGACGGCGCCGATGGCCACGGTGATGGTGGAGTCGCCGCAGTAGCCGTCGAGCACCATGCCGGCGTCGATAGAGAGCACGTCGCCTTCTTGCAGCACATAGTCCGTGGGCACGCCATGCACGGCGGCGTCGTTGACCGACGTGTTGATGCAGCCGGGGAAGTTTTCTTCGGTGGCGAAGACGGGGATGCCGCCGCGACTGGTGATGAAGGCCATGGCGTGGTCGTCGAGGGCGCGCGTGGTGACTCCCGGCTTGGCCATGGCGGCTAGTTCGCGCAGCAGCCGCGCGGTGGCGCGGTTAGCCCGTCGCAGGCCTTGGATAGCGGATTGATGCTTCGCGACCATGGTGCTTTCGTCTCCTCAGACGTAGGTAGATACAAAATTTATGGTAGCATAGTCGCCGCCCCGGCCTCTTTTCTCTTCTCTTTTTGGAGAAAACGCTCTCGGCAGTCGAAGAGTTCTACCGGGTGCGCGGAGCGCCTAGCCGCTTCCAGATCTGCACCGTGGCCCAACCCTCCGATCTCGACGCCGTTCTGGATCGACGGGCCTACACGGCGGAAGCGCATAGCTCGGTGCAGAGCGCGTCGATTGCGTTCGTGCTCTCGCGAACAGCGGCGCGGACGACGACCCAAACGGTCGCCACGATAGATGCGCCGAGCGACGAGTGGTTCGCCGCCTACTGTCGCGCTGAGAGCGTCGCCGACCGCGAGGCGGCGACGCGACGCGGCATTCTCTCGCGCATCGCCGCCTCCACTGCCTATGCCGCTGTCTTCGACGAGGGGCGCCCGGCATCTGTCGGTCTTGGGGTTGTCGAGGGCGGCTGGCTCGGCATTTTCAGCATGGCCACCAGCCCTCACTTTCGCCGTCGCGGCGCCGCGACGGCTATACTGCGCTCTAGCCGCGTGGGGACAACGCCTGGGCGCCCACGACGCTTACCTCCAGGTCATGAGCCAGAACCAAACGGCGCAGTCCGTCTACGCCCGCTCCGGCTTTACCACGCTCTACCAGCATCACTACCGGACCCGAGATCTGCCGGCCATCTCCAGCCCGCCGTAGCTTTCCGCCTCTACGTGTCAAGCAAAGAAACAGCGAGGGATGCTCCACCGCCATTGATGCATTGACGAGTAGAGCAGGCTCCTTCGTGCTAAATAGAGGTCGCCGGCATGAGGGTGCCCAACACCATATGTGGCCATAGCGGCGCGGCGACGCTACCCTTACGGCATGGCGGTATGCTTCGTGCCGATGTCGAGGCACGCGGAGTTTTATTGGATGTTGAATGTCCGAACCGCCTTACGAGGACGACGAGAAAGGAAGGACACGGATGGAACAGCGCTTTATGGGAGCGACGGGCCTGCGGGTAAGCGAACTCTGCCTCGGCGCGATGACCTTCGGGCGCGAGACCGACGAGCCGACCAGCAAAGCGATTATGGACCGCTTCGTGGAAGCGGGCGGCAACTTCGTCGACACGGCCGATGTCTACACCACCGGCGTCTCCGAGGAGATCGTGGGACGCTGGCTGGCCGGACAGACGCGCGACGACCTCGTGATCGCCACCAAGGTGCGGTTCCCCATGGGCTCCGGTCCGAACGAGGCTGGACTAAGTCGCAAGCACATCCTGGCCGGGGTCGAGAACTCCTTGCGCCGCCTCAAGACGGAGTACATCGACCTGTATCAGGTGCATTCCTGGGACGACGCCACGCCGCTCGAGGAGACGCTGGACACGCTGAACGCGCTCGTCCACAGCGGCAAGGTACGCTATATCGGGGCCAGCAACTACACCGGGTGGCAGTTGCAAAAGGCTGTCGATATCAGCAGGCAGCACGGCTGGGAACCCTTCACCTGCCTGCAACCGCAGTACAACCTGCTCTGCCGCTCGACCGAGTGGGAGGTGCTGCCGGTCTGCCGGCGCGAGGGACTGGGCGTCATCCCGTGGAGCCCACTGCGCGGGGGCTGGTTGAGCGGACGCTACCGCCGCGGTATGGCGGCGCCGCCGTCGGGATCGCGCATCGAGACCGCCGAGGAGAAGGGCTGGGGTGAGTCGTGGAGCGCCTACAACAACGAACACACCTGGGGCGTCATCGACGCGCTGCTGGCCGTGGCCGAGGAGGCGGGGAAACAGCCGGCGCAGGCAGCCATCAACTGGTTGCTGGGTCAGCCCGGCGTGACCGCACCGATTATCGGCGCGCGCACGATGGAGCAGCTAGAGGCTAATTTAGGCGGGTGCGGCTGGTCCCTGAACGACGACCAGATGGCGCGCCTACATGCCGCCAGCACCGCCGGCCTGCCTTATCCCTACGACATCGTCGACGCGAACCGCAACCGGCGCTGACGCCGACCCTCCAGACTTCCAAGAGAGACCCACGCGCGGCGCTACGCCTCGGCGCCTTAAGACAGGTTCCGATGGGCGGCAATCTGGATCTCCACGCGAAGCCGGAAACAGGGTCGGTGGACCGAGATCCCCCTGTGGTCTGAGATAGGACCTGCGAGACCTCATTTGGGGAACCGCGCGCGATCAAACGTGACAGTCGTCGAACGCTCCAGGCGCGCGTGGGGGGCGCAGTCTTGCGCGGGGTCTGGGGGGGCGCTGCCTCCCAGGTTCCCCCGGATGGGGGCGGAGGGGGCGAGAATTGGAGACCAGCTCTCTAACGAAAAAGGGAGCGGCGGAAAGGAAGGTGAGATGGAGACCAGCCTCCTAGCGAAAAGGAAGGGGGCAGTGGAAAGAAGAGAAGGGAGGCTATAGCGCCAGGGTGAGCCTTCTAGCGCTGCTGGGCATACACTGAAAGTGTATAAAGGAGAGGATGACGACCTATGGTGCAGGCAGGCGTGGAAGAGGGCGCGGACGCGGCGCCGCGCGCGGGCAACGGACCGCGCGCGGGCGAGGGCGTCTCCGGCGAGGCCATCGCGGTCGAGGGGCTGGTCAAGACGTACGGCGCGACGCGCGCGGTGGACGGCCTGAGCCTCACGGTCGAGAAGGGCGAGGTGTTCTCCCTACTAGGACCGAACGGCGCGGGTAAGACGACGACGCTGGAGATCCTGGAGGGCTACCGCAAGGCCGATGGCGGGACGGTGCGCGTGCTGGGCCTCGACCCGCAAAAGGACGCGCGGCGCCTCAAGACGATCGTCGGCGTGATGTTGCAGCAAGACGGCCTGCAGCCTGCCCTGACCGCGCGCGAGGTGCTGGCGCTCTACGCTGGCTTTTTCGCCCATCCGCTCGACCCTGTCGCGCTGTTGGAGCGCGTGGGCCTCTCCGACGCGGCGGGCACGCGCTGCCGCCGTCTCTCCGGCGGCCAGAAGCGCCGGCTGGCCCTGGCCGTGGCGCTGGTGGGCCGTCCCTTACTGCTGTTTCTGGACGAGCCGACCACGGGCATGGACCCGCAAGCGCGCCTGACGACCTGGGAGATAGTGCGTGGGCTGCGCGACGAGGGCGTGACCGTGGTGCTGACGACGCACTTCATGGACGAGGCCGAACGCCTGGCCGACCGCGTGGCCATCGTGGACCACGGCCAGTTGGTCGCGCTCGATTCGCCGCGCGGCCTGATGGGCGGCTCTCAGAGCAACGCGGTGACGCTGACGGCGGCGGCGGGGCTCGACGCGGGGGCCATGGGCCGCCTCCCCGGCGGCGGCGCGGTGCGCGAGGACGCGCCAGGTACGTACACGGTCGCCGCGAGCGATCCCGCCGCCTTCGCCGCCGCGCTGACGGCCTGGCTGCGCGACGCGGGGGTGACCCTGAGCGAACTGCGCGTGGGCTACGGCTCGTTGGAAGAAGCATTCTTGAAGCTGACCGGGTCGGACCACGAGGAGGGGCGATGAACGTGACGACGCGAGACGGCGCGGACACGATGGTAGGGGGCGGTGCGGGCAAGACGATCCTGGCGCAGACGCGCGCGGAGTTGACCCTCGTCGCCCGGCGCGGCGAGAATATCTTGATCACGATCGTCGTGCCCATCATGCTGCTGGTCTTTTTTGCCTCGCTCGGCGTGGTCAATACGGGCACGAAGAAGCCGGTCGACTTCTTGCTGCCCGGCATGTTGGCGCTGGCCGTGATCGCCACGGCCATGGTCAGCTTAGGCATCGCCACGGCCTACGAGCGTTTCTATGGCGTGCTTAAGCGCCTGGGAGCCTCGCCGCTCTCGCGCGGCGATCTGATCGTGGCCAAGGCGCTCTCGGTGTTGGCGCTGGAAGCAGTACAGGCGGCATTACTTTTTGCGGTGGCGGCGCTGGTCTACCACTGGAGTCCCACCGGCTCGTTCCCCACGGCGGTGCTGGCGCTGCTGCTGGGTACGGTCGCTTTCGCCGGGCTGGGCCTGGCCATGGCCGGCGGGTTGCGCGCGGAGGCGACGCTGGCCGGGGCCAACGGACTGTATCTGGTCTTTCTACTGCTTAGTGGGGCCGTGCTGCCCTTAGATCACCTGCCTGGCGCGCTGCGCGACCTGGCTGCCGTGCTGCCGGCGGCGGCGCTGACCGAGGCGCTGCGCGCGGCGCTGACGGCGGGGGCCGCCTTCCCGCTCTCGCCCCTCGTCGTGCTGGCCGTCTGGGCCGTGCTCACGCTCGGCGTGGCCTCGCGTACGTTTAAGTGGGAGTGACGGGGATGAAAGGCGCGGTCGAAGGGCTGCACCACGTACAGGTCGTGATGCCGCCGGACGGCGAGGACGCGGCGCGCGCGTTCTACGCTGGCGTGCTCGGCCTGGAGGAGAGAGAGAAACCGGCCGCGTTGGGCGGCCGGGGGGGCTGCTGGTTCGCGCTGGGGACGGGCGGCGACACACTGCACCTGGGCGTAGAGAAAGAGTTTCGCCCGGCGCGTAAAGCACACCCGGCGCTACGGGTCGCGACGGGGGCTTTGGACGGCCTACGCGCGGCGATCATCGCCGCGGGCGCGCCGGTGCATGAGGAAATCGTGCTGCCGGGCCTGCGCCGCTTCTCCACCGACGATCCGTTCGGCAATCGCCTTGAATTACTCGAAGTCCTCCCACCAAAATGACATGGGCGGCTACATACGTACAAGCCGGTACGTTCCCGCACGACGCACGCGCTTGTCTGCGTGTCTGCTCGTACTACAACGACGGATCACGCGACAAGCGGAGAGCCTCGTGGCGACCGGCGCCGTCTGACCCAGCGTCATCGGTCCACGTCATGAACCAGAACAGCCTAGCCACGAGAACGAAGGCGCGCTCACTTGGTAATGCCGCACCACCGCGGGGCGTCGGGAGGGGCAATCGGCGGCGCCAGGGCGCTCCTCGCGGACACTATCAGGTCGAGCGCGGTTGCAGCAGTCCGGCGATAAGCAGGTCGACCAGGCGACGGGCGTCGTAGTGGGGGTCGTTGTCGGCGCCGATGCAGAGGTTGCCGACGCCGTGCATCAGGGCGTAAGCGTCTACGTCGGAGCGGATCTCGCCGGCCTCGGCGACGGCGTCGAGCAGTTGCGTACACACCGGCACAAGGCGGTCGAGAAAGGAGGCGTGCAGCGCGTCGTAGCCGGCGTAGTCCGACTGCAGCACGGCCGCGAGTCCGTGCTTGGTGACCAGAAAATCAACGAAGAGGTGGATCCAGCGCCCGAGTGCGGCCTGAGGAGTGGCGCTGCGCGCCAGCAGGGCGGGACCGGCCGCGACGCAGGTCTCGATCTGGCGCTGGTAGACGGCGATGATGAGATCCGCGCGCGTGGGGAAGTGGCGGTAGATCGTGCCCATCCCGACGCCAGCCTTGGTCGCGATGTCGCGGACGGGCACGTCCACGCCGGAGGTGACGAAGAGTGCGGCAGCAGCGTCGAGCACGGTCTGCGCATTACGCCGGGCATCGGCCCGTTGACGCGGGGCTGCTGGCCCTGCGCGCCCGTCGCTGTCGGTCACCATGCCCTTCTCTCCACTCCCCTCGCGCTCTCCTTGACAAATGGAACATTGTTCCCTATTCTTAGGGGGAACAAGGTTCCGCTTAAGCATGATAGCAGAGCAGATCACCAACAATCAAGTCACGCCTTGCCTTGCCAGGGCCATTTCATTCTCGGAGAAAGCAGTAGGACGCGACATCGACTGCGGCGCCAGCCCTGCTCTCAGCACGTGGCCCAAGTGTGGCTGTCGATTCCCGACAGTCGTTCGTGGCGACGCGAAGCACGTCAGGCCGAGAATGAAATGGCTCTGTTGCAGGCCTTAGACGAGAGAGCGTGTCAGGGGCCGCGAACGAAAAGGGCCGGGTGCTGCCCGGTCCGTGCCATCCTTGACATGGAACACTGTTCCGAATATAATTGGAGTGCGGTTCCGTTTACGCCGCGCTGTAGCGCAGCGCGGCGTTGGCCACACATCGATGCACAAGGAAAAGGGGGGGTACTATGCAGGATAAACCCGTCGCCCTGGTCACCGGGGCCAACAAGGGGATCGGACTTCACATCGCGACGGATCTCGCGGCGCACGGCTTCACCGTGCTCGTCGGGTCGCGCAACCTCGCCCAGGGGGAGACGGCCGCGACGAGCATCGGAGCGGATGCCCGCGCCCTCCAGCTCGACGTCACGGATCAAGCCTCCATCGCCGACGCTGCGGAGCGCATCCGGGACGAGTTCGGCCGTCTCGACGTGCTCGTGAACAATGCGGGCATCTCGCGAAAGCCGAGCCTGCCGCCCGAGGAAATCGTGATGTCGAACAGTCCAAGTGTTGGGTCGCTCGACAACATGCGCGCGGTTTTCGAGACGAACGTGTTCGGCGTCATGGCCGTCACGCAGGCGATGCTGCCATTCCTTCACGAAGCGCCAGCGGGACGCATCGTCAACATAGGAAGTTCTTCCGGCTCGCTGACGCTGAACTCAGACCCGAGCTATGAGCATCGCCATGTGTTCGGCGCCGCCTACAGTCCGTCGAAGACGGCGTTGCACGCGATCTCGCTGGCCTTCGCGATTGAACTCGAGCATACAAATATCAAGGTCAATATCGCGTGTCCGGGCTTCACCGCAACCGCTCTTAACAACTTCCGGGGGACACGCACGGTTGAACAGGGCGCACGTGAAGCCGTCCGCCTCGCGCTCCTCGGCTCGGACGGCCCGACGGGCACGTTCTCAGATGAGGACGGCCCGGTCGCGTGGTAATGTAGCCTCCAGCGACACCGCGCCGCAGCCCCGTTCAGCAAATATTGAGGACCCCCTTGGACGCGACGTCAGAAGGAGAACCCATCATGCGTGTTTTCGTCACCGGTGCTACCGGCTTTGTCGGCTCCGCTCTCGTCCCGGAATTGCTTAACGCCGGCCATCAGGTGCTGGGTCTCGCCCGGTCAGATGAGGGCGCCACGTCTCTGATCGCTGCTGGCGCCGAGGTGCATCGAGGAGATCTGGAAGACCTGGGAAGCCTGCGCCGTGGAGCAGCCATGGCGGACGGCGTCATTCACGCTGCCTTCAATCACGACTTCTCGACGTTTGCGGAGAACTGTGAGGTAGACCGGCGTGCCATCGAGGTGATGGGCGACGTGCTTGAAGGTTCTGATCGGCCTTTGATCGTCACCTCCGGGCTGCCCCCCGCGCCCGACCGCCTCATGACAGAGGACGATGTGCCGCCTTCCGGTTCAGGCGGAACTCCCCGGGTGTCGGAGCAGACGGCAATCTCGATGGTTGCGCGCGGTGTGCGTGCCTCGGTGGTACGCATCCCGCAGGTCCACGACCGAGACAAGCAAGGCCTCGCCACCTACATGATCGCGCTCGCTCGCGAGAAGGGAATCTCGGCCTATGTCGGCGCCGGTCTCAACCGCTGGCCTGCGGTGCATCGGCTCGATGCGGCGTCCATCTATCGGCTGGCGCTTGGGAAGGGATCTGCTGGGGCGAGGTATCACGCGGTTGCAGAAGAAGGTGTATTGGTTCGAGAGATTGCAGAAGCAATCGGCCGGGGGTTGAAGATACCGGTCGTGGCCTTATCACCCGAAGAGGCTGCACGTCATTTCGGCTGGCTCGGACTCCTTGTCAGCATGGACGCTCCGGCGTCAAGCGCGCTGACGCAGCAACGGCTGGGATGGCGCCCGACAGAGAAGCCTAGGTTTATTGCCGATCTCGAGCGCGCAAGCGCGTTCGAATCCTGAGTAGGCTGCATACCTGCAATGCCGTCCAACCTGACGGTGACGCACCCGCATGAGGTGAAATACCCCAGAGGACTGCTCCGCGCGACGCGCCATGGCCTGCTCACGGAAATGCTTTTCATCGCGTGATGGTCATCGCGCGTTCTCGGCAACGATGGTCTACCTTGACCTCGCCTGAGTGTCTGGATTTAAGAAAGGGAAATCATTCCATGAACGAGCCGATCAGTAACGCCGACTATATCCCCGTCAGCGAGCCTACTCCTGTCGTCTCTTTCAGCCCGGTGGTGCTCTCAGTGCCGGGTCGCGACGTGGATCTGCAGATGTGTGTTTCCGTGCCCGCGACGGGGCGCGAACTCCCCATCATCCTCCTCTCGCACGGCCATGGAAGGTCGAACTATCTCTCCTCACTGCGTGGCTACGGCCCGCTCGTCGACTTCTACGCCGCTCACGGCTTCGTCGTGATCCAGCCCACCCACCTGGATTCGAAGACGCTGGGCCTCGATCCGAATGGCCCCGAGGGAGCCTTGTTCTGGCGGTCCCGCGCTAAGGACATGCACTACATCCTCGACCACCTCGACCTCATCGAGGCTGCCGTTCCGGGGCTTGGCGAGCGCCTGGATCGGAGCCGGATCGCCGCGGTCGGGCATTCGCTGGGTGGGCATACGGTCGGCATGCTCGCGGGCATGCGGGTCACCGATCCCCATGACGGGGATGAAGTGGATCTGGCCGATTCCCGGGTCAAGGCAGGTGTGCTGCTCGCCGCACCCGGCAAGGGCGCCGATCTCGCCGCGTTCGCGTCCGAGCACTACCCGGTCTTGCGGAACAACAGCTTCGCCGAAATGACGGCGCCGGCCCTCGTGGTCGCGGGCGATAAAGACGTGAGCCCCGCTTTCTCCGATCGCGTAGACTGGCGTGCTGATGCGTACGTCCTGAGTCCCGGCCCCAAGTGCCTGCTGACGCTGTTCGGCGCGGAACACATGCTCGGCGGGGTTTCTGGGTACGACGTGGCTGAGACGACGGACGAGAACCCCGAGCGCGTGGCCGCGGTCCAGCAGCTGACCTGGGCCTACCTCCGCACCGCGCTTTACCCCGAAGACCCCGCCTGGCCCGCGGCGCGCGCCGCGTTGATGGACGCGCCCAATCCGCTGGGTCGGGTCGAATGCAAATGACGCTCTGAGAGACGCAGGGTCGAGTAAAGCGTCAGATAGGTCAAGTAACGAAGCGTCGCTGCAGTACTAGAGCCTGTCTGACTTGCACGAACGTGCCGACACCTACTTAAGATGTGTAAAATGCGACAGAGGAGCGACTACTCTGCTGGCTGTAGCGGCGCCCCTCGGGTTTTATTCCCGGCGGTAGGTCCGGGGTCATCCAGGCATTCATCAGCATAGGGAGAAGCAGCACAGATGGCTATCTACGAGTCTGAGGAAGAAGTTCGCGAAATTATTATCGGCGCCTTCGACAAGACCACGGGCCGCGGCGATTTCCTACGCACGATCCTCGGCGTCGGCGCCGGTGTCGCCGCCGCGGGCGTGGGCGTCGGTATGTTTGGCGCCACGCGCGTCGACGCGGCCTCTCTCGACCTACCGCAGGGCGTGACGCGCGGCGGCGTGGCCAAAGGCGACCTCACCATCCTCAACTACGCCTTGACGCTCGAGCACCTCGAAGCCACGTTCTACGCGGGCGTGCTGCCCTCCGACGCCCCGACCGCTCAGGTCGCCGCGTACGTCAAGCAGGTCGCCGCGCACGAGGCCACGCACGTAGGTGCTCTCACCGCCGCCATCCTCTCGCTCGGCGGCACGCCGGTCAAGCGGGCGCAGTACAACTTCCCCAAGATCAGCCTGCCCTTCGGCATCACGGTCGAGAACCTAGGCGTCGGCGCCTACCTCGGCGCCGCTCCCTACATCCAGAGCACGGCCATCCTCTTAACGGCCGCGACGATCGTGACGGTCGAGGCGCGCCACGCCGCGACGTGGGCCGCGCTCTACGGCTCGAGCGACCCGGCGCAAGGCATCTCGCCGAACGGCGCGTTCGACAAGGGCATCCCTATGTCGACGGTGCTGCCGATCGCCAAGCAGTTCATCGTCGGCTAGTCTCCGTCGCGTCGAGGCCTTGAGCACCTTCTTACACGCGTTCTATCTTCTCGCGCGCCGGCCCCGACTGTCTCCTGGTTTTTCTAAAAATATGTGAGCGCGGAGTGATCCAGACGGCGATCGGCGACGTATAAGATGTGTAGGATGTTCGCGAGGGGCTGCTTCAGCGATTGTCGTGGCGTCTACGGGGGTTTATCTCGGACGGTATGTCCGGGTGTTCATTAGAAACAGGGAGAAACATTACAGATGGCTATCTACGAGTCTGAGGAAGAAGTTCGCGAAGTTATTATCGACGCGTTCGACAAGAGCACCGGCCGTGGGGACTTCTTGCGCACGATCCTCGGCGTCGGCGCCGGCGTTGCCGCCGCGGGTGTGGGCATCGGCATGCTCGGCGCGAAGAGCGTCGACGCCGCTTCCCTTGGTCTGCCCGAGGGCATGACGCGCGCGGGCGTTCCTAAGGGCGACATCGCCATCCTCAACTATGCCTTGACGCTCGAGCACATCGAGGCCACGTTCTACGCGGGCGTGCTGCCCTCCGACGCCCCGACCGCTCAGGTCGCCGCGTACGTCAAGCAGGTCGCCTCGCACGAGGCCACGCACGTGAGCGCTCTCACCGCCGCTATTAAGAGCGTCGGCGGCACGCCGGTCAAGCAGCAGAAGTACAACTTCCCCAAGATCAGCCTGCCCTTCGGCATCACGGTCGAGAATCTGGGCGTCGGCGCCTACCTCGGCGCCGCCCCCATGATCAAGACGTCGTCGATCCTCTTGACGGCTGCTTCCATCGTGACGGTCGAGGCACGCCACGCCGCGACGTGGGCCGCGCTCTACAACTCGAGCGATCCGATGATGGGCATCTCGCCGAACGGCGCGTTCGACAAGGGCATCGCCATGGCTCAGGTCGTCACGACCGTCACGCCTTTCTTCGCCAAGTAGTTTTTTCGATGTCGAGAGCGCATCTCGCGCTCCGGCGTCAAGCGCGGCGAGGGCGGTTCAGATATCTGGACCGCCCTCGTCGTGCTTTTTTGCCTATTTTCTAGCCCTCGCGCCACGCTCTCGACGTATCTGAAGCCGCGGGCAGCGTCACCGCGAACACGGAGCCCTGTCCAGGCAGGCTGCGCACACGCAGACGTCCCCCCATCGCCTCCACCAGGTTGCGCGAGATATAGAGCCCCAGCCCCGTCCCCACGTGGCCAGCGCGTGGCGCGTGGCCGAGCTTGCCGAAGCGAGCGAACAGCTTTTTCTGGTCCTCCGTGCTGATGCCTGGACCACGATCGGTTACCAAGATCAGCACGCGGCTTCCACGCCGCGCCCAGGACACGCGCACGGGCTTGCCCTCGACCGAGTATTTGGCCCCGTTGTCGAGAAGGTTGGTGACGACCTGCTCTACGCGGTCCATGTCGGCCAGCACCTGTGCGGCCTCACGCGGCGGCCGCACCTCTATGCGCTGCCCCGCGAAGCTCTGCGCCACGGCGTGGACGGCGGAGGCGATCGGTTCGTCGAGGGCGGCGATGGTGCGTTCGAGCGGCAACGTGCCCGATTCGATGCGCGAGATAAACAGTAGGTCCTGGACGAGGCGGTTGAGACGCTCCGTAGAGAAGCTGATCTTGGTCACGGCGGCGCGGCGACGGTCGTCGTCCATGCGGTCCCAATGCATGATCAGGGAGTCAGTGTAGCCCTTGATGCCCGTTAGGGGAGTACGCAGTTCGTGGGAGATGGTGGAGACAAAGTCGTTGCGCAGGTCGTCGAGCGTCTGTAGATGTTGCACGGCGTCGTGCTCCTTGTTGTAGAGATGCTCGTTGCGCGTAGACCGGCTCTGCATCTCTCCATAGAGCAGGGCGTCGGCGCAGCCCTTGGCCAGGGTCATAGCGCCCAGCAGCGTATCGTCGGACGGACGAAGCCCATCGAGCGGCTCGTCGAGCACCAAAAAGCCCGAGGGCGGACCGTCGCCGTCGGGTAGGGGAATGAGAAAGAGGTCTCCTTGAAGCCACGAGCACTGATGGACGCGCGGCGACGCCGCCATGGCGAAGCACCTTGAGACCAGCGGGGTGCGCCAGACATGGTCGTCGCCGCGCACGTAGTACCCGAATCCGTGGGCGAGCTGGTGTTCCCGCGTCGTCAGTGCGCCGAGCACGAGGGCGGGAACGGTAGCGGCGAGCTTCACGCCGCGCTCGTCGTCGCCGACGCCGCGCGTGGTCCTGACATGGTAGGAGTTGTCAGAGGGGTCGCGCAGATAGATGAGGCAGACGCCGAAATCCAGGGCGGTGCAAGCGGCCTCGGCGACGCGAGCGAGGTAGCCTCCCAGGTCGCGCGCGGCCATGGTGACCGGACCAAGGGAGACGAGCGCCTCCAGCGCGCGCATGGGACGCCGTCCATCACTTTGCTGCGATGCTAGTGGTGCGAGAGGTGTCTCGTTCTGAATGAGCCGCGGCGACGCGGGGACGCTCCACGGGGGACGAGGCAGCTCGGTCACCTGTTGGGCCACGTTCGATTGGCGCCACGTCACCGTCCTCCTCCTCTCCTTTACGCCTGTCTCGTGCCGGAGTGTAGAAGGTGGGAGAAAGCGAGGCAATCCCCCACCTGTCCTAGCCCATAAAGGATGGCCCATATGGGTCCAGGCCAACCGGACCAGACAGCGTGCGACATCCTGGAAGAGCTTCTCTATAGGCACGGCCTGACCCGCCTTGAGGACGCCGTCCAGGAGGATGCATAGTTCTCCACAGACACGGCATGGAGCGCGGCATGATTGCTGCGCTACGTCGCTTTAGATGTAAAATCGTGGGCATTTTAGCCATGATGCAGCGTGGACAAACGCTCGGGAAGGTTGAACTATGAACGACGAACAGACGTTGGCCCCAAACGCGGCTCACGACGAGTACGTGGTGGAAATGACCAAACTGGTGGACCAGCAGGTCGGAACCCTCGTCATCCTTATGAACCTCGCGCTCGACAGACTCGCTCCCGTGTCTCCCACCCCCACGTCGCTAAATGTCGAGCGCCGCGGTCGGACGGTCTCGGTTGCTATGGACGCATCCGGGAAAACGGCGACGTTCACGGTCGTCAGCGTGAGCGACCTTCCGCTAGAGGAAAAGGCGGCGGTTATGGCGGAAGGGCAGGCTCGCTGCGTCGTACAAAGTCCCGACGGCGCCGAGGAAGTCTGGGTGCTGCGGCGCACGGCGATCGTGCCTACGGGAGACGGCGTGGAGAACAGTCCGCTCTACGTCGAGCAGGTCGAAGACACGCCGGTCTACAACTGGATGCGCGAACGCGACAGCGCGGTGATCGATGTGGACGTGTTGACGGAGACGCTGAAGACGTTTTTCATCTAGAAGGGTGAACGTTTATGGACGACGAAGGACGCAAGGGTTATCGTAAGAAAGGCCGCTGTCTATACCTTCCGCTGCAAAGGCCTAAAGCAGGTGCGCTATACTATCTACATCCTGGCGGCGCTGACGCGGTTCGTCCGCTTCCTGTTGGAGGAGCAAAGGGGGGGGAGAGAGCGATGGAACAGAGCACACCTACGACACGCGACGGCATGGTGATGAACAGCCTTGGCGTTCTCGGCGTCATTGGCCTGCGCACCACGGATCTCATGATCGACAATCTGGCTTGCTGCGGCGATTGCCGCAACGCGCTGACCGGGACGCGCGGCCCTTTCACCTGCCAGGCAGGCTATCCGACGACGCTCTATTCCATCAAGGCGATCCACTGCCCCGACTTCACGTCGCTCGAAGCGCTCTCCGAGGAGCCTCAAGAAGACGAGCGTACGGGCGATGAGCGCCGGGCGGAGCCGGAGCCAGAGCCGGTCCCAGTCGATCGCCGCACGGGCGCCGAGCGCCGTCTCGACCCCGACCAGTGGATGCAGCAGCCGGAATAGGGCTTTCCCTTACCCGAACAGTTGAGCGATCAAAAGCGGGTTGCTCAGCATCACGGCCACGATGACCGCGATCAAGCCGGCGTACAGCATCCCCATGGCTACGCGGCTGCGCCCGCTGATCGCATAGTAGCCTGGTCGCGCGGTCGGGCGGTGGCGTCCCCGCATCCGCGCCACCGTCTCCGTGCCGCCGATGATCCCGACCAACAGCAGAAAGGGATTGTGCCAAACGATAAAGAGGGCGGCCAGCGCCACGAGGCCCACGGGCCAGAGCCAGCGTGAGACCGCCGCGGCAATGCGTCCGCCATCAAGCGGCGAGACCGGCAACAAGTTAAATAGGTTGAGGAACAGTCCGACCAGAGCGAGGTTGGTCCACTCGCCGCCGGCGGATGCCCCGATGACCAGTACCACCAAGGCCGCGATCGTTCCCGCGATGGGGCCTGCTATACCGATGATTGCCTCGTCGAGCACGTTGCGCGGCATCGTGCGCATCCCGATCACCGCACCGATAAAGGGCACGAAGACCGGCGGAGACGACGCCACGTTCTTCATCTTCATCACGACGAAGTGGCCCATCTCGTGGACGAACAGCAGCACGACGAAGCCGAGCGCGAAGGTCCAATCCAAGCCCCATACATAGCCGTACACGATGACGGATAGGGCCATGGAGAGAACGGTGACGCTATAGGGCAGGGCAAGAAGCGCGGCCAATGGAGCGGGAAGCGGGCGTCTACTCGTGCGCGGAACGGGGCCGCCAGCGAGACGCGTGGTCAACCGCGGCGGTGGACCCAAGGCGACCGATCCATCCGGGTTATAGATCCAATCAGGACGCAGGGCGTCGGCGGGTTCAGCCGTAGCGGCGGCGTGGCCCGTCCATGGGTCAGGGTCCCCGCCGTACCATGAACGGTTAGTCGTCGAGGGCAGCGCGGCGCCGCAGTGCGCGCAGCGCGCGACTCCGGCAGTGTTGGCATAAAGGCACGTTGGACAGATCATTGGTTACACGCTCGGCGAGATGTCGTGGGGCGTCGCTTTCCGCGTCTTTTCCCCGCTCCCGGCGGCCTACCTCTTTCTACCTTGAGTGTACCATGCTCAAGGTTTGAGCCTATCATCCATAACCTCCGCGTCGATGACCGGCATCCTCGTTCAGGCGTCGGTCGTCAGGCCCATGAGGGTCTCCAGCGCGGCGAGATATCCGTAGACGCCCAGGCCCACGATCTGGCCGCGCGCGGCCGGCGCGATGAGCGAACGGTGGCGGAACTCTTCGCGCGCGTGGACGTTGGAGAGGTGGACCTCGATGACGGGATAGGGGACGGCGCGCACGGCGTCGTGGAGCGCCACAGAGGTGTGGGTATAGCCGCCGGGATTGAAGATGGCCCCCGCGACCACGTCGATCTGAGCGTGCAGGTGGTCGATCAGCGCCCCTTCGTGGTTTGACTGAGCGAAGATCAGGGTGCAGCCGAGTGCGCGCGCGCGCGCCTCGAGCCGCGCGACGATCGCATCGAGCGTCAGCGTCCCGTAGGTGGCCGGTTCGCGCCGTCCGAGCAGGTTGAGGTTCGGCCCATTGAGCACCAGGAAGCGCGGCGTCGCACTGTCGTCTTGCATGGCCTTATCGTATCATCCACGCCGACGGCCGGCGACAGCAGGGGGCAGGGTTCGTGAAAAGTCGTCCTGGGAGCGCGGGCGTCCCGCCCGTCCCTGATCAGACGCGGGGACGGGCCAGAGGCCCGCGCTCCCAGGGCGCTCGTCTTTCCTCCCCTCGTCCTGACTTTTCACGAGCCCTGCAGCAGGGGTTTAGCGGCTCCGATCCTGGGTCGTTTCGCGTTGCGTTGAGGGGAAGCTGATGCTGCTATCTGCTACTATAAAGATTGCGCGGCGTCCGACTTGAGACGCGCGTGGGCGGCGACCGTAGGGTCGCGCCGATCTCAACCTTCTGCCCTTGCCCGCGCGCGCGGTGACACCCGCCGCGTGCGCGACAGACGGCGCACGAATGCGCCTTGCATCTCTTACGTCAGATGCGCTGTGCCGTGGCCGGGGCGTGAAAGCCTATCTATGAAGGAGGGCGGTGTACGACGTGCATGACTACGAAGTAACTTATATCTTAAACCCCACCATGAGCGATGAAGACGTGACGGCGATGAACGAGCGCATCGGCGGGCTCATCACGACCGTCGGCGGCGAGATCGTCGACGTTCACTCTTGGGGCGGCAAGCGTCGCCTCGCCTATCCCATAGAGCGCCATCGCGACGGCTACTACATGACCATCAAGTTTCGCTCCACGGGCGAGGCCGAGCAGGGCTTGTACGGCCAGATCAAATTGATCGACAACGTGATCCGCCACGGCGTGTTCCGCATGGACGATGCGGTCGCCGCGGCCGCGACACAGCAGCAGGTTCAAGGGGCGCGCACACAGCAGCCCTAGAGGAGGGTCCCATGGCTACCTATAACAAGGTCATCATCATCGGCAACCTCGGCCGCGACCCCGAAGTACGCTATATATCCAATGAAACCGCGGTCACCAGTTTTAGCGTAGCCACGACCGAGCGTCGCAAAGACAGCGAGGTCACGACCTGGTTCCGTGTTTCGGCGTTTGGACGACTTGGCGAAATCTGTAAGGAGTATCTGCACAAGGGCAGCAACTGCTACCTTGAAGGGACGCTCACGACGAGCGACTACACCGATCGCGAAGGCAAGTCGCGCACGACCTTAGAGGTGAGGGCGAGCGAGATGCGCCTGCTCGACCGCCGCGACGCCAACCTCGGCGGCGACTCCGGCTCCGGCGGCGACGGCATGAGCACGGACTCGTCCGCGCCAGCCTCGTCGGGATCGCGCCGCCCCGCGCCGCCGATCGACGACGACAACGAGATCCCTTTCTAAATAAGAACGTCATCGAGGTCGCACCACGCCTACGCTTTCGGCAACCAGTCGTTTTCTTGAAAACGAGGGTGTGCCGGACCGTGGTCCGCGCGACGACTCTATATCCAAAGATCATCAGGAGACGAGATGTCAGACAACGACTATGAGGTCGCCGGTCCGGGCGCACCGATCCAAGACGCCGCGCAAGAGCCGGTGCGCTTCACCACGGCGTCGGTCGTGCCAGGCGGTGATACGAGCGACTCCGGCGGCTACGGCCGCGGCGGAGCGGGCGGGCGCTCGTCGTTCCGTCCTGGCGGAAGCAACGGCGGCGGCGGTGGCCGGCGTGAGGGCGGCTACGGCGGAGGGGGCGGCGGCGGCGGCGGTCGCGACCGCGGCGGTTATGGGGCGCGTCGGCGCGTCTGCCGCTTCTGCATGAACCACATCGACTACATCGACTACAAGGATACGGCTCAGCTGCGCGGCTTCCTCTCGGAGCGCGGCAAGATCGAGCCGCGCCGCAAGACGGGCGCTTGCGCCAAGCATCAGCGCGGCCTGACCACGGCGCTCAAGCGCGCGCGTGAGTTGGCGCTGCTGCCCTATACAGCAGAGCACGTCCGCTTCATGGGCCGTTAAAAGAAGGGGAGGAGGACGAAACCACCATGGCAACGACAAATTCGACCCCACCCGACGCCGGCGCGGGGACGTCCACCTCCCCCGCCGTCCGCCCGCCGCGTCGCCAGGCCGCCGTCCGCCGTCCGGCCACGAGCGCGCGCCTGGCCCGCGAAGCGCGACAGACGCGCCTGGCCTATCTCTCGCTGTTCGCCGTCACGGCGGTCATCATCATCGTGCTGGTGGTCGGCATCTTGTGGCAGTACGTGATCTCGCCGGGGCAGGCCGTCGCCACGGTCAACGGAACCTCGATCCGCAGCGACGCCTTCGGGCGTTTCCAGGGCTACGAGACGAGCGTGCTGAACAATCAGCTCTCTTCTCTCGGCCAGTACGCCGCGCAGCCCGGCCTCGCCCAGTACGTGACGCAGCAGGAGAATCAGGTTAAACAAAATCTGGCCAACATCAAGGCGTACACGCTGCAAGCGATGGAACAAGCCGTCGAGGTGCAGCAGGCAGCCGCGAAGTCCGGTTTCGCGCCGACGCTGGCCCAGATCGACGCCGAGTTCAATAAGCAGCGCACGCGTTACGACACCAACGCGAAGACGCCGGGAACCTACGATAAACTCTTGGGGTCCATCGGCGTCACCAACGACGACATTAAAACCTTCGTCGTCGTGCCTTCGCTGGTGCAGGCCAACGTCACCAAGCACTATCAGGGGACGGCACCGGTCACGCAGCCGTGGGTCCAGGCGCGCAACATCAGCGTCTCGACGGCGACCACGGCGACATTGCTGCAAAAAGCAGTGCTGGCCAACCCGCCGACGTTCGGGTCGCTGGCCCAGAAGTATTCGACGGACAACGGCGCGACCGCTGGCCAGGTGCTCACGGGCACGGCGCTGCTGCAGGCGCACGCCGCCTCCAGCGCCTACAACGGCGGCTGGCTCAAAGACGCCAGTCCGGCCGCACCGACACAGGTTATCTCGACCACAACCGTCGTGACCTCGACAGCGCTCGTCCACGGCGTCAAGACGATCAAGAAGACGAACCAACTGACGCCGCTCTACCGCACCTGGCTGACGCCGCAGACGAGCGGCCTCGACCCGACGGTGCTCAAGACGGTGGAGGCGATGAAGCCCGGACAGGTCAAGACGGTGCAGGGGGCGGACGGCTGGCACGTTCTGCGGGTCGACGAGAGAAAGACGCACACGCTCACTAAAGCCGAGCGCACGGCGATCTTGACGCAGAACGGGCAGCAGGGGTACTCGACCTGGCTCAGCAATGCAACCAGCGCGAGCAAGAACACGGTCAACCCGCCGAACCCACAGGCGCAGTTTCCCGCCGCCGCCGTAGCGACGCCGTAACGACGACGGTCGCCCCCGTTTATGACACGTAAAATCAGACTGGCCCTCATCTTCGGGGGCCAGTCGGCCGAGCACGCGGTCTCGCTCTCCTCGGCGCGCTCCGTCCTCGCCGCCGTCGATCCCGCCCGCTACGAGATCGTGCCGATCGGCATTAGCCCCACGGGCGCGTGGCTGCTCGGACCCGCCGCGCTCGACCTCGCGGCCCTGCCTCCTTCCACGAACACCGGCGGAGCCGACACTCTCGTCATCCACACGGAGAGTGAGTCCGCCTCGGCGGTCGCGCGCGTCCTCGCTCCCACCGAGGGCGGGAGCGAGGACGGGGGCGAGGCGCCGCTCGACGTCGCCTTCCCGCTGCTGCACGGTCCGCGCGGCGAAGACGGCACGGTGCAAGGCCTGCTCGAACTCGCCGGCGTACCCTACGTTGGCGCGGGCGTCGCCGCCTCCGCCGTGGGTATGGACAAGGTGCTGATGAAGAACTTGTTTCTCCAAGCTGGGCTGCCCGTCGTCCCCTTCCTGCTCGTCACGCGGAGCGAATGGCGCGCCGCCCCCGACGACGTGGCCGCGCGCGTCGCGGTTGCGCCGGGCTACCCCTGCTTTGTCAAGCCGGCCAACATGGGCTCGTCGATCGGCGTGAGCCGGGCCGAGGGGGCGGACGAGCTTGCCGTCGCGCTCGACCTCGCTTCTCGCTACGACCGGCGCATCCTAGTGGAGAAAGCCGTCGCGGCGCCGCGCGAACTCGAGTGCGGCGTGCTGGGCGACGAAGCCCCCGAAGTGTCCGTGGTCGGCGAGATCGTGGTGCAGGACGGCGCGGCGTTCTACGACTACGACGCCAAGTATCTGCCAGGGGCCTCGCCGCTGATCGTCCCGGCCGTCGTGCCGGCGGAGACCGCCGAAGAGGTGCGGGCGCTGGCGCGGCGCGCCTTCCTGGCTATCGACGGCGCGGGCATGGCGCGCGTGGATTTCTTTCTCGCCGCCGACGGCGTGCTCTACCTTAACGAGATCAACACGATCCCCGGCTTTACCCCTACCTCCATGTTCCCGCGACTCTGGGAAGCGAGCGGCGTGCCCTACGCCGCTCTGATCGACCGTCTGGTGGCGCTCGCGCTCTCCCGCCACGAGGCACGACGCGAGTACTAAAGAGGGGAAGGCGTTCAGCCCATGCCAGCGTACATCACGTTCATGACCGACTTCGGCCTGCGCGACGACTCCGTCGGCTGCTGCCACGGCGTCATCTTGGGCCGTGCCCCTGCCGCTCTGTTGATCGACCTGACGCACGACATCCCCGCCTTCGACGTGCGGCGTGGTGCATTGACCTGGCGCAACGTGCTGCCCTACATGCCCATGGGCGTTCACATTGGCGTGGTCGATCCCGGCGTAGGCACGGCACGGCGCGCGCTGGCTCTCCTGACCGCGCGGGGCGATGTTTTGATCGGGCCGGACAACGGTCTGTTGCCGGAAGGCGCCGCGGCCCTTGGCGGCGCGACAAAAGCGGTGGAGCTAACCAACCCCTCTTATATCTTGCAGCCGCGTTCGGCTACATTCCACGGGCGCGATATCTTCTCGCCAATGGCCGCGGCGCTGACCACGGGTGTTGCCCTGGACACGCTCGGTCCCGCCGTCCCCTTAGAGAATCTGGTCACACTTGCATCCACGCCGCCGCGCTGGGACGGCGACGTGCTGCACGCGACGGTGAGTTACGTCGACCGCTTCGGCAACCTGCGCCTCGACGCGGGCTTAGAGGCCGTGGAGCGGTGGGGGGTGCGCGAGGGAGATCTGCTCTCCCTCACCGTGGGCGGCGCGCACATCGTCGTCCCCTTCGCCCTTTCTTTCGGCTCTGCAGCAGTAGGGGAGGCAGCGGTGATCGTCGACGCCTACCGCCTGCTGATGGTCGCGGTGAACCAAGGCGACGCCGCCGCGCTCTACGGCGCGACGACCGAGATGTCCGTGGTGCTGCGCCGCGCGGAGGCACCAAAAACGCGATGAGTCGGTAGTCTCACGCCGCGCTGACATATCAAAGTTGCTATGCTACACTCCCGGTATGCGTAAGCGTTCATCGTCAACTATGTGCCGCCGCGCCGCCGCGGCTCTGGCTGTGCTTTGCCTGGCCGCGTTCGGTGGGCCGGCTCCACGTGCCGCGGCCTCCGGGGCCGCGAGGTCAGGGATCGTGGCCACGGTCAACGGCGTGGCCATTCCCACCGCGTCCTGGAGACGCTATCAAGGTTTCATCAAGTACCGTCTACAACTGGAAGAGCAACAACTGCGCAACGAGTTGTATCAGCTTCAGTCCAGCGGCCAGGTCTCGCAGACGCCCCTCATCCAACAACTGCTCCAGCAATCGCAGTACGTCCAGCGGTATCTTCTCGTGCTCCCCGCCTACACGCTCCAGCAGATGGAACTGGTCATCGAGGTAGAGCAAGCGGCCGGAAGGCTGGGCATCCGCGTCTCGTCCCACGACATCGCGGTCTCGTACGCGCGCGCCGTCCACAGCTACGACGCCGCGCGCGGCAAAGGCGCGCTCGTCGCCTTATTCAAGAAACTTGGCGTTACGCCGGACGATATGCGAACGTATTACTTCGCGGAGTCACTCGTGCAGCAGCGCGTCACCATCCACTTCGGCGGCAAGGCGCCAGCCACGCAACCGTGGGCGATAGCGCGACACATCCTGGTGACGACAGTCGGACAAGCGACGGCCGTCGCCAATCAGGTCCGCCTGGGCGTCAGCTTTGCCACGCTCGCCAAAAAATACTCGATCGACAACGGCCTGCCGATCGGATCGGCGGCGACGGGCGCCGCGGCAGCTCAGGCGCACGCGTCGAGCAGCGCCTACAACGGTGGCTGGCTGCGCGATCCCAACCCCGTCTCATTGATCCAGGCTCGGGTGACGCCGAGCCCACGCACGCACGAGCCGGGCGGCGCGACCGCGATCTACCAGCCGACCTGGCTCACGCCGAACACCCGGTTCGTGCGCGTTCTGCTCGACGCGATCCTGACCATGCGGGCAGGCGAGGTGCGCGTCGTGCAGAGCCAGTTCGGCTACCACGTCGTTCAGGTCTTCATGCACGAGACGCACCGTCTCAGCGCGGCGGAGAAAGATACGATCTTGCTGCAACAGGGGCAGACCAAGTTCCGCGCCTGGTACACCGGCGTCACCGCTCAGGCGCGCAACAAGCTCGTGCCGCCCGACCCCTACAAGCAGTTCCCCGCACCTACGCCTCCTCCCATCGCCACGCCGCACCACTAGAGCACGTACGGTGCGACCGACATGCAGCGCTTCACCAAACTGTATTGCCGCTAGAGGGTAAGAGTTACGCCCCTGATATGGGAGCGCGCTCGCTGTAAGGTCTCTGGTCGCGGCGCCGTCGTCGGCGATCGTGCTACAATCTCGCCGTGAAGACACACAGGTTTCGTACCCTCTTGGCGTTCGTCGTCGTAGCAGTCCTGGTCTTTTTTGCCGGTCGCTACAGCGCCGATCCGTCGTCGACGCCGGTCGTCGATTCGTCTCAGCCCGCGATCGTCGCGGCGTCGGTACGGCTGGGTGCGGGCATCCATCCAAGAGGCCTTTTCGTAGAGCCGGACGACGGCGTGACGCCGCTCACCACGGCGATCCACAACAGCCAGCACAGCATCTGGATCGAGATGTATGAACTGACCAACAAGTCAATCATCCATGCGCTGGAGTACGCCCATGCCAACGGCGTGGACGTACGCGTCATTCTCGAACCGCATCCCTATGGCTCCGGCTCCATCAACCAGTCGGCGTACGACAACCTCATGGCCGCCGATATCCCTGTTCATTGGGCCTCGTCGCGCTTCGCGCTGACGCACCAGAAAAGCATGGTCGTCGACGGCGCGTCCGCCTACGTCATGACGACGAACTTCACGCGCTCCGCTTTTCGCGCCAACCGCGAGTTCGACGTCGTGGACGCCAGCCCGCCGGACGTCGCCGCCGTGAGCGCGATCTTCACCGCCGATTGGAACGACCGTCCCTACGCGCCCGCCGCCCTCGACCCCAACCTGCCGCTCAGTCCGGTCGACGCCCGTCCTCTGCTCACGGCGCTGATCGCCTCGGCGCAGCGGACGCTCGACGTGTATGGCGAGGAGATGCAGGACGCTGGCCTCATCGCCGCTCTAACCGCGTCGGCGGAGCGCGGCGTGAAGGTGCGTGTCATCTTACCCGCGCCGAAGGCCGGCGCGACCGACTACTCAGGGGCGGGCGTGGCGACCCTACGGAGTACAGGGGTGCAGGTCGTGCGTCTCTCGTCTCTCTACATCCACGCCAAGGTCATCATCGCCGACAGCGCGCGCGCCTTCGTGGGCTCACAGAATATCTCCGCGTCGTCGCTCGACCGCAACCGTGAGTTGGGCGTGATCGTGGCCGACCGCGTCGCCATCGCCACGCTCACCACTACCTTCGCGGGGGACTGGGTGAGCGGCGGCAACGCGCCTTGAGCGCGATGGGAGAGCCGTTGGTGAGCTTATGGGCTTGAGCACCAAGGCGACCGCGCTGCCCACCGCCACTCCTATAGTTCTACCTCTTTGGCTTCGATCTGCGGCGTTGTAGACGCAAACATCACCGCTAAGGTCAGATCTATCCGACGATGTCCTCCAACGACGCGGCGACGGCAGCCTGGACGAGTAAAGCATTGAGTTCCTCTACGTCGTCGAGCGGGGCGATGCGCTGCTCCAACGCCTCAGGCACGACGCCAAATCGCCTCTCGACGATCTGACGCACTCCCTGACGCAGCGCGTCACGCTTGCCCTCGACCTGCCCTTCGACCCGCCCTTCAACCTGCCCTTCGACGCGGCCTTCTTCGCGGCCACGGGCGATGCCCATGCGCTCGATGCTCGTGACGTATACCATCTTTCTCTCCTCCTCCAAAGCCGTGATCTCGTCCCGAAACAGGGCTTCTTGCGCCTCGGGCAGCTCTAACAACCAATCGATCAAGCGAAACAAAGTGACGACCTGTTCGCGGTCGTAGCCCCGGCCGTATAAACGCCTCGTCAGAGCCATCTTCACCGTCCGCCGCGTAGGCGGATCGTGCCGCGTGTCCTGCGCCCCCAGATGCGCCAGCACTACCGTGGCGAACGGGTTGCGCTCCCCTTCCAGCGCCGCCCGCTCCTTGCGGTAGTCGTGTAGTTTCACGATCGGGTAGCTAAACTCCAGGCGCGTCCCCCACCGTTCGCGCCGGTAGGTAGTGGGACGCCACGACGCCGACGTGTCCGAGAGCACCGCCAGCGAGGCCACGTCCCGCGCGAAACGGTCGAAGATGCGGTAGTTGTAGACATACATGCGCTGGGCGAAGTCCGCTTCGCGCGCGTTCTGAACCTCCACGTGGACGAGCACCCAGGCGTCCTCGCCCTCGTGGCTCCAGACCTTCACCAGCTTGTCCACCAGTCTCTTCCCGATGTCCGCGGCGGGCGCGATCTGCCCGAACTCTTTGTCCAGGAACTCGGGCGTCTGGCTCCAATCGATCTCGACATGGATGGCGGGGAAGAAAAAGGCGAAAAAGTCCTCCAGATAAGTCTCGAGAGCTTCTTTCCAGGGGCCGTCGAAGTCGTCGGTAACCGCAGGCGTCGTGCTCATCGTCCGTGACCGCCCTCCGCGCTACGCTTTCCCCCAGTGTACTACGAGCGCGCCGGGGGAGCCAGCAACCACGAGGCGGGAGCAGGGTCGACCTAGGAGCGCGGGCGCCTACCTGCCCGTCCTTGGCAAGACGCACGGCGGCGGACGACCTGGCCTAGGACCGTAGGCTTCGACGCTGACAGCGTCGAAGCAGCCCTCGAAGCCACCAGACGGCCGCGATCACCAGCCGGAGGGCAGGGGCGTTATGTAGATTGCACTAGGTATAGAGAAAGGCGATTCGGCTACCCCATACGGAGGGTCAGTATAAAAGAAGTTATATTGAAGTATAAATAGGAGGACTTCATGAATGTGACGAAAACTGCGGTGAGTTTGCTGCGAGAGATATTCGATGAGGGCGAGCGTGTCGCCCGCTACCTTGGCATCTCGCGCAGCGAGTTGTACGCGCGCGCGTTGCTAAGGGCTCTTTCGTGAGCGGAAGATCGCGGCAGCGCGTGAGCAGCTCGATCGCGCCATCGCGGATGACGATGCCGTCGGCCTGCAGACTACTGATCTCCATTCCGTGGCTAGTGGAGCGATCAAGCGCGCGGCGGAACGCGGCGAGTCGACGTGGTAATCCGTGAAGGCGACGTCTACTGGTACGACTTCGGCGAACTACGTGGCTCGGAGCCCGGCTATCGACGTCCGATCGTGGTCGTCCAGGGAGAGCTTTTCAACAGGTCGGCGCTGGCCACGGTCGTCGTCTGCGTTCTTACTGGAACGATGACCATGGCGGGGCATCCGGGTAATGTGGCCTTGAACAAGGGGGAGGCAGGCCTCGATCGTCCAAGTGTTGCCGTCGTCACGGGGCTCTTCACGCTGGATCGCGCGCTGCTCGGTTCGTCTATCGGCGTCCTCTTGCACGGCAGGCTGGAGTTGATCCGCCTGGGCATCCGCCTTGTCCTTGGCGACGACGAGGCAGTCGATCGCCTGCTGTGATGTTGCTGGCGTCGGCGTGGAGCGGCAGGATGACCGCGACGATGGGCCCAACACTCGTCATAGTTCCGCGACACGATTTCTCGATGGTCCAAATCGTGCCGTGCCCGTGTAGCGCTTAGGGCTATAATCTCGCTCTGGCGCCTGGTGACGATCTGGGTGTCCACGGGCGCTGGTGGGACCTCATACGTTCGCCGGCCTCCGTCCCGTCGCGTGGATAGCTAGTTATGTTACATATAGATGTCCGCGCATCACACGACATGTCGAGATCGTACGGCCCCGCCTTTAGAAACCGTCGGTTGAACGCCTATTGTGGGTAGATAGAGAGCGATAGTCATGAAAGACCACAACGACCGTCCGGAGAAACGCGGCCTGTTCTGGCGTCTGGGCAACAGCCCGCAGCCCTTCAGCCCCGTCTCCGTGGCCAAACACTCGCGTCTGAGAGGCGCCACCCTCGTGAACGGCGTCTGTCCTTACTGCGCCGTGGGCTGCGCCCAGCAAATCTGGGTCAAGGGCGGCAAGATCGTCGACATCGAGGGCGATCCGCGTTCTCCCATCAACGCGGGCACGCTCTGCCCCAAGGGCTCCAACACCTTCCAGCTCTCCGTCAACCCGCACCGCCAGACCAAAGTGCTCTACCGCGCGCCCTACGGGACGGAGTGGGAAGAGAAGCCGCTGGACTGGGCCATGGAGCGCATCGCTCAGAAGGTGAAGGAGACGCGCGACGCCACGCTGGTGGAGCACGACGATAAGGGCCACATCGTCAACAACACCACGGCCATAGCGCACCTCGGCGGCGCCACGCTGGACAACGAAGAAAACTATTTGATTAAGAAACTGTTCAACACGTTGGGCATCATCTCCGTCGAAAACCAGGCGCGCATATGACACAGCGCCTCGGTGCCCAGTTTGAGCACCTCCATGGGACGCGGCGCGGCGACGAATTTTCAGGAAGACCTACAAAATAGCGACTGCATCTTAATCATGGGTTCCAATATGGCCGAGGCGCACCCCGTGGGCTTCCGCTTCGTGGTCAAGGCGCGCGAAAAAGGGGCCAAGGTCATCCATGTAGACCCGCACTTCAGCCGCACCTCCGCCTCGGCCACGTCGTACGTGCCGATCCGCGCGGGCTCGGACATCGCCTTTCTGGGCGGTATGATCAACCAGGTCTTGACGCAAGAGCGCTGGTTCAAGGACTACGTGCTGCCCTACACCAACGCGACGACGATCATCACCGACGGCTATATCGACGCGGAAGACAACGGTGGACTGTTCTCGGGTTACGACCCCGAGACGCAGACCTACAAGATGGACGAGGCCAACTGGCACTACGCCAGCGAGCCCGGACCGCCGACGACGAACGTCGATCCGCACATCGGCGGGGAGTCGCGCTCCAACACCGAGGGGCAGCTTAAAAACGGCAAGCCCACGACGGACCCCACGCTGCAAAACCCGAACTGCGTGCTCAATATCCTGCGTCGCCACTACGCGCGCTACACGCCGGAGATGGTCGCGGAGGTCTGTGGTTGCACCAAAGAGCAGTTCATGGAAACGGCGGAGCAGATGATGGCCAACTCCGGGCGCGAACGCACCAGTTCCATCGTCTACGCCGTCGGCTGGACGCATCACACCACGGGCGTACAGATCATCCGCACCGCCGCGATCTTGCAGTTGCTGCTCGGCAACATCGGCCGGCCGGGCGGCGGCATCATGGCTATGCGCGGTCACGCCTCTATCCAGGGCTCGACCGACATCCCCACCCTCTACAACATGCTGCCCGGCTACATCCCGCAGCCCACGGTCTCGGGCGCGCACGACTCTCTCGACACCTACCTGGAGCAGCAGAAAGTCGATCACGGCTACTGGTCCAACTTCCCCAAGTTCATGGTCAGTCTCTTGAAAGCATGGTTCGGCGAGGCCGCGACCAAGGAAAACGACTGGGGCTTCTCCTGGATTCCGCGTATGACGGAGAACCACTCACACCTCCCGACTATGATTAAGATGGCCGAGGGCAAGGTCAAGGGCTTCTTCCTCATCGGCGAGAACCCCGCCGTGGGCACGCCGAACTCTCGCCTCAACCGTGAGGCCCTGAGCAAGCTCGACTGGCTCGTCGTGCGCGACTGGTTCCTCATAGAGAGTGCTGTCTTCTGGAACGAAGGCCCGGACCACCCCAACCCACAGTCCATCAAGACGGAGGTCTTCTTCTTGCCCGCCGCCAACGGCACGGAGAAGCCTGGTTCGTTGACCAATACGCAGCGCCTGTTGCAGTGGCACGAGAAAGCGGTCGATCCGCCGGACGATTGCCGCAGCGACCTCTCGTTCATCTGGAACCTGGGCAAGCGACTGAAAGAGCTGTACGCGGACAGCGGGCAAGCGCGCGACAACGGGATTCGAGCGCTGACGTGGGACTACGCGCTGGACCATCCTGAGATTTTGCCCGACGGGTCGCGCGGTCGCCTCACTGACGAACCGGCCGCCGAGAAGGTGCTCAAGGAGATCAACGGCTGGACCGTGGCCGATAAGAAGCTTCTATCAGGCTTCGCCGAGCTGAAAGACGACGGCTCGACGGCCTCCGGTTGCTGGATCTACAGCGGCGTCTTTCCCGAGGAAGGCTATAACCGCGCCAACGAGCGCAAGGCCGACCCTAACGCCGCGGGCATCCACGTCAACCCTCACTGGGCCTGGGCCTGGCCGGACAACCGGCGCCTGCTCTACAACCGCGCCTCCGCCGATCCAGAAGGCAATCCGTGGAGCGAACGCAAGAAATACACCTACTGGGACGCCGTGCAGGGCAAGTGGACCGGTCCCGATGTGCCGGACTTCGAGGAGACCAAGCCGCCCAGCTACCGTGGCGCTCAAAACGCTCCAGGGATGGAGATCATCGACGGCGACACGCCGTTTATCTTGAAGCCCGACGGCAAGGGCTGGCTATTCGCGCCGGGCGGCCTTAAAGACGGCCCGCTGCCCACGCACTACGAGCCGCTGGAGTCGCCGGTGGACAACGCGCTCTACGCGCAGCGCGCCAACCCCTCCGTGCAGTACGACGAGGTTCCGATGAACCCGATCGAGCCGATGAACCCGGACTACCCTATCGTGCTCACCACGTACCGCGTCACCGAGCACTACCTCTCCGGCCCCATGAGCCGCTTCGACTCCTGGCTCAACGAGTTGCAGCCGGCGATGTTCGTAGAACTCAGCCCCCAACTGGCGCGAGAGCGCGGCATCGAGCACGGAGACTGGGTGTTGATCGCCTCGCCGCGCTCGACCATCGAAGCGCGCGCCATGGTGACGCCGCGCGTCGTGCCGCTTCAGATGGGCGACAAGACGGTGCATCAAATCGGTCTGCCCATCCACTTCGGCTATGCCGGCGAGGTCACGGGCAGCAATGCAAACGAGTTGGCCGCGATGATGACCGATCCCAATGTGAGCATGCACGAATCCAAGGCGTTCTCTTGCCAGATCATGAAGGGCCGTCTGTCCACGCCCTCGGACATCCCCTCCGTGGAGACGGCCCCACGCGCTCAGAAAGAGCCCATGGCCGAGACGCTGCACCAGGCGCAACCGGAAGGAAGGACGGCTTAAGCTATGCACGTCGAAACGACCTCCTCACCCGGCCCGCGTTCCTCCGTCGACGTGGCGGCGGGCTTTCTCGAAGGGCTGACCATCGCGCCCGCGCCCCCGGCGCAAGAGCCGATGGGCTTTTTTACTGACTCGACCCTGTGCATCGGCTGCAAAGCCTGCGAGGTCGCCTGCAAGCAGTGGAACGCGCTGCCCGCCGACGGCAATAAGTGGAGCGGCCAGAGCTACGACAACACGTTACACCTCTCGGCCACGACCTGGCGCCACGTCTCCTTTACCGAACAGGCGCTGCCCAACGGCGACGTCAAGTGGCTGTTCAACTCCGACGTGTGCAAGCACTGCACCGCCGCGCCATGCCAGGAAGCCTGCCCCACGGGGTCGCTCATCCGCAACGAGTGGGACGACGTCTACGTGCAGCAGGACATCTGCAACGGCTGCGGCTACTGCATCGTGGCCTGTCCGTTCGGCGTGCTGGGTCGGAGCGAGTCCGACGGTCTGGCTCACAAATGCACCCTCTGCTACGACCGTCAGCGCGACGGTCTGGAGCCGGCCTGCGCCAAAGCCTGCCCGACGGACTCCATTCTCTTCGGCCCGGTAGAGAAGCTCAAAGAGCAGGCACGCGAACGCGTCTCCACGCTGCACGCGCGCGGTACGTCCGAAGCGTACCTCTACGGGGCGGACGACGCGGGAGAGTATAAGAGCCTCAACGCCTTCTTCTTGCTCACGGAAGATCCCGCCGCGTACAACCTGCCGCCCGCGCCGCGCCGCCCCTCGGCAACGATGAACAAGCGCTACCTGTGGAGCGCGCTCGTCGGCGTGAGCTTGACCGCCCTGAGCGCGCTGGCCCTGGCGACGGGAAAGGAAGACTAGCATGGCCCCTCACGTCGATGCCCTCCCCCTCGTGGAGACGCGCTCCAACGGCAAGCTTCGCGGCATGCAAAGCGGCAATGGGCGCTACGGCGCCGCGCACGCCGACCCGCGCGACGCCTACCGCGACGTGCCAATCCTGGTTCGTCCGCCCTGGAACAACGCCATCGCGGCGTACTTCTTTTTCGGCGGCGTCTCCTGCGGCTCCTACGTGCTGGGGTCGCTAGCGGGAGTCCTGGGCGGCGAGAAACGCCAGCCCCTGGCGCGCACGGCCCACTATATCTCTTTCTCTACGATGCTGCTCTGCCCGCCTCTCTTGATCTATGACCTCGGTCGCAGAGTGCGCTTCCACCACATGCTGCGCATCTTCAAGCCCTCCTCGCCCATGAACCTGGGCGCCTGGGCCTTGACGGCGCACGGCCTGTTCGCGACGGCCGTGGCCGCGCGCGCCCTCGCCGACGACGACCGGATGCCCGTGCCGCGCGACCTGCTGCGCTCCATCCCTCTCGCTGGCGATCTCATCAAGGCGCTGCCGGAGAAGCCGCTGGCGCTGGCCGGCGTGCCGACCGCGTTGACGCTCGGCGGCTACACCGGCGTGCTGCTGGGCACGAGTTCCGTGCCCGTCTGGTTCCGCAGCCACCTGCTCGGGGCCTTGTTCATGGGCAGCGCCATGAGCACCGGCGCCGCCGCCGTGGTGTTCGCGCAGGACCTCACCGACCCAGAGGACAAGGGCGCCGTCCGGGCGCTGACCCCGCTGACCTTGACCATGGGCGCGACCGAGCTTGTCTTGCTCGGCGGGTATATCGTCACCTCGGGCTCCGCGATCAAAGACCTCTGGCGCGGCTCTGAGCGCCTGCTCTCCTCCAGCGCCACGGCGCTGATCGGGACGGCCGTCGCCCTTGAGGCGTTCAGCGCGACCGCGGAAGACATGGAGCCAGACCGCGAACGCCTCCTCAGCATGGTCGCCTCCGCCGCGACGCTCGCCGGCGGCGCCCTGCTGCGCTGGGCGGTCGTGCGCGCCGGTCACCGCTCCGCGGCCGACCGCGACGAGACGCTCAAGTCTACGGCTCCCTCCGCGCAGGCGCCAGGCTGGACGCCTAACGTCGTTTAGCCTCAACGCTCTTTCGACGTTCCTCAACAGGAACTTCTCGTGCTGGCAAGCGCCTGTTGCCTTTTGCTCGGCTTTAACGCCTACGGCCCGACGACAAGGGTCTATTGCTCCCTGATTGCGACAGCACGGGAGCACGGGCGGAGGAAGCGTGATACTGACGGAGTACGGCGGCTGGTTAGACCAGGCGCAACATCGTCGGCCTACGCAACAGCAGCACGGTAAAAAAGAGACGATTATTGTAGGGCGCCATTGTTAGGCGAAGCAAAAACGGGTGTCTCGCGTAGGCGATGCCACGCTCGGTATACTCGGGCAGGAAAATGACGGAGGACGTTATGGTCGCTATTGTCGACGTACATGATGCAGAGGAAGAGAACGTCATGCCGACGCTCGGACATGGGCTTATCGCGTCGCGATTACAGCAAGCTCTGGGCGTCTATGTCGAAAAGCATGACCTGGGCTATGTCTTCTCGGCGCAGACCTATTTTCGTATCGGCGCCGAGACGCGCGACACGGACATCGCCTACGTCAAGAAGGAGCGGCTGGCCGCTCTCCCGTCCGATCTGGACGTGGATGCAGATTTCGCGCCCGATCTCGCCATCGAGATCGCCTCGCGCAGCGATACGCTGGCCGCCATCTCGCGCAAGGCCGCGTCTTACCTTGCCGCCGGGGTCCAGGCCGTGTGGATCGTGAACCCCTGGCTGCGCACAATCGAGGTCTACCGCCCTCATGGCAGTGTGACGGTCGTTGCGCGAACGGAGGACCTCAAGGACGACTCGATCGTGCCTGTCTTCAGCGTCGCCCTCTCCGCTATCTTCCCCTCGTAGTATGCGCCTGACTTGCACCGCCCTCTTTCAAGGAGACCAGCGCGCGTTACTACTGTCTTTTGCATATTTTTGCATCTACTGCTACCTTAGAGCGAAGGTCCAATGTCCCGCGTATGAACGCTGGACGGAAGCACTACAAGGAGCAGGGTTGCTATATGAGTACATTGGCGCCAGGAGCGCGAAAGACGTCCGGCGACGGTTTTGTTGGTCGCCTCAAGACGATATGGCGTGAAGCCGATCCTGGCCTCCGCCGCCGCCTCACTCTTATCTATACCTTCTTGATCGGTTTTAACGTCGTCATCTGGGCGCTCGTCCTCATCGCCGGGATCAAATATCCCGTGCTGCTGACCTCCGGTCTGGTGGCCTACGGGTTCGGACTGCGCCACGCTGTCGATCCCGACCACATCGCCGCGATCGACAACGTGACGCGTAAGCTCATGCAAGAAGGCAAGCGACCGGTCGGCGTCGGCTTATTTTTCTCGCTAGGCCACTCCACCGTCGTGTTCGCCCTCTCCGTGGTCATCGCTGTCGCAGCCGCGATTTTCAAGCAGCACTTCGACAGCAAGAACTTCGCCAACTTGAGAGGGGTCGGCGCCGTCGTCGGAACCTCGGTCTCCGGCGTGTTTCTTATTCTTATCGCGGCGATCAACCTCGTCGTGCTGATCGATATCATCAAGACCTGGCGCAAGGTCGTCAAGGGTGGAACCTACGACGACAAATCGCTCGACGACTACTTGAACAATCGTGGCCTCCTGGCGCGCCTCTTCAAACCGTTGCTCAGGGTCGTCAACCACAGTTGGAACATGTATCCCATCGGTGTGCTCTTCGGCCTGGGCTTCGACACGGCCAGCGAAGTCGGCATCCTGGCCCTCGCGGCGACCAGCGGCGCAAGCGCCATGCCCATCTACCTCGTGTTGCTCCTGCCGTTGCTCTTTGTAGCCGGCATGTCGCTTGCCGACACCACGGATGGCGTGGCTATGCTCGGCGCCTACGGCTGGGCCTACGTTCGGCCCGTGCGTAAACTCTACTACAATATGAACATCACCCTTATTTCTGTCGTCGTGGCTTTATTCATCGGTGCGATCGAGGTGCTCCAAGTGCTTAGTCAGGAGGCCAAACTGAGGGGCGGCATCTTCGATTGGGCCAAGAATATTCCGTTTAACACCCTCGGCTTCTATATCATTGGCATCTTCCTCCTGAGTTGGGTCATCTCGGTGCTGATCTACCGCCTGCGTGGCATCGATCGGCTGGACGAAGAACTGGCCCGTGCCTCTAGAGCGGGGGCGGCAGCGGGCTCCTAGCACTAGCGGGAGCAGCGCGGAACGATCGCGCGAGAGGAGAACGCATTCATGGAGGATACGGTGGAGACGGTCGAGGTCCTCAAAGAGGAGTTGCGGGACCATGGTCTCCACGTCACCACGGCGCGGCTGGCCGTGCTCCAGGCCTTGCACGCTGACCCAGGCCATCAAAGCGCGGAGGAGATTCGGGTCGCCGTGGTCGCGCGCTATCCGGCCGTGAATCAGGTCACGATCTACCGTACGCTAGAGATGTTCGAGGCGCAGGGTGTGGCCGCACGGGTTACGCTGGGCGACAAACTGACGCGTTGGGAACGCATTGCACCCATCCACCATCACGTTCTTTGCCGCGCCTGCGGGGCCGTCCAGGATGTCGAACACGCGCCGTTCGAGCGTCTCGCCGCCGACCTGGAGCGCACCTACGGCGTGCGCGTCGAGGTGCGCCACCTAGCGCTGCCGGGGCTGTGCGCCCAGTGCGCCGCGTCGGCGGTCTGACCTAACCGTGCCTGAGCCGTCCCTCCGCCCTCTTCTTAGGCAGGTTCGCGTGATAGACCAGTCGTTATATTCTCTTCCAACCACGACCTGTGCTAGCCTCTTGTCATGAAACAGAAGGACTACAGTAGGCGCCCGGTCGTCGACAAGCTTGGCCTGAAGCCAGGCGCGGGCGTGGCCGTCGCCGCCTATGGAAGCAGTCACGAGGCCGCACTTGTCGCGGACGTCGTCCGCGCGATAGGCCGTCCTCTGCTGGACGATGGAGAGTCGGCCGATGTCGTGCTCCTCGCGGTCGCCGATGGCGATGGCGTGGCGGATATTTTGCGCGCATGGCGCCCACGCATACAGCCGTCCGGCGTTCTCTGGGTCATGACTCCAAAACGCGGCCGGCCAGGGTACATCCCGCAAAACCAGCTTATCACGGCCGGTGCGAACGCTGCCTTGGTCGACAACAAGATCTGCGCGATCTCCGACACGACAAGCGCGATGCGCTTTGTGATCAGGCTGCGAGATCGACCAGCGGTCGCCGGCGCTCCTTCGTCAGCGTGAGCTTTTGGTAGTCCGGCCAGGGACACGGGGAGCGCGTCACGGCGCTCCCCCGCATCGCCTTATTTCAGGAGCCCGCGCTGCCGTAAGGTCGTCGTGATGCGTCGCAATGTACTGGTAAAAGCGGGCGAAAAGTCTGCCGCTACGGTGGGCGAGGTCGCCAGCATCATGGGTGAGGCGCCTCCGTACAACGCGGTCGCGCCCCCACCGTAGAGCGGGCTCACCAACCCTCTATCGTCGCGCGCGTTGGAGAGGGCCATGATGAGCCCTTGTACGACCGTGCCCACTGTCGCCTGTGTCTGAGCCGCCTCGAAGCCGCCCACCCGCAGCGCCTCGGCGTAGGACGCGGCCGCCTGGGGGAAACGTCCGAGCGCGGCATAGGCGTCGCCGCGCAAGGCGCGCGCGTCGCCCAGCAGGTCGTCCACGGCGCAGGCCTGCCCAAAGGCGGCCAGCGCCTGACGGTACAGGACCGTGCGTCGTGCCTGCGTGAGGGTGGGCTGCTGGGCCTGCGCCAGAGCGGCGCGGCCCCATTCGTCGAAAGCACGTCCGTTGTGCACGGCCATGGTCGGCCCGAGAGCAATGCGGTAGTAGGCATCGGCCAGCGGCCACTTGCTCGGGTCGAGTTGGGTCGCCCAGGATGTATACAGACGGGCTAGATTCAGGGGGTGGTCCGCGTTGTAGGGGTTGAGCGTGCGCGCGCGCTGAAGCACGACCACGGCGGTCGCGAACTCCTGGGCGGCGCTCCGGCGTGCCGCCGCTGTCGTGATGTTGGCCTGACGCGCCACCGTGGGATTGCCCGCGGCGACGAGGTAATACCGCGCCTCGTCGAGATAGGCGCGTCCCATGTCCAGATCGTAGCGGTCCTGGCTCGGTTGTTTGTCCAACGCCTGCTGGTAGTAGGCGACCGCTTGCGGCAGGATCGACGTACCGGTGTACACGATGACCTGCTGGGTCGTAAGTTGCTGTACGCCTTCTATAGGGCACGCTTGCGGCTGGCTCAGGCACTGGCTCCCTATCTGCTCGTACATCTGGCCCTGCTTATCAGCCGCGTCCGCGCGCACGACGTTGGCGTTGCCGGCGAAAAGGAGCGTCGCGCCGACGAGGGCGAGGACTGCCAGAACGGAGCCTCCGACCGCCGTCATTGCCTGAAGCGGCGATGGGGTCTTGGGCGACGGCATCGGTGCGTTGGACGAAGCGTCCGTGCGCGGCTTGGCTGAACCGGTAGAGCCCCGCCGCATTGGACCATGAGGGCTAGACGGACCGCTGTCCCCCGATCGCCCTTGGGCTAACACGATCGTCGGTACAAGAGGGACAGTAGGCGCCGAGAGAGGCGGCCGGTCGCCGCGGACCCACGTGAGCAGCGCGACAAGCACACGCGGCACGCGGGTTGCGCCGCCGTCAAACCCTTGGAAATTCCGTGCGGGCACGCTCATAGTGTCTTCTACCTCCATCAATCAAGGATATGGACGGCTGCTGGCGCGCTCCACCCCTATAAGCTGACGCGTCTCCTCACCACTGAGACAACCTTCTGTCAATATGATGATCCTCCTTTATGCTAAGAGTCTTTCTAGCTGCCCTGCACGAGCTTGTGTGCGGCCTGACATAGGTCGACGAACTCGGCGCGCTCGGCGGCATCGAGGACGGCATAGGCCGGGGCGATCATAGCGTTGGTCGTCTTCTCGGCCTCGGCGCGGCGGTCCGCCGTCGACGCGGGGTCGGGGTAGGGCTCGGGCCAGCCGAAGAATTGCGCATTGATGGGGCCAAAGCGCGACCCCACGATGGCCTCCAGCGGCGTCAGGCCCGCGACGAGCACCGCCATGTTGTGCGCTCCACCGCGATGTTCGCGCAGCACGTTGAGCGCCATAGCCACGCGCGCCGACGCGTCCTCGGGCTGGGGCATGGCGCGCCAGCCGGCGAACAGGGGCATGCCGGCGGGGTCGGCGGCGGCGGCGATCTTCTCGGCGAGCGCGGCCAGGCGCCCGGCCCCCTCGAAAGAAGAGAAAGACTGGCGGCCGTAGGCGAAGCATGCCTCGGCAAAGTGCGCGGCCCCCGCCGCCGGCGTTAGGACAGCGCGTCCCGCCGCCCAGTGCTGTTCGACCAACGCGCGCGGGAAAAAGACCAGCGCGGCCGCGATCACGGCGGGATCGGCATCGCCGAGGACGCCGCCGCGCGCGATGAAGTAGTAGTCGAAGCCGCGCAGCCCGATCTCCTTGCCGCCCACGTAGGTGGCGCGCGCCGTCATAAAGCCGCCGCCGGCATCATAGACCGCGTCTTTTACCGCCTCCAAAAACTCGTCCATCGCCGCGTCCATTAGGTCTCCCTCCCTCATTCGTTGAGACAAGCGGAACGCCCTAGGCGCCTATGACCCGAGCGTCCGTCAAGGCACGACACAACGATACCACGACGGCGACGACGACGCGGTCCAACTCTCCTGACGAGCGGGCGACCCACAACGAGCGGAGCTATCCCGTGTCATAGCCGCGCACATCGTAAGCCGCGCCCGCGTCGGGTCGAGGGCATAGACATCGTCGCGCGGCCCTACGCCTACAAGGCTCCAACGCTGTCGGAGTAAACAATATACTTGGTATAGTGCATTTATTGCTGGACGCCTCGGCCAGGGATAACCACGCGGACGATCCAGCACGAGAAAAAGACGGGTAACAGGAGGATCGTTCATGAGCAACCTTGGTCTCTTAGTTCTGCGCGGTGTGACGGGCGGCCTGATGGCGGGCCACGGAGCGCAAAAGCTTTTCGGCGCGTTCGATGGTCCGGGCCTTAAAGGCACGGCGGGCTTCATGGAGATGCTTGGCCTACAGCCTGGCCATATTTGGGGCACGGCGGCGGCGGTCTCGGAGTTCGGCGGTGGGACGTTGACGGCCCTTGGCTTCCTCTACCCCTTCGGCCCCATCGCCACGATCTCGTCCATGGTCATGGCCGCGGGCAAGGTCCACTGGGGCAAGCCCATTTGGGGCCAGTCCGGCGGAGCGGAGACGCCGGTGGTATACAGCGCCGCGTTCGTCGCGTTGATCCTGACGGGACCGGGCGACGTTTCTCTCGACAAGCTCTTCGGCATCTCGATGCCGCGCTGGATGACGGCGGCCGCCATGCTCACCGCGGGCGCGTCGGTTGGCTACGGGCTCATGCAGCCGGCGCCGACGCCCCCGGCTCCCAGTGCAGACGGACAAGATGCGTCAAGTGAGGGCAACGACACGCCGGCGCACCCCTAGATCTCGCACGGCGCATACAGCTACGGAAGCGGGCGGGGCGG
>JAABUX010000336.1_pt1 | contig 79633 bp, 73 predicted proteins | sample 5561851 | NCBI WGS metagenome assembly JAABUX01 (sample SAMN10711883, study PRJNA513361) | rock metagenome | isolation source: Antarctica rocks | place: Antarctica: Victoria Land, Richard Nunatak red sandstone | collected 2016-01-03 | reverse complement strand
TTCTTTTGAGGTTCACTTCAGAAGATGGACTCTGTACTTTATCATGCCGATTTCTCGACGCCTATCATGCCGAAAATTGTGTACTCTTAAGTGCCAAAAATCGTGTAGTCTTATTTACCGTTCACATTAATTCCTGAATGGGTACTTTCAAGGACCCAATACAGGTCATCAGGCGTGTTCGCAGGGCCATTAAATCAGCCATCTTCCCGATGGCGTCATCCGCGGATGAAAATGCAAGGGCCTTATCCTGATTGCGAAAGGCGTAAGTGCAAATGCGAACAGAATCGGCCGAGTCATTCTTCCCGCGCTGGATCCCCATCGACCATTTGATTTGTACGGGTGTCTCTACCCAGACGAAAGCTTTCTGTGAAAGCAAGTAGGCTGCCAGCGAGCGGTGATAGATCCCTGTGTTTTCTAAACATACTAGGGAGTCTGCAAGGGTGACACCCTGCTCTTTGAGCCACCCAGCAAAAGCCTTAAACCCCTTCAGATCATTCGCAAAGGCAGCATGTGCCTGCTTGGCGTTGACCACATTTGCAGCATAAGCGGCATCAAATGTTTTCTTGGAAACATCGATTCCAATGGTCCAGCCTAAATTTCATTGTTTTGTTTGTTTAAGTAATTTTGATCGCGCTAACGAATTACAGGTGACATTCCATTCCGTGATAATAGGCCGCGAGCCTGAATTTCTATTTGAATTCTGCCTGTAACAATCCTAGAAGGAGTATATCTTTTAATAGGCCCTTATGCCTTGAAAGGAGAGTAACATGCCCTCCAGGTTGTTAGTTCTTTCACTAAATTAACGCCTCTTTTATACTATGCAAGTCTAACGAAACCCCATAGTGCTGTCTGTCAAACTGTAACTGAAAAGATAAGGATTTTACGAAAAAGTTATTTGGAATGTTCGTTCCATTATTATTACCTTTACAACTCACACTTAAAATATTTTTCAAAATGAGTAAATTAACAAACAAAATTGCAGTTGTCACCGGTGGTAATTCAGGTATTGGCTTTGCAACAGCCAAAGAGTTTATTGCACAAGGTGCAAAAGTGGTTATCACAGGCAGGAATCAATCTGCTATTGACGAAGCTGTCAAAGAGTTAGGAAATGGCTCAATTGGTGTATTGTCAAATGCTTCAAGTCTTAAGGATACAGCGACTTTGGTTGAAAAAGTCAAAGCCAAGTATGGCAAGGTTGATGTATTGTTTGTAAATGCTGGTGTATTTTATCCTACGCCTATTGGTCAAATTACCGAGGATGGCTTTGATGAGCAAATGGGTATTAACTTTAAAGGTGCAATTTTTACCATTGAGAAATTTTTACCTTTATTGTCTGATGGTGCTTCAATTATCAACTTGTCGTCTGTGAATGCTTATACAGGTATGCCAAACACGGCTGTTTATGCTGCAAGTAAAGCCGCTTTAAACTCTTATACTCGAACTGCTTCCACGGAATTAGCCCCACGAAATATTAGGATTAATTCTGTAAACCCTGGTCCAATTGCTACAGGAATATTTGGAAAATCGGGATTGTCGGAAGAAATGATACAAGGCTTTGCTACTGCTTTGCAAAATAGAATTCCTTTAAAACGATTTGGCCAACCCGAAGATGTTGCAAAATTAGTTGCGTTTTTAGCTTCTGACGATGCTTCTTTTATTACTGGGGCAGAATACAACATTGATGGTGGTATTATAGTAAATCCTTTGTTGGGATAATATTTAGTAAAGCAATTTAAAGTACGAAAAAAATTAAAGTCCACATCTACAAGCCTTCTTTGCAGTGCTTCCCATTAGTGTTTTAGTTTCTTTTGGAGCAATCATTAGTAATTACGGAATAGGAGAAAATACCTTGAAGTTGGGGTTAAAGGCGTGGATAATTGTTTTTCCAGTTGCATATTTTGGAGGCTTTAAAGATGACGCGGTCGTAATACCGGGCACGGACGAGTAAACAACAAATGAGGTATTTAAGTATACCATTGACTATGTTGAAGCGCTGAAAGAGCTGGTAGGGTAGCGGTCGACAAATGATTGACATTGGAGCAAACCAAAGGATTGGTTTAATTTGGATGAGTTTAACAAGGATATGTATTGTTTGACTGGCTCAATTTCAACTTCAATCTTTCGAACGCTTATTAGGATATCGGCGCGAACAGAAAAAAGCAATAATATCAGATACCTAAAATCAACAATTATACTTATGAAAAACTTAAGTAAAACCATTTACTCGGTTGGGTTAATAACACTCCTTATTATTTGTTCGGGAACCACATTTGCTGCGCCCGTCAAAGCTGCCTCTCCTCCTTTGGGATTTAAGTCCCAATATACAACCGTTAACGGCGTCAAAATTCATTACGTCATTGGCGGTAAAGGACAACCTTTATTGCTGTTACACGGTTTTGGTCAGAACTGGTACATGTGGAACCGGCTGTTGCCCGAACTTTCCAAACATTTTATGGTGATAGCGCCTGATTTACGCGGCGTAGGGGAATCAGGAAAACCAGCAGGCGGTTACGATAAAAAGAATATGGCTGTCGATATGCACGATCTTATGAAACATCTAGGATTTCAACATGTAAACATCGCCGGCCATGATATTGGTTTAATGGTTACTTATGCTTACGCAGCCCAGTTTCCGACAGATGTTAAAAAAGTTGCTTTAATGGATGCCTTATTACCAGGAATAGAGCCGTTATGGAGCCAGAGTAGATCAAAGAACTGGTGGTTTGGTTTTTTTGCACAGCCATTTTCAGGTGAGCTGGTGTCTGGTAAAGTAGGCTTATTTCTTACTAACTTTTGGCCTCTGCCGGGCTTTCAAAAGAATCCCTTTACTAATGCTGAAAAAGATGAGTTTATTAGAGCCTACTCTGTACCTGGTGCCACAACGGGAGCGTTTCACTGGTTTGGAGCGTTTCCCCAGGACGCTAAAGACAATGTTGGATTTTCAAAAACGAAACTTTCTATGCCTTTTCTTGCCATGGGCTCGGATCACCACGGTCCTTTTTTAGCCGCCCACTGCAGGCTGGTAGCTACTAATGTCGAGGAATCTATTATTAAGGAAAGCGGCCACTGGGTGGTACAGGAACAGACAGCCCAGGTTCAAAAATCGTTACTTGATTTTTTTTTAAAATGACTATCCGCAATGCTAAACCAACAAGTATATTGGGGTAAACTAAAAGAAATGAGAAAAAGCGCCACGACTTCCGTATAAAAAATTTCTTGTCCCTAGCTGCTGAATATTCAATTCTAAGGCGTTAAATTGGTCCCTTCATTTAATTTACACCTATTAACCAGCGCACCCGAAGGGGCAAGAGGTCGGAAGGCGCAGCCTTCGGCATGGCGCAAAAAGTGCTTGGGGATGCCTATTATTGGGGTAATTTAAAAGAAAGTCCGTGATCCGTCACACACCGACACTCTAGGCTATAGGTTAACCTTCATGTACTTCAAGTATCTGTATACAGTAGCACGACTTACACCGATAATGCTGGCTATATCCTCCGTTCTCCGCTTTTCGTTAACATAAAGTGCTTTTGCCGTTCCAGCTTTATCGACAGCTTGTGGTGAAAGGCCCTTTCGCCTGCCACCTAGTCTACCTCGTGCTCGGGCTGCCGTCAGGCCTGCTCTTGTTCGGTCACGAATCATGTCCCTTTCAAACTCGGCTAGGGAAGCAAAAACATTGAATATGAGCCTGCCGTGAGTGGTGGTGGTATCTATGGAGTCCTTCAGGCTGACAAATCCTATTCCTTCGCTCTTGAAGTCGCTCACCATTTGGAGGAGGTCCTTCAATGAGCGTCCCAGGCGGTCTAGTTTCCAGACGACCAGGGTGTCACCCTCACGAAGCGTATCAAGTAGCTTTACAAGTTGGGGGCGTTCTTTTGCCGAAGATATTTTTTCTTTAAATATCTGTTTACATCCTGCGTCTTCTAGGGCATCAAGTTGCAAATCCAAATTTTGGTCCTGGGTGGAAACCCTGGCATATCCAATTTTCATAAACAGCTTTTTGTTTTCTCACTAAAGGTTGAATTCGCTTAAATGAGAATTAGATTTGCAAGATGGCAAAAAGATAATACCTTTAGTAACCATTTTACCCTTTTTATACTCCGTTCACTTGTCTCACTAAACGGAGGTTTGATGATTCCGTAAACTTACAGTATGCCTAGAAAAGATTATATCTCTCTCGAAGCTAGGCTAAGGTTTGACCAGCCGCCTTCTCTTACCACTGAGCGGCGTCTGATTTTCTTGCAAGCTCCTTTATGGGCAATGGAGTATGTTAGGTCACTACAAACCCCTTCTAATAAAGTCGGGTTTCTTTTGCAGGTAGGGTACTTCCGAATTGTCGGCCGCTTTTTTGTCTCCAGCCGCTACCACGGTGCAGACGTCGATTTCGTCGCCGAAAACATATCGGTCGACGTCAACTCAGTCGTCATGAGTGATTATGAAGGACGAACTGTGCTTCGTCACCAAAAAGACATCTTGGACTATTTTGGATTCAGTCCGTTTGATAAACCGGCAGGCGAAGCCCTATTGCTTGAAGCCGAGCGCTTAGCCCATGTGCAAACCAGGCCCTATCTGATTTTTGAAGGAATGGTTGGCTTTCTACAAGACCACCATATAGAGATCCCTACTTTACTTATCAAACCTTACGCACGATTCTGGAAAAGGCATTAGACAATTTCGAGCGCGACCTGGAATCAATACTAACCCATAATTTAACGCCAGAGGATATTTTGTTATTGGACAAGCTTCTGACAGAGCATCACTCTTATGAGGAGGATTCCAGGAAGCACTTAAAAATTAAACGGTACGAGATAACTTTTTTTAAAAGGATTTCGCAATCGATGGAAGTAAAACATATCCGCGAGCGGGTGCTGACTTTTCAGCACCTACAGCAGATGTATTTCCAGGTTGCCCATGTCGCAGGGCGCCTCAAACTTTCCGACCGGGCTATTCAATTTTATGCCGAGTATGTGATCAATAACCAGATTCCGCAGATCGCCTCACGCAGCACAATCCGTTATCTCCTGCTCATTGCCTTTATCAGTCACCAGTATTATCTGCTCGGCGATGCGCTCATTCTTACGCTGCTTAGTGCAGTAACTAATTTCATCAACGGCTGTGAGGAAAAAGTAAAACAGCAGCTATATGAAAATAGACTCCACACCGCGCAGCTGGTTCAAAGCGTAGCGCACCGTAGTATCACGCACATTGATGTGCTAAAAGCGATTGAGAATATAATCGCCGATACGAAGATGGCACCAGACCAGAAAATTACAGCCATAGACGAGCTGCTCAAAAAGAAACGGTTGTCGCAAAAATTATGGGGAGAAGACCAGGATCGCATTCGTTCCCTCGCTGAGGTTAACCAAAAAGTGAGTGATCGCGAAGATTATTATACGGCTCTGGAAGCAGGTTCCTCAAAACTGACCAGTAAAGTGTCGGAGATTTTAAAGGCGTTGGTACCAAGCGCCGCATCGCCAGACAAAAATGTTTTATCAGCTCTTAACTATTACAGGGAAAAGAACGGATCCGTTACCCAAAGCGGATCTTTGCCAACGGGTTTTCTTGACATGGAAGAGCAGCAGCGCGTGCTGACCAGTTCGGGCAAATTAAGACCTGGCTTGTATAAGGTATTTTTATTTCAGGCGATCAGGAATGGCATTAAATCGGGGGCCCTGGCTATTGATTCCTCGTACGATTACCGTCCTTTCGAAGAATACGAAATCCCTGCTCGCCTTTGGGAAAAAGATAAAGTACATTTAATTGAGCGGGCTGGGCTGTCAGCATATAGCCACTCAAGGGCGACACTAATTCGTTTAAATGAAAAACTTAATACGCAGATAAAAAAGACCAATGATCGTATTGGGCTAGGCCAAAATAAACACATCTCCTTTGACACTGAAGGAGGGTGGCACCTGGCAAAAGATAAAGCCGAGGAAGAGATTTCGGAATCAGAGGCGCTCTATCCGCAGGAATATTTAATTCCATTACTGGAAGTATTGGATACTGCCCAGAGTGCCAGCGGTTTCCTTTCCGCCTTGATTCACCAGGGAATCGATTATGTACCAAAACGGCCAGACCCGAAGTTTTTTTTCGCGTCTATCATTGGCTTCGGCTGTAATTACGGTATTCGGAAATTCTCATTCATGTCCAAGGGCATAAAAACCAGCTCCCTTGAAACAACGGCGCTTCACTATTTTTCTCCTGAGATGATTATCAGTGCCAATGACAAGCTACTCGCTTTTAGCAATACCTTGCCCTTGACCATTCACTTCAGAAAAGATAGCGATTTCATTCACACTTCATCGGACGGTCAAAAGTTTGACGTTTCCGTGGAGTCCCTCGCCAGCTCGCCCTCTTTCAAATACTTCGGAAACGGCAGGGAGTCACTCTGTACTCGTTCTTAGATGAATCTGGGCAACTCTTTTATTCAACAGCGTTTAGCGCGGCCGAGCCTGAGTCCCACTATGTTCTGGACGGGCTTACTCACAATGAGGTGATTCTATCTGACGCCCATTCTACCGACACTCATGGCTTTTCAGAACCCGTTTTTGCCGTCACGGGTCTTTTAGGGATTGATTTTCGACCCCGCTTTGCACGTTTTCATCATCAACAATTATATTCGATTAACGAGCCGCGCACGTATCGCGATCAGGGGTTTAAAATCTGTCCAGACTTTAAAATCAACCTAGAACACCTGGAAAATCACTGGGACGACATCCTGCGTCTGGTTTGTACTATCAAACTAGGCTATTCCAAATCATCGACGCTTTTCAGGCGCTTAAATTCATATTCCAAGCAGCACCCGTTGTACAAAGCATTAAAAGATTTAGGTCGGTTATTTAAAACAACCTACATCTACCAATACATGGATGACGAATACATTCGGAAGTCGGTTTCCTCCGCCCTATCCAAGATTGAAAGCAGCAATAATTTTGCGAAGGCTATCACGATGGGCAATAATCAAGACCTCATTTGGGCTACCAGAAAGGAACAACACATCGCGGAAGGGTGCAAGCGACTCATTGCAAATTCTATCAACGCTTATAATTTATTGTGGCTGTCGGAAAAACTGCTTCTAACCGGAAGTGCTGAGGATCGGAAAATTTTACTGGGTAAAATCACCCAAACCTCAACCCAGCGATGGGCACACATCAATTTAGCAGGCGAATATGACTTTTCCTACGATAACGAATATAAGACGTTTGACTTTGATGCCCTGATGAGGTTTCGCCTAACGCCTGAGAATTGAATATAACGCACTCCGCCTTTGTAAGTTCGCCTACAGCGAAGTCGTGACGGTTTCTGTACTAACTTTTAATTTACCCCAACACTTCAAAACTTGGCTTAGGTAAAAATGCTATGCCGGTTGGTCAGGCTGGAATCAAGTTGCGCTAAAAGATCGAGGTACAAATTCAGCGCTTCTTTTTTGCGGTCGTCAAAGTTGTAACTGATGTTGTTCATCAGGTAATAGTCAAGGCTGAAGTCAGGGATGGGTTCAAGTTCTTGCAGCACACGCGAACGGTTATCCAGACCTAATTTGAGCGCATGGTTCAATAGCTGCTCAAAATCTCTTCCCAGATCACGGTTTGCTGCCCAAACTGCAAAGACAAAAGGCAAACTCGTGTACTTTTTCCACTCGGATGCCAGGTCGTACTGAAATGGCCATTCTTCACGGCCAGTAAAAGTTCGGTCTCCGATCAGTATGACGGCTTGGAATTCCTCGCCAGACTCAAGCTCCAGTGCAAAAGACATTCCAATTTTCCAATAATGCAGGTCGAGGACCCTAGCAAGATCATTTGATGATCTGGACTGCTTGTCCAGCAAAACAGTTTTAATTTCGGCTAGCGGAACTTTACTAAACAGGAAGACGGAGTTGACCGCACCATCGGCTCCGATACAATAGTCCGAAAGAATGTTTACTGAAGGGATTTGTGGGAGTGCGGCTACAGGAACAATGCCTAAATCAACTTGTCGGGTGATGAGCTTTTGAGCGCACAGAGCAGGCGGGTCGAACTCCAACCTGATTTTCCCCTCGATCGCTGGATCATTTTGCAACCCCCAAACGAAGGGTTTCGTATTGGTGTACGAAATAGCCGAAATAGAAACTATGCTCATAGAACTATGCCCATCTCAGACAGTTGCCTGAGTGTTGAGGTGCATGACATTGTTGAATTTAACGACCTCGAACTTATTGTCCTCATAACTTAGTTCGTACAGGCTCAGGTTTTGATGGAGAAAGCGATCCATCTGGCTTAGGGGTGTGCCGGTGATGAGGCAAAGGAACATGCGCAGGGCGCGTCCATGCATACATATTAGGATGGTCTTCTCTTCGGGACGAGAAAGTATAACCTCAAGAGCTTGGTTTTGCCTTAAGGTGACTTCATTAGGACTCTCACCACCCTCAAGTTTGGCATCAAGATTACCAAGCGCCCAATCCCCGATAATATCAGCGAAGACCTTTTTATTTTCGGGCGTGGGCAACGACCCTTCATAAATCCCCCACCCTACTTCATTGAGTCCGCTAAGTCGTTCCCAGGGTATCCCGGCATCAATAAATTGCTGAACTGTTTGCTGAGCGCGTTTAAGTGTTGACGTGTACACCTTATCAAAGGGCACGTTTTTATAGTGATCATAAAACAACTTCGCCTGCATTTTGCCAGTATCGTTGAGCTCACTGTCGATCCCGCCGCCCTGCACTATACCTTCGCGGTTGAATTCGGTCTCACCGTGCCTGATCAGGTAAATTGTTTTCATGAGTTCAGTTTAACGGTCAAAGTATCTTCTGCCTGAAATTCGTAATCCAGGTAGTCGGTTATCGTGTTATAGAACGTATCGCGCTCGATGGGATGCCGGCCAACCTGCTTAATGAGCTCTGTCAATTGCCGGGTGCTTAAAGCAGGATTCTTTTCCTCGGCGCCTGCCATCGAATAGATCTTGGTGCTGTCGTCGATCGTCCCATCGATATCGTCAACGCCGAAGGCAAGGCTTAATTGGGTCGTTGAACGTCCGATCATGGGCCAATAGGCTTTTATGTGGTTGAAGTTATCGAGATAGATCCTTGAAACCGCATAATTTCTAAGATCTTCTACGGTTGTAGACTCGGGTACATTTGACATTGCGTTGCCTTTATTCCTGAATTTTAGCGGAATAAAGGTGTTGAAGCCTCCTGTTCTGTCCTGCAAAGCACGCAAGCGGTTCATATGGTCAATGCGGTCAGAGAATGATTCGATGTGCCCGTAAAGCATGGTCGCATTGGAAGTAAGCCCGAGGTCATGGGCCGTTTCATGGATTGCAAGCCACTCGCTCGAGTTACACTTGTCTGCGCAGATTTGTTCCCTGATCTGCTCGGCAAATATCTCGGCCCCACCCCCCGGAATAGATTGTAAGCCTGCATCGATCATTTTGAGGAGTCCCTCCCGGTAAGATACTTTCGCCTTGCGAAACATGTAATCATATTCTACAGCCGTGAAACCCTTAATCTGCAAAGCGGGCATGATCTCACGTATACTTCTTAGGAGATCACAAAAGAAGTCCAGGGTGAGCTTGGGGTGTACACCGCCAACAATATGAACCTCGGTAACCGGTTTATCCTTATACGACCGAACGATGTTAAGCATTTGTTCTTTGCTTAGAACCCAACCTTCATCCGCCTGCTTGAGTAAACGGGAGTAGGAACAAAATTCGCAGCTAAATACGCAAAGGTTCGTTGGTTCTATATGGAAATTACGGTTGAAGTAAACCACATTTCCATTTTTCTGCTCGCGAATAAAATTGGCCAAAATGCCGAGATATGAAAGACTTCCCTTTTCATACAGCTCGACTCCTTCCTCAAAGCTTATTCGCTCACCGGTCAAGACCTTAAAAGCGATCTGCTTGAGGAAAATGTCGAGCCTGGAATCGTCTAATAGCAGGCCCACCGATCCGTTTTCTATCATGCTTTGGAGTTAAGCGTCGAGCAATTAACAAGGGGTCACGTCTAATGTTTAAACAACGAAACCGCGGAATTATAATTAATTTGCGTTTTTATCCAATGTATTCGAAAGAACTTAAAATTGGTCTTGCTGCTTTCCTTTTCCTGTTAGCCATAGCGCTTATTTGGCCTCTTAAAATTATATGGCTATCGATTATTGTTCTGCTCATCTGTGCTCTTGTCGTTGTGACGATCTTCAGGAATGAGAACAACCTGATGGCCTTTTACTATCTGAGAAAGAACGACACGCCAAAAGCAAAAGAAGCGTTGGACCGGGTTAAGTATCCCGAAAAGCTCTTAAAAAGCCAGCAGGCGTATCACTACTACCTGCGCGGGCTCATTGTCTCTCAGCAGGAGCCGCTCAAGGCCGAGAAATTCTTTGTTAAGGCGCTTAACCTGGGTTTGCGTATGGATACCGATAAGGCGGTCGCCAAACTCAATCTCGCCGCGGCCGCCATGCAGAAGCGCCGTAAACAACAGGCTATCCAATACATCTCCGAGGCGAAGAAGCTTGATAAGCAGGGTATGCTCAAAGAGCAGATCTCCATGCTCCAAAACCAGATGAAGTTTTTGTAGACTAATGGATTTGTAGACTGGTAGATCTATGCGTGTTAAAACGCTCTACTTAGATCAAAAGCTTCAAGCAGTTGAGCCATTCTCTTCAAGAACTGACCTCCTAGAGACCCATCGACAACCCGGTGGTCGTAGCTTAGGCTCAGGAACATTTTGTGCCGGATAGCGATCACGTCGCCATACATTGTTTCAACGACGGCAGGCTTTTTTTGAATTGCGCCAAGGGCAAGAATGGCAACCTGGGGCTGATTGATAATCGGTGTACCCATTATATTCCCAAAGGTTCCCAGGTTGGTCACCGTAAATGTGCCGCCGCTAATCTCTTCGGGCTTTAACTTTCCCGAACGCGCCCGCGAAGCGAGATCATTGACCTGTCTGGTTAGCCCTGCCAGATTACGCTGATCAGCATCTTTAATGACCGGCACAATAAGGTTTCCAGTAGGCAGGGCAGTTGCCATCCCTATGTTAATGTGCTTATGAACAATAATTGACGTTCCATTTACCGAGACATTGATCATAGGAAGTTCTTTCAGGCACCTGGCGACAGCTTCAATAAACAGCGGCGTAAAGGTGATCGCCTCATTTTCTCTTCTTTTAAAGTCGTCTTTAATGCGATTACGCCATAAAACAACGTTACTCACATCGGCCTCGATAAATGAGGTGACGTGGGCCGACGTTTCCTTGCTTTGAAGCATATGCGACGAGATGAGTTTGCGCATACGGTCCATTTCAAGAATCTCATCGCCTTCCTGGAAATTATAAGCATCAAGGTCTGTATCGCCTGGTGCCTCCAGCGGTTTGAGCCTGGAGATTTCCTCGGATCTTAACTGACCTGGTTTAAGCTCAGGCAGACCTGGGTTTGCTGGTTTCAAGGTGAACCCATGGCCGTGACTTTGTCCATCACCAAAGCCGTTTTCAGACCCTGGTCGAACAAAAGCCGCTGGATTGGTACCGGCCTGCTGGACGCCAGAAAGCACCGGTTCAGAAACGTTTTCGTTTTCCCACACCTCGCCAGCCGCCCCGGCTGTCTTAGAATGGCTGACGTCGCCCGGGCGCTTGCTTAAAAAATTAAGAACATCCTGTTTGGTGACACGACCTTCCCCTCCTGTTCCCGGGATGGTGTCCAGCTGGTCACGTGTAATGCTCTCGCTTTTTGCTATACTGCGAACTAAAGGAGAGTAAAACCGGTCAGAATCTGGAAACTGCCTCACCTCCAGCCAGCTTTGCTCCGAAGGATTAAGTTCCCCACCGGAGGTGATTCCGGGTATCAAGGCTAGATTATCCAGGTACGACGCGTCTACCGGTTGACTATCCGGGTAATGGTTGCCATTGCGTGAAACAGGAGTGTCCACTTGAGCAATAACCTCATCCGTTTCAAAAATGGCGATGGCTTCTCCAACCTTAACCACCGCGTCTTCAGGGTAAAGTTTTTGAACCAGCCGGCCCTTGGTTGTGGCTGTAACCTCCGAGTCAACTTTGTCTGTCGCGATCTCAAGAACTGCATCATCTGCGTTCACCATGTCGCCTTCATTCACCAGCCACTTGATCACCGTCGCTTCGGTGACGCTTTCCCCCATTCTGGGCATATTGAGCTCAATCTGCGCCATGCATTGTAGTTGTTAACAAAACCATACCCTCAAATGTAAAGTTTTAAGGCATTGCAAACTCATCGTCGGCAAAGCGGTTCAAAAGGAATAGAGCCTGCATAGCGGTTCGTTCAATATTGATCAAACGCTCTTTTCCAAACTGCATTTTAGCGACGTTAATATGCTCTCGGTTCCCGTAACCGATGTAAGCAAGACCTACCGGTTTTTCGATCGAACCACCACCGGGACCGGCTATACCCGTCGTCGAGATCGCATAATCGGCTCCCGATGTTTTTAAGGCGCCGAGCACCATTTCCCGGGCGACAGCTTCGCTCACTGCTCCGTGTTCCTCGATCGTTGCCGGGGCAATCCCGAGAATACTTTGCTTGAGGGCATTCGAATACACGACCATCCCGCCGAGAAAGACCTTCGACGAGCCTGCTATAGAGGTTAGCTGGCTGGAAAGATAGCCACCGGTGCAACTCTCGGCGACCGCGATCGTCTTGTTCTTTCGGTCGAGTTTTTGAATGATGACCTGCGCAAGCGAAATATCCTCTTCGGCAACGATATACTTTCCGGCTAGTTCGCGTATGTGTCGAACGATTGCTTCTGTCTCTTCCTTTAACTTTTGCTCATCACTTCCCTGGCTGCTTAACCTGAGCCGGAGCTGACCAAGGGAGGGTAAATAAGCAAGGTGAATATGCCCGGGCAGCGAATCTTCAACCGGCGCGAGACTATTAGCGAGAAAAGACTCCCCAATGCCTGCCGTAAGCAGGGTATAATGGTAAATGTAGGGCAAATTAAAACGAACGGCCAGCCGGGGAAAGACTTCGGCTTCCATCAGGTATTTCATCTCATGCGGCACTCCAGGCATGGAGACGATAATTGTTTGGTCCTTCTCAAACCACATCCCAGGCGCGGTTCCCTGCTTGTTCAGTAGCATCGTACAAGCCGACGGGATCTCGGCCTGGCGCCGGTTAAAATCCAGAAAGGGCCGGTTGAAACGGCTAAAGATATCCTTAACATTCGCGAGCGCGGGTTCACTGATCACCAGTTCCGAATGAAAATATCTGGCGAGGGTGTGCTTCGTGATATCATCCTTGGTAGGTCCCAAGCCACCGGTAATTAGAATGAGCTGCGCCCGGCTGATGGCTTCGTCAAGTGCCCGGGTTATTTCTGAGTCCTTATCGGAGACCGAAGTGATCTGCCGTATGAATATCCCATTCTTGTTAAGCTCCCTGCCCATCCAGGCAGAATTCGTGTCCACAATTTGACCGATTAGTATCTCGTCTCCAATCGTAATTATTTCGGCTTCGATCATATCTTAGGTTTGCCTGCGCGCTTATTGCTCATAATAGTATTCCTTGCGTTTGTCTACTTTCAGATCCTGAAGAACACCAGAACGAACCCGAAGTTCTACGCTGTAATACTTATAGGCGCCGAAGGGTATCCAGCTTGCTGAGAGCTGCCAGCAGTGCAAGTCGCGTGTGAAGCTTAACTGGGTGGCCGACAACGTTTTCTGCGCGAAATCGATTCCTGTTGTATACCCAACCTGCCACTTGGAGGTTATTCCTAAGCTGCCGCTCAGATTGGTGATGTTGGTGCGGCTAAAATTGCGGTAAACCCCAGTACCCGGGTTGCCGGGTAAAACACTATAGCTAAAACTGTACGATATGTTGACATTCCAGGGAATTTTAAAATCGACAAAGTCCACCGGATTGCCCTGTTCGCGAAAGATAGCCTGCCTTCGTTCTTCCTCTGGGTTTATTGGACCGGTTTTTTTCGGAGCGGAGGGGTTGAGGTTCGCATTTGCCGAAAAATTAAAAGAGGTAAGGCGAACGAAAGGCAGTCCTTTTTGCCATCTGTAAAAGCGGGTGTCGCGGCCATAACGGTCCGGTGCGTAAGGGTCCAGATTGAAATTGAAGTTGATCGTTACCTTTTTAAAAAGTGTCGTTCCACCAACGACGTTAAAATTAGACAAACGCATGGAGTCTGCAACGAAGTTGTAAAAGCCCGATATGTTAAGACGTTCGAGAATGGCAACCTTCGATGTTCCCGTGATCGTATCTTTCTTTGACCGTACCTTCATTTCCAGCGTATTGTTCAAATTGAAAGCTACGCTTTCACTTCTCTGCAGCGGCGGACCGCCAAACAAGCCCCCGTCAAACACACTGTATACCGTTTGCCTGCGTTGTGAAAAATCATAGTATTTGCCGAAATACCCAGGATTTATCTTTCTAAAATCGGGTGTGTATTGAAAACTGATCTGGGGTTCAATCACATGACGTATTGCCTGGATAGCACTGCCTTTTTTAAAGTTTACCATGCCGTAAATACGAGTTGTGGTACCCAGGTTGAAAGCATAATCACGCTCGGCTTTGAAACCTGATAGGGTGTCCCGGTCGGTTTGCCGGGTTGAAAAATTGTACCGCTGCCCGTACGTCTGGAGATACCAGCGTTCAGTGTAATTGGCGCTTGGAGTTACGAGTAAATACTTGAGCACGTTATAGGTTCCCAATGAAATACTGGGCTGGTGGAGAATTCCATTAGAGAAGTGTTTGAAAACGTCTTTCCTGAACAGAAGCGAATCCTTCGTTGTGATCGAGTTTTGTGCGGTCAGCGTATAGGTAAAACCAATTTTCTGATACCACTTCTGCGTACCAACCCGCTCTTTGGAGTCGAAAGGGTTGAATCGGGTCACCGAGAAATTGAAGTTTGGCGCGGTAAGACTTACGTCATGGGTGGCCAGGTTTTGAGAATGTGTAGCGGCGATGTTGAGACTAAAGGGCGTCCCTTCCCATATTCGCGCGAAATTGACCGACGAACCGATCGCGTTTTGTGCACGGGAATTAATATTGTAGTTAAGCGTCGTATTTTTGAAATAAGAGGAGCTCGCCGCATTTACCGAAGCAGAAAAAGTTGAACCGGGGCTTGCCTTTTCACTTTGAGAATGTGACCAGGTTAGATTGAAGTCCTTACTCACCGAATAATCAGAAGTCCCTATATCACCAAACTTGCGATTGTTGTAGGAAAAGCTGATGTTACCCGCTGATTTGTATAAGAAATTGTATCTGCTGTCAATTCGAAAGCCAAAGCTCCCTTTAGAGTAGACACTCGCGCGCATTTCGGCATCAAAGTTCTCACCCAGGCTCTGATAGTATCCAAAGTCTCTCAGAAAGAAACCCAGCTGCTGGTCCTCTCCTGGAGCGCCAATGAGAATACCGTTTGCGCGCCGGTCCGTTTTAGGAAAAAACCCAAAAGGCAAGACAAGGGGTATTGGAACATCTTCAATGAAAATGTAAGCTGGACCGGTAACGATGGTGTTTTTATTGATCTTTGCCCTGGAGATCTTGATCCCATAATGCGGATGGTCAAGGTTACAGGTCGTATAAATCCCGTTTTTCAAATAGCCCTGCTTGTTTTCGTTGAGCTTGATCTTACCACCTCTGATAAAACCGCCTCCTTCGCCGCTTACTCCTTCCCAGGCGATGGTCCTTTTAGTCTTGAAGTTGTATCTGAGGCTGTCCGCGTTGAACTTTTGACCTGTTTGTGTAATTTCGGGCTTTTGCACAAAAGCGCCTGTTGAATCCTTGAATCCGCTCGCGAAGATCGTGTAGTCGCTCTGATTCAAGTCGATGAATCCGGCTTTGAGTACCACGTCTTCGTATTTGACTACCGCGTTAAAATACAGATACACCCTTTTTCCCTGGGGATCAAAAGTGGTTGAGTCTTTGGCAGTGTAGGTCACCTCTGAATTAAGCCCGCCGTCTTTGTTTTTCACCCTCACCGAGTCCCTATGCCTCATGCCGGTGTCGGCCCGAAGTCCTTGACGCCGTAATGAATCGCGGCTTCTGGCAGGTGTCAGGGACGTATCTGAAAGTGCGGTAACCACCGGAGGGGGGGCGCTACGTTTAGTCCGACTTGATTCAGATACTCTTGTTGAAGACGTTTGACCGAAGGCTCGCTGGTCATTGAAACTGAAAACAATAACCAAGGCGGTAGCGGCGAAAAAAGCGTTTTTCAACTTCAGATTAGGAAACGAATACTAAATTTGCCATACCAGCGTCTAAAATAGACAAAACCACGAACCCTAAAGACGTTGAAGAGGCGGGGCATATTATACTAGCAGCCACATTCCGAATAATTTTTAATTAATGACCAAGTATTCAAGGGCCACTGGCTTCTTCCTCTTCTTTTATCTTTTTCTTTTCGAGGGATTTCAAACTTCGAAATGCTTCGCCCAGCAAACTCAAGCGTCTCCTTCTCAGGGTGCTGCAGCCGCTAAGTCCCCTGCTGATACCGCGCCGCCTCCGCGCCGGGTGCTTAACGGTCCGTTCGTTTTGGTACTTGATGCTGGACACGGTGGCCATGATAGTGGTGCAAAGGGCAGGTACAGCATGGAAAAAGATGTCGCCCTGTCCATAACGCTTAAAGTTGCCTCCCTGGTCAGAATAAATTCAAAGGACATCAATCTCATTTTAACAAGATCAACCGACGACTTTATTGAGCTTAACGAAAGGGCTCGTATTGCCAATCAGTACAAGGCTAATCTCTTTGTTTGCATTCATTGCAATTCGGTTCGCAATCACCGCTATTCCCCAGAAGGTGCAGAGACCTATGTCCTTGGTTTGAGTGATGTTAACCGTAATCTTGAAAATGCCATACGGGAAAACTCGGTCATCACTCTTGAAGCGAACTACCAGGAAAAATATGGGGGATTTGATCCAAACAGTCCCGAGTCCTACATCATTTTTTCCATGAAACAAAACCGGAATCTTCGTAAAAGTCTTCGCATAGCCAATGAGATACAGGCTCAGTTCTATAAGAATAACCGTGTTGACCGGGGGGTAAAGCAGGAACCCCTGCTCGTCCTTCGAAACACGACCATGCCTGGCATACTGGTTGAAACAGGATACATTTCGAGCGCCGGAGAAGAAGATTACCTCAACTCTGGAGATGGTCAAAATACATTAGCCCGGTCTATCTACGATGCCCTCGTCCAATATAAAAATGAGATGTATAAATGAGGCTAAGTGCGGCAGCGCTTCTCTTGTTATGCTGTTCGTTCGCTCCCAAAGATCCTTCTACCCAAAACCCGGTCGCATTTAAGATAAAAACCATTGTGATCGATGCGGGTCATGGGGGCCACGACCCCGGCGCCAAAGGGCTTGTAAGCGACGAAAAATGGGTAACCCTCGCTATCGCTAAAGACCTTCGGGATGCGATCCACTCAAAATACCCCGCCATTAAGATCATACTGACCAGGGACAAAGACGTTTTTGTGGACCTGGATGAGCGGGCTCTAATCGCTATTCGGACCAAGGCGAATCTTTTTATTTCAATCCACTGCAATGCCAATTTCAGCAGACTTGCCCGGGGTTCAGAAACCTATGCGATAGGTATCAATTCAAATAAAGAAAATCTGGAAGTGGCCGAGAGGGAAAATTCGGCCATTCTCCTTGAAAAGAACTACAAGATCAAATACCAAGGCTTTGATCCCAGACGGCCCGAATCGTACATTATTTTCTCCATGATGCAAAACCACATGATCAAGCGCAGTTTTAAGCTTGCAGGTGCGATTGAGCATGAGCTGGGCACGAACTCTGGACGCGGCGTTAAGCAGGCGGGGTTTCTTGTACTTCGTAAAACGACCATGCCTGCTGTTTTGGTCGAAACGGGGTTTATTACCAATGCGATCGAAGAAAAACTTTTATCCTCGGCCGGTGGCCAGCGGTTGATCGCAGGACGCATTTTTCATGGCTTCGAGAAATATAAAGAAGGCGTTGAATAATTGCTTTCTTTGCAAACCGAGCCTAAAGCACCTAAATTTTGAAATTTACAAACGAAATTAAAGTTGGTCTATTGACGCTGGTATCTCTGGTCGTTTTGATCATCGGGTTCAATTACCTGAGAGGCGCCGATATTTTTTCGCATTCTTATCACTATTATTCCGTCTATGATAAGGTTGATGGGCTCGCCGTCTCCAAACCTATACTGGTGAACGGTTTTCAGATCGGACGGGTGGCCGACATGAAGCTTAGGGATGACGGTCAGATCCTGGTTAAGTTCGAAGTGAGCAGGGATTACGTGGTCCCCAGACAAACAAACGCCCGTCTGGAAAACACTGATCTTCTAGGAAACAAAGCGATCGTCTTTCATCTCGGGAGCTCCAACGAACACCTTAACAATGGGGATACTATTGCAAGCAGCAACGTCAAATCACTTTCAGAAGCTGTAGCGCCCTTGCAGGTGAAAACTGAAAAACTCCTTACACGAATCGATTCCTTGTTAGGAACTTTGAATAGTGTCGTCAATCCCCGGTTTCAAAAGAACATCGACCGCAGTATGAATAGCGTCGCTAACACCCTAGGCTCGCTGGAGGCGTTTGCAAAAAATGTAAACAATCAAGCACCCCGCCTGGAAATGATCCTGCGGGACGTTGAGTCTATGACGGGTAATCTTAAAGACAACAACAAGAATATTTCTGCAATCATCGGTAATTTTAAAACAATAAGTGATAAGACGGCAAAAGCCGATTTTGCTAGGACGCTGGATGAGGTAAATAAAACAATGGCTCAGTTAAACTCAGCAGTAGCAAAGATCAACAACGGCCAGGGCTCTCTAGGGCAACTTATTAACGACCGGCAGCTTTATACCAATCTAACAAATTCGACCGCGAGTCTTAATCGCCTCATGGTCGACCTCAAGCAAAACCCGAAACGTTACGTGAGCTTTTCACTTTTCGGAGGAGGCGGTTCGGCGAAGAAAAAAGCCGATTCTACCCGGCGGTAACTCGCTTTACTCATATATTATGGTAACGCGCTCTGTTAAAGTATTTTTAAATGCTAAATGTGAGGCCCTCAAGGGCGAGAAAGCTGTTGGGAAAGACATGTTTCGCTTCTTCAAGCAAGGGGTTAAGGTCCCGGTAGCGTGCTGAAAAATGACCAAGTAACAACTTCTCAACCCCAGATGCCAGAGCTATGTCCGCGGCCTGGTGGGCTGTGCTGTGATAGGTAATTTGGGCTCTTGCCGCCATGTCGCTTAAAAAAGTAGATTCATGATAGAGGGTACTTACTCCGGCAAGTACACGCGTCAATCCAGGTTCATAGCGTGTATCGGAACAGAAGGCATAAGACTTCGATGGCTGTACGTCTGCAGTTAGTTCAGAGTTGGGGATGACTAGGCCTTCAGGTGTTGTATAGTCAGCGCCTTGTTTGATCGACGGCATGTCAAGATCTGGAACGTCGTAGAGTTTGATCTTTTCCTTAATGATCCTTCGAGACTTCGGTTTTTCAGAAAACTTGAAGCCCATACAGGGTATTGAGTGATAGAGCTCGAAACTTTCTACGGTGAAATGCGGCGTGTTGAGGATGATCCCGGGTGGCCGCCCAGTTGTCGAGGTGTAATGCAGCGGGAAATTCAGGGTGGTCTCGGATAAATTAAAATGGTGATCAAGCAGCGAATCCAAGCCCCGTGGACCGTAAAGATAGACTTCGTCCTTTCGTCCATTTAAATTTAGAGAAGAAAGCAAACCAACAAGACCTAAATAATGGTCCCCATGCAAATGACTGATGAAGATGTGCTGTAACCGGCCCGATTTTAGGCCGTAGCGCAAAAGCTGCATCTGAGTTGCTTCCCCGCAGTCGACAAGAATGTGAGAATCCTGAATGTCAAGCCACTGCGCGGTAGGATGCCGGTTAAACATGGGAGTCGCCGAACTGCTTCCTAGAATAGTAAGTTCGAATTTCAGACGGTTCCGGTGTCTTTCTTTAACTCTTTTTCGATTTCTTCCATAAACACAAGGTCAATCGATTCTTCGACAGAGGCTATTATGGTAAAGACATTATCAAGCTGCGAGATCTTAATGAGTTTTTCGACGGTTGGCTGTAAGCCAGTTACGATAAATACACCACCAGAGCTCTTACAAAGTCTATGAGCGACCAAAAGGCAGCTTAATCCCGATGAATCACAAAATTTCACATCGGCCAGATCAATAATAATGTTTCTAATCCCTTCAGTATTGATGAGAATGAATTCTGATTTAACAATAGGAGCGATAAGCGAATTGAGCTTTGCTTCGTTTAGCTTAAGCAAAACATACTTTTCGTGTTTGTCGATGGAAAATTTCATATCTCTTCGTTACGGGGGCTAATACACAAATCTAATTCTAACCACTATAATGTTACGCATTTTTTCCGAGAAACGCAAAGATATTTTGCTCTATAGCTCCGGCTAGGTGGGTTTCAACCCTTTTATAAAAGGCATTTCCGGTTAAGATTTCGAATAACTCGATGTATCTTGACGAGATCTCATCGACCTTCGCTGCTGTCACTTCAGGGATCTGCTGTCCTTCAAGACCCTGAAACCCACATTCAATAAGCCATTCCCGTACAAACTCCTTACTAAGCTGCCGTTGAGGCTGCCTCGCCCGTAGCAAGTCCGCATAAGTGCCGGCATAAAAATACCGGGACGAATCGGGGGTATGGATCTCATCGATTAAATAGATCTTTCCGTCCTTTTTGCCGAACTCGTATTTGGTATCAACCAGGATCAACCCGCGATCTGCTGCTTTTCTTTGGCCAAATTCAAACAGCCGACGGGTATAGGTCTCTAGTTGTTCGTACTCATTTTTGGAGACGATCTCTTTTAAGATGAGTTCTTCCCGGGTGATGTCTTCATCATGACCTGCCCGTGCTTTCGTAGTCGGGGTAATGATGGGTTCGGGTAAGGGGTCATTTTCAACCAAGCCCTCAGGCAGTTTCACCCCACAAAGCTCCCTTTTGCCTGTTTTATAAGTACGCCACGCATGCCCGGCAAGGTAGGCGCGAATGACCATCTCAACGGCAAAGGGTTCACACCTGATGCCTACGGTTACATTTGGATCGGGGATAGCAAGAACCCAATTAGGAACGATATCCTTGCTCTCTTCAAGGAATAAACCGGCGATCTGGTTTAAAACTTGTCCTTTATAAGGAATCGGCTTTGGAAGAATATGGTCGAAGGCTGAAATGCGGTCTGTAGCGACCATAATCAAGACATCTTCCAGCATCTCTTTTTGCCTCGCGGCGCGTGGGACCATATACTTGATAGTATACACGTCACGCACCTTACCTCGATAGAACCCGGTTTGGCCCGGCAGCGTAAAATGAGTACGAAGTAGTGGCATTAAGGACTAAATATCACCGTAGGCTTCTAGAATACGCCTCACAAGCTGGTGACGTACCACATCCTCACCGCTCAAGTAAATAATATCGATGCCCTTGATCTGCTGCAGTATCTTAAGGGCCGCAAAAAGTCCCGACTGCTGCTTCTTGGGAAGGTCGATCTGGGTTACGTCACCTGTTACGATGAATTTTGCGCTTGGACCCATGCGTGTAAGGAACATTTTTAATTGAAGATCGGTGGCGTTTTGCGCCTCATCAAGAATAACAAAGGCATTGTCAAGCGTACGGCCACGCATGAAAGCGAGTGGCGCGATCTCGATGGTACGGTTTTCAATGAAGGCCTTAAGCCGTTCGGCAGGGATCATATCATCAAGTGCGTCATAAAGCGGGCGCAGGTATGGATCGATCTTTTCTTTTAGGTCACCCGGCAAAAAACCAAGGTTCTCCCCCGCTTCAACAGCTGGACGGGTAAGAATGATGCGTTTGACTTCTTTGCTTTTTAACGCCTTCACAGCCAGTGCCACAGCAGTGTATGTTTTACCAGTTCCAGCAGGGCCAATGGCAAAAATGATGTCGTTCGTGAGGGCGCTGTCAACCATGCGCTGTTGATTCTTGCTGCGGGCCTTAACCATGATGCCGTTGGGGCCATGCACAATAACCGCTTCGTTACCCGCCGAGAATGCTAGACCCGTATCTGTATTAACGGCTGCCACCCCATCGGCATTAGCATGATCGGACCCCCGCCCGGCCTTTACGTAGCTGGTGCGTATGTGAAGTATATTTTCAACATCGCGGACGCTGAGAGCGTGAAATTTGCCGGCGTGCTCGATGAGTCTTGAAAAACGTTCGTTGAAGTTGCTTACCTCCTTGTCGTCGCCAAGGACCTTGACTTCGTTCCCGCGTGCGACGATGCGTATTTTTGGAAAATGTTCCTTTAAGATTTCAAAGTTTTCATTGTTTGCTCCCCAAAGAACTGCGGGGTTGACGTCTTCAAGGGTTATATTAACTTCGTTCAAATTTGACGGTGCCTGAAAGTTCAGGGTTTGTCTAATTTAGCAAATTAATCGTATGGAAAGTTTGGCGAATGGCAATTATTACCCTTACCACCGACCTGGGAACTAAGGACTTTTACCTTGCTGCCATTAAAGGAGCTATACATACGGAGCTGCCTGGTGTCGATCTCATCGATATCAGTAACCACATTTCACGGTTCAATGTAGCTCAGGCGGCGTTTGTGCTGCGCAACAGCTTTAAATTCTTTCCTAAGAAGACCGTTCATGTGGCTGGTGTCGATTGTTCTTATGAACCTCGTCCGCGGTACCTCGCTGTAGCCTGGGAAGGGCACTATTTTGTTGGACCAGATAACGGCTTATTATCCCTCATGATGAATACGGAGCCGGTTAAAATCGTTGAGATCGAAAATTTTGAAGCTTCTGCACTTTTTCATTTCCCGCTTAAAGACATTTTGGTTAAGGCTGCCTGTTACCTTGCTGCCGGAAATACGATGGACGCACTTGGAAAACAAACGGCGAATATGAAGGTTAAGACATCACTTTACCCGGTAAGGGATATGGATTCGCTGCGTGGAACCGTTATTTATATTGATGATTACCAGAACGCTGTAACAAACATAAACCATCAGCTTTTTGAAGAGACCGGAAGAGGACGGCGATTTCAGATCTCCTTCCGAAAGGACGAAGTGCTGGGCCGGCTCGATAAGAATTACAACGATGTCCCTGAGGGCGAGATCGTGTGCTTATTTGGTTTTTCAGGTTTTCTTGAAATAGCAATGAATAAATCGACCGCGGCGAGTCTCCTAGGGTTGAAGCTCGATGAAGTGGTACAGATTGATTTTTTTTAAACGATTGGATGAAGATTACATTTTGGGGTGCAGCCCGCCAGGTCACCGGCAGCATGCATTTACTTGAACTGATACACAACGATGAGCCTTATAGGATCCTGATAGACTGCGGACTCAACTATGAGCACCGGGAAATGAAGGGCAATCAGAATTTTCCATTTGACCCCGCAAGTGTAGATCTGGTCGTGCTCACCCATGCTCACATCGATCATTCGGGAAATCTGCCCACTTTGGTCAAAGAGGGTTTTGAGGGTCAGATCATTGCTACGCTGCCTACCGCCGACCTCAGCTATTTGCTGATGAGCGATTCGGTGAACATTTTTATGAGTAAGCACTCGTCAAAAGGAAAGAAGACTAAAGCGCCGCTTTACATGCAGCGGGAAGTTGAGAAGTGCATGGAGCATTTCTTTGAGTTGCGCCCAAATATGCCTTTTGAGATAAATGATGATCTCACACTGGAACTTATTCCGGTTGGACACCTTCTTGGGGCTGTAGGGGTGCTGTTTAGGGTTAAAGAGAACGGAGAAGAGAAGCGCATTTTTTTTACAGGAGATGTGGGCCGCAGACATTATCCCATACTCATGCCGCCTCAAAGGATTCCCGACACCGATTTCCTGGTATGTGAGTCAACTTACGGCGGCCGAATGCATACGAAAGGCAGTTCTGTCGATGAAATGCTCATACGCTATATCCGGGAAACATGCATTGACCAGCCCGGCCGGCTTATAATACCTGCCTTCAGCGTGGGCCGCACGCAGGCACTTGTCTACAGCCTCAACCGTATTTTTTCCGAAAATCTACTTCCGCCTGTTAAAGTATTCGTTGACAGCCCCCTGGGTATTTATAGTACCGAAATATACCGTAAGCACCGTGGCCAGCTCAACCCCGAAGCCACTGAATTTTATGCGCGCAAGGGTGATGAATTTGAGTTTGAAAACCTCATTTATGTCGAAGATATTCGGGAAAGCAAGCGCATCAGTTCCTATATGGAACCTTGTATCATCGTTTCATCGGCGGGTATGCTTGAAGGCGGAAGAATACAAGATCACTTGTATCACAACATTCAAAATTTTTATTGTACGATCCTCTTCATAGGCTATTGTGCAAAGGGAACGCTCGGAAGGCGTTTGTTGGATGGGGAATTAAGCGTTCGAATCAATAACCGGGATATGGATGTTTACGCGCGCATCGCGTCGACCGATCTCCTGAGCGCGCATGCAGATCATGACGAACTGCTTGAATTCATTAGCACCGCACCAAAGGAAAAAATTAAGAAAACATTTTTGGTTCATGGGGAACTGCTTGCCATGGAAGCACTTGCCAGTGCATTGGAAGAGCGTAATTACGACGCCGAAATCCCCGAAAAAGGCCAGTCCTATGTGATCTGACTAGTTTAGCCAAATGCTTTTACTTTATGTATTATTAGTTCAAACACCTTTATGGATACTACCACACTTCACTCTACCGCCTACCTTGAAGAACTCGATCGTGAACTTGCCGTGACACGAACGCTTCTCGAACGTTTGCCCGAAGATAGACTGGACTTCGCGCCGCATCCAAAGTCAATGACACTGGTCAAACTGGCTTCCCATCTGGTGAATCTGGTGAACCTCGATATCCAGATCCTTCAGAACGATTACCGCGATGTCCTTTCCCGACCCCCGATGCCGCCAACGCCGACGTCAGTCGCCGAAATACTAAGCCGCTTTGATGTGAATTCAGAAAATCTTCGCAAAGTTTTAAAAGAGACCGACGATGAAAAGTTTGAACGGGGCTATCAAATGCGGGCAGGCGAAAAGGTTCTGATGGACCGGCCTAAGGGTGCCGCACTGCGTATCATGGGCCTTAACCACACCGTTCATCACCGCGGGCAGTTGAGCGTTTATCTGCGCTTGCTCGATGTCCCGGTGCCTGGAATGTATGGCCCCAGCGCCGACGAGGCCGGAACGTTCTAACCTTAAACGAACCGCCTTATGAACAGGCCGCTCGGTATCTTGTGTTTCGTGAAGAAGACCGTGACCAAGCAAAGTTCTAAAATCGCGGTTTATGACATCGTACCGGTTGAACGTTCTTCCTGCAAGCATTGCCTCCAACAGCTCAGGCTCAGGATGATACCCCTTGAACGGGAGTACAGAAGGCATTTATTACCTTTTGAAGAACCCAATAACAAGGCCGGCTAGTTCTTCGCCTATCCTTTCCTGAGCCTCCTGGGTCGCTGCCCCAATGTGTGGGCTAAGCGAAATGCGCTCATGCCTTAAAATCGCTTGTGCGGGCGTTGGTTCATCTTCAAATACGTCAAGGGCCGCAAAAGACAAATTTCCCGAGTTTAGACCCTCGAGGAGCGCCTGCTCATTCACCAGTCCCCCACGCGAGGTATTGATGATGCCCGCCCCTTTTTTCATTTTTGCAATCTCGGCGCTATTTAGCAGTGACACCGAACCTGATTGACCGGGAACATGCAAGGTAATGTAGTCGCTGCTTGATAACAATTCTTCAAGGGTCACCGAACTTATCCTCACAGTTAGTTCCTGGCCGCCTAATTGTATGGACAATGTATCCAGAACAGGAAAAACATCATGCACAAGGACATTCATCCCAAATGCGACAGCACGTCTTGCGACCTCATGGCCAATGCGACCAAAGCCTATAATACCTAGGGTCGCGCCTAAAAGCTCCTTACCTCCCGAATACTTCTTTTTCAATGCGTTAAAAGCCGTATCGCCTTCTGAAGGCATGAGTCTGTTTGAATCGTATAAGAAGCGGATACCGCCCAACAAATGCGCGAAAACAAGTTCGGCTACTGAGACCGAGCTTGACGCGGGCGTATTGACCACTTGAATCCCTCGTTCACGCGCGTACTCGACATCAATATTATCCATGCCTACGCCGCCACGCCCAATGAGCTTAAGGTTTGGGCATGCGTCAATGAGGTCTTTCCTCACCGTAGTCGCTGAACGAACGGTTATTGCGTCGTATGCCCTAAGCCGGCCGGCCAGTTCCTGTTGAGGAATATTTGCAGTGTCTACTTCAAAGCCCGCTTTTTCAAGCATGGACTTACCCAAAGGATCAATTCCGTCATTCGCAAGGATCTTCATTCAGGCGTGAATGTGCTGGGCTTCGAATTCTTTCATCGCCTCAACTAGCACATGAACACTACTCATCGGCAGGGCGTTATAGAGGGAAGCTCTAAAACCCCCGACGCTACGGTGGCCCTTCAGCCCTACCAACCCCCTTTCCTTGATGAAGGAAAGGAATTCTGTTTCAAGCTCGGCCGATTCAGCGACAAAACAAGCGTTCATCACGGAGCGATCTTCAGTGGCGCAGGTACCTCTAAACATCGCACTGCGGTCGATCTCTGCATATAAAGCGGCGGCCTTAGCGGCGTTTTCTTTTTCGATCTCGCCCACGCCACCTTTCTTCTTTAACCATCTCAGGGAAAGCATGGAGGTGTAAACCGCAAAGACAGGGGGTGTATTGTACATCGAACCTGCGGCGATATGCTGCCGGTAATCGAAAATAGCGGGGATATCCCGGCCTGAGCGGCCCAAAATCGCCGGGTTTACGATCACCAGCGTAACACCCGCCGGCCCCATATTTTTTTGCGCGCCGGCATAGATCAGATCAAAGCGCGAAACGTCGAGCTTGCGGCTAAAAATATCTGACGACATATCACTGACCATAGGTACAGCGCTCTTAGGAAATTGCTTTAGCTGTGTCCCGTAGATCGTATTATTAGACGTGACGTGAAAATAGGCCGCGTCTTGAGGGATATCGTAACCCGAAGGTATATACGTGTAGTTCTTATCTTTTGAGCTGGCGACGACCTCTACCTTGCCGTAAAATTTCGCCTCTTTAATCGCCTTTGACGACCAGACCCCCGAATCCAAGTAAGCGGCTTTCCCGGTTTGAGGCAAAAGATTGTAGGGAACCATAGCAAACTCCTGGCTTGCTCCTCCCTGCAGGAAAAGTACCTCGTAACCCTCGGGAACTTCAAGCAGCTCTTTAACGAGCGCGACTGCTTCGGCCAGGATCGCCTCAAAATCGGCCGAGCGGTGGGATATCTCCAGGACCGAAAGACCCGCATTATTAAGGTTCATTATCCCTTGCGAAGCCTGCAGCAGGACTTCCTGGGGAAGTATTCCAGGACCAGCGCCAAAATTATGTTTCATGTTCTGTGGAAGTGAAGTGATGAGTGTTAATTCGTATTGCGATCGTCGCCCAAAAATCCGGCATGACTCCGGTTTCCATAGTCTGCGGCCAGTTTGAGATTTTGGATCGCGAAGGCAGGATCAGGATGTGAAAAGATACTTGTTCCAGCAACAAGTATATCGCAGCCTGCCTGCATGAGTTCAAACGCGTTCTTATCTTCAACGCCGCCGTCGACTTCAATGAGCGCGTGGCTGGAGGTTTTTTCACGTAGATACGCGACCTGCCTTATTTTTTGAAATGAATTCGCAATGAATTTTTGGGCACCAAAACCAGGGTTTACAGACATGACCAGTACAAGGCCGGCATACTCGATAATGTTTTCTAACAGGCTTACCGAGGTGTGCGGATTGATGGCTACGCCCGCTCGTATCCCAAGCTTGGTGATGGCGTCAAGAGTTCGGTTTAGATGGGGGCAAACTTCATAATGAACGGTGATCCCCCCAGCGCCAGCGTCCCTAAACCGTTCCAGGTACTGGTCGGGATTCGTGATCATCAAATGAACGTCCAGCGGCTTTTTGGCCTGTTTTTTTATCGCTTCGATCACTGGAAAGCCAAATGAAATGTTTGGAACGAATACCCCGTCCATGACGTCCACGTGGATAAAAGAGGCATCGCTGTCGTTAAGCATTTCAATTTCACGCTGAAGATTTCCAAAATCCCCGGCAAGTATAGATGGAGCGATCATCATAGAACTAAGGGCTAATTAACGCTGCGCTCGGGCTTAGGAATTAGAACTTTACGACTCAGCTTAAATTTCCCGGTCTTCTTGTCGACATCCAGCAGTTTAACCTTTACCTTCTCTCCTACCTGAAGCACCCCATCCATCGTTTCATACCGTATATGATCGATCTCCGAAATGTGCAGGAGACCGTCTTTACCGGGCAAAAATTCAATGAACGCCCCAAAAGGCATGATCGATTTTACCGTGCCTTCATAAACTTCACCAACTTCGGGCTGGGTAGCAATAGCGCGTATGCGGTTATACGCTTTATCCAGGGAGGCCTTGTCGTTACTAAAGATCTGGACGATCCCCTGATTGTCTTTTTCCTCGATATTAATCGTTGTCCCGGTTTCGCGCTGCATTTCCTGAATGACCTTACCGCCCGGTCCTATCACCGCGCCAATGAACTCTTTTGCGATCCGCAATTCGATGATACGCGGTGCATTCGCTTTATAATCTGTTCTCGGCGCCGCCATCGTCCCGGTGATCGCTTTAAGGATGTGCAGCCTTCCTTCTTTAGCCTGCTGCAGGGCCATACCAAGAACTTCGTAGCTTAAACCGTCGACTTTGATATCCATTTGGCAGGCGGTTATTCCTTTTTCGGTCCCGGTTACCTTGAAATCCATATCTCCCAAATGGTCTTCATCACCGAGGATATCGCTGAGTACCGCCCACTTCCCGGTGTTCTTATCGGTTATGAGTCCCATAGCGATACCCGAAACAGGAGCAGATATCTGAATGCCGCTGTCCATTAGGGCAAGGGTACCTGCGCACACGGTAGCCATTGAAGAAGAACCGTTCGACTCGAGTATGTCGGAGACGATACGTATTGTATAGGGATTTTTTTCTCCTTGCGGCAAAACCTGTTTAAGCGCCCTTAGCGCAAGATTACCATGCCCTATTTCGCGCCTGCCTGCTCCCCGGTTTGGCTTTACTTCACCGGTCGAAAATCCAGGAAAATTATAATGAAGCATAAAGCGGTTGTCGCCATAGAACAGCGCTCCATCGATAAGCTGTTCGTCATCCTTTCCTCCGAGTGTTACCGTGGTCAGCGACTGGGTCTCTCCCCGGGTGAATATCGCCGAACCATGGGCAGAGGGGAGGTAATCCACTTCACACCATATTGGCCGTATCTCATTCGCCTTTCGGCCGTCCAAACGTATCCCCTCATCAAGAACCAAGTTGCGCACCGCCTCCTTTTCCACGTCGTGGTAATAGACCTTAGCCAGGCTAACCAGCGCAGGATCTTCAGGTGTTTCCCCAAAGTTCGAAAGAATGAATTCGTTGATCACCTGTTTGAACCTTTCGGCGCGTTGGTCCTTTGGCAGCGCGCTACGGGCGATATCGTATACCCGCTGATAAGTCGCAGACCTTACCCGTTCACGAAGTTCCTCCTGGTGGAACTCATGAGAATACGCGCGCTTTGTCTTTGTTCCTTCCTGAGCTTCAACATCGGTCAAAAGGTCCAGCTGTGCGTTGATCTGAATCTTGATCGCCTCATGAGCAAGCTTGATCGCTTCGATCATTTCGTCCTCTGAGCATTCTTTCATCTCCCCCTCCATCATGAGGATATCACGGGCCGACCCGGCTACAAGAATGTCGATGTCTGCCGCGTCCAGCTGTTGAATGGTCGGATTCGCGACAAATTTGCCGGCTACTCTTGCGACGCGTACTTCGGAAATGGGCCCGTTGAAGGGTATGTCGCTCAACGTAATAGCCGCCGAGGCAGCAAGGCCGGCGAGCGCATCGGGCATCACCGTCTTATCCGAAGAGATAAGGGTGATCATAACTTGTATCTCTGCGTGATAATCATGAGGGAACATGGGCCGCAGCGCCCGGTCAACCAGCCGGCTTATTAAAATCTCATAATCGGAAAGCCTGGCCTCACGTCTGAGGAAACCTCCGGGAATTCTACCAGCCCCGGCGTACTTCTCCTGATAATCCACTGAAAGAGGTAGAAAGTCCACCCCTGGCTTAGCGTCTTTTGAGGAAACGACCGTTGCCAGAAGCATCGCGTCGCCACAGCGAACCACTACTGATCCATTTGCCTGGCGAGCTAATTTTCCGGTTTCAATGGTGATCGTTTTCCCATCTCCAAGATCGAAAGACCTGGATATTCCTTTTTTCGTCATCTTTTTCTTACATGCGTCTAAACACCCAAAAATAGATTATTTAGCTGAAAGGGCTGTGCTTACCTTTAGAATATCCTGGCTCACGCTGAGAATAAAGGCAAACTGGTCTGTTATCAGACTCAGTTCAGACAGCCGTTGTCTCACCCCGGTCTCTTCCTTGCTGCCACTTTGAATTTCCAAAAGACGACGGTTTTGAAGGTCTTCAAGCTCGGTTTTAAGTCCGGCGAAAAGAGTGTTACCGGGGGTTAGTCTTGGCTGGGTGTGCATACCCTGGAGAATCTCGCTTGCACCGGCGAGGTGAGCCTTAGCAAGACTGCGGACCTTGTCAAACGCAGGCAGATGATATTTTTTGCTATATAGATCTATATAAGAAGCAAGGGTTGCTACATGACTGGAAACGACGTAGTTAAGGACCACAAACTGGTGAATCGCCTCGACATTGTATTGCTTGCTTTTAGGTTCGGAAAGCATACGCTGAAAAGCCGAGCTTAGATTAGCCGTCGCTACGTAGACCTTCTTACGGGCAAGCTTGTACCTGTTCAGATCAAAATGGTCCCCCGAGTATGCTTCGCTAACGCGAGAAAAGTAATCTTCATTGGCTTCAATCATCGATACCAGCAAGGGTTCTATGGCTCCTGCTTCCCATACTGGAAAGACAAAATAACTTGAAGCAAAGGCGATGACCGAGGCTATCACCGTATCGGCGACACGCTCCTTCACAAAGCTAAAATCGCCAGGTTTGAGAAAATCAAAAAAGATGAGCAGGAAGATGGTCGTCGAGAGGGTGCTTATAGTATAGTTTATAGACGAAAAACTATAAGTGATCACCATACAGACAACAAGGATCATGAAAAGGAACAACGCCGGTTTTATTAACACCAGGATAAGAGTGGCTATTAGCCCCCCGGCGATCGTTCCTAGAAGCCTGTCTGTATTACGCTTCTTGGTGAGACTAAAACCCGGCTTTAAAATGACGACAAGTGTGAAAAGTATCCAGTAACTTCTCTGAACCGGAAAGTACGGAGCGGTTAAAATGCCGGCCAGTACCGCGACGGTTACCCGAACGGCATGCCTAAAATAGATGGAATGCGGTCCAAGATTGCTTTTTAGTTTGTCCCACGAATATTGTTCGTGCTCCGTAAAGGCAGCAAGGTCCAGTTCGGTCATGGCGTCATCTTCTTTAAGCCGGGTGTACCGGTGCAGGTTCGCGATCTTTTTGCTGATTAGCGAAATGTTTCTTCGTATATTTCTCAGCGTACCAAAACCAGCAATATTTTCACGGGTCATCATGTTGTCGCGAAGCTGGTGTGCCTTGGTTTCAAGCTGTTTAAGCCGGTACCCAAAATTGGTTTTCGGCATGGAGCTCTTGCCTGTTGCGACGGCCGCGGCAATTTCGTCCAGATCCTGCGCGAGAGCCTGTATGATTTGCTGGTAACCCGAAAGTATTCCGGTCCCGCCGAACATTTTTTGGAGCACCGCAACATCAACGTGAGCTGCGGTCACATGCTCATAGATATCAATGATCTCCAAGAGGATCATTAGCAATGAACGTCCTTTGGAAGTGCTCTCCTGGGTGGCGACCCTCCGTTTGAGAAGAAGGTCACGCACAACCGCCTGAGCGTTGTTGACCCCGGCCTGCTGCTCAATAAGCTTATCGTAATTTGGCTCTCCACTAGCTTTTTCGGCATAAAAATCTGCCCGGGTCCTCAGGTAAGCGGCCGTTTGGTAGATACAGTCTGAAAGGGCTTGCTGTATGAGCCGGAAAGGTCGAAAACTGTAGGACAGCAAGGATATAAACGCGTACCAAAGCGCGCCGATCAAAAATAGTACAGCATGGTCGACGAAACTTGTGAGGCTCGTTTTCTGTTCTGTGGCAAGAACAAGGGCGTATATTCCCGCTAATCCTACGTTCGAAGCACGCGTCCCATACACGGCAGCCATGCTCAGCGTAAAAATTAACAACAGGACCCCTATGTCTCCCACCCAGGCTCCCAGGAGATAGGAGGACATGAAAAAGGCCGAAACAAAGATGACTCCGGCTCCAACCAGCAGGCCATTTCGGCGTTCCTTTGGCGGTCCGGGTGTGTCGATGCTGCTAATACAGAGCGAGCCTATTGAAATGAGGATCCCAAATGTGAATTGATGGGTGTAGTATCCTATTATGGAGGGCAGAATGATGCAAAAGGAAGTCTGAAGCCCGTGTCCAAAATAATAACTGTACACGAACTTTCGGTATTCCCTGATGTAATCCACGGGTCAAAAATAAATCAAATCTGGGACGCAATCTTTAAATTGCACGCTTACAAAGCACTTATGCTGTTTTCAGAGGCACTCGATACCAAGCGGAAAGCCTTGCGGGTCAATCTAGATGCTCAGATCTACGGCTCGTTCGCTGAGATTGGAGCAGGTCAGGAAGTAGCACGAAACTTTTTCACGGCCGGCGCCGCCTCAGGCACGATTGCAAAGACAATGTCTGCTTATGACATGGCCTTTAGCAATGCCATCTACGGTCAGGAAGAGAACGGTCGTTATGTTTCTAGGTCCAGGCTATTGAAAATGCTTGAACACGAGTTTGATCTCTTGCTCGAGCGGCTTGTCAACGAAAAATATTCAAACTTTACTTTTTTTGCCTTCGCAGATACAGTGACGACGCTTAACTACAACCGCAGCAATGATCCGAATGGCTGGGTTGGCATTCGCTTCCAACTTTACCCTGGACACGCGTCAAATCATATTCTCTTTCACGTTCGCCTACTGGACTCCGACTCGAACCTGCAGCAACAGGTCCTCGGCATTCTTGGAGTGAACCTAATTTACGCGGCATTTTTTTACCGGGACGATTACCGGCAAATGATCGAATCCTTCGCCGATAATATTAGTCCAGGCTCAGTCGAGATTGATCTAATCCATGTCGAAGGCGCTGATTTTTTAGGAATTGACAACAGGTTGTTAAACCTGTATCTTATCACCAAGGGCTATTCAAGCGCCTCGATCTTTACGGCCGACGGGATGGTTCACCACCCTAAAGATTACCTGTACAAAAAGAACTTGTTGATCCTCAGGACCCGGCTAAATCAGAAACATGCCTACCGGCCAGAGATCAAAGAGGCCGCGCTGAGGCAGTTTGCGCTGGAACAAAAAAGCGCTGTGGACAGTGGACCCGCTACACACATCTTCCTGACCGAGCTCGCGCTTGAAAGGTCCATTACTGCCGAAAACAGTAGTGATGAATTTAGTATAATGCTGAGCCGGATCGAGGAGCTATCCCAGGATAATCAGATCGTCATGGTGAGTAATTTCGCCCGTCATCACAATCTCGCCCGGTATATTGCCCGCTTTAAGCCAGGCAAGGTACGGCTTGTCATAAGTTCGAGAAGCCTTGGCCACATCTTCAATTCGGCCCATTACGGCGAGAATTATACTACAGAGCTTCTAGCCTACGTCAGCAACTTATTTAGTCAGGAAGTACAGCTTTATGTGTATCCTGAGGTGAACAAGCTGACCGGAAACCTCCTCACCCTGGGTCAGTTGGAAATAAGTACTGAAGCCGCTTCGTTATTCGCCTTTTTGATGCAAAACAATTATTTGCGGGAGATCTCTCTGAGCGTTACAGAACAAAGTACTTAATTAGATGATGCATCAGACTTTGTTACGGCAGTTAAGAATTAAAGACCTTCTTGACTCTGAGGATCATGTTGGAAAAGAACTCGGTATTTCGGGCTGGGTACGAACATTTCGCAACAACCAGTTTATCGCCCTTAATGACGGGTCGAGCGTTCAAAACATTCAGGCCGTAGTTGCGCTTGGAAGCCTTGATGATCGTGAAATCAGGCGTATAACCACGGGAGCCGCATTGCGGATCTATGGTATGCTTGCTTTGTCGCCTGCAAAGGGACAAAAAGTAGAGATCCAGGTGTCATCTCTGGAGATACTTGGCGATTGCGATCCCGAAAAGTATCCCCTGCAACCTAAAAAACACAGCTTCGAGTTTTTGCGTGAGAACGCCCATTTGCGCTTTCGCACGAATACTTTTTTATGCGTTTTCAGGATTAGACATTGCCTTTCATTCGCTGTTCACGACTTTTTCAATCGTAAAGGTTTTTTAAACGTTCAGACACCCATTATCACCGGTTCAGACGCCGAAGGTGCCGGCGAGCTGTTCAGGGTTACTACGCTTGATCCTCTGCACCCGCCGCTAACCGATTTAGGAAAGGTCGATTATAAAGAGGATTTTTTCGCCCGCCAAACTAATCTGACAGTTTCGGGCCAGCTTGAAGGTGAACTTGCCGCTCTTGGCATGGGCAATATTTATACGTTTGGACCCACGTTCAGGGCCGAGAACTCGAATACAGCCCGTCACCTTGCCGAATTTTGGATGATCGAACCCGAGATGGCCTTTTACGACCTGGGGGCAAACATGGACCTAGCTGAAGAGCTATTAAAATTCGTCATTCGGGCTGCCGTCGAAGCCTGCCCCTCAGAGCTTGAGTTTCTCAATGAACGCCTGGCCGAAGAAGAAAAGCAGAAACCCCAACACGAAAGGCTTGACATGGGCCTCGTTTCACGACTTCATTTTTGCCTCGAGAACCATTTCGAGCGCCTCACCTATACCGAGGCCTTTGAAATACTTAAAGATTCTAAACACAACCGCAATAAGAAGTTCCAGTACGCTTTAACCGACTGGGGCGCCGACTTGCAATCTGAACACGAACGCTATCTCGTTGAAAAGCATTTCAAAAAGCCGGTTATTTTATTCGATTATCCAAATCACATAAAGGCTTTCTACATGCGCCAAAACGACGACGGGAAAACTGTGCGTGCGATGGACATTCTTTTCCCCGGTATCGGTGAAATCGTCGGCGGCTCGCAGCGCGAAGAACGCTATGATAAGCTTATCAGCAGAATGCTCGACATGCATATCCCTGTAGAAGAAATGTCGTGGTACCTCGACACCCGCCGCTTCGGAAGTGCGCCACACTCGGGCTTTGGCCTGGGCTTTGAACGCCTCGTCCTCTTTGTCACCGGAATGGGCAACATTCGCGATGTGATTCCATTCCCGCGAACTCCCCGAAACGCCGACTTTTAAGTCAAGTGAGTGCCCGCATCTCATGTTCGCTGTCCTAGCACTTTTAAAAGTAGCTTAATATACCTCTCCAACACAAACCGTTGGTTGAACGGTAATTGTTCCGTCCACTAAACTCGCTTAATTTAATTACCGTGTTCTTCCTTCAACGATTTAGTCCTATTGATTGTCATTAGGTTCCCAAAGTTCTACCTTATTCCCCTAACCGTCAAGTACATGAACAAATTTACCATACTCAAAGGCTTCAATTTTATCTAGTATTGTAACTCCTTCCTTGAGGTGTACACGTTTTGCCGGACACGGCATTGTCTTAGTTAAGTTAGATGAATTTTTGTTTGCTGATAATAGTTCTCTTCAAATTTTAGCGGACATATCAATCCTAGAGAGGAATGTCTCCGCTTTCTGTTGTAATAACCTTCTATGAAGCAGGACTCCATAAAGGCATTGTCATAGACATTTTTAAGGCGGCTCATGCTTTGGCGGAAGGTGGTGCCAAGAAGTTTTCGAAACATTTTTCCGGCATACTGGCCGCCTCGGTCTGAATGGACGATTAGTTCCTTTTCGGGTGTGCGTTGTGAAAGGGCTTTAGTAAAAGCCTGAACAATAAGCTCTTCCCGCATGTGATCCGCTAAATGCCAGCCTACGATAAAGCGTGAATACAGATCCATCCAGACCGCAAGATAACACCACCCGTTATTCTGAAGCGGGATGTAGGATCTACTCGGACTCGCCGGAGCGGAAAACCCTTGAGGGAAAAATAATTAAGACGGCTACGTATTTTATTCAGCCGTTGCTTTTGGGTGTTCACTTCTACTTTCGCTCTTTGATAGGGCTGTGCCTTGGTGATCATGTTCCAGATCTATGATGCCAACACCTGGACCCCTCCCTACCGGCTTCAAAAACCCGAAAAATGGTCGACCGAAGTAATTGCCTTCCCAATAGATTTTGCTCCTTCTATTGACTTTAAGGGAATTGAGGATCTCCGTTTTGCCCCGGGATGGGGCAACAGCAAAACAGAGGAGTACTGGTCCTATGCCTATTTATGGTGGGTGGAGGGAAAGCCGGTTGTTAACGAAAACAATTTGAAAGCGAATCTCCAAAGCTATTATGACGGATTGATCGGTCGTAATGTCTTATCCCGGAAGATCTCTGCCCGCAAAGTGATCCCGACGCGGGCAACCATTACGGAGGAGCGCACATCGGAAGACGATGTGAAGACGTTTAAGGGTACAATCATGATGTTTGATTATATGGCCGAGCAGCCCATTACGCTCAAATGCATTATACACCAAAAAAAATGCTGGCAACCGAATAGAAGGGTACTGCTCGTCGAAGTTTCGCCGCAACCGTTTAACCATGCCGTTTGGAAATCTCTAGAATATCTAAATACTTCATTTAGGTGCGGGTTATAGATAAACTATAGATGCTCCTCTGACAGCGTCAGTTTCAGCTCTGGTACTCATTTTAAATAATTGGAAATCAATGACTTGCTCCCTTATGTAATAATGTTGTTAATAAGCCGACCTAAAAAGTCTTTCAATCGAGAATCTTCACCGCCTTTGTTCTGATTTCTGATCATTTTTTTACCGATTTACTCAAACCATTACAGCTATTTTAAAATAACGCGCATTACCTGCAGTAAATATTCTATCAAAAGTTTGATTGAAATTGTATTTAAATTAATACTTCAATCAAAACTTTTATATGAAACGAAATTTTACACTACGGCGATGGGTCTTTCTCTCCCTTGCCCTTTTGTGGTTCGCCCAAACAGGGCTTGCACAAACTAAGATTACCGGCCATGTCTTGGACGACGGCAGGCAGCCACTAGCCGGCATTTCTGTCGTAGTGAAAGGAACCACTACCGGCTCGATCACGAATGGTCGAGGCCAGTTTAATCTTGATGTTCAGAATGGTGCTGTTCTGGTTTTCTCAGGAGTGGGATATGTTTCAAAGGAATTTTCATTCAGCGGACAGGCCGAGATCAGTGTCGTGCTTGAATCCAGTGTAAAGTCCATTAGCGAGGTCGTTGTCACCGGTTACGGTACTCAGAGGAAAAAAGACCTAACGGGAGCAGTTGCCGTGGTGGATGTCAACCAGTTGAAGGCACAGCCGGCAGCAAACGTCGTAGAAGCCCTTCAGGGAAAAGCAGCAGGCGTGCAAATCACAAATAGCGGCGCTCCTGGCGGTACGGCTCTGATCCGAATCAGGGGCTATGGGACGATAAATAATAACGACCCTTTATATGTTGTAGACGGCGTGCCTGTAAAAGGAAACCTTAACTTTCTTAATCAAAATGATGTTGAATCACTGCAGGTTCTTAAAGATGCCTCTGCAGCATCTATTTATGGTTCCCGTGCAGGAAACGGGGTGGTCATCATTACCACAAAAAAGGGCCAAATAGGGCCACCGAAAATCACGTTTGATGCCTATTACGGTACCCAGCGCCATGGAAATTATCCAAAGTTCTTGAATACCCAGCAGTATGCAAACTTTCTTTGGCAAATCGACAATGACAGCCCTGACAAGAACGGCACCGTCACTCACAACAATCCGCAGTATGGTACTGGTCCAACACCGGTCATTCCAGATTACCTTCTCGGGGGTTCCCGGTCGGGACTAAAAGAAGGCGACCCGGCGACCAACCCCGCCTTGTATAATTATGACCCGAATAATTTCTATCAGATTGTACGGGCCAACAAACAGGGAACAAACTGGCTGGATGCAATTTCGCAAGCAGCACCCATTCAGAGCTACCAGCTAGGTGCCAGTGGTGGAAGTGAAAATGCCCGGTATGCATTTTCTGCGGGTTATCTGGACCAAAAAGGGATCATTCAGTACACAGGCTTCAAACGTTACTCCGTGCGTGCAAATACACAGGTCAGCGGGCTTAAGAATCGGTTCAGATTAGGGGAAACGGCCCAGATCAGCCAGACCCAAGGAACAGGTTTTGCAACCAACAACAATAACAACGGAGATTACCAGAATGAGAGCAGCCCCATTGCCTGGGCTATCAGAAACCAGCCAATCATTCCTATCTATGACATCAAGGGCAATTTCGCCGGATCCAGAGGAGGCGGTCTTGGCAATTCTCAAAACCCGCTTGGCGTACTTGCGAGACAGGCCTATTCACCAAACAAGAACTTGGATATCATTGGTGATCTGTATGCTGAGGTAGAACCCATCGCGGGGCTTACTTTCCGAAGTGATTATGGTCTTACCTATGATGCTTATAATCAGGAACGGTTCGACCCCAGAAACCTGGAAACATCAGAGTATAATGCCACCAATACTTATACAAGTGCCTATTCAAGCTCTTACCAGTGGAAATGGACCAACCAGGTCACCTACAAAAAGGTCTTTGCTGGCGTGCATGCACTGAATGTGATTGCAGGCTATGAAGCAATAGAAAACAATTACGCGGGCTTTGAAGCTTCGCGTCAGGGCTATGCACTCACTAGTCCGAGTTACCTGACACTGAATGGTGGCACCCAAAACAAGAATAACAGCACGTATGGAAATTATGTATACCGCCTTGCTTCTTTCTTTTCAAGGATCGACTATGCTTATAACGACCGTTATCTGTTTAGCGCCACTTTTAGAAGGGACGGTTCAACCCGTTTTGGTACCAATAATCAGTATGGTAACTTCCCGGCCTTTAGTGCGGCCTGGAGAATTTCACAGGAAGGCTTTTTAAAGCCGGTTACGTGGATAAACGATCTTAAGCTTAGAGCCGGTTACGGACAAACCGGTAACCAGGAGATCGCCAATTACAATTCATACAATCAGTTTGCCACCAGCTTTGACCAGGCTGATTACGCGCTGAATGGAAGCAGCAGTTCTGTAGAAACCGGCTTCAAGCAAACGTATCTCGGAAATCCTGATGTAAAGTGGGAAAGCACAAAGTCGACTGACGTAGGTTTGGATGCAACTCTTTTTGGCAACAAGATCGATGTCGTGCTGGACTACTATTCCAGAAAGACCACCAACATGCTCTTTCGGACTCCACAGCCAGCTACCGCCGGTAACTTGACCTCGCCCTTCGAGAATGTTGGATCTATGTCAAACAAGGGGATTGAAGTTGCATTGAACTATCACGGTTCAGGTGGCAGCGGTTTTAGATATAATTTTGGAGTCAACGCTTCGCACAACACGAACCAAATTCTAAAGCTCAATAATGAGAATCAACCAATCTATGCCGGCAATACGCGCGAGATCAGTTCAAGTATTCTTACCGCTGGCCGGCCTATAGGCGAATTTTTTGGGTACCAGGTAAAGGGAATCTTCCAGAACCAGGCCGAAATCACTTCATCTCCTACCCAGTCAGGAGCTATCCCTGGCAGTTTCAAATTTAAGGATATCAATGGTGATAATCAGATTAGTCCGCTCGATCGAACATTTCTTGGATCACCCCTGCCAAAGCTAAACTACGGTATTTCGCTCGATGCCAGTTATAAGGGTTTTGACGTCACGGCCTTCTTCAATGGAGCCTACGGGAATCACATTTTTGAAGAGACCCGCTACTTCACTGACTTCCCTACCTTTCAAGGATCACGCAGCACAAGAGTACTTAATTCATGGACACCCCAGAACACGGGAGGTACCACACCTATCTTTTCAAACAATAACAAAAACAATGACCAGCGGGCTTCTGACTATTATGTACAGCCAGGCTCTTTCCTTCGCTGCAAGAACATCATCCTCGGGTACAGCCTGCCAAAGAGTGTCGTCGAAAGTCTTCATTTGTCACGCCTGAGAGTTTATGTCCAAGGAGCCAATCTGTTTACAATCACCAAATACGATGGTTTGGATCCAGAGGTTGGCCTTTCTAACGAAGGAAATTATGCCATTGGAGTCGACAGGGGCATAACACCCCTTACCAAGCAATACATTTTTGGTATTAATGCAGCTTTCTGATCTTCAAAACGAAAACCAACATGAAAAATAAATATATCGTAGTTACGCTGCTTGCTCTGACAGTACTGGCGGCATGTAAGAAAGAATTTCTAGTAACTCCTCCGATCGGTGCTGCCGCCCTTCCTGACCTGACAACGCCTTCGGGTCTGAACACACTTATCGTTTCGGCGTACAAAATGGTAACCGCCCATAACAACAACGGTTCGAGCTATGGTTCTGCCGCAGATGAATGGGTATGGGGTTCTGTCGCTGCAGATGACGCCTACAAGGGCAGCGAAATTAATGATCAGCCTCCTATTAACGATATTGAAACCTGGGTTGTCAAAGCCGATAACGGCTTTCTGAACGACCGCTGGAGTTCTTTATTCGATGGAATTACAAGGGCAAACCTTGTTTTGAAAACACTTCCACTAGTGAACGGCCTTTCAGATTCGGTCAAAACGGAGATCACAGCAGAAATGCGTTTTTTACGCGGCCATTATTATTTCACCGCCCGCAAGATCTTTAACAAATACGTTCCCTACATTGATGAGACCAGCCCAAACTATTTCGTCGACAACACACAAGAGATCTGGCCAAAAATCGAGGCTGACTTCGCTTTCGCAGCCGCTCATCTACCTGTTAGTCAGGGAAAGGAAGTTGGAAAGGCAACAAAATACGCAGCCATTGCCTATCTTGGAAAAACCTATTTGTACGAAAAGCAATACGATAAAGCCAAAGCACAGTTCGATCAGGTTGTTTCATCAGGGCTGTATTCCCTCTCGAACTGCTTTCATGACAACTTCGACGCGGCCACCAAGAACGGTCCCGAGTCTATCTTTGCAGCACAAAATTCTGTCAATGATGGTTCAGGTGGCAGCAACGGAAACCAGGGAGACGTACTAAATTTTACCTATGGACCAAGTGCCCCGGTTTCCTGCTGCGGTTTTTTCCAGCCCAGTCAGAATCTGGTCAATGCGTTCCTGGTAGACGCTTCCACAGGCTTGCCTTATAACACAAGCTCGATTACTGACAGTTATGCACAGGGGCTGGTAAACGATTTAGGTTTACCCTCAACGGCGCCTTTCACTCCGGATCCAAGACCAGTTGATCCCCGCCTGGATTGGACGGTTGGGCGAAGAGGTATTCCTTTCCTGGACTGGGGAATCGAGCCTGGATCTTCATGGGTGCGAAATCAATCTGCGGGCGGGCCTTATGCACAGTTAAAGACCATGTATAAGTTGTCAGAGAAGGGGACTTTCAGCGAAGCAAGCAATAACAACGCATCAGCAATCAACGTCAACATCATTAGATATGCCGATGTCCTTTTGATGGATGCTGAATGTGAAGTCGAACTCGGTAATCTGGAGGTTGCTAGACGTTATGTGAATCAGATAAGGGCGCGTGCTGCTAAACCTGCCTGTCAGGTGGTTACTAGTAGTGGAACGCCCGCGGCAAACTACAAGGCATCTCTATATTCAACAACATGGACCGATGCGCTGGCAGCCAGGGCAGCTGTCCAGCGCGAACGACGAATTGAACTTGGCATGGAAGGTCACCGTTTCTTCGACCTGGTTCGCTGGGGGATTGCCAGTCAGGTGCTCAATGACTATGCAAAGTCAGAGTACAAAATTCCAGAAACTGGTAGTGGTAATGCAAAGTTTACTGACCAGCATATCTACTGGCCTGTGCCACAAACGCAGATCGACCAAAGCAAGGGTATCTTAAAACAGGCTCCTGGTCTCTAAATCCTCTTGATAAAATTTGTTTGAATTGATGGGCGTTGGTAGAAACACAAGCGCCCATCTTTATCTGAATGATCATATCGATACAACAACAGCGCAAGTCGGCCAGTAGTCAACGTTTTGCTTCACGATCATATTCGAGCGTGACTTGGTCCGAGAGCGTACAAAATCTGGCCCGCTTTTGCTATTCGCCAACTACGGCTTCCAGCGCTTCAAAGGAGCTGCCGTCATCGAGTATATTCTTTCCCTGACAGTCATCTTTATTAGGTCAAATGCCAGCATCCCGGTCTTAAACTTGAATGACCAAGTAGCCATGAATATCTGCTTCCCAGGCAGTGTTCTTCAACGTCTGGGCCTTAGGCCCTGAAGACAGAAGGGTAATTAAAACGCATGTAGCTAGAATAGATCTCCTTTTCTGGTTTTTTATTTTTTTGTGAATTTAGATAAGGGGGATGACAGAAAGCCGGGTGTTTTAATCCAGATTGAAATAAGCGCTACCAGCTTCTGTTTGAAGTCACCGCCAGATACACCAACACCCCATAATAAGTCCATTCCGGAGTACGGGAAAGCTGCCAGAAAGTAATTCAACTTCCAGGTTTTTGGCGAAAGCCTTTTTAAGGTTAGGAAATTCTCATGGCTGGAACCATAACAGTCAATTCGCGTTGATCAATTTAAGCGCACTTTCCGTGTAACGTCCACTTTTTACTGGGTAACGGACAATTAGATCATTTAAGGCCGTTAAATCAGATGGTTGCAGATCGACATCGACTGATCCAGCATTTTCGATCAGGTATTTCCTTTTTCGAGGGATTATACATGCAGATCGCTGGCATGATCCGTATATGACTAAAAGGTGAATTAAAAGTTCAAATACAAAATGGAGTACAATTCTATGGCTACCAAGAAGAAGGTGAAATTATTGGCGTTATGGGTATTCAACCAAAAGGTGAGGTGACTTTGATTAGACATGCCTATGTAATAAGTAAAGATCGGAATAAGGGTATTGGCGGCAAATTGCTTAACTATCTAAAGGAAAGCACTAAAACACCCATATTAATTGGAACATGGGAAGATGCTAAGTGGGCAATCGCATTTTATAACAAAAACGGTTTTAGGATTCTTTCTCATGAAATGAAGAATAATTTATTGGATAAATATTGGAACATACCTGATCGTCAAAGGGACACTTCGGTAGTGCTAGCAAGCCCAAGCTGGAACATCTATTCAAGCTTCTAGGGTAACAAGGTAACGACCAAAACAATAACTTAACTCTTAAAAGAACCTCCTCAGTTTAAAGGTTTAATAACCAAATTCGAAAAATAACCCGGTAACCCGTCTGACCACAAGGCAATTTTGTAGCCCGGTTGTATTCCAAGCCTTCGTACTTTTAAAGAAGGCTTATTTGAGTAGTTTATGTCTACGTCTACAGTATCTGCACGAACAATTATTGTTGCATGAAACCAATTTTCAGGTCCTGGCATGGGATCAGCTTTGTTTTCGTATAAAAGCGGATGTTCTTTACGAAGTTTGTACCATGGATTGTCAGGCATACTAATGTATTGAACGGTATGCTTTTGCCTCAGTGTGTCAGGGCTACCAAAATTAAATGGCCTAAAGTAAACCGCTTCATAATGTGATGTATCGATACCATTGAAAGCAATACCTAAAAAGCTTTGCTGAGATATATTTCTTCCCCGCAAATCCACTTCTATAATTCCCTCTTTAAAATCTGCTCCTTCAAGCCAAGTGATGCCGCTGGCAGATATCGCTTTTTTGCCGGGTTCTTTCAGTACTCTCTTAACCTGTTTTGAGAAGTTTTGAAGCTTGTGTTCTTGAAACTGTCGTACGAGATCATATTGCCTAACCTGCTGTGCATAAACTGACAGAAAAATTAGATTTATGAATAACGAAGAAACATATTTCATCATGGCGCGAGGGTAAGGTTTGCAAAATCGTTGGTCAAGCCGTCTGAATAGAGCCCAAACAAACCGTCTGGCCTATCACTGAGTACAGTTACCATCAAGGAGGGAGTCTTGGAATGATTTACATATACAGTTAGCTTTTTGCCTCGGATGATTACAGTGGCATGAAACCATTCATCAGGTTCTGGCACAGGAGTTACTTTGTTCTCATAAACGCCAGGGTGCTCTTTGCGTAGCCTTGCATAATCATAATTTGGTATGTGCATATAAGCTACCGACCATTTATGCCTTGAAGAATCGGCATTTTTGAAGTTAAACGGCCGGAAATACAATATGTCACAGGTGTTTGTGTCAATGCCGCGAAAAGCTATACCGAGGAAGCTTTTAAGAAAGGCATTTTTCCCGCGCAAGTCAATATCAACTGTACCATTCTTAAAATCAATCCCCTTAATCCAAATTATCCCCTTAGTTGTTATAGCCTTCTTCGTTGAGTCATTTAGCACCTTAGTTTCGTTAGCAGGAACGGTTACGATCATACCAGCATTTAATAAGTTCTGCAGGTTAAAGCATTTAGTTTGGGAATTTACAGACAAAGTATGTGCAAAGACAAAACATAAACAAAGGATTAATCTTGAAAATGACATGTTTCCGATAATTTGTATTTGACGGTCAAATAGTATACCAGGATTTCAGTTGAAAAGTATACCACTGCGGCTATAAATATTGTTTATAAAGTAGTTAGTTCAAAGACAAAAGATTGTTGTTATTGTCTTTTCGCTGGAGGAAAGCGGGAGTAAACGCGTTAGCGTTTTCCTCGTTTTTCCCAGCCTTGTGGTAAAGCTGAAGAATAAGGCTTTTCCACAAGCGCAGCCCGATTTGGCGGCGGTCTTATCGTGGTATCCGTTATTTTTGCAACCATTCCTGTGTTTCTTTAACCCGGTAAGATTTACCGTTCATTGGGATCATGTAGGCTTTGTGGGTGAGTCTGTCCAGCATGGCCGCGGTAAGAACCGGATCACCGAAGATTTCACCCCAGCGTTCAAAGGAGAGATTGGTCGTGATGATGGTGGACTTACGGCCGGTACGTAAAGAGAGGTGGCTGAATAGCATTTCAGCACCTTCTTTGTCAAAGGAGATATAGCCAAACTCATCACAGATCACCAGATCGTATTTCTGGAACTTGTTTTCAAACGTGCGCAGGGAACGCTCGGCACGGCATTCTCTAAGTTGGGTCAGCAGTCTGGAAACGGTCGTAAACAGGACTTTGAACCCACTCTGACAGGCTTTAAGCCCAAGTCCGATAGCAAGATGAGTCTTGCCTGTACCCGGATTGCCGGCAAAGATGACGTTCTGACCTGCTGCAATAAAGTCCAGGCTTTCAAGAATGATCAGTTTTTCAGCCGCTTCAGGTGGCAAGTCTGATTTGTGAAGATCGTAGAGGTATTTATATTGCGGGAAGCCGGCGCCGCGGATTTGAGCCTTACGGTGGTTTTGCTCCCTGACAAGACATTCCTCTTCAAGAAGCTCCAGCAAGAAGGCTTCATAAGACAGCTCCCTGCTTCGGGCACTGGCCATGCGGTCATCCAGTTCTTTACGCACGGCCGGTAAACGCAGCCTTGTACTGCAGGCAATCAGGGCCTCTTTTATCATCTTCTCCATGGTCAGTTTAGGTTCATCAAGGCCGCGATTTCTTTAATTTGTGCATTGGCAAGAGATTCGATGAGGCCGGGCTGCACATTTCCTGTCTCAGCGATGGGATGCCGGTTTCCGAGGATCACCCTGACTTTTTCTATCCTCACATCGTTCGGACACAGCTTTTGGGCTTCCCAGGTTGCCTTTTGCAAGGCCTCAGGCGTGATGTCGTGATCACGCAGGTACATGAGCAGTTCGATAAACTCGCGCGACTCACTCCCAAAGTAGTCTTTATACAGCCTCGAGATAATCTCCGGTGCCTGGGTTAAGGCTAGCGAACCCGCGAAGGCTCCAGGCTTTTTGAAGAAGGTCTCCAGGTAATGGTCCATGCTGACGGACCACTGGTTTCGGGTGTACAGGCGGGCATGCTGGCAGACCGCTCTGTCCCCATAATAGATACGCAGCTGTTCGGAATAAATCTTCGCTGAAATGTGTTTTCCCACCAGATGGTCAGGCACAGAATACCGGTTTGTGCCAAACGAAATGGTGGCATACTTGTCTACTTTAAGTTCTTCACTGACAAAGCATTCGATCTGGCCAGGATGGGCAAACAAACCCTGTCTTTCTTCCGATAATTTTTCGGCCGCTGACGGCACGCCGGCAGTGCTGGGCTGCTCGTTTAATTTCTTACACGTTTCCTGCAAACAGGCCGTCGCCTCGAAAATCGTGTCAAAGGCCTCGTGCTGGCTGAAAGCCTTGCGGCGTACGATTTCCACACTGCGCTCGACGTGTCCCTTTTCGTTGCCCTTGCGCACGTTGCAGAACCGCCAGCGGTAATGGTACCACCCTGCTAGACTTTCCAGGGTCTTGGTAGGCCGCTTTTCGTTTCTACCGACAAACTGAGCAATGGCCACTCGCATGTTATCGTAAACCATTTCCTGGTAGACGCCACCGATGTGAGCGAAAAACGCGCGGTGAGATTCCATGAAAGCTAGCTGGTTCTGGCGGTGGAAGATCATGCCAAACCGGTAGTTGCTGTAAGCGCTGGTAAAAAGGCCAATGCACAGCTTTTTTTGGATGCCCCCGATAACGAGCTTTACCTCAGCCCAGTCGAACTCACACACAGAGCCTGCCTGGTATTCTTGACGTATGAAAGCTTCCCGAACATGCAGAATCCGTTCATTGATGCAGCCGCAGACAGTCGTGTAGCCAACTTTATAGCCCTGCTCGACCAGAGCCTCGTGGATGTCCTTTTTAAGCATACGCTGCTTGGATAGGCCTTCCATCGCTTTGCGATCGTTATCAGCAAGAAAGCCGTCAATGGCCTCGACCAGGGCCGGTGTCGCCTTTTTCTTTGGCCGCGGCACTTTGCAGTGGTACCCAGGTGCCTCGGTAACTGACCGGTGAAGTATTTCCGTCGTGCCAGCAGCTTTTGACTGCTTTTTTGCCTCGAAGTATTCTGTTATGTAATGCTTTACCGTCTTTCTGTTCAGACCTAAGTCCCGGCAGATCTTGCGAAAACTATCTCCTTCACGAACATAGCGAAGGATTATTTCCTGTTTGTTTATCATACTGATCATGTTGCCCGGCCGATTTGTTAATCAAATCAACCGGCTTTACACCCATCAGTGGTATCCTTTTCAACTGTACTTTGGTACCCTTTTCAACCGGTATATACAATAATTAATTCCATAGCATAAAATCAGGTTAATACTACGATCTTTCCACCAGCTGTATTGCTTTGCATTAACTGGTGGCCTGATACAATTTCGTATAGCTTAAATACGCGGCCGATAATGAGTTTAATACGTCCTGCACCAACATCGTCGATAAATTCCTGAAAGTGGTTCCTGTCAACTCGGATCTGACCGCTATCATAGACTGTGAGAGAAACAGTTGCAGGTATATAATTCATAGGCTCGAAATCAGCAATGGACCATTGTTCAGAAAGCATCCCGGTCATACAAGCGACGCCGCCTGGCGCAGCGCATTGCAGTGAATCTTTTAAACTGGTTGCTCCCACCAGTTCCAATACTTTAGCAACCCCTCCTGGGAAAATGGCTTTAACCTTTGGGTATATGTTGCCGTTGTCGATCAGTACATGATCCGCGCCGTTACTTATCAGCAATTCTTTTTTGTCAGGGTTCCTTGTTGTCGCTAAAACCGTTAGGCCGCTTTTCTTAGCCAGTTGTGAAGCAAGCAATCCAATAGAGGAGGTGCCACCCCGGATTAGCAGGGCTTCGCCTTTATTAATTTTCAGTGCCAGATGGAGTGATCCGTAAACAGTTTGAAACATTTCTGGGATAGCACCAAGTTTCTCACAGGGAAGTTTGCTTTCAAAAGGATAAATAATTGATTTAGGAATAACCGCAAATTCAGCATAACTACCGTCAAAATCGCGACCCATGCCACCCATAAATGCAGCAATTTTTTGACCCTTCAGCAATTTGCCAGAAGGGTCATTCTCAACCTCACCAACGCACTCGATACCTAACACCCTTGGGAAGATAACACTAGGTGAATACCCCTTACGGGTCATCAGTTCCGAACGATTAAGCCCGAATGCTTTCACACGTATGAGTACTTGTCCCTCGCTTGGCAATGGTATTGCTCTTTCCTCAATAGAGAGCTTTTCAGGGCCGCCTGCTTGATAGATAACGACTGCTTTCATCGATCTTTTAATTAACCCTGTTCAAGTTACCACCGCAACAAGTTAGAAATCACATTGAGGTGAGGTATCGTTAGCAACCTTTGCCGTTTAACTAAACAGGAAGCGGATGTCTTCGGGAGTTAATTTTTTCAATAGGCCTTTCTCCTCGCTGACCAGCTCATCGGCTAATAGTTTCTTCTTTTGCTGGAGTTCCAGAATCTTTTCTTCCACCGTATCCTTACAAATCATCTTATAAGCGAAAACCTTACGCACCTGGCCGATACGGTGGGTGCGGTCGATGGCTTGCTGCTCCGCGGCGGGGTTCCACCACGGATCAACTAGATAAACGTAATCGGCAGCTGTGAGGTTTAGTCCAACGCCGCCCGCTTTAAGGGATATCAAGAAGACTCTTACCGCTTCGTCTTGCTGGAATTTGGTAACTTCATTCATACGCTGCTCGGCGGGCGTGCTACCATCGAGGTAACAAAATTCTATAGACTGCTGGGTGAGCGCACCTTGCAAGAGCTGAAGCATCTCAGTAAATTGAGAAAACACAAGCAGTTTATGTCCGCCCGAATTTTCTTGAAGCTCACGCATAAGCTCCTCTATCTTAACTGATTCGGCGACGGGTAACGGTTTAGCGGAGCCAGCTTTTGATGGTTTTTTTTGAGCACGTGTTTTTAGTTTTACCGCGTCTTTTTTAGTTACTAGTTCAGGTGAATCGCATATCTGGCGAAGCCGCAGTAGACCCTCCAAAATGTAGATTCCGGCTTTATCCATTCCTTGCTTCTCGATTTTGTCAAGCAGCATCTGGCGGTAGTAATTTTTATATTCCTCATATACCGCTCGCTGCTCCTTGCCCATAACACACCAGATTATCGTTTCGGTCTTATCAGGCAGATCTGTCGCCACTTGCTCCTTGGTCCTTCGCAGCATAAAAGGATAAACCATGCGCCGTAGCTGAGCCGACTTATCTTTATCGCCGTATTTATCAATTGGGCCGGCGAATTCTTGTTTAAAAAACTCCCTGTTGCCCAAAAAACCGGGATTCAAAAAATGGAACTGCGAGTAGAGGTCATAAGTATTATTTTGTACTGGCGTGCCACTCATTATCAGCTTGTTTTTTGCCATTAACAGCTGAACCGAACGACTCACCTGGGCTTCTGGATTTTTAATGGCCTGGCTTTCGTCCAGTATGATGTAATGCCAATCAAACTTAGCAAGATGCTGGACGTCCTGCCTGATAACTCCATAAGTACTCAGAATTATATCAAATGATTCCAGATGCGTGTCGTCGATTGTGCGCAGGTTTCCGTAATACGTATGAAATTTCAAGGATGGGCAAAACTTTCGCAGCTCATTTTCCCAGTTGTAAATCAAAGAAGTAGGGCACACAATCAGGTGCGTACTTCCAGGATGGCGCTCTTTTAGGTACTGTAAAAAAGTGATCGCCTGTAAGGTCTTGCCCAGGCCCATGTCATCAGCCAGGCATCCTCCCCAGCCCAGTTCATCTAAGGTTTGAAGCCACTGAAAGCCAGCAAGCTGGTAAGGTCTTAGCACGGCCTGTACGGCTGATGATTGCCCAGCGTGGTCTGAATGGCCATTGAACTGGCTAAGCTTAGCTTTCTTTGCTGCAATCTCTTCAAGAATATCAGACTCTGTAATGTCCTCCTTAAGCGAATCCAGCAAATCGTAGTGCAGTTTGCTTACCTGCATACTTTCTTCTTTTTCGGTACCCATCTTCAGCAGCATCCCATACCGGCTTATCCATTCCTCGGGTATCATACCCAAAGTACCGTCATCAAGTAGAACCGCTTCTTGGTTTTTAAGGATCGCCTTACGAAGCACAGAGAGAGGTACCTGATTTTCACCCCAGGAAACATTTATTTTAAGATCAAACCAATCTAGTCCACTTGAACCCTTTATTTCGAATTTGGGAGGATTTGTGTTATAACGAAAGCGTTTTAGATTCTGTAAACCAATAACCGGTATGCCAGCCTCAGTAACCTGGTGCACCATCTGTACAAACCAGCCAGCCTTCATAACGTCGGCAAAAGGAAGGAAATAAAAGTGGTCGTTACGCTGCGTAGCAAAGGCTTTATGGAGCGTCCCCATGTAATCATAATGGCGCAATTCTTCGACCTTATTTCGCTTGACCAGGGTTTGCACACCGTCTAATTCCATAAAGAAATCAGTTTCTGAGGCTGAATAGTCTTTTTCCTCACCGAAGTACACAAACTGAGGTTTTAGCATAAGGAATTTCTCTTCAAACTCAGTTACCAGAATTTGTGCGATCGGTTCTCCGGCTTCAATTTTATACTGGAGGCTTTCCTCAAGGTTAACAGTGTACCTTGTCTGCAGTGGGTGAATAACTTCACGTGTTACCATTAGAGCATCTCCCGCTGGAAATAGCAAACGTTTCGATATAAACTGCTGAAGGACGGCGAGGTCCTGACGGTTTTGAGGTAAGTATAAGGTTCCGCTGTATCGAATCAGCAAGTTCCCAGCCAACTCCCATTCAGCATCTTCAAGCAACACTTCACCGGCTTTTAGATGAAGGGTGAGCGTGATAAACCGGCCGTCAGAAGTAGCCGTGAAAGAAATTGATAGAGGCTCAGTCGCCAATTGCACAGGCTTTACCGCTGAAGAACTAAAGCTGGGATTAGCGAGGGTAAAGTTGCGGGAATGGCCTAATAACAAGGGCCATAATTTATGGATTTGGGTAAAGTAGTAAAGCTGCAGGGCGATTTGATCTGTGGCGCTTAGCTGCGCTAAGGGATTTATAAACCGCCGCATATACATATGGCCTTGTTGCTCGAAAAAACCAATCAAGTGATTGTCATTCAGGCTTAATAGACCTTGGTATAGGGGTCCATCCACTCGCTGCAGGAAACCAAGGTTTTCTGGCTTATTAAAAAGGAGGCGCTTAAAATCAGGCTTTCCATTGCGTGAACGGACAAACAAAGGCTCGATTTCAAAGCCGATATGACGCTTGGAGTGAAAGTTGAAGAGGAAGCCGATTTCATAGTCAGCAGGAGGTGCGGTCAGGCTGGGCCGAATCTCCTTGGCCGTAGAATCCGGATTATTTAAAATACTGCCTTTAAGTTGTTGTATAAATTCCTCACTTCCTGATGGGATCAGGTAATCCGGTTTTTTGTGCAGCCGTACTTCGCCCATTGGAGTAACTGCGAACTGGAAGCCGGCGGCTTCGGGGTCCTGAACAGTTAAGCTAAAAGGTTGCAGGAGCTTGTTCTTCTCTTCTGTAAATTGGCGAAACCGGTTGAAAAAACCAGACCCGAACTTATTTTCGAGATAATAAAAGGCATAAACCACATGCTCACAAACTTGAAACGCCCTCGAAGCGCAGCTGCACTTGGTGCGGAATGTGTTTTGGCCATCAAAGAGGATGGTCATTGACAAGGGTTTTTTGCCGGTCTGCCGACAGGTAAAATTGAGTTCTGGAGTATTCAACGGTCCGGCGCTTACTGCCAGGATCTTTCGGACGGTGACAGTCCCAGCGCGAATACCGCTGAGTTCCTCAAGCCGCGTAAGGCTTATGTGTCCCATGTCAAAAGAAAAAAATCCGCTTGCATCGAGAGTAAAAGCGGGTTTTTCAATGGCTTCTGGCTTCTCTATTAAGTATTCTTTAAGCATTAGAACAGCAGCAACAACATGCTTACAGTCGGCTTCAAATTCGGGGACCGGGCAGGAACAGAAACCGATAATGTATGAAGTTTCCTCAGTTATTAGCGTTACCTCGTAGTGGTCGTGGCTACTTTCACTGGGAACAAATACCGTATAAGTACCATACTCCTCGGGTTCTACACTAAACCCAGCATGTTGTAAGCCGAAAATACGATCGGCCTTGGCTCGCTGTGACTTTGACTGTTGGAAAAGGTAATTATCAATTTTTTGGAGAAGGTTCATTGGAAGACGTAGGAGGCCGGTATTTGCTTTATAGTCGTAAGCTCCGGAACGATTTAGCAAGGGTCAAGATAAAAAACTTCAAAGGAATGGGTTGTTGATAATTCCTATGCTATAACTGTGTCTTTATTGCACCAAAAAAGCAATAATGTGATTATTACATAAATAATGCAATAATTAGAAAAGTTGTATATTCAATGCAATGAGAAAAGAGCACATTATATTAATGGCCGATATCGTTCAGAGCAGCGAGGCGAATCAGGCCGAATTAATGCGCGATTTTTCCACCATTGTACAGTTAATAAACAAAAGCCGGAAAACGTCAATTCTGTCTCCACTGACAATAACGCTTGGAGATGAGTTCCAAGGCATCGTTAAGGGCATAGTTGAGGCTATTGATATCATTCAGGAGCTTGAGGAATCCTTGCTCACCAAAGAGAGAAACTTTAAATTAAGATATGTAGTGGTAGAGGGAGAAGTGGATACTCCGATTAATCAAGAGATAGCCTATGGAATGTTGGGAGAAGGGCTTACTCGAGCGCGAAAGAAAGTTGAAAATCTGAAAAAATCACATTATCGGTTTCATTTTGATTTGAAGGATAACATCAAGGCAGAGGCCTTGAATCATTTATACATCGCCATACAAGTCATAATCGATGCCTGGAAACCCGACCAGGACTATAAGCTGGTTTCAACCTTTCTAAAGAATGAAGATTACAAAGAAGTCGCGCTGGCATTAAACAAAGATCGATCCCTGATGTGGAGAAGAAAACGGACACTAAAAATAGATGCTTACCAGGCACTAAAAGAAGTTGCTATCTATATCGGAGGGAATACACATGACTAAATTCGTGATTTTGGCAGGCCTCTTTATTCTTACCGAGGTTCTCGTAGCCTTTCTATTTGCAGTCATAGCTCAGGTGTTTTATCATAAAATTGGCTTTGACTTCAAGTCTATTTTCAAGGGAGTCATGGAGCGGCTTTTTCTTTTCATTTCCCTGGCTAACGGGTATGTCGAAGGCCTGACGTTTTTCAGTGCTCTGAAGCTCGCCACCCGACTGCGCCACCAAGATGACCGCAGCGACATGGACGGATTTAACGATTATTATTTATTAGGCAACCTGCTCTCGGTAGTTGTCGTCATGGGTTATGTTTACGCTTTTAAGCATTTCGATATTATCCCTTTGTTCCAGTTTTTCAGTAAGAAGTAGCCATACTTCAAAAAAGCTGCGCAGGGTTTGATGTGTTTCCGTATTACTGCACTTGACCTATATATACCGATCAGTATGTATGGTGGGTAAAAATGAATATCACAAACAATTAATGTCTCCAACGACGAAGCAAAAGTTCATACGCCGTTCTAAAGCAACCCGGAAGATCATTATCGAGAAAACGGCGCACATCTTTAATAGAAAGGGATATGCGGGCACTTCGCTCGCTGATTTGACAGTAGCCACGCAACTGACCAAAGGAAGAGTCTACGACGCTCCTAAGCAGCCTGCTAATCTCCTCCTAGGCGATTTTGATAGCCCTCGGGTAGTTCGAAGCGAAGTTAAAATTGCCGTCAAGGCCGCTTCGGTTAATTTTCGCGATGTGTCTATAATCAATAATGTGTTTACCTATCCAGGCGAAACCCTTCCGATGATCCTGATCAACGGCTCTAGCGCTCGAAATCAATTATTAACAGAATAAATAGGAATATGATCGCGGCTTTTTTTCATGCTAAATTTCAAAGGAGGATACGACAAACGTATCCTCCTTATATGCTTAGAGTACTATAAGGTTGCAGCCTGCTAATAGGACTGTAGAAAGCCTTATATCTGCCTTATATCGTGCTCATCCCGCCGTCGACGACGAGCTCTGCTCCGAGAATAAAAGAGGAATCGTCGGAAGCAAAGAATAAGGCCACTTTTGCAATCTCTTCTGGAGTTCCAAATCGACCCAAGGGAACTTGGCCTTGTATGGAACCAGCCATTTGTTCGAGCTGCTCGGGTGGCAATCCAAGTCTTCCATAAATGGGCGTGTTAACGGGCCCGGGACTAATTGCGTTCACTCTAATTTTTCTTGATACGAGTTCTCCTGAGAGGGTTCTGGCAAAACTGAGCGCGGCAGCTTTACTGGCAGCGTAAATACTGCTATTAGCCATGCCAATGCTTGCATTGATACTTGCATTGATGATTACCGAGGAGCCTTCCTTCATTAGGGGCAATAGGGCCTTTACAGTAAAAAATACACCTTTAACATTTACATCAAACGTATCTTCATAGGTGGCCTCGTCGATCATCTCAATAGGGGCAAACTTGGCAATGCCGGCATTTAGAAACAAAACGTCTACCCTGCCAAACTTTTCTTTTACTAATGTTCCGAGCCTCTGAATGTCGTCAAGCTTTCCAGCATCACTGACAACAGTTAGGGCCTGGCTCCCGAGTTCACTTGCCGCTTGATCCAGGGTAGATTTGTCTCGCCCTGTTAACACTACCTGCGCACCTTCGTTTAAGAATTCCCTGGCAGTAGCAAGTCCTATACCACTGTTTCCACCCGTAATTACGGCAACCTTGTTTTCTAATCTTTTCATTGCTTTAGTTAGTTAATATTTGTAACGTTCGGTACAAATATAGATAAACGTTTAAATGAAAAAGAAATTAATTAGCCGCAGTTAATGCTTTTACCGTGTGGTTAATGATATCTGTCAAATCCTTTTCTCTTTCGAGAAGCATTGCCGACACTCTAAGGCCTTGAATGGAGGAGAATAAAAAGGTGGCAAGCCCCGCTGGATTTTTATCTAGCGGGATCTCGCTTGCTGCCTGCGCTTTTCTAATAAGATCTTCTAACAGAACCAAATTGGCGTCCTTATTTCTTACAACTAGATCATTGAGGCCTGCATGCTGGTTTGCAAGCTCTGTTGTGGCATTTACAACAAAACAGCCTTTCCTTCCCTTGTCTTTCATGCTTTCCAAAGCGAGGCCTTCCAGCAAGAATCTAATGCCTTCCAGGGGAGAAGAGGCTCTTAGGAGACTCGCTCCTGCTAGTGCTTGTTGTAAATGCTGATAATGAGAAAGCGCCTGGAAAAATAGTTCTTCTTTATCGCCGAAGGTGTTATAAATGCTTGACCGGGCGAGTGCCATTCTTTCCTCAAGATCCTTTATAGACGTCCCTTGGTAACCTTTTTCCCAGAACACTTCTAGTGCTTTCTCCAGGGCTTCTTTTCTATCAAACTGCTCTATTTTAGGCACAATGATTTCACAGTTTTGTAACGAAAAATACAAATATACTAATATAAGCTTCGAATGAACGAAAGAGAAAGGTTTCAGGGTGGCAAACGAAGCCTCTGTACCATTTTGCGAATTCTAACTTGGAAAATTAAGTTAATCGCTAATATGATGATGTAAGGAAGGCTCAGGGCCGGTATTTCTGAAATACCGCAGTTGTATTGTGCCCGCCGAAGCCAAAGGTGTTGCTCATTGCCACGTTGACCTCGCGTCTTCCAGCATGGTTTGGAGTTAGGTCAAGGTAAGTTGGAATTTCGGAATCCAGGTGGTCTAAATTGATTGTAGGCGGAATTATGCCGGTGTTAATCGCTTTTATGACTGCGATGGCTTCCACTCCGCCTGCGGCACCTAGAAGGTGTCCCGTCATTGACTTTGTCGCGCTGAGACTTAACCGGACGTGCTCTCCAAATAAACTAGCCACCGCGGCGATCTCGCTTCGGTCACCCATAGCTGTAGAGGTAGCGTGCATATTAAGATAATCAACCTGGGCAGGCTCAAGCCCCGCCTCTTCGAGAGCTTCTTTCATGGCCTTTAAAGCGCCAAGCCCTTGAGGGTGAGTTGCCGAGACATGATAAGCATCAGATGTTAGGCCACCACCTACAAGCTCCGCATAGATCTTTGCCCCGCGAGCCTTCGCATGTTCAAGTTCTTCCAGAATGAGCGCTCCGCCACCTTCGGCCATGACAAAACCATCACGGTCACGATCAAAAGGTCGTGATGCTTTCGTCGGCTCATCGTTTCGCTCAGACATCGCCTTCATGGAATTGAATCCACCAATGCTTGCCCGGGTTATAGGCGCTTCAGAACCACCTGTCACGATCACATCGCTTTTTCCAAGCCGTATAAGATTGAATCCGTCGATGATCGAATTGTTGGAGGAAGCACATGCCGATACCGTTGCATAGCTAGGTCCTTTAAAACCGTATTTGATCGTGATAAGTCCGGCGATCATGTTGGCGATCATCTTAACAATAAAAAACGGGCTAAACCGAGGCACCTCATTGCCTTTGCAATAGGCGATAAGTTCGTTCTCGAAGGTTTCAAATCCGCCGATCCCTGTTGCCCAAATAGCCCCTACCCGGTCACCGTTGACCTTGCTTTCAACGAGCCCCGCATCGGCGATCGCTTCATCAGAGGCTATAAGGCCAAACTGGCTGCACCTGTCGAGCTTCTTAACCTCCTTCTTGTCAAAGTAATTTTCGGAGGAATAGCTTTTTACTTCACACGCAAATTTGGTTTTGAATAACGTAGTATCGAAAAGTGTTATTGGACCTGCACCACTTCTGCCAGTCACCATGCTTTGCCAAAACTCTTCTGCGGTATTTCCGATCGGTGTAATTGCACCCATGCCTGTGACCACTACACGCTTTAAAACCATATTACGTAACATCGTGTTACAAATTAACTAAAAATCATTTGCAGATAATCTTCTGAGGTTCGAGGGGCGCAGAAAGGAAATTATGCGTGTAAAAAATAAATATTACGACTGGGTTACCTTTTTAACTAAGCGGTTTGCGTATTTTACAAGTCCTGAACATAAAGCCCATATGAACTACGCAAACACAATGGCCCTTAACACTTTAAATGTACTTGCGCCATTCTTAAATTCAATTAAGCAAAACTGGTGTATTATTGGCTCTACAGGACTCGTCCTTCACGGACTCGATACGCAGACAACGGTCATTGATGTCGTCACAGATGAAGAAGGGGCGAGTAAACTAGCGAACCTTCTTTCTGTATACAAACAACCGGCCGGTACCGAAGAAGGCAACCCAGAAGAAGCCGGCGCTTTAAGTTCAATTGACGCTTTTGAGTTCGCCCCTGAAACGGTGCTTTCAAGCGTAAGCCACTACAAGATTGGGGGAACCACAGTCCGGGTTCTCAGCAATATGAAGATTAAAGTGAACGAAGGTTGGGTTAAACTCCTTGAATTCATCGCAAACAAAGAAATTTTCGATTTCAATGGTTACCGGCTTATCATTGCCTCTCTGGCAGACCAGCTTAAAATTAGCAAGCTAAGCGGAAGAGAAAAAGATCTTGAAGCTGCCGAGCGCATTTCGCATCATCTCGCACTGTAACCCATTTGGCAGCGAATAGCACCCCCCGAACAAGGATCATTTGTTTAGGAGAGATTCTCATTGACCTCTTAGCCGAGGAATTCGATAAACCCTGGCAGGAAGTAAGTAGTTGGGAACCACTGACAGGTGGTGCTCCTGCAAACGTCGCCTTTGGACTGGCCCGAATGGGTGTTGAGGTTTCATTCATGGGCTGTATTGGAATGGATGTAACGGGTGTTACGCTGCAGGATGAACTGTTAAAGGCCGGAATCGACCTCGCGGCAGTCCAAACAACTGAAGCCTTTCCAACCCGCAGGATCTACGTGGAGCGTAGTGCCGAAGGCGAAAGACACTTTGCAGGATTCGGATTGATCGCTCCCGACGGTTTTGCCGATGCGCATATGGATGAGGCGCTGGTAAAGGAAGATCTTTTTAAGACCGCCGGTACGATGGTAATAGGCACCCTTCTGTTTGACTTTCCTGAAAGCCGAAAAGCGATTACCCGTGCAGTTCAATTAAGCCGTGAGCAAGGACTAATGTGCGTCATGGATGTTAATCGGAGGGATGTCTTCTGGAAGAACCCTGCAGATTATGCCTCGGCCATTCTTCCTATGGTAAAGCAAATGAATATTGTTAAGTTCTCGGTCGAAGAGGCGCTGTGGCTGTTTTCTACGGCAAGTCCTCAGGTCCTTCTTCAATACCTGCCTGCGGCTGAGGCGATCCTGGTCAGTAACGGCGAATATGGGTCAACTTGGTCTATGAACGGCTTTACTGGCAGCACCCCTGCGTTTAAGGTAAACTCGATCGATACGACAGGAGCCGGTGATTCTTTTCTTGCGGGCTTCCTGTATCAATATCTGTTTAAAACCGGCCGGCCTTCGAGTATCGTTGATGCTGAAAAAATAATGGAGTTCGCCTCGGCCATGGGCGCTCTTACAACAACTAAGCCTGGCGCAGTAACCTCTATACCTTCTGAAGAAGAGGTCGAAGAATTTATTCGCCATTCTCGAAAGACAAGGGCTACTTAGGATATGAGCGTCTCCCCGCTTATTTTAACACTGGACATTGGGACCACTCACATAAAGACATTCATTTTTGGCCTTGACGGTCGTGAACTATACTCCCGCGCCGCCGACACTCCCTATAACGATCACAAAAGACAGGATGCCGCAAAGGTTCTGGAGGTATGCCTCGATCTCTCCCACAAGATCTTAACCGACCTTGCGGCGGTAAATCTCCAGCCGCAGGGGCTTTGTATAAGCGGTGCCATGCACAGTTTGGTTCCTGTCGACGACAAGATCACCCCGCTTGATCTCGCTCTTCTTTGGAGCGATAACGAAGGGGCATCGCTGGCAAGCGCACTTCGTTCAACTTCGCACGGTAAAGAGATCTTCAATGAAACCGGTACACCAATTCATCCAATGAGTGTCCTTATCAAGATTGCGTGGATGCGTGATGCCAAGCCCGAGATCTTCAAGCAGGCGGCTTTTTTTATCTCAATTAAGGAATTCGTTTATTTCCACCTTACCGGGTGCCGCCAAATCGATCTGTCAATCGCCTCGTCGACCGGTCTTTTCGGTGCTATATCAATGAGCTGGAGCACCGCCGCGCTCGATTTTGCAGGTGTGCAGGCCAACCGGCTATTCGCGCCAGTGTCGCCTTACCATTTCGAAACACTCTTACCCGAGTTAAGAACGGCGTGGAGACTGGACACCTCTTTTAAGGTCATTATCGGGGCGAGCGATGGTTGTCTAGCAACACTTGGAGCGGCACCTCTGGAGCCAGGAAACATTTCGCTGAGCCTAGGGACGAGCGGCGCTTTGCGGTCAGTAATACCGTCCTTTAAAACCGATGCTGCTGGCAATCTTTTCACCTATCTGCTTGACGAAAACCATTACATCATTGGGGGACCCTCCAATAATGCCGGAGGAGTGTTTACCTGGTTTGTCAGCTTATTTTCAAGCGGCAAGCCGGGCAGCGAAGATTATAATCGCATAATTAATGGCGCCGCTGCAATCGCGCCGGGCTCAGACGGGCTGCATTTTGAACCTTGGCTTTTTGGCGAGCGGGCCCCCTATTGGAACGCGTCATTAACAGCCGCATTTAAAAATTTAACGCAGGCACACACGGCGGGCCATATGGGCCGGGCTGTCATTGAAGGTGTATTGTATAACATCAAAACGATTCTTAAGCTGATTGAGATCAACGTTAAGGTAAAACAGCTCTTCGCAGGAGGTGGTCTCACCAGGTTTCCATTGTGGCGGCAACTTTTGGCCGATATACTTGATAAGCCCATTCTCTTTGGTGAAGACAAAGAAGATTCGTCTGCGGGGGCCGCCATTATGGGGTTCAAAGCACTTGGTCTGATCCCGCAACTCGAGAGTGAAACCGCTTTTCATTCGCATGGATTTTTGGTCGAGCCCGAGCCCGTGGTTGCAGCCACTTATGCCGAACTATACAAGACTTCCATTACGATAGCAGAGGTAGCTCGGTGAGCCCTTCAATCTGCTTGCTCTTCCAGGTCAGTGAAAAAGTATGCAGGTCATTGAAGAATGAATACCTCAAATCAATCTTTGACCGATCACAGATCTGCTTGATGATGGCTAGTCCAAGGCCTGTACCTACACTATTTGGGTTCTGCTTATGAAACCGCGTAAAGATCCGTGTTGGATCGATCTCGTCGGCAAGACCGGCATTGCTAATGATAAGTTTATTAGCTTCCAGCAGAATACGAATTGATCCCCCGTTTAGGTTGTGCCTTGCCGCATTGCTTAATAGATTATTGAGAAGAATATCGATAAGATCTGGGTTTGCGTTGATGCAGCTAGAGGATAATTTGCAATCGATGTGTAAATCTTTTTCGGTCCACAATTCTTCAAGCTGGCCTACTTTTTCCTTCAGGCGGTGTTGCAAACTGACACAGGCAATCTCATGAAATTGATTGGTTTCAATTTTTGACAGCAATAACAAAGCCTGCCCCAAGCTGGCTAACCTTCTTACAGCTTGGTACGCGCCTTGGATCGCTATGCTTTCCTGGTCACCCAAGTTGTTAGACTGGATGATCAGATCAAGCTTTGACTGTATAATGCTTATTGGGGTTTGCATTTCATGTGAGGCATTTTCACTAAATTCCTTCAACATCCTGTACTCTTTTTCGGCGTTATAAATCATGGATCTTAACTGAGCGTTCATGAAATTGAATTCGGCAATCTTTGTTTCTTCAAAAGCTGTGTTCGCAGGTTGCCCTAAGCTAAATTCTTTAAGCGATTCAAGCGACTTGTAAAAAGGGCGCCAAAGATTCTTCAACACGAAATTGTTCAGCATCACGGTCGTGAAAATTACCAATAAGAGGGTGATGGACGTTATGATAGCGATTGACCGGGACAATCCATTTAAAGGCTCAAGGGACTTTGAAATTGTGATCAGGTAATTTTGACCTTTTAGTCTGTAGCTGTACTGAACAGACCGATATTTTTTTGTCGTATGGTCTTCAGTGTCATAAAGTTCGGCTGTTTGCAAATAGGCAGGAACGTTTTTCCCGGTTGTTTTACGGTAACTGAAAAGCCATTCATCGGCAGGTTCAGGGTAGGGAAACCGGGAGTTCACTTTTACATAGTAGTTTATCTTTTCGGCTTCTTCGCTCAAACTGTCATCGAAGTCGGCAATCAGGAGATGATTAATGAAGAAGTAGCATCCAACACCAAACAGTAGAAACAATCCCAGAATGCTTGGAAGGCTTATCAGGTTATACCGGGTAAAAAGTTTTACGGCCATCGCTTATGGAATAGCAAACCGGTAACCCATTCCATAAGCCGCTTTAATGTAATCTGGGCACCCGGCAAGTATGAGCTTTTTGCGCAGATTCTTAATGTGAGCATAAATGAAATCGAAATTGTCGAGGGTATCCATCTGCGAACCCCATAAATGCTCTACAATAGCTTCTTTTGTCACCACTTTATTCTTATTCCCAATGAAGTAAAGCAGCAGTTCGTATTCTTTACGAGTAAGATAGATTTCCTGATCGCCAAGGGTCAATGATTTTTGAAATACATCCAGGACAAGCTTGTCCAGTACAATCTTGCTCTTACCTCCAAATGATTTTCTCCGGATGATCGCTGCAACCCTGGCGCCTAATTCGGCCAAATGAAAGGGCTTTGTAAGATAATCGTCTGCACCAGTTTGGAGACCTTTGATCTTATCATCCAATGAATTTCGGGCACTGATAATGATTACCCCATCCGTTTTTTCCATCGCTTTGAGCTCTTTCAGGATGTCCAGACCGCTCCCGTTTGGTAAAGTGATGTCAAGCAAAATGCAGACATACTCGTTTAGGTGTATCTTTTCGCTGGCCGAGTAGTAATCATAGGCCGTTTCACAGAGAAAATCGTCATCCGCAAAGTAGGCGCAAATGCTTTCCGAGAGTTCCCTTTCGTCTTCTATGATTAATAACTTCATGTGAAAAAGTACCGAAAAAATGAATAACCAAACGCCGTATCTAGGACTCAAATCTTAAAGTCGCCGAACTTGCGGCAAAGTCCGACATTGAACCGGTTTGTATTCAGACCAAGACCCAAAATTCTGTAGGCGATATTAATTGCAGATTCAATCGTACAATTCGAACTTAATTCAGAAAGGTCGCTGATCTTCGCTACATATAAATTTAAAAAAGAACTAAAATGAAGATTGTCCTATTTATCCTTTTGACTGGTCTGTGCTTTAACGTACACACTGTCGCACAAACACTAAAGTCAAGTGATGTTCCTTCAGCGGTGAAGGATGCGCTGGCAAAAAAGTATCCAGCCGCGAAAAAGACGACCTGGGAAAAAGAAAAAAACAATTTTGAAGCGAATTGGGGCGGGAAATCGAGAGAAGACATGTCTGTGCAGCTAACGCCCAATGGCACTTTCGTTGAACAGGTGGTCGCTATTCCAACAACTCAGCTACCCGACGCTGTGACTAATTACGTCAAGAAAAATTATAAAGGAGTTAAAATCACAGAAGCGGGAAAAGTTACCGATGCCAAAGGTACCCACATGTTCGAAGCCGAGGTCAAAGGCAAAGACCTGATCTTCGATGAAAAGGGAAACTTTATCAAGGTCGACTAAAAGGCTCTAAGAGGTCAACAAGGTTTTTGATATACTTGCACTCTCTTACCTCAGTCATGAAATTAGTCTTGATCTTGGTTTGCGTTCTTTTGAGCGCAAACCTCCTTGCTCAACAGGAACAGGTCCTAAACGTGAAAGACATTCCAACCAGTGTTCAAGGTACTCTTATGAAGCAATTCCCCGATCTTAACACCACCACCGCAATGCGAAATGCAGTGAAATGGAAAAAAGATCATGGAGGCTATGGGGCGTCTTTCACGTATCAGGGAAATAAAATGAGCGCTTCTTTTGACGGTTCGGGCCTGCTGAAAGAAACCAAAAGGGTCACGATAAAAGAAAATTTTCCTCAGGCGGTCCTTCGGACAATAAAAGCCCAGTTTCCGCACGTAAAGTTTACAGGTTTCTCCGAGCTTACTTTTGCTGGTGGAGCTGTAAGTTATGAGGCTGTGAGTCGTCCCAATGCCTACCTTTTTAGTCCCGATGGAATATTTATCAGGAAGCAAAAAAATTAGTTTGGGGAAGCAGCCGCAGTCGCTTCTTGTTAGAGTATTTATCTTACTGTTTGCCGGCGTCAATTGCGCCATCGCCCAAGCCCAAAGTACGGCTCCAAGCAGGCCGGTTGCTCCACGGCCATCGGTCAATCGATCGCTGGATTATTACCTGGTAAACGCCTCCCAAAACAGCCCGCTGATCAAGGAGCTTGCCAATCAGCAGCTCTCCGCTGGTTTAGACAGTCTTCGGATTCGGAGGCTTAACGGCCCTCAGGTCAGCGCCAATTCGATTGCAGATTACGCGCCTTCTTTTAAAGGGTTTGGTTATGACTTGGCAATTAGCAACGGGGGCATTTACAATGCGACAGTTAACGTCAGCCAGCCGATTTTAAACAGGGCGTACATTCGGGCCCAGCTTCAAGATATTCTGGTAAGGCGTGATAGTCTTGGAAACACCAGCCGAATTAACCAGGCTGACCTTAAGAGAAATGTCATTAACCAGTACATTCAGTCCTATACCGATCAAAATCAGTTCTTGTTTCAACAGGATGTTCTGAAGCTTCTCATTGAGCAGGAGAATATCTTAAAGCCTTTAGTGCGGTCTGGCGTTTTTCGCCAGAGCGACTACCTTACTTTTCTTGTTAGCAGGCAAAGCCAGGAAGTAACCGTTGCGCAGCAGAAAATACTAGTTCAAAACGACTTAGGGGCGCTTAATTTACTCTGTGGAATAAGCGATACGACCTACATAGCGCTTGCAGATCCGGCAATCGTTCGGGGAACACCACGTGAACTTGCCCGAAACCCGCTGTACTTAAAATATAGTCTTGACAGTCTGCGCCTTCAAAGCCTGAGGAAATCGCTGGACACGTATTACCGGCCAAAGCTAAGCTGGTTTGTCGACGCGGGCTTTGAAAGCAGTACACTGGCCTTTTACCGTCATTATGGTACCAGTTTTGGCCTTAATTTTACGCTGCCTATCTATGACGGCCATTTACGCCGAATTGGTTACAAACAACTTTCGATTGGAGAACGAACCCGGCAGAACTATAGATCCTTTTTTGAAGTACAGTATTCGCAGCAAATTCTTGCGCTTACTCAGCAGCTAGCCAGCACCGAGGCTTTGCTTGCTAAAATAAAGACGCAGTTGCACTACTCAAATATGCTTATTGATGTGGACAGAAAGCTCCTTAACGTCGGTGACCTCAAAATAACCGACTATTTACTCGCCCTGAACGCTTACCGTACAAATCAATTTGCCCTTAGTCAGCAGGATCTAAGTCGTATGTTGCTTATTAATCAGCTTAATTACTGGAACTCCGAGTATTGACCCATGAAATCATCAATTAAGCAACTACTGCTGTTCCTCTTCTTTTTTTCGAGTCTCAGTGCATGCAAGGATGCTACAGGGGGTAAGGAAGCCGCTCCGGCCGTAGGCGCCGAGGACGCGCCCGTAAATGCCATCGTACCGGTAAAAGTGGCATCCGTTACTGAAGGCCCAGTCACCAGTTCCTTTGAGCTTAACGCGACCAGTTCTTTTTTGCGCAAGAACGAAGTTCGCTCGACGGCCATCGGTTACGTAAGCCGCATCAATGTCCAGCTTGGTGATCAGGTGCTTAAGGGGGCGCTACTGTTTCAACTCAAAACTAAAGAAGCTAAAGCTCTGGGAAACAATCTGTTTCCTAATGATACTTCACTTCATTTTAGTGGTCTTATTCCTATCAAAGCAAGCGAAAGCGGTTTTGTGACTGCGATCAGTCACCAGAACGGGGACTTTGTTCAGGAAGGAGATTCAATGTGCACAATTGCCGACTTAAAAAGCCTCGCATTCATTGTAAATGTACCCTTTGAATTAAATCTATCGGTAGCCACGGGAATGAGTGTAGAGGTCAAACTTCCCGACGGTCGTCATTTTGATGGGACCATAGTAAGGCGCCTGCCCGTTATGGATCCGGTATCGCAAACTGAATCATTCATCGTTAAAACGCCGCTGCACACCACACTGCCTGAAAATCTCATCGCCCGCGTGCGCATCTCCAAATTAGTGAAACAGGTGGCTATCCAGGTTCCAAAGGCCGCTCTGCTGGGCAACGAAGAGCAAAATGAATTTTGGGTCATGCAGGTGAAGGACCCAAAAACTGCTATTAAGCACGCCGTTAAAAAAGGGGTTGAAAATGGCGGGCAGGTCGAACTGCTTGAAAGCGATCTAAAGGCTGGGGATAAGGTGCTGGTAACGGGTAATTACGGTTTAAGTGATACCGCTGCCATTAAGATCGTTCAATGACTAATTTCTTTAACCGGTATAAGAGCCCTCTGGCCGTTCTTGTCTTCTTAATTATTACATCGGGACTGTTTTTCTACACCCGGATGCAGACTTCGCTCTTTCCTGATATCACCTTTCCCAAGATTAAGATCATTGCCGACGCCGGTGAGCAGCCTGTGGGTAAGATGATGGTTACCGTGACCAGGCAGCTAGAGAATGCTGTCAAGCTTGTGCCTGACCTGGTCCAGCTTCGTAGCATAACAAGCCGCGGCAGCTGTGAAATATCTGCGTTCATGAACTGGAATACCAACATTGACCTTGCACGACAAAACATCGAATCCCGTATAAATCAGGTTCGTAATGAACTCCCTCCTGGTGTGCAGATCACCGTTGAGAAAATGAACCCGTCAATTCTTCCGGTTATGGGCTACACCCTTGAAAGCCCTAGCCGAACGCCTATAGAACTCAAACAACTTGCCCTATATACCGTTCGACCTTTCCTGAGTCAGGTATTGGGAATTGCGGAAATACGCATTATCGGAGGGAAAAACAAGGAATACTGGATTACGCTGGATCCAAAAAAGATGACTGCCCTCGGGCTTAATACAGACAAGATCGCCGGTGCGATAAGCCAAACCAATTTTATTAATTCGAACGGCTATCTGGCCGATTACCGCCGGCTTTACCTCTCTGTCACTAATACAACGGTAAACAGTCTTGATGACCTTAATAACTTGATCGTCTCTAATGATGGAAAGCGCACTATCCAGCTTAAAGACGTTGGACAAGCCGGTATTAAAGAAGGAATTGAATATATACGTATCAATGCTAATGGTCATGAGGCTCTTCTGATCGCGGTCATTAAACAACCTAACGCGAATCTGGTGGACGTGTCGCGCCAGATGGAGGCAAGAATTGGAGCGCTTCGTGGTGTCTTGCCGGCTGATGTTGTTGTTAAGCCCTACTACAAGCAAGCCGATTTCGTTAACGATGCGGTAAAAAGTGTCACGGATAGTCTATGGATAGGCCTTGCCCTGGCAATCTTTGTAGCAGTACTATTTCTGCGTTCGGCCCGCGCAAGTGCCTGCCTGCTCATAAGTATTCCCGTCACACTGCTTCTCACAATCACCATTTTGTTTGCCGGCGGCTTTACCCTCAACATTATGACTTTAGGCGCAATCGCTGCAGCGATTGGGCTGGTGATCGATGATGCGATCGTTGTTGTAGAGCAAATACACCGCACTCGTGAGGAGCATCCCGCCGAGTCAAGCCCCATTGTAGTGAGTAAAGCGATTACCTATTTGCTTCCTGCCATGGTAGGGTCTTCTTTAAGCACAATTGTGATCTTTCTTCCCTTTGGACTCATGAGTGGTGTGGCCGGCGCCTACTTTAATGTCCTTACCCACACCATGATCATCACCCTCGTTTGCTCCTTTTTCGTAAGCTGGATCTGTTTGCCGGCGATATATCTTCTAGTGCGCATAGGCAAAGAAAAGCAGAGCGACAAGGCGGTCGCTCACCAGGTTCATAATCAAACATGGGTTTATCCATTCATACGCCATCCCTGGATAAGCGTGGTATTCACACTCTTTTTGATCGCTTCCATTGGGTATATTTATCCTAAGCTGACAACAGGTTTCCTGCCGGAAATGGATGAAGGATCAATTGTGATAGACTACAGCTCGCCACCCGGCACATCGCTTGAGGAGACAGACCATATGTTACGGGAAGCCGAAAAGCTGATCGTTAAAGTCCCCGAAGTTGCAGCCTATTCAAGGCGAACAGGGACAGAGATGGGTTTCTTTATTACAGAGCCAAACCGGGGTGACTATCTGATCCAGCTCAAAAAGAACAGGACCCGGAAGACAGATGAAGTAATCGATGACCTTCGCAAGCAGATAAGCGCCCAGCAACCGGCGCTTCGAATTGATTTCGGGCAGGTGATCGGGGACATGCTCGGTGATCTAATGGCTTCGGTGCAGCCTATCGAAATAAAGATCTTTGGGAACGATCAGAGTCAGCTAAATAAGCTTTCTACGGAGGTCGCCGGTATCGTCGGAAAAGTCCCGGGAACTGCAGACGCCTTTGACGGCATTGTAATCGCAGGGCCATCCATTGAGATCAAACCCGATCAAAACAAACTGGCTCAGTTTCATATATCCCCTTCGTCGTTTCAACAGGAGATGCAGGCACATTTGGAAGGGGTCTCTGGAGGCGGAATCCTTGAACGTGAGCAGCTTACTCCCCTACGCATTGTATATTCAGATAGCCGGTCGCGTACTTTGGAAAGTCTGAGGCAAGCGCGCGTTTTTCTTCCTGACGGCCGGCTTATACCGATCACTGAACTGGCAACAATCACGCTCTCAGGTGGTAACGCAGAACTTCAGCGGCAGGATCTTCAGTCAATGGGCGTGGTTACGGCCAGAAGGAACCAGCGCGATATTGGGAGCGTAATGACTGATATTAAGCGGGCGGTCAGCAAACAGGTTGTCGTTCCTTCGGGCTACCATTTGGAGTATGGAGGCGAATACGCCGACCAGCAAAGGTCTTTTCGGGAGCTTTTGCTCATTTTAATCAGTTCAAGCCTGCTGGTATTCGGAGTGATCCTTTTCTTGTCGCGGGATTTTATGCTCGCCGTACTGGTCCTGTTCATCTCGGTCTTGGGAGCGGCTGGGGCTTTTATTGCACTCTTTATTACAAAAACTCCATTAAACGTTGGAAGCTATACGGGTATCGTCATGATCGTGGGAATCATTGGCGAGAACGCGATCTTCACCTGGTGGCAGTACCGCGAGACCCGCCTGACGCAAGGAGTGGAAGAGTCGGTCGTATACGCAATATCGACACGGTTAAGACCTAAGCTTATGACCGCTTTAGGCGCGATCGTCGCCCTAATGCCGCTCGCCCTCGGTATAGGTGTCGGTGCACAACTGCACCAGCCTCTCGCTATTGCCGTGATCGGCGGATTCATCACCGCTCTGCCGCTACTGCTAGTCGTGTACCCTTCTTTCCTTGCCCGGCTTCACCGTTCAGACAAACTGGCCGATGCCGTAGCTGGTTCTGGTTTGGAATAATATGGCTCGACGTGGACAAGTACGTTTTTGACCATGAGATTGCTTGATAATATCTTGTCTTTTACCTCGTGGGCTATGCGGTGGCCGTCTTCAACGGTAAGTCGCGCCTCGACAAGAATATGAAGATCGACGTAGTAGTCAAATCCCATTTTGCGTACATAACATTTTTCAACTGCCTTAACAGCAGCGATAGTTAAGGCGAGCCGGCGTACCCGGGAAACTATTTCCTGCGATGGAGCGGCATCCATTATTTCGGCAAAGCCCGGCCGCAACAAGACTACGGCATTGTATATGATGATCACCGAGGCGGCCAGGGCCGCCCAATCATCGGCCGATTCATACCCTTTGCCGTAGATGACAGCCACGGAGACTCCAATTAGGGCGGCAATAGATGTTATTGCGTCGCTTCTATGATGATAGGCATCGGCCTTTACTGCATTGCTGTCGATAGTCTTGCCCACATGAAGCACATATCGAAACATTAACTCCTTAACCCCTATGACGAAAACCAGAATGTACAGTGTAAAAGGCTTTGGAAGCTGGTGGGGAGTCATGATAAAGATCACGGAGTTCCAGGCGATCCAGACCGCTGCTGCCATTAAAAAGATTGAAACGCCAATTGAAGCAAGAGGCTCAGCCTTGCCGTGGCCATAGGGATGTTCTTTATCGGCGGGCTTATGCGCGACGCGGAGGGCGAATAGCAACAGCGAAGAACTAAAAACATCTGCCCCAGTCTCAGTTGCATCTGCCAGCAAGGCGTATGAATGCCCAAAATAACCCGCTAAAGCTTTAATGAACACGAGGGCGACGCTAACTACAATGCCTAGCTGGGTCGTCCTCATCGCTTTAACGGAAGGATGAACGTCTCTTGCCGGCATTGTCTAAAACTTGAACGATACCCCTGCCTGCAGGTAGAAATCGCTTTCCTGCTGGCTAATTTCCTTCAAAAGCCTGTCAGGCAGTAAATTTCTTGGAAGCGCCATCGTTGGAACGAGGTTAAACGTGAATTTTTTAAAAATGTAAATAAAAGGTATTGCCAATTCGTAATCCAAAAGTTGAAATTTTTTTCCCTGCTCCAGCGTATGAGTGATGAGCTTGTTGTAAACTAACTGCACGGTAGTGAGCTTGATCGATTTTCCCTTTTTCGTCTTTATTGCTTCGATCTTTTGGAAGTATGCCTCATAAAAATTCTGACTGCCTGAATTGACGTTGAACGAAGGGCTTAACGTAGCCAGATCTTTTGGGTTAAACAGTTCGGTGAGCACAAAATCATGGAATACCCCAACGTCAAGCAGGACATCATTCTTCAAGTCTTTACGGTTGAAATTGTATGTTAAATTAACGGAGGGCGTAATGATCGAGTTGGCATCATAGCTGAGGCCGGTGGTCAGGGACGAACTCATCACTGATTTTATGGACGTGCTGGTTTTGGCGTAAAACATATGTGAAAAGGAAACCAAGCCGCTAAAGCGGGGAGTGAAATCAATGTTGTAACCTACTTCAAGGGAACCACCGTCTAGCTTGCGGCCGTGATGTGACGGAATATAATATAAAGTCGAAGTTGCATACAAGCCAGTCTTGTTCGTGTAGGTAAAAGCCGGCAGAAATGTCGCCGTACGGCCAGTGTCACTTCGGCCCAGGTAAACGTCGTTCGTCAAGAAGTCAAGGCCGGCTCTAAAGCTTAATCGTTTTTTATTGTTTGAGGTCTTTCGCGGTATTAACAGCCCGGCCTTGACAGAATCCATTGCTGCTTCAAGAGCGCGGTCTACCGAATCTTGACCCTGGTGGGGGATAGTATCTTTTTCAAGTGCAAACATTTGAAGCAAGTTTCCCGTAGCAGTTTGTTTAACTGAATTAACACTCGTTCGAGCCTGCATGGCGATGGCCATACTTAGAAAAGCGCCTAATGCAGCGATGAAAAGTAGCCTATGCATCAAGGTATGTTCATTTCGGGTCACTGCCTTTCGGATTAGAGGAAGGTTAGACTTACGAAAAAATGAAATTACGGTTAATACTTCTCTTAGTTGAACAGTCAAACCAATAGAATCAATTCAAGCGCATCGATGAAACTTGCTCGCATAATCTCTTCGGCCCTACTTCTTCTGTTAATTAGTTGTGCTGCCTCAAAAAGGGCTCCGGCTCAAGGACCTCATGAAGTTAATTACCAGGCACCTCAGGAAGTTAATTACCAGGTTTTTTACGACGAACTTAGCCCCTATGGCACCTGAGTCAGTGATCCCGATTACGGCTATGTGTGGGCTCCAAACGCCGGACCCGATTTTCAACCTTACCGCGGTCATGGCCATTGGGTCTATACCGACTATGGCTGGACCTGGGTTTCAGACTATCGATGGGGCTGGGCGGCATTTCATTACGGGCGCTGGAGATTTAGTGATAACTACGGCTGGGTTTGGATCCCAGGCTACACCTGGGGACCAGCATGGGTTTCCTGGAGAAGCAGCCAGGGTTACTATGGCTGGGCACCGCTTGGCCCACCGGCTCCACATTACGATAATGGAGGGGTCCACATTAGTATCGGCTTCAACTTTTCTTGGGGTAATGCTGCGCCGGCGAATCAATGGTGCTTTGTACCCTCCAATTATGTCGCGAGCCCTTATGTTTCGAACTACTATGTGGCGCCGACTCAGGCGACGACGATCTATAACAATACGACCATCATCAAGAATACGGTTGTAAATGGGAATGTCATCAACAACAACGGCACGATAATCAACAACAATACCAGTGTGAATTCGGGGAATACGACAAACAACACCCGCAACACGACGAATAACTCTGTAAATACGACGAACAATGTCAACACTACCAATAACTCAGTGACCAATACAAACAATTCGGTCAACAACAGCACGAACAACTCGAATAACTCGCAAAAGGCGGTTTACATCGCGGGTCCTCCAAGAGGAGACGTTGAAAAAGCAACAGGCCAACAAATTGTTCCGGTAGCAATAAGCAGCAGTTCCAAACCTGGCACGGCAAACCTTCAGGGAAACTCAATCGCCATGTACCGTCCACCAGTGGGAAAACCGGCTGCAAGTAACACGGTTAGTATCGCGCCTAGACAAGCCGCTTCATCAATGAACCAGGTACCCCCGGTTACGCAGCGGCCTGTAAATACAGGACTTGTAAACAATAATCCGGTGAGTCACGTAAATAGCACTGATCCTCATCCTACACAAATGGCCAGGCAAAACTTGGCCGTCTATAAGGTGAACCCCAATGCTGTTATTTTGAAAGAACAAGTACGGTACGGGAATTCAGCAACTGCGGTTAAGCCTCAGACGGGTATGGGAACTGCGAACACAACTAGGGATCCAGCTAACTTTTCTTCAGGATATCATGGGCAGCCAGGTAACGGACAGCCGGGTAGCGCTCAGTCTACTAAATCTCAACCAAAAAACAACACTGGTAATAGTAACAACCAGAGTGGGAACTACCCACAAAGTCCTGGGAATCATAAGATCACTGCCGTAAGACCTCATCAAAATCCAGGCCCAAAAAATCATCCTCAGAAAGAGGACGAGAATCATAAAAAGTAAGCCGATTAGGAGCACTAGCTGAGCGTCATCTCAGGAATGGGCCCCTCGATGAAGAGCCTCCCCTCGGTTGCACGCTGTATATTTTCGACCGAGACCCCCGGAGCGCGTTCAAGCAATTTGAATCCTTTGTCACGAACGACTTCTAATACGGCGAGCTCAGTGACAATTTTTTTGACACATTGAACCCCGGTCAGTGGCAGGGTACACCGGATAAGCAGTTTTGACTGCCCTTCTTTACTAGTATGCTGCATTGCAACTAGGATATTTTCGGCCGAGCCAACAAGATCCATCGCCCCGCCCATTCCTTTAACCATCTTTCCGGGGATTTTCCAGCTGGCAATATCTCCCATTTCCGATACTTCCATGGCTCCAAGCACTGTAAGGTCAACATGACCTCCTCTTATCATGGCAAAACTTTCGGCCGAATCGAACAAGGCCGAACCGGCGATCATCGTTATCGTTTGCTTACCGGCATTGATGAGATCAGGATCAAGCTCTGCTAACTCTGGAAAGGGACCCATTCCAAGCAAGCCGTTTTCTGATTGCAAGATCACCTTTATTCCCGGCGGAACGTAATTCGCAACAAGCGTTGGGATTCCTATTCCCAAATTCACATAATAACCATTCTGAAGTTCCTGCGCGATGCGGCGTGCGATCCCATTCTTGTCAAGCATTGGCTTTCGAACTTACTTCACGTAACGTGACCTTTTCGATTCTTTTTTCATAACCAGTCCCCGCAAAAATACGTTGAACATATACTCCCGGGGTATGTATTTCATCAGGAAGCAGCTCGCCAGGCTCAACGAGGATCTCGACTTCGGCAATGGTGATCTTTCCCGCCGCAGCCATCATCGGGTTGAAATTTCGGGCTGTTCCGTGATAAACAAGATTTCCAAAAGCGTCTCCCTTGTAGGCCTTGATGAGGGAAAAATCGGCCTTCAACCAGTGTTCCATTAAATAATGCTTTCCGTCAAACACGCGGATCTCCTTGCCATCTGCGACTTCGGTACCATACCCTGCCGGAGTAAAAAAAGCCGGTATCCCCGCCCCTCCAGCCCTTATGCGCTCTGCCAGCGTTCCCTGAGGAATTAAATCGACCAGAAGCTCACCAGACAGTAATTGCCGCTCGAATTCGGCATTTTCTCCCACATAACTTGAGATCATCTTTTTAACCTGCCTGGACCGTAGTAGAAGTCCGATCCCAAAATCATCGACCCCTGCATTATTCGAAATACAGGTAAGGTCCTTAACGCCTTTGCCAAGAAGCGCTGTAATGCAATTCTCAGGTATTCCGCAAAGACCAAATCCGCCGAGCATAACGGTCGCAGCGTCCCAAATATCGGCTACCGCTTCAACCGCTCCAGACACTCTCTTATCGATCATATAGGTACGCTCTTTAAAAGCAAGTTAAGAAAATGGATTCCAGGTGGGTAGCGTATGGTATTATATACAGTGTCTCTTTTCGACGAATCGTCGATCCTAAACCGCACGTTCTAAAGTCCATTTCAATGAAGCTAATGGCCGTTAAGCCCCGTTTAAGTCATGGTATGGATTATGAGCGATCTACAGTTCAATAAAATGCCTAAAGGAAAGAAGGCTATGAAAAAGCTGTTCAGATCTAATACTTTGTTAGGAACTACCTTGCTTGGAGTGCTTTTTGGACTTTCAGGGTGCGCTGTGGATAGCAACCAAACTGACTATCAGCGAAATAATTCGCCTTATGAAAACAGTAGCGCCGGTGTTAATTATGAGACCGACCAGCCCGGATATTCTTATCAAAACGGTACTGCCGCTGAGGGCTTTGCAAACGAGCCGGTAGGTGACAATACCTTTTACACCTCACTCAGTCCATATGGTCGCTGGATAGATTCTCCTCAATATGGCCGGGTTTGGGTCCCAAATGCAGACAGGGATTTTGAACCTTACCGGACAAACGGCCACTGGATCTATTCAGATTACGGCTGGACCTGGGTATCTGATTACAGCTGGGGCTGGGCTCCCTTTCATTATGGCCGCTGGGCTGTAAGTCCAGAGTATGGTTGGTACTGGGTTCCTGGTCATACCTGGGGACCAGCCTGGGTCGCCTGGAGACACTCCAATGATTACTACGGTTGGGCACCTCTACGACCTGGGTATGCCGCAGAAGAATATGGATCCTACAACTCGATTCCTGCGCGGCACTGGTGCTTTGTTCGGTCTAATTATATTGGAGAAAGCCATGTGGACCGGTATTATGAACCCGCTCGTAATAACACGACAATAATCAATAATACCACGATCATAAATAATTACCGTACAGGAAGAAATCGTTCCGAAACTTATATAGCAGGTCCGGCTCCGGCCGAAGTTGCCCGTTTCACCGGCCGCCCGGTGACGCAGGTGCCGGTACCCTCACCGGCGAGGCCAGCGACTACCGCTCAGCGTTTTGGTCGTTTTATGATGGTGGATCCAAGGCCATCGGTAAGTCCGCTTGGCCGGTCGGTGATCAGGGATTATAATAATCAGCCTCGTCCAAGTTTTCAGAGGGCAGCACCCTTCTTTACCCCAATGCCGGGTCGGCAGCCCGCCGACAACACCTTTCAAAGTACGCCCGAGCGCCAGCCGCAACGAGGCTACCAGGCGAATGGTCAAAATACAACCGTGCAACCAGCCATACGGGCATTCAGAAGTATGCCACAGAGCCAGGTCCCTATGCAAAATAGTCCCGCTTCGCAGCAGTCATCACCCGCAGCTGGCAGCATGCAGCCACGCCGACCTGCAGCAAGTCCTGGAGAAGGTATAAACAACAATCAGAGGCGGCGGATCAGTCTCTGATGCGGTCGCAAAGTTTGTTTAGCTCGACAATCTGCTGATCATCCAGACGGTCTTCCAAAATTTGTTCAATATGTTCGATCTCCTGGTCAATATGGGCTAGGAGATCGAGACCTTGCTGGGTAATGCGAATATCCACCTTCCTGCGGTTATCGAAACACGCGTTACGGGTTACATGGTTTTTTTGCAGCAGCTTTTCCACAAGCCTTGTCGAGTTACTCATCCTGTCCATCATACGTTCCTGGATATCAGCAAGGGAGCTTGTTTCAGGGTACATCCCCCTTAGGATTCGAAGCACATTATATTGCTGGGGTGACAGTTTAAAGGGCTTAAGCATTTGGTAAGTTTTAGACATGAGCCAGTTTCCGGTATAAATGACGTTTAGCATTCCTCGCAAATACAAACTCCGAAAATGTTCCTGTTTAATTTCCTTCTCTAACTCCATGTCTCAATAATATGCAACTTTTTACAAGAGGCCCCGTATACGGTAGTGATCCTTCACGCTCTCAATATGGACCACATTGTACTCGTGGCGATGCTTACCGGTACTCTGATCCTTGCTACAGCCTTTTTTCTGGTCACAAGAAATTTTAATAACGCCGTTTCAAGCGGGAAGTCCGCTTTGGAGGGATACCTCAAAAATGGCAAGTTACCGGCTATACATTTAAGCGACGGCAGTAAAACCGGCGCTTTGTTACAACTTATCCAGACGGCGATATCAACGCTTGATACTACAGTCAAGGAGAAGAAAGATCTGGTGACCTTAATGTCACATGACATACGTACCCCACTCGCCCAGGTGATCGGGATGTGTAGCCTTATTCAGCTAACAGAGGATAAGGCCGAAATCAACGAATACTGCCAGATTTTGATGAATGAAATGACCAATCAGTTGAATTTTCTCGAGCAGATAGTTTATATGAACCGGCTGGATAATATGGATGCTGCCTTTCGAGAGAGAAGCCTTACGCCAATAAGCGAGCTGGTCGACCGGGCCATGCATTCGCTTAACTTACAAACCGTCGAGAAAACCCTTGACTGGCAGTTTCAGATCGAAAAGGACTCTTCTGTGCTGGTCAACGCGCACCTTTTTTCGCAGGCCCTTCAAAATGTGATCAGTAACGCCATTAAATTCTCGATGGTTGATTCCAGTGTTTTTATTGGCAGCCATACGGAAAAGAATAGCACCATTATAGAAGTTCGTGACCACGGCCTGGGGTTTAGGCAGGAAGATGCCGGAGCCTTGTTCGAGCGGTTTACCTCAAAGGGCAAACCTGGGACAAAAGGTGAAAAATCAAACGGGATTGGACTTTATCTGACCAAAAATATTGTTGAAAGACACAATGGCAAGATAGAAGCCTTTAGTTCAGGACCGGGAAAGGGAGCCACCTTCCGCATTACCCTTCCAGGATAACTATAAGACTGCATTCAGGCTACGATATTGTTCAGCAGCATGACCCCTCCGAGTCCTGTAAAAGCGACCAGCGTTTCCATTAATGACCAGGACCTCAACGTATCACCCATACTCAAATTAAAATATTCCTTGAACATCCAAAATCCAGGATCGTTCACGTGAGAGAACATAAGACTGCCTGCGCCTATGGCAAGCACCATCAGACTAGGATTAACACCCGTATGAATGACGAGTGGCGCGATAATCCCCGCAGCAGTAAGGCCGGCAATGGTGGCCGAACCAATACATACCCTTATCATTGAGGCGATAAGCCATCCCAGTACCAGCGGATGTATGTGCCAGCCGCCGAGGACATGACCCAGTTCAGCACTTACCCCACTATCAGTAAGGACTTGTTTAAAGCAGCCGGCACCAGCGATAACAAGGAGAATCAGACTTACATCTTTAATTGCCTCACCATAATAACCCATCACCGTTTTAATTGAGCGCCCTTGTGCAATACCAAGGGACCAGGTTGCCGCGCAGATTGAAAACAGCATGACCAGAGTGGCGTTTCCAAAGATCCCGTAAAGCGCGGCGACTAGGGGACTACTAGGCAGTAACCCACGCAATAAGGCAAAGCCGGCGAGTAAGATCACCGGTAGCAGAGCCGACAAAAAGCTGGCAGCCGTACCCGGTTGTTCATTTGTAGGAACATCACGGGCAGCGAAGGTAAGAAGGGGCTTGCTCTCTATCTTTTTTAACGTTTGACTAAAAAGTGGTCCCGCGATGATGATTGCCGGTACCGCCAGCATGATCCCAAATAGCAAAGTCTTGCCCAAGTCTGCATGGAATATTTTCACTAGGGCGACAGGGGAAGGATGAGGCGGAAGAAACCCGTGCGTGACCGATAACGCGGCAAGCATAGGCAGACCAATATATACTGCCGGAAGTTTGTAGACGCTAACCACCGAGAAGATGATAGGCACCATCAAAACGAAGCCGACGTTATAAAAGAGAGGGATGCCGACAATGAAACCTGTTGCGACCATGGCCCATTGAATGTACTTCGTTCCAATGAGCCCAGTAAGAGTAGAAGAGATCCTAAGCGCGGCGCCGCTCTCGGCCACGATCTTTCCAAGCATTGCCCCTAAGGCGATAATGATCAAAAGCTGACCCAGGGTATCCCCTAAACCCTTTTCCATGGACCCGGTGATCTTCGAAACCGGTATGCCCATAACAAGCCCGCTGGTAAGCGAAGTCAGGAGAAATGCCAGGAAGGCGTTAACCTTTAGCCAGCTTATCAAGATTACCAGAAACGCGATAGCGAGTAGCGCGACGAGCAATGGATTCATTATGATTCAGATGGCTGTTGAAAGTAGAGAATAATACTTTATTTAAGTTATGATGAGCTTATAACTTTATTTCTCTTGATCCAATAGCTCAAAGTTCTTCGGTGACAGAATATCTCCCTGCAATCAATTTCTGAGTAGATCCATTTTTTAAAAGCGCAGCTATTTCTGGTAGAAACCGTCCAATTTGCTTTTTCCGGTGCCTTTAGGTTTGCCGAGCTGCCCTCCTGAAATTTTGATTGCCCGAAGGGCCTCTTTTGATAGATCCTTATTCCCTTTTTAACGCCAGCGAAATGATCTCCATGCATTCAAGCATGCTGCGTCCTAAGCGCGAAAACTCCGAAAGAAGAATAACATCGCCGGCTTTCATTGACGCCAGAAGTGGGCCGATCTTACGCTGTTTACAAGGAACGTTCCCGGAAACTTTCTCCTCAATGAATTTTCCTTACCCAAATCTTTTTCATTGTCCAGGTGCAGAATGTCGGCTTTTTTTTCCAAGTCTTGATCCAGCAAGGACACTCTCAGGTAAGCAATCGTTCGGGACATTTCGTGAAATTAGAAGAAAGCCTAGTTAAATGAATTAAAACGTAAGGATAGTTACAATATAAGCTCTGGTTTCACTATAATTTTAATTACTGTTAAAAGGAAGGTTTATTTTATAATTATTTCGACTTGCTCCTTTCAGGGTGTTTTTCCCTACGATTTAAAGCTCATCATGATCAATTTCTTGATTTAGTTCAGAATTGGAGAACCTGCGCAAGTGAACGATCCTGGCTACTCTCATCAGACCAGGTAAGCGTAACGTCAAGAACATCAGGAGACTCATTAAACATAGTGATATGAACTTCATGCTTCTGGTCGGGGTTTAGTGAAAATGTGCGGGACAAATCTTCTTGTACATTATAACTGTCAGAAGGGGCTATAATTTTAAAGGATATTTGTTCGGCGCTAGCTGGGCCCGAATTGGAGATGACTATCGTGTCTTGACCTTGTTGTCCTTTTCTAACGGATATTCGAAGGTTAGCCGTTTTTTGCTGTTGTTTTTTCTCTTCATGTTCTTGAAGGGCTAATTCACTTAAAGTCTCCTGCTGAGACATGACTTTAGTAGTTAATTTTTGGATTTTCACCTCGTATCTAAAAAATGAGAAAACCGAGAAGGCTAATGCGATGGATGCGATTATTGGTGTCCAATCCACCGAGTACAGGATATTCATTGATTCTTTTTGTGCTAATCTAAAGAATACGAGGGGAGTATTCTGGCCAGCGATGAAACTATCCGTCGTATCTAACACTGGAAGATAAACTTCTTCAAATATCTTATTGATTGAGTTTACTTTGGAATTTGGGCGTTCCCTAGCGGGCAGGCTTTTCAGGAGTTCGCTTCGCTGCCGTCTTTCGCTAGGCTACAGACATTTCCTCAAATGGAATTCCTTTCAATCCTTAACGCATCTCGACAACCGGGTAAATAGCCCCTTCACTTTTGCGGCCTGTCGATCGCTCCAGGCATTCCGACCTCTTGCCCTTAAGGGGGGCGCTGCCTCTAGGGGGAATGGCTGACGGAACGGATGCGGGTCTTTTGCAATCGATCGGCGACAGCACCCCCGAAAAAAGGCAATTCTGAAATAGGCCCTCATTAATGCCGTATTGAACAGTAAAGCGTTTATTCCTTACTTAAAGCAATGAGGAATTGGAGACCGCTGTGAGCCCTGTATGGTGCCTCAAATTGAAAGCACGAGACCTGGGAGGGATATCAAAAACGGCTAATCAAGATCAAGGATTTCGACTAGAGAACCGCCTAAGAGCAATATCGGTTCTCGTTACAACTGGACGGAATTATTAGATCGGGTAGTTTAATTTCACTAAAGCTGCCTGCTGAGACTAATACGGGAATTTTTTAAACCACCGCGAACCCCCTTTTTTGGAAAGATAATGTCCCATTAATGCGTGGGACAATTTTGAATAGTCAGTTTGTTGGTTTCGCAGGAGGTCGCCCCAGAGAGTTATCTTTTCAGCCCCTGATGACGTTGTGTCGATGCTTTTTAAATGAATTATTCTGTGCCGAATCTTGTCCAATTCCAGAAATAGATTCCAAAGACTGCCATTTGATGGGCTTTTAACCTCAAAGATCTCTGGCAAGACCTTATCGAGCTTTTTTTCAAGCGACACGGAACGTTCTATCTGGTCCTTATTGTAAGT